>Ga0208643_1000055_pt1 | contig 67581 bp, 63 predicted proteins | sample VirMetDEL_Nov_12_FD_184516 | JGI IMG/M metagenome (GOLD analysis project Ga0208643, IMG submission 184516) | Aqueous microbial communities from the Delaware River and Bay under freshwater to marine salinity gradient to study organic matter... | ecosystem: Environmental > Aquatic > Marine >...
TGAGATTTTCCCATAACTATATTGGACGCCTTCATATTCTCCTTTAAGAATTTTAATTGAAGCATGGTCTTTAATTTTACCATGGGAAACAATTTCATAGTCTGATCCTTCTTCAAGCATCTTCTTCAATAGTTTCAGTTTCAAGAGCGGCATCTACAACCACTTCAGCTTCATCACCTGACATATCATGTAAACCAATCGTAAATTTGTTTTTAATAAAATCGGCAAAGTCAGTTTTCTCAAAGATAGGTTCCCAAAACTCTTTATTAAGAGTGTCGGCGGCACGACGGTTAACAGGATGCAGTTCTTCACCCGTCTCTGGGTTATTTGCCATGTACCATCCGTTCTTTGGTTTTGTAGCATAACCTCCGTCAATCGCAACATCAAGCAGGCCACTCCATTTTTGAATTCCACCTTCCCAACTCACTGTAATTGGAATACGGCTTTTCTCTTTAACGAATCGGCTTTTCTCAACTACAACGTTAAAGTGATAACCCTGAATCTCTGTTCCTTTTTTATCTTGTGAACGACCAATAATCCAAATGGTATCTGCCGAATAATAAATTCCGGTTCCTCCAGATACAACCGCTCTTGGAAACAACCCCATCTCTTGATATGTATGGTTAACTGCAATCAGAGGAATGTCTTTCATTGTTAAGTAAGGAGTAGCCATTCGGAATAAACCCTTAATGGATTTTGCTCGGCTCATATCAGCGACACTCTTTTCGTTAATAGCGTCGTCCATCTCCTTCTTAGATGCAAGGTTACCAATCGAATCAATAATAACAATAACTTTATCTTTGCGATCTAGATCTTCAAATTGGTTAATCATATCGAACTTCAGTTCTTCGACATTCTTAATAGGAATATGAAGTACTCGGTTAATATCAATACCAAAGCTTTCAAAGTATGCTTGCGGAGAACCAAACTCTGAATCATAAAACATTAGAACCGCGTCCTTATGTTGTTTTAAATAAGCACTTGCCATTAGTAGAGCAAATGAAGTTTTAAAGTGTTTAGAAGGCCCAGCCAATACGGTTAACCCGCTTGTTAAACCCCCATCCATTTTTCCACTAAGCGCGACGTTAATCATCGGCACTGGTGTTGGAATCATATCCTTCTCCGCGTAAAATTGGCTATCGGCTAGGACGTCGGCTTCTTTTACTCGGCAGTTCTTTTTTAGTTTATCTAGTAATGACATATAGTTTTATTTTGTTGCTGTTAATATTATAATCTATTTTTTAATGAATGTAAATCATTAAATATTATTATTATGTGAAGTCTTCTAATGAAGCAGTCACGTGATTTTTTTCGGCTTCCCACAGTTTTCGTTTATTATCCTGTAAGACATAAGTCGTATCAATCTTATCAAGTTCGCCTTGTAAATATTTTACTACCTGGTTCATCATGTCTTCCGCTGTTTTAATTGGAACGTTTTGGCAAATATGATTCCACTTTTTAGTATTAAGTAACTGAAAGTCATTTGGTAAATACATAATTTCCATACACTCACGAACTGTTAAGTAACGATCTTCTGTTGGGTGAGTAAGGAATAGAGGAAGATGTCCAACAAAAGCTCCAATATAATCCTTGGGCCAAGTAATAGTTCTTCTCATTACGCCTTTACCAACTTTAAGTTTATCATTCATTCGCCCAACGGTATTAGCCCAACGTTCATGACCTCGCTCTTTTAACCAAGGGATTAGTTTTTCATATGAATCATGTTCTTCAATATAAAGAAAGGCGTTAGTTGATTTTGGAAGTTGCTCAACAAATTCTGCATGAGAAATACCACCATGAATTTCTTTAAGGATATATTCATATAGACAAAACTCAGATGGGGTGTCTTTATTAATCACTTGATTCATTGGGTCGTCTTTAGTATGCTCAACTCCATTTAGTAGATCTTCGATTTTTTGGTGTGGGCGATGAATAAAATCAAACAAAGGAACGGCTTCGTCTTTCCAATAGAAATAGAAAGTCCTATCACGAACTTGAGAGAAACCTTGAACCAAAGACTTGGTTTTGTAAATACTAAATGTATAACCATGCTTCTTTGCAATTTCTTTTAGCTTAGCGACAACAGGCACTCCAGTTGACATAGCAAGACGTGGCGCGTTCTCACCCCAGAATACTTTTGGTTTAACTTTCTCAAGAATGTATTCAGATGTATGATATAACCAATCGTTTGTTGCAGATTCTGCAGAAGATGTTGTTGATAAAGATGAAAGGCCTGCACAAGGACAAACCGTATTAACTACGTCAACCTGCTTAGGCGCATAACTAGTGTCTTCATCAAGAAATACATAATCTCCTTCATACCCTTGGTTTCTAATATGATTCATATAATGAGAATCGTTTTCTTCAAACGCTCTATAAGATATTACCCACTCAGGGTGTTTATCATTTAATACGTTTTGTATCGCTAAACTTTCGCCACCAATAAGAGGTACGATTGAACCATATGTTATGTCTTCTTTTTTCATTTATTTTGTTTTAATGTTTTACTTACGTATTTTGATATTCTTTTTTGTCTATCAGAGTCATCATAGTGTAATGGTATGCATGTTGCTAATAACAACAAGCCGCCGTCTACTATATCATTTATGGGAAGTTTATATTCTTTTAACTTCTCAATAAAAACTTTCTTTACAATTTTGTTTTGTTTAACATTTGCAACAATTGCCGAATAGCCATGATAAAGATCATGAGCCAATTTACACCAATCATAATAGTTATCACCAAGCGTTGAGATTACTCCTCCGTAATTACCTCTTGGATCAATTAATTTAAATTGGTTTGTATAATGGTTGTAAAGAACATTTCCAAAATGTAAATCACCATGGTGAGTTTGAACAGGAATTGTATTGCGATGTATTTTTATTGCAATATCATTTAAAGTTTCGCGTTCTTTTTTGTCAAAGGTGGTTTGATCTAAACGTTCTTCTGTTTTATCTATCCAGATCCTTTTAGAGAGCATACTAAAATCATCTTCTAAAACTCTGTTAAGTGGTTCTGAAAAGTATTTTAATTTAATACGAAACAGTTTATCAATAATAAAACTCCAATTAGATTCTGATAAGTTTTCATATAACATTAAGTCTGATAATAATGAGCCTGACTCATAAGACATTATTAAATCATTCTCATGCGGAATTACTCTAGGAACCAGCAATGACTGTTCGGCTGTTATATTTTTATACCATAACCGCTCTGAGTTAAGTGTATCAACAGAATGCTTGTCATGATAGTCTGGAGATTTAGTAACGGTTCCAAGTTCGTCGTTAAATGATATGTTATTAAAAGCTCGGCTTTTTAGCCTCAATAGTTTTCCACAAGTTTCATGATATACACTAAGAGTTCCAATATCATACCATTCATCAGTAAGAACTCTTTGAAAACGTTTTATATGTTTATCTGTATAGTTTTCTAAAGCGTCTGAAATATCATATGAGTTAACAGATTGAAACGAATACTTTGCTTGTTCGCCATCTGAAAAAGAATACAAACCAACAAGAGCTACGCTATCATTAACGGTTTGATCTGGCTTATTATAATAATCAGAGCCATCCCACATACACCATGATGAATGGTTGTCAACCTGTTTACATAAAAGAAAATCTTCGCCAAGTGGTAAATTATCTTCAAGAATAATTGCATCGCCTAACCATACGACAGTTGGGAGATCGTTTTCAATTTTAGTAAAACCTAAAGCAATAGCTGGACGAGGTCCATTCAGGTTTTCTTGTTTAATGAAAGAAACCTCTGGATGTTTAAGAGAGCAATATTCACGAACATCATCAAACTTTCCATCAACAATAACAATCTCTTGAACATCTCCGAGTTTATTAGCTTGTTCAATAATATAATCAAGGCAGGGTTTACCATTAACCCTAACCATAATTTTAGAAGTATTATTAGACAGTGGTTTTAGCCTAGTGGCTTCTCCAGCTGCAGGTATTATTAAATTAATTTTATTCATTATAGTTCCATTTTTCAAAATGATCTAGCGTCATAGCTTTATCATCTACATAGTATGTATTGGCATAAGGTTTTCCAAAATGTAATTCATCGTAAGGTACTTCATGTTGGTCTAACCAATCAATAGTTATTTTTCCAATGTCTGCAACGATCGCGCTAACGTTACCGTTATGAGTTGCCATTCGTCGAGCAGAAGAAATAATAATATGCCAGCCATCTTTTTTCATAGCTTGCATCTTGTCAATAATAGATTGATTTGGTTTAGCCAAACCATACTTTTTATAGCTGTCGCTTTGGTCATGATTAGGATAACAAATAGTGTCATCTAAATCAAATACAATCGATTTTAATTTCATATAGTCCGTTTATTAATAAGTTGTTCATATAAGATCCGTCGTAATACTCTTCTTTGAGCATTTCATCTAACCGATCGCGAAGTTCAGCATAAGCCTTAGGGTTTTCCTCAAGGAATTTAATTTTATTAAAAAGATCTTTTGAATCTTTTACTCTAATAAAGTCAGGAACGTCTAAATGTTTCTGATCATCGTATGTAGGGTGTAAGAATGGTATAATTCCATAATGAGCCATTTCCCAAAACTTTGCGGTAACCCATCCTTTTTTAATTGGGATACAAAATGTGTATTTAACTCTTGGCAACATCTGCATTAGGTCGTTGAACTTTTTAGGTCCTTTAAACCTATGATCATCACCAACCGTTTTAGGATTCCATTGGCCGTAAATATTTACATCTTGAACATGCTCAAGAATATATTTTTTCAAATCAGGATAGCGCGATGGTTTGCCTTCATTACAAACAATCATAAAGTTAATATCTTTTTCAGTTGTCTTTTCTTCAGCTTCGCCAAAGAAACTATCTAATGTGGTTGGTGCTTCTTGAATTGATTTACCTTTCTCTTTACCAATTAGAAATGTGGTTTCAATACCTTTATATAGTTGATCTATTTCAGTCTGTTCCCTAACAGAGCTATCATATTCAAGACTATTAAGATGCAAACATTTTCTATTATATTGAGAGTATATCTTCCTAGGAGGATTCATTAAATCTCTCATCTTCCCAGGATAAAGGCGAGGATCGTTTAATAACATAAGCCATGGTACTTCTTTATACTTATTAAGATAATGAATTGTTGGTCCTGCGTACTTTCGTTGAACATCAAGTGGCTTTGCTAATTGAGTATGATCAGTTTGTTTACGAGCCCAACCCCCAACATTAGTAGTTGAAACTTGACCGCACATAAAAACACCAGCATCAATTTCAAATTTTGGATTTGGAATAATAATATTTTCCATAAACTCTTGCCTATCATTTGAAGGATGCTGAGCTTTAGATCTATCCCATTGATTTTTTCGCCATTCGGAAAACCCAGAGAAAGCATATATGAAATTACCATGAACATTAATTCGTTCTTGCTCGGCAATAGATAACCTGTCAAAGTCACTAGCACCAAGCATAACAAAAGTATGCTCAGGGTTTTGTGTTATTAGGTGTTCATATAAAATAGGAGCTTCATTGTCACCGCCAACGGCGCCCCAATTTTTACTATTGAATAATACAGACTTACCGATCTTACCGATACCAATTCTCATAATATATCTATTTGTTTTCGTTTCGATTTAAAAAATCTTTATTAACATCTTGGCCATCTATACCATGTCTCATATAAGCTACTAGGAATGATGCATAGTTAATAAGATCTTTACCAGAATCTTCAAGAGATTCAAAGTTTGGCTCATATCCAGTATCAGATTCCATAGCTTCTAGAACCGAATACATTCTAAGAGTTTTGGCGTAAATAATATCTAAGATAGATGCGATGCCTCGTGGATAATAATCAGCTTGTTTAATTCGGCTGTTAGGATTTTGATAATCTCTTGATTTAGCAGTTTGTAATTCGGCACACTCTCGTAATACCTTAATACTTTCTTTAGCTTCCTTATTCATATGATTAATTATATCACATTTTATAGGGAATGTAAATCTTTTTATTTAGTTATTTTACGGCTCATCTTCAAGATAATCGCAAAATGTTTCAATCTCAAATTGCTCATCTTGTGTCGGATTATTATCCATAAGAGACATAAGCTTTGCTAACTTAACGACCCAAGCTAAATTATTTTCTTTTAATCTGTTAACATACTGTTGATATGTTTCAAAATAACCAATTTCAATTTCTTCAATAGCATTAAGCATTCTTTTAGTTACCCAAGATTGCTCTAATAAAAATTCACTTGTGTAAGAAGTGGTTGAAATAACGTCGTGTAACCATGCAACAATAATTGCTTCAGCGGTGTTGCTATTACTATTAGATTTAATTATGTTAACAACATCTTCAATATGATGAATGTAAGGGTTTCCATTATGGCGAGTTTGACCAATATGGGCGCGGCGAGCTAGCTCTTCCGCTTCTCTGCATATTCTTTCAGAGTATGATTCTTCTTTATATCTAGGCGAAATGCTTACATCTAAATTTAAGTTATTCAGCATTTCCAAAATTTCATTTTCTGCTAATGTTAAATTTTCAGAGTCATCGCTATGTTTTTTGATATCTTTTTTTATATGTTTATTAACATTAGAAGATGCTTCCCCATTTTTAATTTTTTCATTAATTTTTTTGATTCTTGTTTTAAAAGAATACCATTCATCAAATGATAAATTGTTTTTTTCCACATCTCTGGTTTTATATTCTAAGAAAGCATCAAGCGCGTCATTCCAATCGTCATATCCTAGTTTTTTAATACTGTACATATTGGGTGGTGGGTTTTTAGAGGTTGTTATTATATTGTTTTTTAGTAATCTCGTGTTCTCCTGTTTTTAAATAATGGTCTAGTAGGTAGAATTGATTTTCATATACGTGTAAGCTACCAGCATTCCAATGAATGTTACCTTCTTTGCAATTTAGGTCTTTTGCTAACTTGTTAAGAACATATTTCTGCCAAGCGTAATCGTTTCTATAACCGGCCCAAGCATCGTTTGATCTCATTTGGACAATTGCAGACAATTTGTTTTTACGAATAACATATTGAACAGTATTTGTACAAACAAAATCTGTCATACCTTTCCTTTTAAATTGAGTATGCATTTTAGGATTTGTATAAATCATTATTGCTCTGCGCGAGTTAGGATCCTTCTTAAGAGTTTCTAATACATTCTTGTATTGGTAATAGTTATCTTTGTGATTTATTAGATATCCATAATTTGAATTTATCTCTCCTTTTGGCGATGAAACAATTTCCCAGATCTTTGGAACCTTACCTTTAATATCATTTACATTACGAGACATACTTCTATACCACATTAATTCTCGATCAATATAATCTTCATTGGCCAAACCAAATATAGAATCAGTATTTGCTATGAAAGATGCTCCAATAATTTCAACAGTTAATTGTTTATTAACTATGACATATTCTTTATTTTTATGGAGATTTGCTAAGGTGTCTCTTACGGATTTAATGTTCATATTGTAATGTTAGTATAATTATGTATAAAGATATTATACCATATTTTACCAAGTTTGTAAATAACAAATATGGCTTCTAGAAAAATACTAGAAGCCATATCATGGTTTAATTATTTACGTGAATATTAATAACGTCCTTTAAATTTATTTTTAAACTGGCTACCCCATTCGCCTTTTAATTTCTTAATCTGGCCCGGAGTTAGTTTTTTAGGGCCTGACGCTTTAGCTGGTGCTTTAGCTGGTGCTTCTTTAGGTGGTTGAGCATCTTCTGCAAAGGCTTCATTAATATCAGGAGTGCTTGGATCATCTCCAACAAACTGGCCTTCTTCGTCACGAGCTCTTTTGTTTTTCTTTTTCATATAAATTTATTTATAATGTTTAGAGTTTTATTTCTTGTTTCGTATTGCTTTTGTTTTTGTTAATATACGAACGGCGCCGTAAAATACATATGCCATTAATATCCAAAAATCGTTGCGGCCTGCTTGTTCTTTAGCGTTTTTAAGGAACATGCGATCGGCTTCTTTATAATCAATAACACCTGAAACATGATGAATATCATGTAGCATACAACTGCTATTGAATCGTTTACTAAGAATCTTACGCAAACCTTTTGGCCATTTATATAAACCACAATAATACTCATAGTCAGCTGGAAGTTTTACACCAGTATCCTTTTGTATTTTATTAAACTGGCGTTTCAGTTTGGTTTCAATCTTCATAATATTATTTATTAATTACGCATTTTGAAGTGCAAAGGTTAATGCGCGTTCTGCTTCAATATCTAATGGCCTATTTTTATACCAGCATCCAGTATCCATATCAATATCTTTAGCAAGCTTTACAATTTCATTAACAGTAATTGGGTATCCTTTATGTATTGCGGATCCGGCAATACTAACCATAATTGAATATAATTTAGAATACCAACCAGTTTCTGAAATAACACGATATTCATTTACTAATTGTTTATTTACAAATGGGCAATCTCTATATGAAGACCAAGTAATAGATGTGTTGTTAAGTTGATTAGATTTATACTTCATCAGCTTAATTTTCATTTCTTCACTTAGTTTACTTCTAAATGAATTTTCTTGAGGTACTATAAACGGATGCTTTTTCATTATTAAATCAACATCTAAAAAGTCGGCGTCATCGTTACAATGAATGAATGAATAAGCACCTGGATATTGTGCTGGGACGTAATACATCCTTGATAGATCCTTCGTTTGTGGATCGCCTAATGAATTAAACTCTTTATTCAGAGCAAACCATAAATGCTTTATATCATCCTTTTCTATAGTCTTTGTGAATGGTATAATAACTCTGAACTTTGGCTTTTCTTTTGTCGAGCTTGCGCTATTATAAACAACACATTTGATATCTTTAAAAACAACCAACGCTTGTTCGAAATTACACTCATAATCGTCAACGTCAATTGCAGCCCAACCACCCCAACATAAAACATTTACATTTCTTCGCTTTTCATCTTTATCATATACTGCTGGGCTGATAAGAGGTGAACCATCTTTTCTTTCGTCTTTCTTTGGTTTATAACCATCTTCTTTACTAAGGTTTAAAAGAAGTTCTTTAAACTCATCCCAACCGTCAAAGGACATCTTACGATGAGTCGAATTATCAAAGATTGATTTAAATATAGTTAATGAATATTTCATACTTTATTTTCTGCTCTAAACTCTTTAAGTATAGCAAAGATTAATAGAGCGGCCCATCCCACAACCGTAACGCCAAAGAATAGGTTAGCTATAAAAATAGGAAGAGCGTATTTATGTTTATTTACGACCGCCACAAAAGTGGGTATTAAGTAGCAAAGTGCTGCTACTATTAAAAGCATGATGAATAGAAGTAAATCCATAATTAATATTATATACTATATTTACTAAAATGTAAATCTTTTATTCGTTTAATTTAGGAAGAAACCCGTGATTATCAGAATGATCTGGCGCGACCCACCCTTTAGGCTTTACTAAATCTGGAAGACCTAGTGGATTGTCTCGACCTTCTTTAACGCCGACTTCCTTATTCATATTAGCGTTATGAACTGCTTCCCACGCTTTATGTTCGTCAACTCCAAACGCATTTAACGTTCCAATAGCGACAACGCAAAGATCAATTAAACCATCAACCACTTCTTCGCAATCAACGTCATCACAATGTAGTTTACCAACTGCATTTTTTGTTTCAGTAAGTTCTTCTTCTAGGAAGTCTAAACGAAAGTTTAGAAATTCTCTTAGGTCTTTACTATCTAACTTTTTAAGCGCGCAATGAACGCCATACTTATTATGCATGTTATCAATATCGCTTGGCCAATCGGTAGATGATGCTTGCCATGTTAGAGAGTCATTTTTAGGAACAAGCGTTACCCAATCATCAAGTGTTTCTGGAATTAGTTTTACCACGTCTTCTACTGTTTTATTATTTTCCATATATTTTAATTTCTTTTAGAATGTCTCTGCTTTTATTAGACAAAGGAGTTTCCTCTGTCGTGTGAAAGTAATTGTTAATCGCATTAAGAACTTCGATGGTTCTTACGGTATCATCAAACTTTAAATAGTCTTGTTGTAATTCGTTAATAACGTTTGTCAGGTTTCTGTTTAGTTGGTTCATTTGTTTTTTATTGTGTGAGTGTCATACCTTTGTTTTATCTATACTTGCCCAAAGAAGTCTTCCAAACTAGCTTGAGGTTCTGCCGACCAACTAATAGCATGTAAGATAAGATTAATTGGATCAAGGAAAGCTTTTTGGAATTGAGTTTCATAATCAATGAACTTATCTAAACCAAATTCGTGTGGCAACTTATCAATAAACCCAATTACGTTTTCTCCAGTTGGGTTATGCTTTTTAAGAAATACAAACTTAATTTTATTGCCGCCTTGGATTTCCCTATACTTATTAGTTAAGTTAAACTTCTTTAACTGATCGTTATATACTAAGGCCGCGCGGCAATGCATTGGTGTTCCTTTACAATATAGAGTTTGTGAATCATAATATTTTGTAACATTATTAATTCCACGAGGACTTGCGATTTCATGGGCCGGCAAAGAATTAAAGTGGTTATGAAAGAAAGCGATCGCTTTTTGAGTTTTATCTTCATCCCCGCTCATCATTACTTTAAACATTTCCTTCATAGCGCCTCGACATACTTTTGGAGTAGAACTCTTAATAGCTTCAATTCCCATGATCTTAATCTTAGGCTCGGCATATTGAACACCTTCGTTATTAAGAACATTTAGAATATATCGTTTCTTGGCGGTCCATATAGCTTTATCAGCAATAGCTTCTCGCGCCATCACCATCGTATTCTTATATGAATTTGTAATACCGCCTAACTTATTAAAAGCTTTTTCCAATGCAGGAACCATTCCTTCTTCAGCAAACTTATCAAGAAACTCGACTGGGTTATTTGGATTAAGCTTATCAATTACATCTTGAACATTAACGTAAATGGAGTCAGTGTCTGCTGCTATAACTCTATCAACTGGCTTCTCATCTTTAAGGAATGAAGATAACCATTTGTTTGCATGTTGTTCTGCCCAACGAATAACAAGTTGACCTGTAAGAGTAATTCCTTCAGCAACAAGAAGATCAAAGTAACGGAACCATCTGTTAGCCAAAGCTCCATACAGGCTGTTCATTAGAATCTTGATCGCCATTTGTTCAGTTTCAAGTCTGGCGATTTCTGAGTCTAGTATCTTACTTTTTTGCTTTTCATTCTCTTTCTTTTTATCTAGCATTTCTGCTTTAATCTTCTTACGCTTATTATAAAGCTCTTCAATAATCTCTGGTAGAAACCCTTGCTTATGTCTACTAAATGTTGCGCCATTTGCGGCAACCGCCAAATTACTGTCAGGGGATATGTTTGTTTGATCTTCGAGTACTCGATCAGGTGTAATATTAGGCACTGTAGAATGCCTTACGAGGGTCTCAGGACTCATATTATATTGTATAATAAGGTTAGGATACAAGCTGTTTAGATCGAAGCTCATTACCCAATCATACATCCCTGGCACGACTGGCTTAACAAACCCTCCAGCATATTCTGCTTTGGCACTTGGATTTGATGGAGGAATCGCTATTTTCTTTTTAGCAAGATTCCTAAAGATAATGCTATCCCATATAGAAACAGTACCAAGCGTATCTGTATAATTAACTCCGCCAAAATATGCTAGTGTGAATACCAAATCAATTAAGCCAAGTTTCTTTTCAAACAGTTCAATCAATTCAACATCAACGATATTATAATCAACAAACTTCTGAAAATCTTGTTCATATAATTCTTTTAGATCTCCTTCAAAAGCTAGCTTCTTTTGTTCAAGAACAACCTCGGCAATATTATCTAGCTTATATGATTCTTGTTGGCCATAAGTATTAAGAGTAAACTTTTTAAATAAGTCAAGGTAATCGAGTTGTTGAATACCCATAATGTTATAGCTGGTTTGCTCACGGCCAAATACATTTACGGTTCTATCTGTAATTTTTTTCCAAGGAGATAATCGCTTGGTTGCATCGTTGCCCAACATACGAGCCATTCTATTAACGATGTAAGGAATATCAAAGAACTCTGTATTCCAACCAGTGATAACATCTGGAGTATTAATAGGATCACTCCACCAATCTAGAAAATCATTTAAGAGTTCGGTTTCAGTATCAAACTGGCGATACTCTTTTCTAAGATGTGGCACTTCACTTTTAGAAAGGTCATAATCCTTTAGTCCCCAGATGATATAAGTATCACACCGGCTACTCTTTACTGCGATTGTAAGAATCTCTTGTTCTGCTCGCATTGGTTCTGGAAAGCCTGTACCAATAGCAGTTTCAATATCGATGTAAAGAATGTCGACCATCTTTTTATCATACTCAATTTCACCAGGCCACTGGCTTTGAATAAATGCTGGAACATGTTTTTCATTTCCATATATTTTAAACGAAGGAACATCTTCGTAATGTTTACAGAACTGGCGACATTCGCTCATAGTGCCAAACTGCATTGGGCCTACAGGAGTTCCATCAATCGCTTTCCATTCTGAATTACGGTCTTTGCTATTTACATAAAGCGTTGGTCGATATTTAAATGAATCATATATTTTTTTGCCATCATGATCGTATCCTCGATACTTAATCATGTTCATGTGTCTATCGACGCTGGTGTAGAATCCACTAATGCTGTTCTTCATGTATATATTATATCATCTTTTACTATAGATGTAAATACTAAAGTTAATAATAAAAGGGTTCCCCATCTCTGAAGAACCCTTTTATTATGTTTAAACATAAAGTTTAATATTCAGACGCTATAGTTGGGAAGAATAGTAAACTCCTTTGGTTTCATTTCTTCAGGAATTTCTTTCTTTAGTAGAACTGAAAGTATACCATCAACAAGCGCTACTTGCTCGACACGAATGTGATCGGCTAATGTAAACTTCTTGATGAAACTTCGAGTAGCAATTCCTTTGTGAAGATATTCTTTATCTCCATTTAGATCGACACAATCTGCTTCAACGATAAGTTGATCTCCGTCTTGTTTGACGGAAAGATCTTTATCACTGAAGCCTGCGACTGCTAGTGCGATTTCAAACTCATCTTCACCATGCTTCACAATATTGTGAGGAGGATAAGATGCTTTCTCTCTTGATTCTAATCTGTCAAAGATTGAATCGAACCCAACCGCGAAAGAACGCGGTAACGAATTTAATGTATTTGTTAATGTCATTTTGTTTTATTTTGAACTCCTTATAAAAGCGAGTTATATTTTAGTAATTCGAGATCCTTTCGGCATCTCTACGATACAAAAACTTATTGTATCGAAATCTATTTATACTCGAATACCGAGTTTTTTTAAATATTCTTCAGCGTCATCTTCAGAATCAAACAGAGGACCTTCCATTCTACCTTTAACAAAGATAGCGTGACCGCCTCGGCTTTGAGCCCATCTAATTGAAATCTTTCCAGCTTTAAACTTTTTCTTAAGATCTGAATTCATCGCATTTGTCCTTTTATCCATCGCTTTTTGTTGAGCTGGAGTATAAGCAATACGCAATCCCTCTAAATATTGTTTAAAACTTTTCATTTCTAATAATCAAATGGTGGTGTGGTAATCTTGCTATTTTGTGTAGCATACCAAGTACCTTTTACCATCCAATAATGATGCTTATCAGTTACTAGCACCCAGAATTCTCCTTTAGGAATAGGTGCTGTAGCTTTCTTAAATGTCTTCGTAACAGGTGCTCCACTTGGCCAATTATCAGAAGCCTTTTCTGCAGGACTGACTGAGTTCTCTCCATTATTAATAGCAATTACAAGTTTCGAACCTTTGTAATCAGTTTGAAAATCAAGGTACTCGGCCGGAGCTTTCTTTGATACTTCTGTTAAAGCCTGCCTTTGATTAGGAAGTAAATATTTCTCAGTACTCATACTATTATTTATATTTATTAAAGATTAATTATCATTGCTACCTTGAGTATATAAATTAGTAAAGAACCAGTACGCTAATGTATCTTTTTTAAATGGATTCTTTGGTTCTTTATCACCATTATATCCAGCGCTATATGCTTTATCATATGGTTTTTTATACATTAAATCTTCAAGTGGACCTACTAAAGAAGTGGCTATTTTGTTCCATAGATTATTGGTATCTTTAGAGGTTGCTTTTGTTTTAGGAGCATCATTAATTAGTTTCAGAACCTCTTCTTTTTTCTTTGGAATTGTAATTGATTCTTTAATAGATTCGGTTTTAGATTCATCTAAACGCTTCTTCTCATTAGGCAGTAAATATTTTTCAGTGCTCATGCTATTATTTATAATATTACTTCTTTACGTTGCCAATATTATATTTTGAGTTAAGAGTCCAATTCTTCTTTTCTTTAAATGGTACAATTTTAATTTTTTTTAAGTTAGTCTTTTCACTAGCCTTTGTATAGTTTGCTAATTCAAGCAAACCCCAATCAGATAAGAGAGTTGTAATAGTGTTCCTTCTTTTAAAATCTTCAATAGTAAACGTTGACGGTTTACCATCAAGTAGAAACAATTCTTTAAAGTGTAGAATAAAGTATCGCCCTTGCTTATGAAGAATATGACAGCTTTGAAATAAAGTGTTTTGGTCTTTTTGAGAAGAGACTCCAATTCGAGTAAGAGTTTCTTTTACTTTAAGAAAATCGTCTGGCTCAGCCAAATAGATCTCAAGCATATGATCAGGAGACCAGCTCATTATTTTTTCATTATCAGTATTCATTATAGTTATTTATTATGCTTTTCCGCCCTTATCATGATGACGGTGTAGAGCTTTTAACTCTTCTTTATTAAATAAATCCAACACATCTCGCGCTTTTTCAGAACTATATCCATAATGATCCATGATAATTTTAATATCATCGCTGTCAGGAATTGCTTTAAACCATTTACTAAATCTTTTACGAGGACGTAATACGTTCTTATAAAAATCGTATTGCATTCTAGCAGGGAGATGATAATTCATATTCATCTCATTAGCAAATAGAATAGTATCATTAAACTGAGATAACCCTCGGTTAATCATAAATGGAGTATAAGCTTTCTCAGGACTATCAGGGTCTGGTAAAGATTCACTAGAATCAGCAGTTACACCTTTAAGAATATCCGGAGCTTTAGAACCTGCATTAATATTATTTAAAATATCAAAGAAGGAAAGTTTTTTAACTTTGCTCATTACTTCCATTTAATGTTTGCCATTAACTCTACTAAACAGGCAACCATGTTGATTTCTTTATCACCACAGAACGCTGCTTTGTAACTATAATCGGCAATGATTAAAACCGCAGAAGGAATAGATGAAGGATCCGCATAATCATATAATGAATCGTATATCTTTCTAAATACAACAGTACTATCAAGAGATGTATTATTGCATACCCATCCTCGCATTCCTTTAAAGTCTTTTGACTTTAAGAAAGTAATAACCTCAGAAATATTAGAATCAGATACTCCAAGCAAAACAGTTGGGGGAATCTCACCGCTCGCTCCATATCGTTGGCACTCACCAATAATCCTTCTCCAATCTGGAGCATATCTAATAATAAGTTCGGCTAGTATTTTATCTTCATACTTAACGCCTTCCTTATCTAATATAGTTTTTAAACGCGATAGGAACTTACCAGCAAGTGCGGCAAGATCCTTTTTGTTTGTATTAAACTCAATGACTGAACACCTGCTATGCAACGGCTCAATGATTCGATTCTTAAAATTGCAAGTTAAGATAAACCTACAGTTATTAGAGAACTCCTCAATGAAACCGCGCAAAGCAGGCTGTGTACTTTGAGCGTTAAGGTAATCTGCTTCATCTAGAATGATTACCTTTAAACCGCCGCCAAGACTAACACTACTAGCAAACTGTTTAATCTTATTTCTCAATACGTCAATACCAGATTCTTCCGAACCGTTAATCAGCATATAGTCAAGATTAAGTTGATTGCATAATGCTTTTGCTACAGTTGTTTTTCCAAGACCAGCTGTGCCGGTCAATAACATGTTGTGAACCTCTCCTGATTTTACAATAGAATTAAATGTTTTCTTTAATTCGTTAGGAAGGATACAATCGTCAATCGTGGTTGGGCGATACTTTTCGCACCAAAGTGTTTCAGTCATAATATAAATTTAAGTCAATTTTTAGTTTAGGCTTTTGCCGGCTCAAGAATGTCTGAGGTAGCTTCTTCGGTTTCTTCAGCAGAAACTTCTCCAGTTGCTTCTTCGGCTTCAGGAGCGGCTTCAGGTGCAGGAAGGAATGCGCGCATATAATCAAATACTTGACCAACGGTTGACATTTCTTCTGCTTTAATCGCACCACGCTCTGTGCATGCTGCGATTACTCGACATACCATTGCTACTGCTCCAAGGTTAATTTCGACAGTTTCAGGTGTTTCCGTTGCGGTATTTTCTTCGTTTTCCATAATTATGTTTTGTTGTTTTGTTGTTTTTACTTTACTAGTTTAGTTATAAGTTGATGTTTTTTCAAGGGCGATGTAGTATTTTACAGGCACCGATGTATTTATCCACTCACTGATTAGCTTCGAACTAACTTTTACATTATAGTCTCCGCTAAGAACTTTTAAATTCGCGATGAGGAACTGCAGATCAAAAGATGATTTACATTCGTTATCTTCATCGAGAATAATTGAAAATGTATTTGCTGATGGGTTCTTTGGATCAACCACGGCTAAAGTAACTACGCCGTCTTCGCCTTTGAGCGAAACGATAGCATGATTCATTACACGAGCTGCGCTCCTAATTTGAGTTAAAGTATTACCACTAATTGATACACTTACTTCAGTTGATGGCATTGTGATTTCGTTTTGAGGCGAAGTAAGAATGCTTTCATCGGCGAAGCGATAAGATGCTTTAGCTTTTCCATTTTGTAGAGTTACTGATTCGCCGTTAAAGGAAAGCTCAGGCTCATCTACCAAGTTAACTACATTGATAAATTCGTTAAGATCATAGATTCCAAATTGAGAATCAAATGTTTCTGTAATTTCAGCTACGGCAAAAATATTCTTTGCTTCGGCAATTGTGCTTAGAGAATTCCCAGGCTTAACAACCAAATTTGGATTGATATCTGAAAAGTTCTTTAGGATGTTTAAGGTGTCGTTTGATAACGTTGTCATAATGATATTATATTCTAATTGCAGTGATTTGTAAATAAAAAAAGTAACCGTGCCAGGACCACCACAACCCTGGCACGGTACTATTATTACCGTCTATTAACGTTTTGCCTTAGGACTAACTAGGGTGTATCGCTTAACGGTAGTACCGCCGCGTAGGCGGTGAGAGTTAGAGTAAATCTTAACACCTCGCTCTGTGCGAAGGCGATTTACGACACGGCGGGGATCGCCAATGCCAGCCATTTTTGCATCTTCAACTGAGAACTCTTCGCCTCGGTTAAGACATTCGGCAACGGCGTCTGATTGACTGTTGCGTTTAACGAGCGTGCGGAATTTGGCAATTTGTTGTTTATTCATATTTGTTGTTTTTGTTGTTTTTGTTGTTATAGCCGTTTGTTGTTTATTAGTGTTGGCTAGTATCACTAGAGTTTTCGTCAGTTGAGTTTTCGTCAGTCGTGAAATTCATATCTCTGTCAATTTGATTTGTATCAATCTTGGTATAGAGATCGAGGAAAGCTTCCTTAGTCTCATCTTCGAATCGAGTGATACACATCTTAATTGCTTCTAGGCGATTATTAAAGATTGAGAGAGCTTTAACAATGTGGCATAGTCGGCGAGTTGAGATCAATTCGTCAACGCCCTCGCTTTCGTAAGTCTTACGGATAACTGCGCCCCAGCTGACGAGTTTATCGGCAAAATCATCGTGCCCTCTGACATCGCATGAAGTCATATGCTTCTTAATAATTTTTAGTTCGACATTATATGCGGGGAAGGGCTGATCGATACTTGCTACGAATCGTTCTACGAAAGCATCATCAATGATTTGTGCGGCAGAGTATCGTCCATCATCGGCACCCCGCCCCTTAGTATTCGCCGTTGCAATAACGTTGAACCCAGGAGCGGGGTGAACTACGCCACCCGTTTTCTTTACCATCACCGGCTTACCTTCCAAGACGCCTTGGAGACACATGATCTTATTTGAACCTCGGTCCATTTCGTCGATCAATAGTATACATCCAGCTTCCATGGCTTTTAGTACCGGTCCTTTTTGGAATACAGTCTCACCATTGATGAGACGAAAACCACCAATCAGATCGTCTTCATCAGTTTCTGGTGATATCTGTACTCGAACATATTCGCGCTTTGCCTTTGCGCAGGCTTGTTCAACCATCATTGTTTTCCCGTTTCCTGACATTCCACTAATGTACAGAGGGAAAAATTGTTTTGAGTCGATAATCTTCTTAATCTTTGAGAAGTCGCCCCATGAAATAAAGTTAGGATCTACCTCTGGGATATAAACATCGTCATTGGAAACCGATTGGACCGAAGTGGCAAATTTGAAATTCTCATCAGCAGAGTTACTTTGCTGAGGTTGAGCCACCGAAGCTTTCTTTTGCGTAGGCTTAGTTAGGCAGACATTGCGCATGTCCCATTCACCTCGCTTTGGGCCGGAGTGCATAAAGGTTTCTTTGGCACTATTGTAACTATAACCGTGGGCTCTAGCGTGTGTGTAAATATCCTTCGTTTTAACGATTGGATATGTTGAGACTGCTTGTTCTAATTCTGACATTACAGTGTCATAGTTGGACTCAGGCTTCTGCGTATTTGTGGTGTCTTTTTTCATAATGTAATTTGATGGTGTAATGGGAGGTACTTAGCGAATCCGTTCCCTTCCTTGTAGATATATTATAAACTAAATCTTAGTGAATGTAAATAGAATAATGATAGAAAATGCATTTATTTTCACATTTTTTCCTATTAAATCACCGTGTCAATGAATTTATTAAGGAAAATTCGACTCTGTCGTTTAGTGGTATTAAACTTCTTAAAGGAGGTTGCCAATTTACTTCTATTCGCGGCTTTGTTAAGATCTTCAGTATCAACGGTGTCTGGCACTTGAAATTCTTCTTCATCATTTATTTTTAAGGATTTAAGGTTATCAATAACGAAATAGGTATCATAGTTATATCCATTTTCAATAGCATAACAGTTGCTTTTTAGTTTCTTAGCTTCATTTTTACACTTGTCAATATATTCCCACTTACGTAGATTTTTAATATGAGCCAATGCGCCGAATGAATGATTTCTGCCATTTGCCGGACTTGAAGTTAAGAAGAATCCAATCATCTTAGAGCCGGTGTCCTTCTTAATACTTTTTACAACGTCAGAATATGCATTCGGGTTTTGGCGACTAATATCAACAGTATCTTTTCCTATTTTAATATATCGGTAATTTCCCCAAGGGTCTTTAGAATTTGAATACATTTGAGTTTCTTCATCCTCTACTTTTGGCTCGGTAGAATGAGAGTGAGGAGTTTGGCCTTCGCCATCTGTTAAAAATACAGTTGTCATTTTTTCAACATTATGCGTTTTCCTGAAATTTTTGATAAGGCCGTGAGCCATGATTAAAGTTTCAATAAGAGGAGTGCCGCCCATCTCTTCTAATTCAGAATTCATACAGTTATGTTCCAAATATAGGTTAGTCTGATATGTTCTAGTGCCATACGGTTGATTTATTTGAATGGATAGCTTATCATATTTATCTCCATCTGAAAATATTGCACCGCTTTGAATATATAATTCTTTTAAAGCAGTTTCATATTTAGATTTCTTTAAAGAGGAATTCATTAACTCACAAACCTCGGTAGTAAAGATATCAAGGTTATTTCCGTATTGGAAATTATTTCTAAAGAAGTCGTTTTTATTTTCGTATTTTCTAATATACTTACCATTTTCCAAAAAGGCTCTACCGGATTTACTGGTGAAACTATAAACAGAGAACGGAATATCAACCGTCTTACAAAACATAACCAATTGAATAGTCTGCTTAATAACATCGCTGATGCAATTACCCATGCTTCCTGAGTTGTCAATAAAAATATTCATTCCGTGGTTTTTAGAATCAGCAAGGTTGGTTACCGATTTAAAAATCTGATCATCATATTGGTAACTATGCAATTTGTTTACATTGATGGCTCCGGTTCTAGCTTGTGTAGATCTTGAATATGAATGCGCAGCTTTTCGCCTTTCAAATTCTTTACAAAGGATATTTACATTTTTCTTTGTAGAATTCTTAAACAAGGCCCACTTTTCGTGAACCATTGGATCATTCATAATAGTATCATAATGAATGCATGCTTTACGCGCCGTGCGAACGTCATCGAGGGAGTGTACTAAATTTCCCACATTTTTTTCAGGAAATTTATTTAGGATAGTTTCATTGGATGCCATTTCACCAAGATCCTCAAGGTGTTTATCCAATGAATCTTGAGTTTCTGATTTAAACGCTTCTGAGGTTTCTTCTTCTTTACTGTGAAGCTGTCCTCCAGAGTTTCCACCATGTGATGTATTAGTATCTGGAGATGAGTTTTTATCTTCTGAGGATTTTGAAGAGGAATCGCCATCATCATCTTCTGATTCTAAATCATCGTCACCTGATTCTGAATCGTTAGACATTTGGTTATCCTCGCCGTCATCAGAAGGCTGTTTTGCCTTTTCTTTGGGGTTTTTCTCTTCCTCTTTCTCAATAAAATCAGCAAGCTCTTGAATAACGTCCAATACATCATCATAGGTTTTACAACGGTTAACCTTATCAAATAATACGGTTTCCTCATCTGAGAATTGGACATCAATAAGATCTCTTAATTTACCTTTAAGGTTAATACGATCAATGAATCCTAAAGCATTCACATCCTTATCTTTAATTTCAAAAAGGTCGTTTTCTTTAAAATAAGAATAGCCATCATTAAAGGATTTAATAAGGCCAGGATATTTAAATTGGATCATCTTCTCAATCCTAATATCTTCAACAATGTTGGCAATATCAAAAGGGAGTTTTGGATAACGCTCTTTAAATTTAGTAATTCCATCCTCAGGAGTAAATAGAGCATGACCAACTTCATGGCCAACAAGCAGGTCGGAAACTTCTTTAGTATCGGTATTCCACGCAGGCAATCCAAGAACTCGATTTTTAACATCAAAATAGGCTGTCTTAAAATTACCGACAGTCACTTGAATATCTTCAGTGGCTAATAATTTGGCAAGCTGTTTCTGAGCGTCTATATTAATAATAGTGCGGTCAGGCTTTGGTTTAATAACTTGTGGTTCTTTAATCATGATATAGTGGTGGTTGGCTATTCTCGTGCCGTCCTTGTAGATATATTATACTCTAAAAAGCATAGAATGTAAATAATATATTTCACAAATATGCATTTTTCTCTACAACCCCCGTAAAATAAGGGTTTGTCGTAGAAAAGACCGTTTAAAGAGCAATTTTAAAACAGTTTGACGTATATATTATAGGAAATAAGAAGAATTGCTCTCTAATGCCCTTTTTACGTTATTATCACGTTTTATGCATTTCAACCTATTAACCATTAACGAGTTACGTGATAGATTTTATGCTTGTAAAGTTTTGGCGTCTTTGAAACTCAATCTTACGATCAAATTTTCCTTCAAGGAGGTCTTGCTTATGGCTAATAACGAAAACACGAGTTTCATCATCAAGCGAATGCATTATCTTTAACAAATTATCAATGCCGTCAAAATCAAGACTGGCATCAAACACTTCGTCCAATATAAGAAGGTTTGTATTTGCTGAGTTTTTCATTTTGGCAATTTGTCGCCATGCAAATAAAAGACTTAAGTCAATTCGTTGTTTCTCTCCTTCACTGAATGATGCATAACTAAAGTCATCACGATGGCGACTTCGAATAGTTTCATTGAAGTTTTCATCCAATTCAAAACTAACAAAGAAGTCAAGCAACTGCAGATAGTTATTAATTAACTTATTCATCGGGGGAAGGTATTGACGAATGATCTTCGTTTTAATACCAGTATCCTTTAGCAGTTCGCCGATAACATCATTATAATGTTTTTCTTCAATTTGATTTGATTTTAAATCGCTAAGGTTATCCCTAGTAGTTTGCATATCAAGTAATTCATTCTGCGATTTCTTTAAATCATTATCATCTGCGATTTCATTCTTTTGAGTACTTAATTCAGATATCCGCTTTGAAAAGTTTTTAATCAAAACATTATTACTAGTCATTTCATTATTAAGTTTAAACAACTCTTGCATTTCCTGATTAGTGGTTTGTAGTTGTTCGCCGGTAGATTTAATGTTATTCTGTAATTTTTCGAAACCTTCAGTCAATTCGTCTTGTTTACACCCACAGGATTCGAGTTTCTCATCACGTATAACAATATCAATAGCTTGAGAACATGTTGGGCAAGCTGAGTTAGACTTGTAAAAATCGGCTTCCTTTTCAATAGCATTCATTTTACTTTTAATCTGAGATTCAAATGATTTCATTTTATTCAAACTGCGATTTAAAGTATTAAGCTTCTTTTCAGTATCACTATGCTCTGCTTTGTAACGAACCAAGATTTTTTCGTTACTTTCAATTAAAACGTTTTGTTCTGATTGAATATCTGCAATCTCTGATTCATATTTAACTCGATTAGATTCACTGATATCTGATAACTTATCAATATGCTTACGCTGTAAAATAATCTTTTCTTTAATCAACTTCCACTGATATTCATTATCTTTAATTTGATCTTTCAGCTTAGCATTATTATCTTTAAGAATAGTATTCATCTTAGAAAATATACTAATATCCAAAAGATCTTCAATAACATTGCGCCTTTCATATTGGCGCATCTGCATGAATGGAACAAAATTGCCATTACCTAATACAACAACTTGGTGAAAACTCTTATGGTTTAATTTAAGAATGTTTGTCTCAAGTAACTTTTGAAAATCGCGGGAATGAGATTCTTGGTTAATCATTTCACCATTAACCCATATCTCAAAAATGTTTGGTTTAAGTCCTCGGACGATTTTGTAATTCTTATTACCAACCGAAAAGGTTATTTCTACTAAACACTTTTTACCATTGATACTATTAATTAATTGAGGCTTATTAATAGCTCGGTGTGGTTTACCAAACAAAGCAAAGCTAAGAGCATCTAGCATTAAACTCTTACCAGATCCATTATGGCCAACAATTAATGTTGATTTAGTTGCTTCAAAATCAATAGTGATTGGTGTATCTCCAACTGAGAGAAAATTTGAATATGTTAAGGTATGGAATTCTATCATAATATTTTATAGTGCGTCTGAAGATTGAGCTTCAACAAAAAGTTCTTGCAGTTTTAATTTTATTCGGTCAGAGTCTAATTCAGTTTCAACAGAATCAACATATGTATTCAATAAGCTGACAGTATCAGTTATTTCAATCTTTTCATCTTCAACATTTTCTGAAAGATATTCATCAAAGTTTTCTACAATCTTTAAATCAAAGGGCTCTTTATTAATTATCTCATCAATATATTTGTCAAAAAGAAACGGGTTCTTCTTATTAATAACAATTACTTTTACATATGAATCTGGTACACAACTAAAATTACACGACTTAATCTCTGTGATAATATCATCAGACGCTTTACTATCATCATATACTAGTTTATTATAAATTGTAAGCGGGTTACGAATTGGCATTAGCTCACGTGTCTCTGTATCAATAACATGGAAAAACTTTGGATCATTACAATCTGCCCAGGTTAATTCAAAGGGAGTTCCAAGATAATGAATATTTCCTTTATTGCTTTTTGTATGAAAGTGGCCGCTCATTACAATTTCAAATCGAGAAAAGATATCAGACTTCATAGCTCCAGAACTAGCTTGAACTCCTTTCATCATATCAAATCCTTGAAGTTCTAAATGCCCACCTAAGAATGGAGCTTTTACATTTTTAACAAAGTCAGTTACTTCATCGTAATTCTCAGAATTTATCCAAGGGATTAATGCAATATCCAAACTACCATAACTCACGACGGTTGGTTCCATGTGTAGATTTACAACATCTTTATAATGTTGAAGAATCTCTTCGCAACTTGATAATGAATTTGTATTTTTATAAAATACGTCGTGGTTTCCTGGAATAAGATCCATGGTCATTCCATGTTCTCTTAACTTATCAAGAAACATTTTCTTATTCCTACTAAGAACTTTAAAATTTACCACTCTTCGATGATCAAAATAATCACCAAGATGAAGTATCTTAGTTATACCATTTTCTAAACAATAAGGAAAGAAAACCTTATCATAAAATCTTTCAGAATAATCTAAGAAGATATCACTACCATTTTTAACACCCGCATGAGTGTCTGTTATTACAACTAACTTCATATTACTTATCGAAAAAATCAGTTAAAGGACCGTTCTTAGCTTTCTTAGCAGGACGTCTTCCTCTACGCTTTGGAGGTAACTCAACTTCTTCAGGAGTTGGGCCCTTTTCTTCTTTAAAGAATGGGTTTGTATTTCTCATCCTGTTAATTACTCCTTCACCAATTTGAGCAGAGTCTCCACTAAAGTCAGCAAATACATCAACAGCAGATGTACTGATTATTTTTTGTTTGATCTCAGTTTGTTTCTTTTCTTTAGCAATCCTTCTTAGAAAAGCAAACCAACTAATTTGTGTAAAGTAACTAAACGCGTTTGGCTTTCCTGTTCGCGTAGGTTTATCAATATCATAATTATTAACATACTTAATACAATTCTCAACTGCATCCATAACCATATCCTCTCGATATGTATAGTTAATAAAATTACCACTATGAGAAAGACCTTCTGCAATATTCAAAAAACATTTACCAACATAATCAGTAATACCTCTTGGATCTATACCATTTTCAATATCTTCTTTAACACCTTTAACATGTTCAGATACGGCTTGCCCGAATAAAGCGTTATCAATATAATGTGGGCCACGTTTCTTCGCAGTCTTCTTCTTAGCAGTTTTCTTTTTTGCCGTCTTCTTCTTAACGGCTTTCTTATTGACTACTTCATCTGATGTAGGTTTATCTTTATCCTTCATATGTATATATTATACCATAGATTTAGTCTAATGTATATAACAAAATGCTATCAATCTTTTTTATTATTATGAATTTTATTATTTACATACTATTGATCTTATAGTATAATATTCTATAGAATAACAAAAACAATAATCAATTAAACCTATTCCTCCAATTAAATAAGGTATCATCATTAGTATCCTTATTTTTTTTATTGATTTTTTTTGGAAAGTTAGATTCAATATCCATTAAAGTATTACCTAAACAATGTTGAATGTAATTACTTAAAGTTGATTCACTATTAACTGGTGTTTCAGTTTCAATAATCTTATCATATAAAGTTATTATTGATGTATTCATTATTGAATCTTGATGTATGGGAACCATCCCTTCGGGATTAGAAGGGTCCATTAAAAATACATTTTCTAATTCAACTCCAATATCCGATACATTAATAAGTTCTCCAATTAAGACTCTTCCAGAAATAGTAGTAAAGATTCTAACATCAAGTTTGTTTGATATGTCGTTATTGTATTTCATCTAAACTTAATGGTATTTCGAAGATCTTGTATTTGAATCCCTCTTTATTATATATACGGATTCTTTCCTGAGCATGTTTAAACGTATAGTTTTTCTTTTTACGCCAACTAAGGTTATCAGAAATATCAAATACAATAGTTTTTCTTCCATCATCTGATTTTCTCAATCCACGACCAATACTTTGAAGAACTTTAATTTGAGATTTTGTTGGACTAGCGAATATAATATTATGTAAGTTCTTAATATTAATTCCTGTTGAAAACACACCAGTACTTGCCACAATAATTGCTCCGCTTGTGCTTGTTATTTTATCTGGTTTCATATAAATTGTTTTCTTTTTTTAATATTAATCTTTTTCTATATTCTGAATAACTTATCTTATCTAAATCATCCATTCCTTCATTATTAAAATCTATGTCCTTCTTATTATAACCCTCCCAGGTACACCAGAACATCCAAGTCTTTTTACTTTTATATTCCCGCTTCACGCCATCGAGTCATTACCCAATTTTCTAATATATCATCATCAATTGTTATTTCACACGCTAATTTTTCAGATCCATCTGTTAATGGAACTTTTACGTTTTGCCCGACAGTGATCTTTTTTAAACCAAATTTCATTGTAGTTGTTAAGGGATTAGTATCAACAATACTTCGAATGTTTTCTCTGTCATCCGCTTTTACTTCTCCACTAACATAAAAGATATTATCTTTATCATCTGCGCTGTCTTGAATCATTTTAAACAAAGGTTTACCATGTTTCTTAACGAGATTAAAAAGAACAAGTGTATTACCATTTTGATCAAGCGCTAACTTTGATATAAATTTATTTCGGTTTGGGTGTTCAACAATTGTTGCAATTTCACTTTGATAATCCATTTTAACAACTGCTTTCTTTAGAGCATCATCATGGTTGCATACAATACATTTAATCTCAAGATCAGCAAGTGTCTTTGAATCAATTAATTTCTTAGTTGAAATTACGTTAAACGTTGGACCAAAGTTTCCAATTAAAACCAATTCATTACAAAGACTTCCATCAAGAGTTCCAGTAGTACCAATTCTATAAGGCGCATTAACTAACATCCCCATAATCTTATTAAGACTCTTGGCTTTAAAGAGGTGCGCTTCGTCTCCAATGATCATTCCATATTGTTCGAACCATTCAGGACGAAGGTTTATAGCGCTTTGCCATGTTGAAATAATAACACGAGCATCAAAGTTTTCTTTTTCTTTGCCGGAATATATTTTATGTATTTCAAGATCAGCATCAAACGAATCATCGTGTGAACTATAATCGGCAAAGTCTTTACTCATTTGTTCAACCAATGAAGTAGTTGGAACAATGATTAAAACATTATCATCATGATTTTCTATATACCATTTGATATACATGTAAATTATTAAACTCTTACCAGAACCAGTTGGTGAAACAATTAATGATCTGCCCTCAGTAATTCCATGAATAAATGCGTCATACTGATAATCACGAAGCTCAATTTTTTTTCCTCCAGCTCTTAGCTCTTGAGAATTTGCAAATTTATCAAGGTCATCTTTATCTATAACCTCTTTGTTTTTAAGAGTAGAGCAAAGGTTAATTCCATATCCACTATTCTTTGCAAAACTGAGTGTCTTTGGTAATAAACCATATGGCAACGTATGATTGCGCATATTCAGTAAACGAATTTTTCCATCCCAACTTTTATTACGAAACGCGGGCATGAATTTGTGCCCGTCAACATAAAAAGTATAATGCTCGCTAAGATCCATCATAGCACCAGAATCATCCGACTTAATATGAATTAAGGTTTCATCAACGTGGCTTATGTCATATGTGCTACTCATTCTCTATAGTATATATCAAGCTTTATTTTTACAGTTTTCAAAGTGCCACCGTTTCATATTACCAACATTCCCTTTAGCTTTACAATGTGGACAAACTGCAATCTTTTTATTTAAAGCAGAAATGTTATCAACATTGTTCCAATTCTCTTTACCGATTGGTTCATACTTCTTCCACTTATCTTTATAATCTGGATTTTGTTTTCTCCACTTAATCCAAGATTCTTTTCTCTTCTCACTAATTATAGGCATCTTTTTACCTTTATTATTATTAACACACCCCTTTTTAAATCGAGTATCTTTTAGATCATCTCTAGTAAAATTAAAAGTATCACCGTGTTCTTTAACAAGATTACTTATTGTACCAGCTGAAACTTTTAAATCGCGTGCTGCATCCTTTTGAGCTTTATACTTGACGCCGTTTATAGTAACTACTTTGGAATCATTACCACCAAAATCAAACTTACCATGTTTGAGTAACTCTTCCCGAGTTGGAGCTTCGATTATTAATCCGTCGTTTAAACCTAATCGTTCAATGTCTGCTTGAGACATTATATATACATTGTTGCTGTTCATCGTGTTCTTTAGTTGGAATTGAATAGTGCCGGTGGGAATTCGTACTTCCGTGATCGGCCTTAACTTTTTTATTTATCATTAAGCCTTTTTAAAGAGGCTTTCTTTTCTTTGAGCTCAACTTCTTTTAAATGCTCAACTAATTCTTCAACCGTTTGGTTATTAACATAACCACGAGCTATAAGGTAACTCGCTTTCTTAAAGAATTTTTCTTCTTGGTCAGTCATCCGACTTAATATGAATTAAGGTTTCATCTACATGTGATATGTCATACGTACTACTCATTTTTAATTTCCAGATACAAACTGGCGATGCGCGATTATATTCTTAATAGTTAAATGTCTAAAACGAACATTATCAATTATATCTTTACAAGTATCGCAATAGGTTTTTAAGTATTCAACTCTCATTTCCATCTCAACTTTATTTGGGTCAGCATCATAAAATTTATTCATGTCGCCTTTAAGCGGTTTGGCCATTCCATTAAAAGGATCGTAATTCCAACTTAACGTATCCATTTCTTCTTTAGTCATTTTACCATTGTAATATAACCAAAGGTCTTTATTCAAAACCGCTAATTCTAATTCTTTTTTCTTTAGTCTTAGTTTAGCGTGCGAATGTAACTCAAGATATTTACTATGCAGCTTTGCACTGTTAATACTTGTATCATCTAAATTAACATCGTCAATTTTAGAATCGGTTTCCCACAGTTTTAGTAGTGATTCTAGATCCATCATATAATTTATATATAATGCTTATTTCCTAAACTCAAAAGTATCATATCTAAACGATACTTGGAATACCGCATATACTGGTTCGCCTTCTGCTTGTATATTAAAATCAACACCACCAAGCGATGTTGGAAACGCATCTTTAAAATGTAATTGCTTATTTAAATTATTATGGCTTGATTTAATATTAATTGTAATATCTTTAAAATCAATTAAACTGGCGTTTTGATCATTGGAATCTTTGTTTGGATTATTATTATCATTCATCCAATTATAAATTTCTTCATAAGCTGTCATATCTTCGTCGCAAATAAACGAGATGGCCAACGGCTCTTTACTTGTTGTTTCAGAAACAGAAAATCCAGGCATATTTAAATAAGGAGTACTAATCTCATTATTGGTTATAGCAGGTAAAGAAAAAGAAACAATACTTCTATTTAAAACAGATTTGCTTCCACGTTCTCCTATATGAACAGTAAAGTTATCGGTTGTTGGTAAAAAGTTATTCTCAATCATATTATTATTATTTATAACAAAAAATGAGGGACCGCCATTTCTGACAGCCCCTCATCGGGTTTGTGTCGTCCTAAGGTAGTGGACGAAAATTAGTTTTTACTAATTAAACAACTGGCGTAGTGCCATTGATGTTAGTAACAAGGAACCTACGGAAGTAAGGGTTGTTAGCAGTACCGGCTGGCTTACTGGTTGGTCCACTAATAGGATCATGAGCCATTGGGTTAGCAGCAAGACCATAACGAGTCTTAAAGCCGATCTTAGGCTGGAAGCTGTTCTCGTCAACGGCGCGAACCATTGTAAGAGGAACGTATGGGCAGTAGTAAATACCAGCATCATACGAGTTAGCACCTTTGTAACCAACGGTAGCGTAATCATCAATTGCATATGGATCAACATATACCTTAATGCGGCCATTGATAAGACCAGCGAATGTGTTACCGGTTGTGTCAACGTTTAAGTTGGACGCGATAGCTGGAGCATAGTCGAGAACGCCTGCAGCTGCAAGAGCAGAAGCAACGTTTGAAGAGCAGATAACATAGTTACCTTTTCCACGACGAGTACCTTTAGCAATCTCATTGGATTCAAGCTCAAGTTGGAAGAGAAGTGATTTGAACTTCTCAACAGCCCAACGGCCATCAGCATCGGTATCTAAATCAAAAGTACCGTCAGCACCGCCAACGTCATTTTGGAAACCTTGAACCGCTGCGGTATTAATTGAATCAATAACTTCACGGTTGATTTCAGCAAGGATCTCAGTGCTAAGAATATTAGCAAGTTCTGCTTCAGCATCAAGACCGTGAATGGCCTTGAGGTCTTGAGCAAGTTCCATTGAGTACTCAGCTTTAAGAGCGCGTGTCTTAGCTTCAACAACAACTTTCTCGATAGTGAAACCCATGTCCTTAGTAATGTTGCCTTCACCAATTGAAGTAGAGGTAGAAGGAGCGAATTGATCGATAGTATCGAAAAGAGCTTCGTCATCATTAGTTTTATCAACAGGAGATGCATCAGCGCTATTATAACGAGACTTCATCGCGAAGATGAGACCAGTAGGACCGGACATTGGCTGAACACCACAAACATCATAAGCGATAAGGCTTGGCATTGCACGACGTACAAGGCTGATGAGTACTGGATCCCAGTTATCGGTACCAGCTGCAACGTTTGAAGGAGTTTCCTCACTAAGGTATTGAGATTGGCCACGAGCTTCGGCAAGTGCCTTCTCTTGGTTTTCTAACATAACTGCAGTTACTGCTTTGCGATGGTTATCGGCGAAGGCAGGTGCATCGGCGCTCTCAAGAATGGGAGCCCACTTTTTTTCTAGTTCTTCTGAATTAAACATTTTTTTAATTTATAGTTTGTGTTTTTGTTTTTTGTATAGGAAATGCTTTACTCGGAGAATTTCTTCCCTTTGCTAATAGCACTTAAATAATTTTGCATTGCTTTGGAAACCTTTGGCTCATCAGAGCTGGCGGCTTCTTCAACAATAGTTTCTGTGGTTGAATAAGAATCTTCATCAGACTCTTCTTCGGTTTCTTCTGTAATTGACTCAGTACCTTCAAAGTAGAAGCCCTTAAGAGTATTAATACTCTCACGGAATTTATCTTCACCTTCAAAATCAACGTTCTCAGCCAATGTTTTTAGTTTTTCTACTTGAGTTTCAACAAGACCTTCGCATGACTCAGCAATAACCTTTTCACGAGTTAGTGCATCAACCTTATCGGCCAATTCATCAGCGATTGCGCTTGTCTTATCAAAGTCCTCTTTAATTTGGGCAACTTCACTTTCCAATTGCTCGAAAAGATCAACCTTAGTATCAGGAACTTCAATATAGTTCTCAACAAAGAGAGTCTTAAGTGAAGACATAAAGTCTTCAGCAATAGAAGTACGTAGAGAAGTTTCAATAGCAACTGAATTTTCCTTAGCCCACTCAGATACTGCGTAGGTTAAATACTCATCAACTTGCTCTGATAAAGCTGAGCTCATTGTCTCAACTTCTTCAGTTAGTTTCTCATCATATTCAGCTTGGATCTTCTCCTTAGCTTCAGCGATTTGTGAACGAACTTCAGTTTCAAAAATAAGAGCAGCCTTGGCTTTAAAGCCTTCGGTAAGGTTTTCTTCTGACTCAATTAAACGTTTAATATCGTCGGTTTCAACCGTAATAGCATCTTCCTTTTTAACTTTCTTTTCGGACTTTACGTCTTCTTCTTCGTCTTCTTCTTCGTCTTCCTCGTCGGAATCCATTTCTTCTTCGTCGTCGGAATCTTCATCAGATTCTTCTTCCTCTTCGTCATCGGATTCTTTCTTAGTAGCTTTCTTAGCTTCTTCAATCTCTTCTACTTCTTCAGTAGATTCAACTTCAGCGGCTTCTTCAATCTCTTCTACTTCTTCAGTAGATTCAACTTCTTCAGTTTGCTCAGCAACTACTTCTTCAGCTTGCTCAACAGAACCTTCAACGATTTCTTCGGTTTCCTCAACGGCTACCACTTCTTCGCTAATTTCTTGTTCTTCCATTGTTTCTTGTTTGTTAGGATGTTGTTCACTTATTTCCATTTCGGATTTAGTTCGTGCATTTCTGCGTTGTACTAAATAATCTTCAATCTCATTGACATCCTCACTAATTTCATTACTCTCATTATAGATCGCAATATCTTCAGCGGTTTCTTCGGTTTCTTCGACAGATTCTTCAATAGAATCATTGAATGTTTCCTCAGAGTCAGAGGCTTCTTCACTTATTTCCAAATTAGGAATTTCCTCTAACGTGTCAAGAGAATCTAAGTCAGATTCGACAATGTCGAAAACATCATATTCTTCGTTTAATATATTATTAGACATATTTAGTTTTTCTTAGTTTCTTTTAAGTTGGAGAGGAAATCATAAGCGATCTCAGTCTCATTATATTCATTATTTCCCATACTATAAATTCTCACATTAACCATAATAAAAAATTGTTTTATAAATCAATTGAAATATCCTTAAGGAAGGATGAGAACAATTGTTGTTGTTGCTCTTCTAATTGATTTAAAGAAAGTTTGTCGGCTTTAGCTTTAATATGCTCTGCCGCCTTTGAAACGATTTGGTTTCCTTCAAAGAAGTACTCGACGCCTTCCATAATACCATTTACAAATGCAGATGGCGCTGAAGGATCTTGTACAATATCAACCGTTGCTAGAATAAAGTCTTCGTTAACAACATCAACGCCTTGGCGATTTTTTGATACACTGCCCATTCCCCGTGAACTAACACCAAGCTGGCACCCGCCTTCAAGTAATCCCTTAACGATAGTTCCCATTGGAGTATCAAGAATCTTTGCTTTACCAATAACATTGTTACCATTCCAGCTAAGTTCTGTAATACGATGAGATACTTTATCCAAATTAATTGAAGGACCTTCAGGATGGTTTAATTCACCAACTGCGCGACCTTTTGCAACGTAATTCTCAACGTATTTTTTAACCGAACCTTCTAGAATTGCCTTTGGGTAAATCCTTTTATTATGATTAAGCTGATCGGCTTGCATAAAGATACCTTCGATGATATGGCTCTTTTTACCATCCTTTGTTTCGGTGAGGTAATTTAGCTCCTCGTTGTGTTCTGTAATTAGTTTCATTTTACGTAAATTCTGTTACGGGGTCCATTGACTCAACTTCAATAGTATAACCACCCATTGAAAAAGATGTAAGCCAACCGTTTCTACTTGAAGATGAAGTTACTTTAACCTTTTTGTTTTTATTTTTAATTAAATCAGCAATCTCTTTTCTTCCAAGGCTCATCATATCGATCTGATCTTTAAAGTCTGCATCCTTTGCCCAACTCTTTGTTCCGAAATATTTCGAAAAGAATTGATCAACTGTTACTTCTTTTGTTTTAGTTGCTTCTTCTAAATTATCTTCTTTAATACCAAGGATTTTTTTAGCAGCTTCTTTATCAATAGTTGCTTTGTAAGTCTTACCATTGAATTCGAATTCCTCTTCGCCATCAATAACTGCTTTAGCAGCAGCTTTAGTAAATTCATTACCTTCTTCTACTTCTTCTTTACTCTTCTTCTTTTTCTCTTTGCCACAAGCTTCAACAACATCTTCAGCATCAGTAAAAATGTTATTTGCTGCAGTTACTCTTTGTAAATCGATTTCAGTTTTAACTTTATCTTTTAAAAGAGTAGTTAAAATCGCAGAAGATTGCTTAGTATCGCCTGAAACTATGCTTTTTATTAATTCGTTTGTATTCATTTTAATATTATTTATTTATATAATTTTTTGTTTTAAGCATCCATTTTAAAACTCATCATCATCAACAGGATCTTCTTCAATTTCAGCGTCGATTCTTTCAACATCTTCTTCACTAAAGTTAAGAACATTAGATCTTACCCACTTCTTAGAATAATACTTACCAATGAATGGTTGTATTTGTTCTAACATTGTAATACGTTCCCTCAAGATTTCAAAGTCCTTTAACTCTGAAAAATAGTTATCTTCAATAAAGTCAATTGATATTTTCTGTTCAATATCATTCCATTCTTCTTCAGTACATAAGCGTTTTAGCAAGCATTGTACTCTAAGCATATCAATAAACAAGACCGAAAACTTACGGCGAAGTCTATTAATAAACTTTTGGAATTTAACTTCTTCTCTTGAAATTTCACTAACTCGTCCAGCATTATAAGTGCTTTCAGAATCTAGCCTACTTAACGGAACATTTAATGAACGATATAGTTTCTTTTGGAAAAAGATAACATCATCAATTTGAGAAAGATTCTCGCCACCTGGGAGAGTCGTAATCTCTGTTCCTCTACCCCCTTCACGGCGCGGTAACCAAAAATCTTCAAGCATACTCATGCTCTTACTTTCATCCTGAACTTCGCCAGTAGTCGCATCATAAACTAATTTGTTACGATACTTAGACATAATACCTTGAACATATTCCTCAGCTTTGCCTTTTGGAAGGTTACCAATATCAATATAAAATATACGACGTTCAGGAGCTCGTGATATTCTGTAAATAACAAGAGCGTCTTCCATTACGCGCAATTGGTTTACTAACTTTACACTCTTATGAATATACGACGTTGAAATTTTTTGTGTTTCGTCAGTTGTTCCAGATGGAACATATACAATAACATTTGGATCAATTTTTAACGCCTGTGATCCAGCAGACATGTCTTGACCATAAAGGTAATATTCTTTAGTAATTCCAGAGGTTTCTTCACCGGTTCTTTTATTAACTTTCTTAGTAACTTCCTTTACTTTACGAATATGTAAAGGGTCTATTAATCGAACATCTTTAATCCCTTGTTTGGTTTTTTCGGAATCAATCATTAAATGGTAATATAGTTTACCATCAATATACCAACGCCTAAAAATATCGTGTGAGCTAAAATTAAATTTTAACAGCTTGATGATCGTATCAAACTCTTCTCTAAATTTCTTTTTAATATTATCTGGTAAATCTACATCATCAAGAACTAAATTTACAGGAGCAGTATTAGAATCTCCAACAATAGCAGCATTAACAATATCATTAATTGCCATATCGCACTCAGGTTGAGCTGCAGCGGTTCTATAGCTTTTAATTAGATCTTTTTCGTTTTGAATATTTAAATTATCCAAATCGAGAACTTGGCCATAATAACCAGATGTTGCGCCCCCGCCTGAAAAAACAGCAGAGCCATCATCATTTAATGGTGGAGCAAAACTTTCAATAGAATCCTTTGTGTCAGATTCATCGCTTAGTATATTTGCTTTCTTTAGCTTTTTGCTTATGTCAAATCCGAATACGTTCATATATTATATATAATGCTTAGAATTACCCCAAGCCGAAACTAAGGGTAATTCTAAGACTTAATTTGTTTTAACTAATTATAACGATTAGTTTGCGTCTGAAGCCGCAGCAGTGGTATTACTTACCCAATATTGGTAATTAAATTCTACTGTGAATTCTTCAATTGTATCGTTAGTTTCATAATTAAGATCAATCGCACTGATGTTTGTTGGGAATGCATCAATCAATTTATAGCGCTTAATCGCATCACCAAGACCAGATGAAAGGCCATGCCCTGCTCCATCACGTCCAAGTTGCTCAACTTCTACAGGCCGCATATAGTTTAATGCTTCACCTGATTGGCTATAAGTCGAAGTGTTTGATTTATTATCGTTAATAAGATCCATCCATGTTTCAAAGGCATTCCTTATAAGCATGTTTTCATCGTTAATAACGGTGATCGTCCATGGTTCAAATGTGCGGTCTCCTGCAACCTTTAACTTACGACCTAGGTAAGGAACTTCGACGGGTGCTATAACACTCGATGGAAGTTGTGCTCCTTTGATCATAAAGCTGCCAAGCTTAGTCAACGTATCTGTTGAAAGCTCTGGCGGGAAATACACTTTACATTTGAATAGGTTTGGCCGTGCGCCTCCCCCTGTTAATTGTGATTTAAAATCTGATATATTACTCATATTTTTATTTTCTATTGTTTATATTAATATTTATCAATCCTTTATTAAACCAGCTCTTCAAAAATAGCACCTGTTCTGGTAGCTATAAAGTTAAGCGTGATAAAGTTAATTGAACGTAACGGCTTGATGTAAATACTAGCAACAAACCTGTTACTATCAATAACCTGTGAAGTATTATTAGATGAGTCACAAACAATCTTAAAGTCCTCAATACCTCGGCGGCCTTGAACATCTCTTAGATATGGAGCGATTGCATTAACAAAGGCTGATCTTGTAAACTCGTCGTTAATTTCAAATAACTGGAATTTAGCAGATGTAGCAATTGCTTTCTCAACAGTCATAAACAACCTACGAACATTAATGCGATCAAACGCAGAAGGACGTGTGAGGGCCGTCTTATCACCATATAGAACAACGCCTTGACCAGGGAAAGAAACCACTGGGTTAATACGTGATTTGTATAGTTCGTCACGATCGGCTTGCTTAGGGTTATAAGCGAGTTTAACAATGCTTTGAATATTACCTCGGTTTAATCCAGCTGGAGAGAACCATGGCTCTGAAACAAAATCAGTATTAGCACAAAGACCTGCGATATGACCACATAAAGGAATCCAAACATATTGGTCTTTATAACGATTATAAACATAAGCCGGAGTACTGTCAAATACTGCATAACTGGTTGAACTGATAGAATCAAACTTAGCAATCACATCATCTTTTTTATCAACATCATTTGAAAGTATAGATAATGTTAATGGAGCTGATATAAACGCCATGCAGTCTTTACGTGCATTTGCAATTTCTAAAAGTTTATCATCAACAAGTTTAGTTTTACTAGCAGAGTAAACCGTTCCGACGGCTTCGGTAAAGTTGTGCCCGAAGATTAGATTAACATCAACAGTCTCATAGTCACCGAATAAATCGATAGCAGCAACAACTGCGTCAGCACTAGTGGTATCGTCATCTGCGCCATTGGACAAATCAACGAAATAGCTGTCTGCTGGGCCAGGCTCTTCTGCTGGGCCAGTGCCTCCGCCTCCGACTGGTGCAACACCCTCTAAAAAGTCTAGAGTATCCCAAAAATCTATAACAGCATCTTGAATAAGAGCAGGCTCTTCAGAAGGACCGCTGGCCCAAACATAAGAACTTCCGGAATTTAATTTAGAAACCCAATAAGCAGAATTTCCAAATTCGTCCTTTGCATTAGAAGCAAGCGATACCCCTTGATAAATTTCAAGAACTGCGCCTTGCTCTCCAGTGAAAGCTCCTCCTTGATCTAGAACTAAAATATGAACTTCATCATTTACACCGGCCTCACCTTCTAAACCTGTAAGGGTTTCTGCCCAAACAGTATTAGTTGGTTTATACCCAAGTTGTGTTTTAATTCCGTCTGGTAAATTGGCCCAATTTTCTTCGGTTACAAAAATAACTCTAAGTGAATCGCCAAGTTTTCCGCCATATCGTGCAACGAGTTTTTGTTGGCCAGCCGTGCCCAAAGCCAATAGCTTTGTATTCAATCGGTCAACATCATCTTGTCCGTTAATCGTTCCATCAAGTGGATCCATAGCAACACCAGCAGATGTGGCGTTTAATGATCCGTCGATTGCTCTTGCAACTTTTAATGAGTTGCCATATTTCAAAAAGCTAGCCGCTGTTAAAAAGCTAACTTCAAGTTCCCCTTTAATTTCTGGTGCTCCAAAAATTTTAACGAGGTCTGTTTCAGAACCTGCCGTGACTAAACGTCCCGACGGTCCCCAACGAAAGTACCCTGCATATCCACCAATAGAGGTGGATTGTGCTGGCACTATATCTGTGAGATCAGTTTCTTTGATCTCAACTCCAGGTGATACTAAAAATCCCATAAGTTTTTCCTTTCAGTGTATTTTGTTTTACAATTTATAATTAGCATAATAAGAATATTCTCAATAACAATATTTATTTTATAACGGCCCTTAAAAGGCCGATTTCCAATCTTTAATATTATCTACTAAGTTACTATGCTCATCGTTTCTATTATCTTTAGATCCATGCATATAACCAAATGGTGGTAAATCTTCCTCCATTTCCATAATCCTTTCTTTATATAGAAGATCTTTAATTTCTATATCGGTTAACGATCTGAAAAAATCAGTACTAACAAACCATGCAAATAAAACAAAGTTCATTACAGAGTCATCGTGCGTTCCATTTGCGCCTGAATACGAGTTACCCTTCGGCTCAAAAGAACTAAATTCTGATATTGTATTGGGATCAACCAATAATAATTTACCGCCTTCTAATAAATCTTTTAAGTTAGAACATCCCATTCGTTTAACTTTTGCAGACATTGTTACGCCAATACCATTTGATTTTACTGTGCTTGTTGTAAAAGTATTTTCATACTCATGTTCATAATAAACAGCATTACATACTACTTGTCCTGCATCATTATTTTCTATAATTACAAGCGCATCATTATATGTTTTGGCAGCTCTAATAATAACATCTGGAAATAATAAAGGGGAAATTGTATTATTTCTATATGTGCAAACTTGTTTAAATGGCTGGTTTGTTATATCAATTACGGAGAAAGTACTATAGTCTTGCCCTCTCCCCTTTGAAACATCAGCGGTTAAAACATAAGTATGGCTAGGATTAGGCTCTTCATAATAATTAATATCATGTTGAATTTTTTCAGGATTTCGTGAATTCATTCCTAAAAGAATATTTGTATCAATTAAAGTATGAGAGCTACCAATAAACTCAATTTCAAATTCTTGTTTAAATTGAACGGCAGATGTATTAGCAATAGTTTCTTTTTTCCAAGCTTCATCTCTGCCTGGAACATCCCACCAACTAACTGTGTATGGCGCAAAGTTATTAGCTTTTTGGACAGCGCCTTCCCATAGTTTATAAAACATATTACCAAGTCCATTTGGAGTGCTTGTAATAATTACCTTAGTGTTTTCACCAGAAGTAATAACTGGATATGTACTAGTGTAAAACTCTTCCGACCTTTGAACGAAAGCAAACTCATCAAGGAATACAACATTCAAACTCAAACCACGAATACTACTAGAACTAGTAGCTCCGGCAATAATCTCAGAGTTATGACTGAAAATAATATTACCTTTATTTAAAACTTTACAGCCAGGCTGTAAAAAGAATGGTAAATTCTCTAACATTAGAGTTAGCCTCGCAAGCATTTCTCTTGCAGTTGCTCCTTTATTGGCAAGAATACCGATCTTCTTATTTGAATTAAATACTAAGTAATGAAGTAGCCATGCTATTGACGTGATACTTTTACCACTTTGACGGCAAGCTAAAACAATACTAAAACGATTATCTTTATAATGGTTTACAAGATCTTCTTGGTACCCTCTTAATTTAAATGGAACTAATCCTTTATCTAAACTAATTACCTTAACATATTTTTCGCAGAAGTATGAAATATTATTCATACATTTCTTATATTCAATTACTTCTTCTTTAGTAAAGCTTTGTTGTACTCCATCCGCTTTAATAAAGGTATTACCATTATAAGAATTATTTTTCATCTTTAATCAACTTCGATTATATTGTCAGCGTTATCATCACCTTTTAATAAATTTTGTAACTCTGTTGTAGTGCCAACAAAAATACTGTTATTTGTAGTGGTGGACGCTGCTTTATTTTCGTCTTTAATTAAAGCCTTTCGTTGTTTTTGTAAATCTAAAAGCTGCCCATTCATTTCTGCGGTTTGCTTTATTAAAGCACCAAGAACTTCAAAAGCACGAGGATGTTCTGCGTCAGCTGCTAAGTTATGCATCTGCTCAATAGCTTCTCCACTAGTATCAATTAAACTTTTAATTTGATTACGCGCTAATTCAAAATCCTCCTCGGTATCTGATATAAGCCGTTCTTGAGTTGGTTCCTTTTTTAAAGGTTGAAGTTCCATATTATTTTTCATCTCACTCGGAATGTTATTCTCAAGTGATTTTAAAATTTCTTTTTTATCTTTACCCATAATATAATTTATTTAAAAATTAGTTTAATCGTCTGGCCAAATATCTCTATCTGGATCTAATGGACCTAAGTTAATAACACAATCAAAATCATCTTTAGTTTGAGCTCTCAGTGCCGTTTTAACTTCAACGCCGCCAAAGGCATCTTTGCCTTCTTCTTCCATAATACTTACATCAATAGCTTTAATTAAACCGCCGTTATTACATGGTATTAAAGGCCCTGCAAACTTAACCTTAACGCCAAAGCTCAATGTATATATAATAGTTCTTCGTGAATCTTTAATACCACCTTGATACGAATCTTCATGATCAAGGGAGTTTAGGCTTATTGGAATATCTGTTATACTCTCAGGACCTTCTAAACCTTTTACTGAAAGCGTATATGAAGGGCTAAAGAATGGTAAAATTTGTTCAACGATTTGAAGAGCTTCGTCTTGAGATCTAGATAAAACATTTAAATCAATTGTCATGTTATAAGGTACTGCTTGAAATACATTAAAGCAATTTCCATCAGCGTCCTTTTGTATTGTTTGATTAAATTTTGTTAACTTAGTAGCAGCGTCATATGTAATATCAGCAATCTCAAATGACATTCTTGGTAATTTAATAGCAATAGATTCATCAAGGGTAGATTCATTTATTCTTGCCAAATATCTTTCTCTTGGCGCATAGGCTAAAGGAACTCGCTGAACGCTTGTTAACGCGCCATCAACTCGCTTACCAATATAGATATCATTAAATAATGAGCCAAACACACTAATGATCTTTCGAACATTGGCATGGTAAAAATAATCGTGTCCTAGCATAATTTTTTATTTATTGGAAATTAAATGGTTCACCGAATGGATTGCTCTCTGAAAAGTCAATAAATTCTAAACCGTTAGCCGCATCAGCAAATGTTGCATTACCTGCCCAATGATCTGAATTAAATATATCAGAGTCGGAATCGTCAAGGCTTCTTAGTTCACTTATAATTAAAGAGCCGCCGCTTTCAGTGCCTAAGAATGATGTGTTAGCCTCAATATTATGGAAATATCCGTCATCAAACGTTAAAGTGCCAACTCTCATTTCTTCAACAATTGGGTCACTATCTGGAACTATATTATATTCAAAGAACTCTGTATTACCAGTTATACCGCCGGGTGTAGTAAATGTTAATGTTTCTCCATCAATAAAATTTGGTTCTGTTTTGGAATCAATAACAAAAGTAAATCCTTGAGAAAGTTTTTCTTGTATGTCATCAATATCGTCAATGCCTGTATCAATTTCTTGTCCTTCATATTCAAACTTCTCGCATGTAAGAGTAAATAATGGTAAGTCTTGTAATTGATAAAATGGTTTTTTAGAATCAGAATAACGAATTTCAAAAATAGATTTATAAAGAGGCACATAAATTAAATCGCCTTCTCTTGGACGCACTGCATCATCAGCATAACCGTGACGCTGAATAAGTTGGTTCCATCGATACTTAGCGACGCGCAACGTCATTTCATCTCTAACTTCTAAACCAAACTTTTCATAAATTTTAGAATCTCCTTCAAAGCCCTCCATTTCCTCAACATACATTTCAACTTTGAATGCTTTATCAAAGGTTGAAACCACGTCTTCATTTAAAACAAAGTCCCTCTTAATAATCTTACGAGGAATATAATAAACGTCAATGCCATGAATCTGTATGGACTCTATAACAAGAGACTCATATAAGTTTTGTTCAGACTTAGCGCCGTTTTGAAAATATTTATTTAAAGCCATTGGTATTATATTTTAACCACAATAAAAATCAACGGGTGCTTCATATTGTAATTGCCATCTTTCTTTAAGTTCTTTTAAATCTGTTACAGCGTCATCATAAATTGGCCTCCCGTTTATTGTTACGCCGCCCGGTAGTTGCATTCCTTCAAATTTAATTAGATTTGCACCCCATTGTTTTTTAAGAAGTAGTGTTAATAATTCTTTTAAAGCCATATCATTATATACTTCAGGATATGAATTTGGATCTATTGTTTGGTAACATTCAACAAGAATAAAATTTCCAACGCCGGCATAACCTGTAATATCGCTATGTATTTTAATTGTATTTTTGTGGCGACTATATGAAACCTGTTGAGAATGACCATTTATAATATCATCAATTAATGAAAGGTTTTGTTTAGTCATTTCATAGTTTACTAATCCTCCGCCGTTTGATCCATTCAATCCAGCAACATCATTAAGGTGCATTTGATATTTAACACTAAACATTCCACCAAGACTTGATGAATTTAAACCTCTGATTCGAGTTACGCTTAATATTGAATCTGGTAATTGAATTTCCCTATTATCAATAGTATCTTGCGTTATCTCATGTTTAACAAAGGTTCTTACTACTGCATCTGAATGGTACTCCTGATAAAATTGAATAGCTTCATCAATGCGATCATCGATTTGATCTTCATCAAGGTTAATTTCAATGACAGGAGCGCCTAAAGCTCTTAAACAATATTCTGCTAATTGGTCTCTTGTTTCTGGTCTAGCCATACTATTATTTATATAAACTTATTATATATAAATTGTATGAATAATGAAATAGTATACATTAACAAAGGCGCTCGGGAATTATTTAAAAAACTCGGATGTGGAGACATAGATTATATCATGATCTATAAAAAAGAAGGCAATGATATTTACTTTTCTGCCGGAGATAAAGGAAAGTTTAAATCCGATCAAGAAGAAATAAACTTATTTGGCGTTTAAGAACCAACCGTATTTTAAGGCGACCAGTAATAGAATATACCCTTGCCCCAAAATAATAGTAGCAATAAATATCTTATGAACCTTACTAGCTAATAGTTTATTTTCTGCAGGTATAAAAGCTTTTATATGGCAATACGCGGCTAACAGTGTCATCCCTTGCCTAAAAACAAGGTTAGGGAAAACACCAAAACTAATTAATGCATCAACAGGTTCTTTCATTTGTAAATAACCAGCTCCCCAATAAAAAGCCCAGTATGTATTATCAAGAATATTTCCAAGGAACCCAATAAAAATTCCGGTAAGAAACCATTTCATTTTCTCTGAAGAATTGCGAGCACCCTTCTTATTAGCATTCTTTGTAGGCTTAAAAGCTTTAAAGACAACAATGATACATAGGGCCAGCATCGGCAAAGTCCAAGCTATAGATTGTAATTGAGCAAAAGCTTTAAAGTTTTCGTAAGGCGTCATATATTCTATAAGTGTGGTGTTTAAGCAGATAGTTAATAATTATATAATATATTTATAAAAAATATATCTCTAAATAATAACACTAATTGTTTCTCTTAAACTCACGATCGAGTAAAATATCAACCTTTGTTTCAATAGCCTTTACGTCTTCTTTAATTACGCTTAACTTTTCATGAATTGGAGCGGTTTCTGCTAATATTTGAAGTTGTAATCGTTCTTCTTTGATATGAAATGCCTGATCTCTAGAATGTAGTTCATGAATCTCTGCCACTTCTTCTAATAATTTTTTAGTCCCAGAATGTGCTGGTAATTGATGGTGAGTACTTACATTATTTAAAAATATAATACTTGACCCAACAAAACCAGATAAAGCAATACATGCTAAAATAACTGCCAACCACCCTTGAATCGTATTTGGTTTTTTAAATCGTATACCAGTGTCAGTCGCATGTAACTCTTTAATAGTTTCAGCCACGACACGTTTCATTTCGATAGTATATTCGTCTTTTGATTGTGTCATAACAAATGGTATAATATAAAGGTTTGTTTACTTACTATAAAACTTATTTATAAAATAGTATTTTTAATTACCGATTGCTTGCCAACAGAATCCATTGCCAGCAGATCCTGCTCCATCAGCATTATCAATGCCATCTGCCCGATTGATTGTAAACCCTTGTTTGTTATATGAGCTATACGCAAGAACTGTTGCATTACTTCCTTGTTTTGTAAGATGTATAGTAAACATATTATTTGGAAACGGTACTTCAAAGGTAAATATTTGATCGTCATCGGTGTTACTCATAGCAGTTCCAAACTTCATAATTAAACCGCCAGGAAGTTGTACATGGCCACTAGAATTAGCCAAGGATACATCATAAGGAGCAGCAGGAGATGGAATTCCACCTGAAGTATTTGGAAATACGGTATCATCTCCAATTGTTAATGTATTACCAGCTTTTATTTTAACATCACCGCCATGCTTAACTTCTAAATCAAGTTCTTCTGAAGTAAGCGACCCTTGGCCTCTAAATCCAATTCCAGTATTACCAGGTCCTTGATCAATAAATCCCCAATCGGCGTCTCCATTACTACTGATAGCAATTCCACCTTCAGTAATACTTAAAGTACTATATGGTGCTACAGAATCAGGTCCAATCCTTGTTTTTCCATCGCCTTGAATTAAAAACCTATTATTAAAAGTAGCATCATTAGCAATAACTTCATCAGGATCATCTCCATCTGATATAACGCTATCAATAGAATCAAATCTAAATTCTGCTGCTGCAACTCTAACTCGGTCAGGCCCAGTTGCATTTATATCTGAATCATTTCCTTTAAATATGATTAATTCACTTTTCTGAAGAGCATTATCATATCGACGCTCTCCTATGAATGATCCAGTATCTCCATATGATCCAGCGAATCGAAGATAATTATGATTAAAGACATTAGGATCGTTTGACTTTTCGCCTAACATTATATTACCTTTAACGTGTAATTTTTCTAAAGGATCAACCGTATTAATACCGACGTTTCCATTTTGTATAACACGAAGTTTAGGAATATCAGTTGTATCAAAGCTGTTCCAATCACCATCGGTATAAATGCTTACATAGTCGTTGCTGCCTAATCGTAAATCATCCTTTTGTCCTAAATCTGTATTAGGGATTTCAGTGGTTCGAGTTGCGGTAATTAGTGCTAATGGCCAAGTGTTGCCAGACCCAGCCTCAGAATAATCTGATCCAAAGCGGAGGGTATCAGTAACATATAATATACCATCTATTTCAGTATTACCAATTACTTGTAACTTGTTGTTTGGCGTTTCAGTTCCAATTCCAACGTTACCATCTTGAGTTACGCAAAGATCTAAACCGCTGCTTGCAGTAAAACCAGATCCTCTGAATCCAATACCTGAATTAGTAGTACCTTGGTCAATCATTCCCCAATCGTCATTACCGTTAGAATCAATACCAATAGTTCCGCCTTTAACAGATAACTTCATTGGAGCGCCGGATAGAACTTCTGCAAAGTCGCCAATACCGACATTACCATCGCTGTTTATTGAAAATCTATTAATTAAAAGCTCAGATTCTCCTACTTCATTAAAACTTGAATTCGTTTGTGGTATGGGTGATTCAAATGTATCAACTGCAAACCGAGCTGTCGCAATTCGAACTCTATCTTCTCCTGAATTACTAATATTAGGATCATTACCTTTATAGATTAATAACTCGCTCCTTTGATTTACGCCTTCATCATATCGGCGTTCTCCTATAAAGGCAGCGTCTTGGTCTTCATATGTTCCTGCAAAAGAAATATAATTAGAAGCATCATAGTCATTTACATCTGTTCCATAAGTACCAATAGCTATATTACCTCTAACATCTAGCATTTCTCGGCCAACTACCAAATCATGACCTGCAAAGCCAGTAATTTCATCATAGCTGATAACTTCACTAGTTAGGCTCTGCCCAATTACAAATTCGCCAGATTGAGAAAAATGAAATTTACCACCAGTGCCGCCACCGGTTACAATCTTTAATGCGTCACCTTGTTTAATTATACGGCTGCTCCAGTCATCGGTTTGTTGGTTTTTAAAATCAATATATGGATTTCCCCAACCAGGCTCCTCGGTATAATCATTGGCGCCGTCAAATAATTCTATACCGCCATCACCGGCAGATAATAATATGCCACTCGTATAATTTTCTTTTGCAAATATTGCATTCTGCCCTAAAACATCAAGCGCGTAATCCTCACTACCCGGCGCTCTTCCAATACCAACGCTGGAAGTATTTTCAAAAATCGTTGAAGCTTCAGCATATCTTGAAACTTCACCATTACTTGTATCTTTAAATAAAAGTTTATCATCTGCAAAAATATCAGCTTGATCAAAAACGGATGTAGTTATACTATTACTTACATTAAAAATAAATTCCTGTAAAGAAAACTGACCAAGATTTTCATTATAACTAATAATTTGGCCATCTTGTGCACCCTGCGGCGGAGTTAGATCTTCTAATTCGTGTACGTGATATAAAGGTTGGCGCTGATTATCTAATCTAAAATCATTTGTATCAATAAGCTCCGCATCCGTTAATATACTATTAAGTTCTGATAAAGTATCAATATCATATGGTTGAATAGCAGAATCTGCTTTTTGTCCTTGCTCTGCAGTTACTGGTAATGTAACTGTATTACTATCGGAAATTGATAATTGATCTCCATCAATTGATAAGTCTTGTAAATTTGTATTTTGTGGCAAGGTGACTGTATTACCTCCATCAATCGTTAACTCAAAGGTTTCAGGATCGAAAATCAAACCTTGCATTCCTCCAATAACTGGAGTAGGAAGTTGAATACTATTACCGCCACTAATTTCAATACTTGTTCCGTTTAAAGTTAAAGTTTGGTTAATACCAACAGCCTTACTTGTAATAGATCCGCCAACATTTAAATCAATAAACACGTCGGTTTCATCTCGCCTTAACGCAACATAACCTTCAGGTAATATACCATCAACGGCGCTCCCAGGATTTACATCACCAGTAATTGGAGGAATCGCCGAATTATTTAAACTCAATGCAACTTGTCCATCAGGATGAATTCTGATTTTTCCATCGCCTGCAGCATTTCCAACGCCAAGGTCAGCGATCGTTAAAGCAGAATTTATTTCGTCCTTTTTAATTAAAAGATGCTTAGCTCTAACAACAGTATTATTAGCAGGGTCGAGTGTGTCTGCACTCCAAACTTCTTCTCGAGTTGCAAACTCTACGATACCTTTATCAATATCAGTAGCAGGCGCTGAAACTGGCCCAGTAGCTCCAGTAGGACCAGTTGGGCCAGCGACTCCAGTAGGCCCAGTTGCACCAACATCGCCGGTTAACCCAATAGGACCAACCGCACCCGCTAATTCTCCAAGATCTGTCCAAGAATCTGCAGGTGCATTATATACATATATGTGAGTATTATCCCACACCGGGCTATCACCTGTAGTTGCTCCTTTTAAAACTGCAACGGTTACGCCGGTTCTTTGTAATGCAGCTGATAAAGGATTACTAATATCACCCGCTGTAGGAATTTCATCTGCCCACTCATAAACGGCTACAGGACTAATCCCAAGACCGGTGGCTCCTCTTACATCGCCCAAGTCTTTGGTATCGCCTCCACCATAATATGATACAACTAAATTTTTCTCTTGGTTATCACCATCAACGAGATTAATATCAGATATTAAAAAGTCACTATAATCATCTCTAATAACTGAAGCAATATCTTCATTAATATTTAATGATTTTGTTATTAAATCTCCAGATTGATTTTTCCAAAACAGAGTTGCATCTGTCGCATTAAAAGCGATTTCTCCATTAACAAGTGATGCAGGATCTGGCTCTGCTCCACTGTTAAATGAGTGTTTTAGTATAATTTTTGTTGGTGTAATTGCCATGATTTTAAATATTTATTCAGGTTTAAACGTAAGTAGTTCTAACATATCGTTGAGCTGATGTAAACACTGGATGAATAGCTTCCTCACCCGTTGATCTAGAATTTTGAACCCAACCGGCTACATATAGTCTTCCGCGTTCAGCATCAGGATCGCCACCATCTTTGCATAGTATAAACATAACATGTGGGTTACCTGTTGAAACTTGAACAATATTCATTGGATCTTCTGGGAAGAATACTCGACGCCATCCATTTGTATAATTATTAGCGCCATCATGAGTTTCTGCTCCTGAACCCATATGCCAGCCGGTTTCATGATAATAGGTATATCCATTAACATATAGTTGTGCTTGAATACCACCTGCTTCATCTGTGACCGATCGTGTAACTGCAAATTGTTGGTTTCCAGTATTGCCTTGCCAAGGAACTACAAATAATTTTTTACAAGCATTATTACCGGCCGCGCCGATTGTTACTCGTTGAAGAGATGTTACGCTTTGAGTTGTATTTGTACTTGAAATTGCTTTATAAAAACCAACTCCTCCGGAATTACCTTGATATCCTGTAAAAAATAGTGCAGCATTTTTTCTAACAAAGTTACCATGACCAGTATTGTATATTTGATCAACATAACCTGTAATCTTAGCAGGAGATCTCCATGAACTGGTATTACCTTGTCCAGTTTGTCCATGGTTATTTCTTCCCCATGTCCATAAGTCATGATTCGGATTGGTCCAATTAGAAAAGGTTGAAGAGTTCTTACGTAAAGCCCATACAACGTTTTGTGTTGTATTATTTTGCCAATGATTAATTTGTAAATCAACAACTCCTGTTAATCGAGTTTGATAATTTGGAACAAAAGTACCTGTTACAGCACTAAGACTAATAGAATAAGCAGTAGCTGGCGTTCCAGGAATATCTGGGAACAACCCGTTCTTTAAAGCATTTGTTCCAGTATAAGGAAATGCTCTAAATCGGGTGTTCTTTCTTTCGTTATTACCATCGCCAAGAACTACAAAATACCAATAATTATTTGGCATTTTAATAGCATCTAGGTTTTTAAGGCCATGCGGTTGAGAATCTTTCCTTCTAAAAATTCGTGTATTACCGCCATCATTGACCATTGGAGAACCAAGATTTCGATTAATTCCGTCATGAACAGGTACCATAAATTGATTATTTACTCCACGCGTAGCTTGGTTGCCTGATTCATAATATGCGTTTATTCCCCAATGCCATAATTCATTAGCGTCATCGTCGCCTTCTTTTCCAACAATAACATAATGATTCCAACAGCTAGAAACGATTTTCTTAATATACCAAGGGTAATCTGAATCATAATTTGCATGTTCTGGCGTATAGAAGTTAAAGGATTTGTTTCCTGGAGACTGAACTCTTTCTGGCTCTCCGTTAGGACTTCCTGTTAATGTTTGAGTTGAGTTTCCATATTCCCACCAAAGAACGGCTCCCATTTGAGTTTGCCCCGGCCCCCAGATTATTGGACCTCGTGCGGTCGTTGCATTAGCGCTGTTAGCAGCTGCGTTTTCATACCAATAGTTAGCATTAAGATGACCTCCAGAAATTACACGACCACGTATTGTTGGTTTGTTTATTCCATCATCTTCGTTATTGCCTGTAAAGAATTTAGCATCATCTAAATCATAGCCATCTTTAGTAATAACATGAAATCCATTTCTTCTCCACCAATAATCACCTGCGAGGTAAGTATCATACGCTACTTGTTTTATTCGAATATAATTACATTTGTTTGAACTGAATATCGCGGTTGCGTTTGGAACCATACATGGTATCGGCGTATGATCTGTAATTTGATCAACAGTTAACCCGCTTCCACCATTTGAAACCCAATTATTCTCTGGGTTTATATACGCGCCTTGCCCGCGTAATCCATAATAATTTGATTCTTTACCCCAAGCATATGGAATTCCATCTTCATCAATCATCATCGTGCGATGACCATTTGGAATGATTTCTTTTGCCTTTGCCCATGTTCCAGTAATTGGAGATAACGCTGCAATTGGTGCGCCATCAGTATAGTTTTGAGTTCCATAATCAAAGTAATCAGTATGAACTGTTGCCATCTTATCATCAGATGTAATATACATCCATTCTTGATTCAAACCAGGAGCCAGCGCCGTTCCCCAAAGTTTATTACCGGCAGACCCTGTTAGATATACTTCATCCTTAGAATTCTGATTACCTGAACTAGTGTTAGCATTTTCAAATATTGTTAAGTTACCTTCACGTGCAGGTAATTTCCAAATACGGCCAACGTTTTCAAAAACATTAATTCGATCTAAAAGAATTTGGTTTTCAGCTTCAACCGATGCAAGAGTATTTGAAAGAGATGTATTAACTTCAGTTTCTAAAGTATCTAAATCATTATTAACAACATTAAGTTGATTTTCTAAATAACTTTTACTTACTGCATCTTCATTTGCAACAGGCCACTTCGTTCTTAATTGGCCTGATGTTGTATAACCTGCAACGAAACCATTTTCAGTATCTGCAAAATACGGATCAAAGGTGCTTCTTACATTAAGTTGCCTTCCACTATTTGTAAGATCTATTGTTTTACTGTTGTAGTTTACTGCAATAGATCCGCCATTAATATCAAGGAATGATTGTTGAACTCCAGCAGCATCGAAGAGTTTAATTCCAATACCTCCAGATAAGTTATTTTTATTTGTTAAACGGAAATTAATAACTCTATCTTCAGACGCCTTCATTATATAATTTTGCCCAGTTGGAGCAGTTTGATATAAATTTGGTAAAGTGACGGTTCCAGAGGTTGTTAAACTTGGATTTATTAACTTAGCAAGTTTTTCATAAGTTGTATCATTAGAATCAAATGAAACTTCTTTAACTCCATCTGGAACCAGCCATGTTGAAAATTCAGCATCTTCAACATATGCAAGGCCATTCCCTTCATCTGCTGTATTCCAACCAGTAAGAACATCTGCATCAACAGCAATGATTGTTCCAACAGGCATAAGTTGAACTGGAATAGAGAAGTTAGCTGCTGTTAAACTACTGGCAACAGCTGATTCAATATCATCTGCAAAATCTGTTTTTGTTACCCATTCTAATGTATCTCCGCCGATGTCCCAACTTAGAATAGAATCTTCAAGCGGCTTACTTGTAGGAATTACCCAATCATAGCCTACAGATAAATCTGGAAAAGAAAGAACCGGCGCGCTTCCACGAATAGAAATTAAATCTCCATCAATAAACAAATTATTATTAAATTCGGCATTACCTCCAGAGAATAATGTTCCTCCGCCCCAAACAATTTCATCAGTTACAATTAATCCTCCAGCTGTAGTTTCAATATCGCCGACATTTACTTTTAAACCAAGACCATCTTGAAGGTAAGAATCGAGTGGCCCCCAACTTAATCCGCCGTCGGCCGATAAGTTACCTCCGCCATCAACACTGAAACCACTTGCTTCAAGTCCCCCGATGATATCCAAATTACCGTCAATTTGTAAATTACCATCAGTAATTAATAGGGTAGATGTTTCAGCCGGCTTTAATGTTAGAGATACAACAGGATCTAATCCTGACTTTTGAAAAGTAATATTTGGATCATAAAATTTAGTATATGTAACCTCTGGTTGATCCAGTTGGCCAATAACTAAATTTCTTGAAGTAATACTAACGGAATTTAAATTTCCGGCAAAAGATGCGCTTGCAAAAGAATTAGTTCCATCAAAGGTTTTGTTTCCAGTTATTGTTTGGTTATTGGCTATTCCAACAACACCACCAATAGATGGTATTTCAGTTATGTTAATTTCATTAATTAACTCATTACACTTGTCAGCCCATTGCTTAAAGGTGTCTGTGGAAATTACTGTTTCAAATGTTTTATTGTTTAAGGACATCTTTAAAGTATATACTATTTAATTATTATTTATATCAGATAAAATATGAGTTTCTAAAACAGATATTCTATCATGTAACTGTTTAATTTGTTTTTTTAAATTAAGAATCTCTCGGTTCTTTTTCTTTCTAGCCATCGCTGATTGATACGCATCTTTATCTGTATTAACAATAGCACCGCTTTGATAATCTTTAACCAAAGATGCTTCATTTTCTAATGGTTTAAATCTAGCCACTTATATTATGCAGTTGCGATTATTCTTAGATCTTTAACAGTTACAATATCAGTATTATTTTTACCCCACATAACAGCTTTTATAATGAATGAAGTAAAGTCAATATCAGACGTGTCTTCTTCTAAGTTCTTTCTAAATAATACGTCGGAATATGTTTTACCATCAGAGTTAATAGGAACAACCTTTGGTTCAGTTGGAGTAATTTCCCACCATTCATTTTGGTCATTATCATCAGAAGGTGTTATATCAGGGTTTATTCTAACGCCGTCTTCATCATCAAACATTTTAATAAAGAATTGAATTTCTGATGTTTCAGTTGGACGATTTATCGCAGCATAAACATCAACTTGATCTGAAGGAGTTTCTAAAGCAATTTTCTTTGTATAATATTGAGAAGTATTTTTCTCATCTTCATAACCGCCCTTTTCTTCAATAAAGTAACTTCTTACTTCTAAAGCGATTCCATTCTTCTCAAGCATTGGCGTAACTCGGTTATCGCTTGTTCCAATAATAATATCAAGTGTAGTGTCTTCAGCATTTCCAGCATTAACACTATGATTTACATCTCTTAATTCAATTGGAGTATTACTCTGAATATTATATTTCTTATTATTTAGTGTAAGCTTATTAACGATTGAGGTTTTACCAGATATTGACATCGCGCTTTGATTAAGGTTTGCCGCTGCAAATTTTATCGTTGGTAAGTAACCAACAGCAGTAGCACCTTCGCCTCCGCCAATGTCTTCTATTGTAATTGTTGGTGGAGAAATATAACCCTCACCTTCATTAGTAATAACAATATCTGCAATAGCACCGGTATTCGCATCAATGACCGCGACGGCTTCTGCCGCAGTTGAATCAGGAACATCAACTAGAACGCCTGCACTATTTAGTTCTTGTGGAGCCGATATTAATACTGTGGTTGATGTAGTATAACTAGATCCTCCATTAGTAATTTCAACAGAATCTAAATATCCGCCAATTCGTGCTTGAGCTTTAATTGTAGCTCTACCAGTTTTAAAGGTAGCTCTTCTTAACTTGAATTTTAAGTCTCGGTTTTGCTCAGCGGTCCATGTTCGTTTATTACTACTTGTAAAGAATGAACCAACTGCAGGCTGCTTAGAAATAATTTGGTTTGTAATTAAATCAACCTTGTCTCCACCCATTTCAGCAATATACACTGTATATGATGGATCAACTGAGAATATAACAACAGCATACTCGGTTTTACCATTGAGGTAAACTGGTTTTTTAAACTCAAACTTAGTTGCAATTGAAGAGTTATTCGAAGTCTTTATTTGGCTTGGCTTTAATACTCTTTCACTGCCAGGAAGAATTTTGTTTGTTGGGTAACCATTCTCAACAGTAACAAGATAGGCTCTTACATTTGCACGCCCTCTTTTTTGGAAATACACATCCACACTTGAGGCATATATACCGGTTGTATCTCTAACAAAGAATGTTTGAGCGACAGGGTCCCACCTTCTAACGTTCACCGCTGTAGATGAACTAATTTGTACCTCTTCAAAAGATGAATCAACACTTTGTGAGACATCCGTAATAGATGTTCTTACTACAGAACGGTTTGCCCGTAACGGTCTAACTACTAGTCTTGGAACGCTTGTACTTACAATTGATTCTTGTTGAACCGCACCCAAACCATTTGAAATATATCTAGCAATTGCACTACTAGTTTCTTCAGATTCTAAATTACGAGGAGAATCAGTAAACTTAAGAGTTTTTTCACCAGAAGCAAATTTAAGAGATGGCGTATTAGGAACAATAAATGCTGCTTGTAATACTCCGTCAGAATCCGAAATTAACGACCGCGGATTTTGTCCTCCCCAAGTTCTACCATTACTAGCTCTTAAGAATCTCGTATTATAAAACCTAAAGCTTCGGTTAGTACTAGCGTTTGCATTAAAATCTAAAACATCGGAAGATCCCGTATATCTAGTTACATATTTAGTAACATCAACGTCATCAAAGAAAGCGTAATACTTTGTATTTGGTTTAAGATCTTCAACTCTAACCCATACTTGACGTGAGCGCATGAATGGCTTATATGATACCGATGTTAAGAAGGTTCCTAATGATTTATTAATAGAATCTTCTGTTAATCTCGTAAAAGTACCAGTTCTAGTTTGATCCAATCGCCTAGTTTCAGACTCAACCGTTTCTGATAGCGTTGTAGTTAAAGAGGTATCAAAAACATCAGTCCTTTGAGTTGTAATATCTGTTATTCCGACTCCGCGCCTAAAGGGTATCCTTTGAAAATCGGTAGTAGTAACTTGAGTTCTTTCATCGCCAAGAAGAAGCGAGCTTTCGCTTAATATGTTTGTTTCCGATTGAGTACTAAGCAAAGTGTTTCTGTTTGTCTGCCATGAGTTCCATTCGGTACCAAGAACTCCTGCTTCACGTGCAAGGTTTGATATTGTAGTATTTAATTCATTAAAGAGATCAGTTTCAATTGCAGGATCGGTTTTAGTATCAACCCAAGTATCAACTTCTGGATTAAGCTCCATAATTCCTGAACTGTTTATTGTTTCATATGGCTGAACACTAATAAATTGAGTTCCAAGTTTTTGGTTTACATAATTAGTTTCTTTATATGGGAAACCAATAACGCGGCCGGTTGAACATGTCTTATTAAATTCTGAATCTGTACCAATTTCAGATTCGTCAACAATATCAAATGGTAAGTTGGAACCAAAGTGGTATGGGTAAAGTTTACCTTCCCCTCTTTTAACCGAACACTTATAATATTTTTCTGAAATATTACCTACGGTGTGGCCTCTAAATCCATCAACGATAAATCCGTTTTTAAATCTTTCTTCGCCGTCAGTTCCATAGACGCCTTTATCTTTTGCTGATTTTTCTAAAAGAGAAAGAGCAGTATAATATTCAACATTAGAAATTCTAGAATCAAGTTGCCCAATATCACGCATCGTGTATCTTCTATTATTTACACGATCTTTAATTATGCCGCCTAAAGTAAACGTATAAGGAAATAGTGTTAAGTTGAATAGAATCATCGAGTCATCAGGAACTGATGGAAACTTTGGTTTCAAATCAGCTTCACCTTTTAAGATAGAGAAAATACCATTTGAACTAACAGTTATTAAATCTTTACGAGCTAGATAAAAATCTAGTTCCATTTCAACGGTACTATAAGGATCTAAAGAGAACCTACCATTTGATGTTTCAACATACCTAAGGTCTATTACATCGTGTAAGCCTGTTTGTTGGAAAATAGGAATCTCTTCTAAAGGAACCTGTGAATCATCTGCATACTTATAACTGTTAACCGTATAAAAATTTCCGCTGCCAACAAAATCCCAATGAGTATATGAAATTGTTGTCGCTCCATCTTTTAAACAGCGAACACTTGCTTTCTGATAACGGTTCTTCCTTTGGCCGTCGTTAACCAGTTCCCATTCAGTTGTATCAACACTAATTAAATGGTAAACACCATCCAACGTTATTTTGTCTCCTACTTTAAACTCATCAGTTGTCTCTGGGTTATTGTCATCTGGAATTTTAGAAGTTACATCTAAATTAGTAACTAAAGTTTTAACTTTCTTTCCTAGCCTTTCAGAAATATTTGTTTCAACGCTTGCTAATAATCTAACATTATGATCATCAGCTGATGGCGTAAAGCCTGTTAAATCAATAGTTATAATATCGGCTGAACCAGTTCCCAATCCGATAATTTCAAAATCAGCGTTTGGTACATGCTTATATGTACCGCTGCCATAATCAACCATTACAACCATATTGGATTTACTCTTATCGATAAATCCATTATCTTCAGCCGTAAATGTTACTTTTATTTTAGAATCATCTGAGTCAAGTTGAGCTGTGCCATTTAAAATTCTTTTTTCTGTTCCTTTTAAAGAACTCACTGTTTTAACAGTTTGATATGGAAGATTTAAGAATGATGAACTAATATTTGTATCATGTATACGCTTACCGTTTTTTGGTTCAACGATAAAGTCCATAGTTCCTACATTAGTTATCTCTACACCACTTGCTACTGCGATTCGTTTAACATCACGATATGGTCGACTGCTATCATTAGAACGAGCAATGTCGGTAAGATATAGTCTGGCTCTTACTTTACCATCGCTGTTTTCGCCAAGCACTTCAACAGTTGATATTCTACATGTACCTACAGCACTAACAAAGTCGTTAACATCTTCAGTTGACCACATAGTATAAGTTTGAACATTTGCATAATCAAGTGCAGGTAAACCAAAGGATGTATCATCGATGTAACCTTCAACATATGTTCCTAAATCTGCAGTGATCGCAGTTTTTAATAACTCGCCATTATTTTTATCTATATATGACTCACGCGCACGACTTGCAAAAAGAGAAATCTGCTCAGGTAGATCTACTCTATAACCTTTAACATAAGCAGTTGACGGTTGAATAGTAACAGCATAATCATCGTTAGAATCAGTAACACTTTGATATCCAGCTTCGTTTAAATCTTGTAATGATTTGTATAATCCATTAAATCTACCTACAGGATTTCCATCTTCGCCATCTCCACCCCAAATATCGCGAACTTCTAAACTAAATGGATCTAAAACATAATCACCAGATTCCTCTGATGTTCTTGTTGCAAAAATATTGTTTAGCGGGCTTTCATTATTTTCAACTTTTGTTTCTAAAATAATATTAGAATCTTGAATTTCAAGTATAACAATATTAGATAGATCCAGAGTTTCGTCTTTAACGAGAGCTAGATTAAGTGAAATTTGATAACGATCTGCGCCAGGCGCTGCATAGTTAGGAAACCCATTTGAGTTATCAAGAAGAGTTTGGTCATCATTATAATTAACGGTATCTTCTCTTACAGTTAATACAGTATAACCTGAATATACAAACTCATCATCATCTAATGCAATCGCTGTAAGTTGTTCTTTAACAGGAACACAATTTCCTTTTATGAAAAATATACCATTACTGATACTTGTGCCAACGGCTAAACCTTGTTTAATAACTCCAGCAACAAAGGATGTATCAATTTCTTTATTTTCAATTGTAATATCAGTTGCACTAAATTCACCGAGGTTTGTATCATCTTCACTAACTGTGTCGGCAGTATAATGAATAAAAAGCCTATATGTTTTACTAGGGTTTTCTGATTCTTCATTAGCTTCTAAAATATCAACTTTATTAATACTAGCAGTAAGCGTAGTATTAATTTGTTGTAATTCTATATTAGCTAAATCGGTCGACCATAATTCAAATGTCGATACAAAATCACTAGGTACTTCTACATCGATATAACGTAAAGTATCATCAAATGAAGCGCCTCCTCCTACAATAGGAGAATTAGATTGAAACAAACCCTGGCCAAGTTTATCAACCTGGCTTTGCAAAATTGATTGTGCCTGATTTAATTCCCTAGCTTGAACACTTTGGCCTGGCTTAAATAAAATTCTTAAATAATTTTTATCTTCAGGCGTTAATCCATTAGCATCAGGTGTATTAAAGTCGTCATAATAATTTTCCGGATATATTGTAATTGACATTTTATAATTGTATAATTAGTTTTAATTCTTCGTTTTGACCTTCTTCTCTTTGAATACCGCTTCGGTTATCCAAAAATAATACACTGCCTGAGTCTCTTTCATATGAAGGCTCAAAGACTTCCTTAATAGTTGTTCCTGTGTATTGGCCAACGACTTGACCATCTGGAGACTGAAATGTCAGTTGCTCTCCTACAGGATCTATCGCGGTATATCCGTATTTATGATCTGTATAATAATAATATGAAAAATACGATAATGGTGATTGAGTTGTATTAGAATCAACATCCTGAATATAAGCAATTACGCCGCATTGTTTTCCATTTTGCCAAATCTTCCAACCTGGTCCAATTTGAATATTATCAATAGATGGTATTGTTTGTTGTACTGGATCGCCTTCGCCTTCTAATTGGAACATACGCATTGGCGTAACAAAGTCGTCATTAAGTATAGGATTACCCGCTGTTGATGACAACGGATTTTTAACCAAAGAGATTTGGTGATACTTTGTATTATTAGGAACAAACGGCGCAAGGCTGGTGTCTGCAAATAATCCAACATACCAGCTTGGCAAAGTTTCACTTTTAATTCCACCAAATCCAGTTGCAGGAGCAATAAGAGGAATTATAACAGCTTCTTGTCTATCACCGACGGCTGGACGTACATCGCTTTCAAGTTGTAATAAATTATCACCTGCGCCTAATGTTGATTCATTAACCAAAAGTGGATTAAGCACAAGCTTTGCTTTCTTAAAGCCCCACGCTGCAACCTCTTGATTTAAAACTCCAATTCCACCCTCAGTATAATCAATTTCATATGGGAAATTGTTTTCTTCTCTAAAGAATTTGACGCTAACAATTTTAGCGCTATCATCGACAGGGTCTGCGGTAAGGTTACCAGAATCAATTACAATTGATAACATTACTGCAATTTCTTTAGGATTATCATCAAAATCTAAACCAACTAAAGTACCGGTGGTTTCGTACGGCTCCTGAGTTACACCAGTTAACGTTTTATGGCGATAAATATTACCTCCATTAATAACTTTAAAACCATAAACTGCTCCAGCAGTAATATCAGAAGCTGTTGTTGAAGAGTCTGCCGGCAGCTTATCATCTGTAATGGCAACAAATGAACTTGTATTAATTGATGAATATTGGTTAAACCTACCTAAATAAGACCAATCATATGCTCCGCCATCGCTTGAATATAATCCATAATTATTAATTTCTTCGGCAAGCGGCCCATCAAACACCCCAGCATTGGTTGCATCATCAGCTTTACCAATACATAAAAATAGTTTATCAACACCAACTGTAATATAACAAGGTTTTAATCCAGTGTCAGGGCATCCATAAAAACAACTTGGATCAAATGGATCATAAACTTTATATGAAGATAATTCATCATATGGATTTTTAGGAATAACATTAGTAAGATTATTACTTGTTATTTTAAATAAACCAGTAAGATGCTCAAGCGATCGCCTTTCATCTCCAAATGTACCGTTTGGAAACGGTGCTGCGTCGTTTGCTGAAAAAACGTCATCCCATGGATCTTGTTGACCAATACCTATATAATAATTATTGGTTGCAAAATCGTCCGAAAAAAGATTTTTCGTATTCCTTCTAAATTGTTCTGTAATAATTGCGGCCATTGTTTATATTTATACTTTTAATATTTATTTATTTTTCTATTAATTCGAATTACTTTCAGTTGCATACCAACAAATGTGTTCAGATGCTGGCCCTGGTTCAAAGTAAACAAGTGAATTGAGATAATCCGAATCGACATTAAAGATGTCATTTGCAGTTAAACTATCAAGAGCGCTTCCATATTCGATAACGCCTTGTATATATTTCACATTTTTAATATATATTTGATATTGGTTTGGTGTTGGAATATCTTCAAAAACCAATCTTAAAGTGTCAGCATCTGTTGTTTTTCCATAAACACGAACCAAGTCTCCTGTTGATATTTCTCTAGCAGAAAATATAATTTCTTCAGTTCCCATGTTATGAGAAATATCAATTTCATTGTTAATTCCATCACCAATAGTAAATAAGGTATCACCTGAATCGCCATTATAAAATACAGAAACCTTTAAAGAATCTGGAGATAACTCTGGTTTTTCATTAAACGATAGTTCTAAATTATTTGCATCAACCGTTCGGCCGCTTACTATTATATTTTGTTTGGTGTTTAATTCGCTAACGGCAAAAATAATATTTTCACTATTAAGATTATGGTTAACGTTATATGTCCAAATACTATTATCTGCTGGCTCAATCGCAGTTCCTGAATTAATTTTAATTGCGCTTGGATTACGAGCCAATCTTAATGTTGAATTAGTGCCAAAAAGTTGTGGCGCTTGTTGAAATCTAGTTGATTTACTTAAGTTAGATACATCATATCCCCATGATCCACCGCGGATGACTCTATTTGCTTCAGGATTTACTTTTGCGACACGAAGACCTTTCGACGGGCTCCCGATATTTGCACCGGCAAACGCACGTGAGGTATTTACCAAGGTGTTTGCAAGGGTACCAGAGCTACCGCCGCGGTATACCCGATTTAATAGCACGTTATCGTTAGCGCCATCAAAAGTATTCTCCGTATGTTCGTATACATTACCACCTTGTCCCATTGTACCATAAGGACTGAGCCCACCAGCCTCTGTGACATCAGCTGGGCTTAAAGGTGTTACAACGCCGCCGACATATACCGCGGTATCATCAACAGTTCCAGATGTTACAGCTGTTGGAGCAGTATCGGATCCTGTTGGATATAACCAATAACCAGCGTTAGTACCGCCACTCTTATAATAAGCGGCTTTATACCACTCATTTTCGTTCGGTATAAAGTATTTTGCGTCTTTATGTCTGAATAGATTTTCGCCGTCGGTTTGCCAAGCTTCGCCAGAAGTCCAAACCTCAATATTTGTAGAACTGCCAGGTGCAGTAAAATTATATGCTGGCTGTATACCCTCTCTTTCGTTAAGCCAGTTAACATAACGAGCACATTCGTTCCAAGTTATGTCTGTAGCTGGTTTATTAGTACCACGAAGAGGTGAGGTAAGTGTAATCGGTTGAAGATTATTTGCGGGGTCTGCATTATATTCAGCAATGTTACCTTCAGTAATTTCAAACTTACTGATATCATATGCATATGATACATCACCAAAGCCGGTGGTATCAACAGCGTTACCCTCATCGCCAATAGTTACAAACGTTAACTCTTCTAAAAGATCTATCGTTGAGTTAGCGGCATCTTCAATAAATTCATAAGCATTACCACCCTGACCCATAGTACCATATGAACTTAATCCACCTGCTTCATAAACAGATGCCACCGTATCATTGATTGGATCTTGGTCAAATACTGCGGTTCCTTCATCGGTTCCACTTGCAACCGCAGTTGGTGGCGTATCGCTTCCTGTTGGATATTCATAATATCCGCCCAAACCTTCTCCGTTTTTATTAGGATCATAATAAGCAGCTTTATACCATTCATCTTCGCTTGGTATGAAATATCTTGCGTCTTTATGCCTAAACCGATTACTAGCAGACCATGAATCTGCTAAAGGCCATAATTCAATAGGGTCGTTATCATTTGAAGTTGTAAAGTTATATGCTTCATGATAACCATATCTTACATTTAACCAATTAATAAATCTTGAAAATTGATTAAAACTAAAACCTAAAGGTGGACTATCAGGATCTCCTGAAATAGGCAATGGTGCATCCCACCATAATTCAATATCTGATATTTTAATTTCATATTTTGCTATTTCATAATCATATGAAACTGAACCATAACTGCCATCTGATAGATTATTAATATCTTCTATTAATACATAATCGTTTCCACTTATTATAGTATCATCGCCATCAAAAGAATTGGTAAATGCATTGTCATTAGTAGCAGCTCTAAAAACAGTAACATAATACTCATTTTCTTCTGGGATATCGCCAAATATAAATGAAATTGAATTTTCATTAATAATTTCCCATTTAACAGTAACATTTAATTCGTTAGTTTTGGCGTTTCTAACAACAGGGATAATATTAAGCGTATTTAAATTATGATTAGTTGATAAAAATTCGTTAATTCCATCGCCCAGTTTAAACGAAACAAAAGTTTCTAAAATACCAGATGAGCTTGCTTGCTTAACATAAATTTCATATTGCTCTTGTGAAGGCGGGGTGTTAAATTCTAATTTAATATTATCAATATCAACTATAGAAGCAAATACAAATTGAGCATCGTCGCCTGATGATATTTCTTTTAAAACAAAAGTAACATCCTCGGATCCAATTCCATGATCGACTATTATTTCAGTATCAACGCCGTTTCCAATTAAGGAAGAAAAATCATTACTTTCTTCTTTATAATATATTGTAACATAATACCCATTAGGCGCTGCTCCAGGCTCTTCAGCAAATGTTAGTCTTAATATATCATTAGTAATATATGTGGCGTTTACTGTAATAAATTCGTTAGTTTCTAAATCTCTAACCGAAAAGATTAGCTTATCGTGTGAAAGGTTATGGCTGATATCTTTAACCCAATATGTAGAGCCGTTAATATCAGTTTCAACGGTTTCACTTCCTTCAAAACTTTGAACATAACCATTCGTATATTCTTCCTCATCAACTTCAAAAATATAAGCAGAATATTCAGAAATGCCTGGCGGCGAAGAGAAGTTAAAGACGATGGTATTAAGATCAGTTAACTCTGCCTGCGAATAAACCGAAAGTTCTCCTGTAATATTATTCTTAAGTAAAGGAATAATATTATAAGTATTAAAATTATGTACAACAGATAAAGTTGTATCTACACCATTACCAATGTCAACTTTTTTACGATCACCGGTATCAATTACTTCATTTGTATAATCAATCCAAGAGTTAATATCAACAATCGCGTTTTCATTAGGATCAATATTACAAGTATAAGAACGGGAAAAATCATCAACAGATGTATCATAACTCCAACCAGCAAATCGCGCGTTACCATTTTCAACGGTTCTTCCAGGATTAAATTCTAATTCAGTTGATTCAATTGTATAATCCGCGTATCCATCGGTATATGCACCATGTTCTAAATATTTACCAATTCCTCTATAAATATCGTCCCACCGCTTTACTTGGCCATAAGGTTCATCAGTAATTAAAAGAGATATTGCATATGATGCGTAAATTGCTCTTAGGTTTTCTTTCGAACATTTTGAATTAATAGTATTTCTTAAATATTCAATATAATGTAAATTACTATTATATAAGACAGTAAATACATAAACCAATTTCATATCAACGCATGGCTGGAATAAAGGGCTATGCTTGCCAACCGCTTTTTCCCAATCAATACTTTCCCAAAAATCGCAAGGATCTTCTGGCAGTTCTCCATCTTTTAGATATTTTGTTAATACTCCACACCCGTCATTCCACATTGTTTCCAACGCAGTATCTCCACCAATTGCACTAATTGTTAATGCTGTGAAAAACTTTAATCCGGCTGGGTGAACGAATTTTTTAAATTCGCTTTTCCATTCTGCGGCATCTCGGTTACTACTGATTAAGTATGAAAACTCTTGATATCTATAGCTGTCTCTTAATTTAAATTGATCAGATGATACGGATTTATCATTACTTGTATCGAAAATAAAGTCCTTTGGATATATTAAGGTTACAACTTCATTATAGAATATTTTAAAGAATGTATAAATGCTTTCTTCACTACCTCGATTGGTATAATAGTTTGCAATTATTTTAAAAAGCCGCTGACGATCTAATGTTTCGGATTGCGGAATGTTTGGAGCAATGACTCTTTCAATAGCATCCAAATATTTTTCACTTGCTAAATCAATATCATGAGAAGAAACCATATTTGAGATTTCAAAAGAAGGGCCTAGTTCGGAATTAAGATGCTTATAATATTCTTTAATTAAGACTATTAATTTTTTAGCCTCACTTTCAAAAAAGTCAGGAAGAACATCTGCTGCAGAATAATTTTCTACAGCCTTTGAATTACCACTAGCTACGCTTTCAATCATTTAATTAATCTCTTTCTCTTGGGAATGCTTTATAATCAATTGACTGAGTAGCTCCACCTCGAGCAATCTCATCAGGGTTAGCAATTATTCTAGTTGAAGTTTCATCAATTCTTAAAAGAAAGTTTCTAGCACCAACTACGTCATTGGATTCAGGATGGACCAATATTTTTAATTTAACAGGAGTATCTGCAAATATAGAACGAAGTTTTAATACACCTGTCTCTAAATTTAATTCGCCAACATTTCTAATTTTAGAAATAGAATTTTGATCGCCGAGCTTATAAAGAAATATGTTTCTTTCACGAGATGAGTTAGCTTTAGCCTCATCTCCTAAAAATACGCGATCTCCATTTTCAGTCCATGGAATATTTGTTGTTGTTTGAACCAAAACAGAGCCATCATCAACGGTTAAAGGAACGCCGAACTCAACATTAAATACATTTTGGCTATTATCATCAGGAATATCAATAGTTTGTTGTACAAACACTCTAACGTGTGTATTAAGAATAGCACGTGAAGCATTATCTACAGCACCAACAAATTGAGAATGCCTAAAGATTGTATCAAACTTATTTAAAACATTATTGTTATAAGGTATTAATACATCTCTTTCAACAACAGCTTGCATTTCATTTGTTACTAAACTTGTAATGTTTGTATCATACTTAAATAATACATCAAGAACAATATTAATATATTTCGCATCAACAATCTCGGGCTGAATAGATAGAATTTTTTTAGTACCAAGATAATCTAGTATTTCTTCTTTATTTAAATTACTAAGCTTTTCGTATTGTTGGCTATTAGAAAAGGTATCAAGTGCAATGAATATTTTACCATATTGAGGAGGAATCGCATCTTCCCCACCCCATACGCTTGCACTTTGAATATAACCAAACTTAGAAAGAATTAGGCTTCGATAATCATCTGCGGTCACTGCTCTGTTTTGAGTAGTAAAAGAGTTAGTTGCATTAATCTTTAATTCATTATTTGATTCTTTAACGGATCCGCCAAAGACTCTACCATTATCTTTAATACTTAATGAAACCGCCTTTCCAATAGGATTATTAGTATCATTAATTTGGTTAACTGAGAAACCAGAATTTAAACCATTGGCTGCAGTTCCTTGAGTAGTTAAATATTCAATTTCAACAACCTGACCAGCATTAAGGTTTTTACCAAAAATACCATTACCGAAATATATTTCATATCTACCAAATGAGTTTTCAAATATAAAGTAAATTGTTGATTCTTCATTTACACTGCCAATATTAGAATACCTATTAAATACCACAGCGCTTCCTTCACTTTTATTTGTTGTGGGATAAACCCTAACAATAAGAGTATTTAAATCGATGTCTTCATCTATAATTTCATATCGAGTTCCATCGTCACTAGCATCTACAGCAAACGTTCTCGAAACTAAATTACCTTCTTTTACAATAATTGGAGAATCTTCAGTTGTTTGATAATAATAATCCCCGTCTTCGGCTACCTTTTCAAGACGAATAATATCATCAAGAACAACAAAATTAAAAGAGACGTCATTAAACTGCGATGAAAATACACTGCCTTTTGGAATAACATATTCAATTGGCGAGGTTTCTTCGGCTTGAAATTTACCATCAAGAATGGCAATTGGTGAACTATAACTACGAGGAACATACCCTAAAAGTTTTGCAGAACTAACAATGCTTGATCTTATTTGAGCGCTGTCAATAAAGCTTTCGTTAACTGCCATGTGAGCAGTCACCGCATTATAATGAGTATTATATGCTAGAACATCAATTAGATTATTTATGTTTGAACTTTCATAATCCCAATCAGTCAATTCAGACTCACCGTTTTTGAAATAATCAACAATGTTCTGCTTAATAGTTTCAAAATCTAATTCTGAAACTTTTAGTTGTTCTCCTGCGTTTGCCATAAAATTATCTTAATCGGTTTAGTGTAAATGAGACTTCTTCTTCTGGAGCATATCCAGCGATAAATGTTATTGATACTTCATAATTCGTATCAAAATCTTGTTGAAAAACTTCAATCTCTTTTACTTTTACTCTTGGTTCTAATCTAGATAAAGCAATTTTAATTTCGCTTCTAATAGCAATTGCTGTAACTGGAGTAGGGTGTTCAAATAAAAGAGATTGCATTTTAGTTCCAAATGAAGGATTAAATGCGCGCGTTCCTACCGGAGTTAATATGATATTTCTTATACTATTTTTAATAGCGCTAATGTCTGTTGCTAAAATCGCTTGCCCAGAAATTGGATGAACTAAGCTATCACTAATATCGGTATAATATCTTTCCGAAATAACCTGCGGTGAATAACTAGGTGAGTTAAAGTCTGACAGAATGGTGTTCATATACTATTTATTTATATAAAAAAATTAACCCCATTTATCTTGTGCAATAGTGTATAGCGTTGACACTTGTGTTCCGCTTGAATATAAGTATGCTTGAACGCTTTGTAATTGCGTTTTACTATATGCTTCAACATGTTCAGCGCCAACATATAAATTTAATAATGAGAAATCTTTGATTCCTTCTGCAGCGTCAACAACCGTAACTAATCCCTTCGAGTTTATTCCAGCAGGATCATATATAGAACCATCTCTATTCTTTAATTGTAAAACGGTTCCTCCTTTAAATTTAGTACTCGACACACTATAACCTGATTTTAATTCTTCATTATATACGCCAACAAACATTGAATTATAACTACGAGTTCCCAATTTAATTCCAAATTGGTTACTTAATCTATTAGTGTCTTCTTCAATATTTTTATTTCTTTCGTCAATCCAATAATCAATTAGTTTTTGAGGACGATCTTCAGGAGATATTAAAAGGAATCTTAAATAATTCCAATCAGGACCACCATAGATTGTTATACCCGTTGATGCTAAAGCGCCTATTGAAACAGTTCCCTTTGTTATCTTGCTATCACCCGCCTTTTTATTTGCTGTGGGCGAAAGAATATTATCAGGAATCTTAAAGAAGTTGTTTCCGGTCCATGATTCGGGTCCTTCTTCTGCTTTTTTAATTTTAAAGTGTTTACCTATTATTCCTCCATCTTTATTTCCAAGATCTATTAATTGAGAAACTCTAGTTTTAAATTCTAGCTTGTCCGCTGAGCTCCACGTTTTTTCGTTTTTCCTTAGTTCTTCATCAGCCGCTTGTTGTAAAGCAACTTTAGGATCTTGGCTTCTTTCAGGTGCGTATGGTAAAACTTCTGGAGTTCTTGTTCCTGCAAGAGAATCATGATAATCTCGTCCGATAAATTGCAAGCTTGACATCACGCTCATTCCGCTTTCAGTCTTTGAGACATTCGTCTTATCATTAACAACATCGCTCATTCGAGCCATTGACTGTCGATAATCGGCTTTAGCTTCTTCAGCCGCATAGTTAACATTAACGGGTGGAGTAAAAGATGGGAACGCCTTTGGTGGTTCGTTTAGAAATTTACCAGGCGCAGGGATTTCTTTTGCAACTCCACTCGAGTCAATTTTAAAATCAACAACACTGCATGGATCAAAACTTGTAATGTTATCTACTAAACTGTTTAAATCTTCAACAGCATCTCCAAATTTTGATTGTATATTTGCAATAAGTGGAATCCTTTCAAGAATACCAGCGGCAGACGCTTGCTTTAATAAGTCAGACAAATTCTTTTCTTTTAACTCATTTATGTCATCACCTATTTTTTTAACGGTGTTCGACATTTCTTGCATCTTAGCAAGATTATCAGTTAAATCTTTCGCCGATGAATAATTAGAAATTTCTTTTAAAACTTGCCCTTGAACATTATCTAATACAAGATTATCAATATCCTTAAAACAATCGCCGGCGGAAGATACTTGAGAGATAGCTTGATTTAAACCTATCCCACTTAATTTGTTTCCAAACCCATTTACATTAATAGCCATATTATTTAATTATGCGGGGCCTCCAGTTGAAGAACCGTGAACTCCACCATACGGATGGATGTGTGATGATAGAGAAACAGCTGGACCAAATACATCTGCGTAGCCTGTGATCTTTCCATCTGCTTCAAGAGTTGAGTGGTTTTGTTGTTTACCAATTACATCAACGTCATTTTGATGCCACGTCTTCTTTTGAATTATAAGGTCACTTCCTGTAAAATTAAATTCGCCTAAACAATTAAAATTAATCGGGCCTTGAATTCCAGTATCTAAAGATTGTCCTGCAAGTGTTATTGCTCCATTAGGAACAGCCGTAACTTTTGATCCACCAATAACCTGCGTATCATTTATACCAGTGAATCCAACTTTATTACCGGCAACGTAAGAATTAAATTCTGATCCAAGTACTTTATGACGATGAGCGCCATTAATAGTTTCCTCAGCATCAGCATGAACATTTAATTTATAATTTTGTCCAGTCTTTAAACCAACATCACCCGTAACTGCTTTAAAATCGTTTCCATCAACACGAGTATCAACATTGCCTTTAACATTAACATTCATGTTTCCTCCAACATTAATATTTAAATCATTTGTTACATTTAAGTTACACGAATCGCCAATAACAACTGTAACGTTACCACTTACTACAATTGTCTTATCTTTA
>Ga0208643_1000056_pt1 | contig 66948 bp, 82 predicted proteins | sample VirMetDEL_Nov_12_FD_184516 | JGI IMG/M metagenome (GOLD analysis project Ga0208643, IMG submission 184516) | Aqueous microbial communities from the Delaware River and Bay under freshwater to marine salinity gradient to study organic matter... | ecosystem: Environmental > Aquatic > Marine >...
AATACAACATCAACTTAAATCAAGACCCTTATAATTCGAGGGTTTTCAATTCAAGTTTTTACAACGTAAAAGAAGTTAATAACAGTATTTTTATACCGAAAGTAAAACTAAGACGGAAGAAGTAAAGCAAAAAAAAGAGGCTTAAAGAGGAAGATAACTTAATAAATCAGTCTAGTAGGTTAGATTCCACAGCTTAATTTTGTAACTAATGTTAAATGTTTTTACTTTAGTGAAAATTTTAACGTAAAAATAAAATTCTAAAGATATGATTACAGGTACAGGAATAGGCAGAAGTCAAATTAATGTTGTAGATAATTCCCTAACTACAATCAATAGTATGATTGGAGTATGTGCAGTTTTAGGTATTACGGAGAGAGGGAATGCTACTACACCAAGTATAGTTAGGTCATGGACAGAATTTAAGAGATTGTATGGGGGTTTAATAAGTGATTCTCTATTCCCTCTTTATTGTAAGAGAGCCTTGGAGAGAGGAGCTACATTATTGGTGGGTAGAGTACTGCACCGAACAGACCAAACCGATTTATCTACGATTAGCGCAGTCAAGGCGGTTTCAGGTGTTTATACTGCTAAGAATGCAGGAGCTTGGGGAAATGGTATTACAATAGTAGTTAAGACTGCTACCTCAGGAGCATCAGGTAAAATGGATGTGTTAGTATCTTTAGCAGGGTATCCAGAACTAGATGAGAAGTTTAGGGATGTGACGGCTGTATTAGCAGGTACAGAATTGGCTAAGTTAAATGCAGCTAGTAACTTAATTGATATTACAGCTAGTACTATAGTAGTAGGTACAGTAACTTTGAGTACAGGAGCAGATGATAATGGTTCAGTAGTATCGGCTGATTATGTAGGAGATTTAGGAGGTAAGACGGGAGTACACCAATTCGATAATAATAATGATTTTGTTAGGATTTGTTTACCAGAGGTTTATGATGGTACTACTGAAACTGCCTTAGTGGCTTATGTAGAATCTCGTAAAGATTGTATCGCACTCCTTAGAACTCCTAGCAATATTAGTGGTAGAGAGGCTATTAGTTATAGGGAGCGTAGAGATGCTTATACAGGAACAACCGCTATTGATACATGGAAAGCTATGCTTTTTTATGGTGATATTACTGTAGTAAATCCTTTGACTGATACCACTTTAGATATTTCCATCATTGGGGATGTTATTGGTATTATGGGAGCAAGAGATAAGAAAACTTACCAATGGTTGTCTTTTGCTGGTAGAGAAAATGGTAGGATTTTTAACAACCTAGGCATTGTTTATAATCTTATTTCACCTGCTAGGACAGAAGAAGCGGATGATGTAGATTTTGCAGGAGTTAACTTCGCTATTGAACATAGTAGCTTTGGTACAGTAGTTTGGTCTAATTCCACTTTACAGAAGGATGATACCATGTTAAAGTTTGCTAATATAGCAGATTTAGTAATATACATCACTAGAGGTATTAAGCCTTTAGTAGATTCTGAATTATTCAAGCCTAATGATACTGAGACTTGGAGAAACATTTATAGAAAGGTTACAGGCTTTATGGATGTAGTACAAACCAATAGGGGTGTATCTGCTTATTTATACCAAGGTGACCAAGATGTAGATAATATTGCGGATGCTGTAATTAATTCTCCAGCCGATGTGGATAGTGGTATTTTCAAATTTAAGTTATATATCAAACCTATTGCATCTTTAAAATATATTGGTGTAGAAGTGGTAGTAACTAATACCTCAGTTGATTTTGAAGAATTAGCAGAGCAGCCTAATTTGTAAATTAGGTGACTTGAAATTTTTAATTAAATCCTAATTAGAATAACCTTTTAAACTTATAATATATGTCGAATGCAATTAGTAACCCAAGAAAGGCGGCTAATTTTTTAATTGAAATTGATGGTCTAAACCAATTTTCTGCACAGGAAGTTAGTGGTATCAAGATTGGTGTAGAGACAGTAGAGCATGGAGGTACTAATGTAAAAGTAAAAACAGCAGGGCAAGCCACTTTTGGAGATATAACCATCAAGAAATTAAGAGCCTTACCAAATTCTGATAAGTGGGCTTGGGATTGGGTCAAGCTAGTACAGAATACTCAAACAGGTACAGGCGGTATACCTTCTAACTACAAGAAAAGTGTAGTAATTAGAGAAGTGGATGGGGCAGGAGCTACCGTAAATACTTACGTATGTTTAGGATGTTTCCCTAAAGAATTGACGGTAAGTACTATGAGTAGAACTAGCTCAGATAATTTAATGGAAACCGTTGTTTTGTGTGTGGATGAAATCATAATTACGTAGTGAGAATTTTTTCGTAGCCTTCATTTTTCAGATTCAATTATTTTTAGTTTTGTTACAGAAAGCCTATGTTAGTACCATAGGCTTTCTTATTTTGGGTAATTGAGTTATATTTGTAGAAATATCTTTTTAAAACTAAACTAAAAGTAATATGAATTTTACAGGAACACACAAATTTAAGCTCCCTAGTGGGGTGGAAGCAGTAGTAGGGGAGCTATTAGGAAAGCATCAAAGGATACTGACTACTGATAGTAACATCCCATTTATTGAACGTTCTAATGAAGTACTGGTAGATGTATTACAAAGCGTAGAGGGAGTAGATAAGATTGACATGGAGTTTGTCAAGACTATGTTATCTACAGATAGGAGGTATGCTTTAATTATGGCTAGACAATTTTCGACTGATTTTTCTGAGGTGTTTAAGTATCATTTTAAGGATGGTGATTTTGAACATACCGAAGAAATTGACATCGTAAATGGATTGTTTCCGATGAAAGCTAATTTATTACAATTCTCTAAGTATCCAGAAATTGTAAGAGAAAAGGAGTTAGTATTACCCAGAAGCGGTTTAAAGTGTAAGTATAGATTACTGGATGGAGGAGGAGAGGCAATTATGTTGAATACTGCCAAAAAGAAACGCTCCTCACATACTCCATTAATAGCTAGGAGATGCCAGTATTTTAATGCCAATGCAGGAAAAGATGGTCTTTGGATGGTATTACCTTATGATAAAATGAGTCTAAAGGATTTAGCAGCCATTAGAGAGGATATTAAAAGACAGGAGGGGGAAGTTATCACTCATGCAGAGTTTGACCATCCAAATACAGGACAATTGATTAGAGTGGATTTATTAAACACAATTGATTTTTTCTTTTTAACGAGCAGTCTTTAGTATGTTTTTGGGCGAATTGTGTTTTCGGTGGGATGACCTCTTTAACATTGACCGAATTAGAAAGGCTCTCGTATAAAGAAATGAATCAATTAGAGGAGATGCTACAGATGTATCAGAAAATGAAAGAAGAAGCATATAACAAATAAATATCAATTATGCCTTTAGGTAATTTTAACAGAGGTGGTTTAGGGTTCGGTTTAGCCTTTTCGTTGGATGATGAGTTTACTCAACCATCCAACGATATTAGAAATGCTATGAGGGGTCTAGATGCTGAGACTGATAAATTTACATCATCTATTACTAATAGCTTTAATCAAATTAAGATAGGTGCAGCTTTGCTAACAGCAGGGCTTTTATTCTTAATTCCAGCAGGTATGGGATTACAGGCAGCAGGAGAGTTAGAACAGATTAGAATAGGGTTTGACACTATGCTAAAATCAGCAGAAGTAGGAGGTAAAGTATTGGCAGATTTAAAGCACTTTTCTGATGTTACCCCGTTTACCTCAGAGCAGGTAATTAATGGGGGTAGAGCACTGGTAAGTTATGACCAAGATGTCAGTAAATTAATTCCTAGGATGCAAATGTTAGGAGATGTGGCAGCAAGTGGTATCATAAACTTATCGGATTTAATTGATATTTATGGAAAGAATTTATTACAGCCTTATTTAGAGCGTAGAGATATTATGCAAATGGCTAGTAGAGGTATCCCAATTATACAAGCTTTAGCGGATGTTATGGGAGTAGCTAGTACGGAAGTACTAGGATTAGCCTCTAAACAGAAAATTACAGCAGATATAATGGAGGATGCCTTTAAAAGGATGACTACAGGAGATGGAGTATTTACAGGATTAATGGAAAAACAAAGTCAGTCCATGAATGGATTAATAAGTACTCTAAAATCTTACTTGCATCAAGTAATTTTATCTTTTGGTGAGCCTTTGATACCACTAGTAAAACCAGTAATTAGATTTTTTATAGATTTAGCTCAGAAAGTTAGAGACTTTATGAGAACGGACTTGGGAAAAGGAATAGCTTTGACTATAACAGCAATAGGAGGCTTGCTTACAATAGGAGGCGGTTTACTATTGTTTGTAGGAACAGCCAAGATAGCCATAGGAGGGCTAATGGCAACGGTAGGTTTGTCAATTCCAATGCTGGGGGCGTTGTTAGTTAACGTTCTTGCCGTTGTCGCTCCTGTAGCTTTATTAGGTTTTACAATCTATAAGGCGGTAAGGGCATTCCAAGACATGGAAACACCTGCTAATGGTTTCCTAGGATTTCTACAAAGATTAGGGGGCTATATTACAACCATTAATCAAGTTTGGAAAAGCTGGGATAGATTGACAGGTACTTTCAGCTTAACCAATGACTTGAAAAAGAAATTAGATAATTTGGGTATTTTAGATACTGCTCTAGCTATTGGTACGTGGGTTGTAAGGGTAAAAGAGTTCTTTTATGGGGTATATGAAGGTATGAGTAATTTGTACGCTAGAATAAGCCCTATACTGACTAATTTGTATGAGGCATTCACAGGTACAGTTAATGGAATGTTTGATTTATTTGATGTGACATTAGGTAAAAATACATCCAGTTTAGAAAGGTGGAGTATGGCAGGTCAAAATTATGCTGATTTAGTAGTTTTAGCCTTGACTCCTTTAATTTGGTTAATGGAAACGATTACCTATTTCCTTGATACGATGACTGAGGCAGTAGATGGATTCCAAAGTAAGAATTGGAGTCAATTACTTTTAGGAAATACGGTAAGTGAATATTTAGGTTTAAGTGAAGAGCCTACTTCTAAAGTTAATAGGGGGAACTCTTCGAACTTCGGTAAACCTCAAAGTAGACTTAAATTAGCAGGAGGTTTAGATACTGGTATAGGAGCTACAGCAGTAAAGTTCCAAGGCAAAACGATGATGCGACCACCAGAGGTAGCACAAGTACAAGATAATATAGGAGGAGGGCAACCTATGGTAATACATACTTTTGTACAATTGGAAGGAGATACTATTGCCACAGCTATAAATAATGTAAATGAGTTCAACGATTCAAGACAATGATTTTAAACAACGGTAACTTATTAATTATTGGGTTAGAAACTTTAGAGCGTATTGAAATCCAATATATACCAGAGAATTTGAATCTATCTAGAAATGCCTCTATAAATGAGATAGGAGTAATAGGTAGAAATACTCCTTTGTTCCAACACTCAGGAGGAAGTACAGACTTGACTATGAATTTAGATTTTCATTCAGTAGCCGAAAGTCGCACAGACGTTCTAAAGAAGGTAAATTGGTTAAGGTCACTAACTTATAATGATGGCTTTAATAGACCTGCTCAGAAGGTTAAAATCGTTTTTGGGGATATTTTTAGGCATGAGTTATGGGTAGTTAAAAGAGTATCGGCTAATTTGTCTTTATTTGACCCTCAATTTGAATACTTACCTAAACAGGCTTATGTAACGGTAACTTTTGGTTTAGACCCTCAATTAAATTTCACTTGGAACAATTTACTAAGATGATAGAAGTAAACAGTAACAATTTATTTAGAAATGGTAAGGTGCATCAATTTGACAATGGAGATGACTTACTAATTAGAGAACCTATAGAAAAGGAGGGTACTTTAGAGGATGAATACCATGTACTAGCTAAGAATGAGGAGTTAGATTATTTAGCTTGGAAATTCTATAGATATAATGTACAAGACCCTAGTAAATTTTGGTGGATTATTGCGGATGTAAATAAGATAACCAATCCACTAGATTTAACCGATTTGATAGGAACGACTTTATTAATACCAAATATTACAAAGGTATTAATCGAACTTTAATGATGTTTTTAATATGAATAGGCGGTAAGAAAGTTCTTTGCATTCTTACCGCTTTTATAAAACTAAGTTTAATGCAGACTCACTACCTCAAAGTGTTTATTGACTCCGATGGTAAAAAGGATATATCCCACATGGTGGATAGCCTTACCTATGAGGACTCTATAAAAGAGGCTAATGTATTAGTATTGAATATTAATGTAAAGTTTATAGAAAATTTTAAATCAGATGTAAACCTAAAAACAGGACAAACTTTAACTTTCCAATTTGGCTATTTAGCAGGTTTAGCCTCTAAATTTTATAAGGTCAGGGTAACAGATATTGAGTATAGGTATGGTAAGATTATCAATCTAAGAGTAAAAGGATTAGATAAAGGAACAACTTTAAAGAAAGTAGCCTCTAGAAAAATATGGAAGGATAAAACTACCAAAGAAATTGTAACAGAAATAGGAGCTAAATATGATTTATCAATTATAACGGATAGTGATGGTAGAACATGGGATAGTTTACCACAGGGTGGATTAGATGACTTTGAATTTCTTCAACAATTGGCTCTAAAGGAGAAGGATGGTAATTATATCTGTTTTATCCAATCAGATAACTTGCATTTTGTACGTAGAGGACTTGACAAGGAAAGTAAATTGATATTTCTTTATGGTCATCCAGAAAGTGGTATACTTAGTTTTAATGTTGGATTGAAAGAAAGTACTACTAAATCAGAATCACAAAAAACGAATATAGTAGGGATTAAATCCAATAATGAAAAAGTAGCGGTAGAGACTACCAATAGTTCAGAATTAAATGATATTACCCTAGGTTCGTATAAATATGTGTATGATGAGAATGGAGATGAAATAGGTAGAGTACCTTTGGTAAATAAGACCATACCAGTACCTCATAAGGATGCAGGAGTAGTAAGTAATATTTCCAACTCTCTTAAAAAATCGAATGCCTTAAGTAAGTTAAAAGCTAGTTTAGAAATTTATGGAAATCCTACTTTAGAATCTAATGAGATTATAACCATAGGAGGTGTATTTGATGCTCATAAAGGTAATTATCTAATTGAGAAGATTGTACATAAGATTAGCTCCACTTATATTAGTAGCCTCCAATTAAAAAAGAATGGTAAACAAGTAACTACCTCTAAAGCAGCAGATAAAAAGAATGTTAAGCAGGGAAGTAATTTGACTAAAGAAAAGAAAATATCTTTGACTATTTTTGATGCCGATGGTAATGAGATAGCTAATGTAGACAATAATTTATATCAACCACCACAATAATGCTAGTACAATTTAAACAGATATTACAAAGATTTGGGCTAGAGTATTGGAATAAGTACTATGGAGTTTATAGGGGTTCGGTGTATGATAATAAAGACCCTGACAAACTAGGTAGGTTAAAACTGATAGTACCGCAAGTTTGGGAGCAAGACCATCATAATTATTGGTGTAATGCCGTTGGTACACCATCTGGTAATAATACAGGTCTTTTAGCTGTACCAGATATTGGTGAGACAGTTTGGGTAATGTTTGAGAATGGTAATCCAGAGTTCCCCGTATGGTTACATGGTTGGTTTAAGCCTACAGAAGGGATTACAGATGATTCTAGCAACTATCCAGAGACTATGGTACTATCACATCGTTCGGGCAATAAAATAGTCTTAAATGGAGAATATTTGAGTTTGGTAAGACAAAAGAGAATATCTTTAGGGCAATTAGGAGGAAGTGCAGAACCAGTAGTATTGGGAGATAAGAACGAAATAGTATTAAATGAGATACTTTCAGAGCTAAAAATGTTAAAGACCCAAGTACAGCAACTAAGTACAGCCTTTCCACCTACACCAAGTGGGGTATCTGTAATAGCACAATCCCAAGCAGCATTAATACAATTAACTGTAGATATTGCAGCTACGGAAGCAAAAGTAAAATCTACTAAATCTAATAACGTAACTACAGACTGATGTTTTATAAATTTTTAGGAACAGCTTTAAAGGATGGAGTAGATATAGTAAATGGTAAATGGACTATAGCTTACGGTAAGACTGTAGTGGAACAGTCTATTAACCGATTGCTTAGGACTCCGATAGGGGAACGTTTCTTCCTTAGAGAATATGGTAGTAGATTAGACGAACTACTATTTCAACCAAATGACCAAGTATTAAATAGCCTCCTTAGACAATTTATAAGAGAAAGCATTGATACGTGGGAGGGTAGAGCTAAATTTGTAGATTTACAAATACATACAACTGATGACCCTCAAAAGTTAACTTGTGTGGTAGAGTATAAACTTTTACCATCCAATGAAATTAATAGTTTTGTATTTCCTTTTTTCAAAGAACTAATATACTAAGAATATGCCATTACAAAATAAATGGGTTAAATATATCGACCGAACCTACACCCAAATTAAGGATTCGGTATTAGTCCGTATGAAAACAGCCATACCAGAAATAACCGATTTAACAGAAGGTAATATTTTCGTTAAATTAATTAGTGTTTGGTCAGGACTAATGGAAATGATTGGCTATTATATTGATAATGCAGCTAGGGAGTCTTTATTGTTAAAAGCAAGGCTGTATGAATCAGTAATACAAATAGCTAAGGCTAATAATTATAGGGTTAAAACAAAGAGTTATGCTAGTGTAGATTTATTGTTTACGTTGGATAACCCAGCAGCTACACCCGTAGTTTTTGGATTAAATAGTGAAGTTACGGATAGTAGCGGTACGATTAGATTTTTTACAAGTGCCGTAGGTACTATAGGAGTAGGAGAAACCCAAGTATTAATACCATCCATCCAAGGAGTGCAACAAACTAATATTGCAGTAGGTACAACTACAGGCATTATCAATGAAAGTATGATTATTGGGGATATATTTGTAGCTGATAATACATTAGTAGTTAGGGTAGGAGGTGTAACATGGTCAAGGGTAGAAAGCTTAGGCTATTCAAATGGAACTGATACCCACTTTATACAGACTATTGATAAAGATAAAAATCCAATTATTCAATTTGGTGACGATGTGAATGGAGCAGTACCTACCAATGGCTCAGTTATTGAAGTAGATTATAAGACCACCTTAGGAGATTTAGGCAATGTACCTGCTAATACTATCACTACCCATGCAATAACTCCACCAGTAGGCTATATTCTTACAATAACCAATCCTATAGCAGCTACAGGAGGAAGTGATTTTGAAAGTATAGAAAAGCTAAGGTATAGAGTACCTAGAGCAACCAGAACACTTTTAAGGATGGTTACTAGACAGGATTATATTGATGTCACAGAATTAGCTACAGGAGTAGCCTTAGTGGGAGTGGTACATGATTGCGGTAAGGATGTAGATATTTACATAGTACCAGAAGGAGGAGGTATAGCATCTACTCAATTGATTACGGATACAGGTAATTTTATTGAAGATAAGCGATTGATAGCGGTAGGTGTAAATGTGAAAGCAGCAGGAGAGGTTAACATCATTTTAGATATTGATGTGAAGGTAAATGCTAATGAGTCCAATGTAGTAGTGGCTAATAGGGTTACCAATAATTTAGCAGACTTCCTATCAGTACTTAATCAAAAGATTTTTGGTACAGTATATTTATCAGATATTTATAATGTGATAGAAGAAACGGAAGGGGTAAGGAACTCAGTAATAAATTTAATTAATACTATACCTTTTGCAAGAGCAGTCACAACAACTACCGCTTTAGATTGGACTAGGGCGGTTTTAAGTCAATCCAATAGTATTGTTAAATGGAGAATTAGAATTATATCTGCCACTCAATATCAATTATTTAAGGACGGCTCTTTTATCGCAGCTTATGATTTAGATGTACTGGTAGTACAGAATGAAGTACAATTTACAGTAATAGATTCAGTTACTTATTCAATTAACGATGAATGGGAGTTTTATACCTACCCATACCAAGCTAATACTTTGGCGATTGTAGAGCCTAGTTTACCTGTTGCTATAGCTGATAATATTACTGTTAATGCTACAGGAGGTTTATAATTCATTGTTTTTAAAGTAAATTTATGTGGAACTTAAAAGATAATATATTTTCATATTTTGGTAGGTATGAGAAGGAGATAGACCCCAACAAAGACATAAATAATAAAGGTACTTTGGAGAGGTTTAACGAGTCAATGGCAGAAGAGTTTGATGTCGTGTACGCTCCTCTAATTACAAACCTGTTTGATAATGTATTAAATCCTGTTACGAATCTAGAAGTTTATCTAGATTGTTTGTTAGAACAATTGGGAGGAGAAGAGGTAATAATTTCTTTGGATTTAACTATCCAAAGAAATCTAGTTAAGTACATCCATGATTACTACAGGGTAAAAGGCACTATTTTAGGTTATCAATTACTTTTATCTCTAATAAGTTTGGAGGGAGTCTTTGTGGAGTTTGATAATGATTTTACTTTCGATGGTGATACTACCATACTGGATGACGATGTTAGATTTTTAGATAGTGGTGCATGTAATGATTGTTTGGAATATGAGATAACTGTTAACAGGATAACAGGTGCAGGAGATTTGACAGAAGCCGAGACTACTGCAATAAAAAACATTATAAAATTTAATCAACCTATAAACGTAAAGATAAGAACATTGATAGATGGTAATAGCGGTGCTCCAATTGAATTAGGAGATTTCGACCCTGTTGCGTACAATGTTGATTACTTCACATCAAATTAAAATAATATGGCTACAGGAGCAGCACAAGATAGATTCCACGAATTTAAAGATAATGATACTACCCTTTGGATGAATTGGAAAAATAGTAGCTATCATCCAAAAGGAAGGTATGCAGGGTTTGATTACGATAATACTAGTGCTAATTTAACTTTAAAGTTAAACCACGCCTCTAGTGGTTGGGCAAAGGTGGAGCTAGATACCGCAATAGTAAATAATAAGGGGGTTTGGACAACCAATCAAGGAGTTAACATCGTAGAGCATGAAGGTATTACTTTGACAGTAGAGGCTAATGCTACAGGTAATTATAGAATTGATTTAATTATAGGTACTCATGCCTATAATCAATTAATTGGCGGTCAACTAGGTACATACTCAGTAATTAAAGGAGTAGCAGCAGCTACACCAGTAGAGCCTAGTTTACCTAATCCTAATCAAGATGTAATTATAGGTAGGCTGTATGTTAGTCCTAATGGTGCAGCCGTTACAGACATGCAGTATATACCTGCTAGTGTACCTACGCTTAGTGCAGGTGTACGAACAGACAAAGAGAATACATTTACTGACAAGCAAACTATAAAGTCTCTACAAGGAGCTATGCTAGTGGCTAGTATTGATGAGAATACAAATAACACCATAGTACTTGCTCCAATCAATCCAGAAGCAATACCTACTGAGCAAAAAATAGGTAACTTTTATGAGTTGGTTATTACCAATGATGCAGGAGGGGATGATATAGTATTTGTAGATAATATTTTACCAGAAATTAATGTAGCAGATGGTTTTAGGGTCTGGATTAAGACACCTACTAGATTATGGTTTATCACTAATGGTCTAAGTGGGATTATGTCGCCTAGGAATAACGCTGAATTTATTGTACATGAAGGAGAATTTTTTGAGGTAGTACGGATTAATGGTAAGTGGCTAGTATCTGATAGTGGGGCTAGAACTTCCTTTTACCCTAATAAATTTAGAGGCATCCAAGCATGGAATGGAATACCAGTAAGCTTGGTAGATAATAAGCTAGGAGGGTTCAATTTAGATGGTAGTCTATTTGAATTAGGTAACCTTTGGGAAATTAATAATAGTGGTTCTGAAACCATCAATTATATCCATAGCCCTAAGCATGTTAGATTTGGAGAAGAGAGGGGAACAATGATAAATGTTTTTATTAAAAATGAAGGTACTATTACCTTTGCTCACGATGCAGCCAATGTACCTGTAAATTATAAACCTATTAAGATAGGAGCAGGTAAAGACTATATAATTAGTGGGGATGGTTTAATTATTCAATTGGTTGAGACTGAAACACATTGGTTAGTAGTTAACCAAGGAGAAAGCGGTAGTTTATCAGAAGATTGGATTAATGTAACAGGAGATTTAGATGGTAGTAAGTTTGCCTCTGCTCTGGTAGGTGTACCTCAGATTAGTTATAGGAAGGAAGGTAACTTATTAAGGCTTAGAGGAGTACTGAAAATTTTCCATGCAGGACAAGCAACAGGTAACCCTATTGGAGAAGTATTTACTTTGCCTTTGTCTCATAGACCCAAGCAGAATTGGTATAGGAAAATTAGAATATATCCCAATGCTGCTAATTTAGACTCTAGCAGTTTAACAGGAGATAGAGTGGTACTAATAACCATAAGTACTTTAGGCTCAGTCTTTTTGTCAGGAGGTCAAGGAGATTTAACTGAGGACATGAGGCTATCTTTGGATGGTTTGATGATTGACCTAAAATAAATCGAAAATAATTTCAAAAGCCATAGCTGATAATCAAACAGTTATGAAATCTAGTAAATCTTTTATTAAATTTACTAGATTTTTTTTTGTAAAATCCTTTTTATAACTATAAAATAATCGTATCTTTACATCATCAAATAAAATAACTGAATAACTGTAAACTGAAAAATACCTAATAATGTCAAATCTTACTACCTTAGTACAAGAATCCCAACCTTTCTATAAAATTCAAAATTCTGGATTAAGAAATCTCACAAATACTGATTTATTGTCTTTTATCATTTCCCAATCAGGCAAGCAATGGTCACAGGTAGCAGCTAATGAAATATTATTGATGGCTAACGGTAATCTATCAGATGTGGCTAAACTATCCATTAAGGAGCTTACAAGTATCCAAAATATAGGGGTTAAAACTGCACACATAATTTTGACAACTTTAGAGGCAGGAAGAAGAATGTCACATGAAGATAATTATCAGATGAAAGTGACTTGTAGCAGAGACTTTTACAAAATTCTAGCAAGTAGATTGAACGACCTAGCACATGAGGAAGTTTGGGTAATTTTCCTAAACAGAGCTAATAATTTATTAAATGTGTACAAACATACTCAGGGTGGAATGGCTAGTTCCATAGTGGACAACAGATTGATTTTTAAGAAGGGTTTCGAGGTCGGTGCTACATCAATGTGTATTGCTCATAACCATCCATCCAAAAATTTATTTCCTTCCCCAGAAGATTTAAAAATGACTAAGAAATTAAAGGAGGCAGGAAATATAGTAGGTATCACATTATTAGACTCCTTGATTATTGGAGAGAATAATTATTACTCCTTCGCTGATGAGGGAAAAATGTAAATTTAATCACAAAAAATATTTGAATTATGGAATGTTTGAACAAATTTAAATTAGAAGTAACCGCCAAGCATATTAGTAATGCTATTGTAGGTACACCTAATTGCCCCATCAAGTTAGCTTTTCAAGAAATGGGTTTTATTTGCGTTGTTAGGCGTGGTTACGTAGATTTTTATACCTCTGAAATTAGACACACTAAAATAGTACTAGGTAGACTACCTACAGAAGCTAGAAGATTTATTGATGCTTTTGATAGTGGTTCAACTGTCAAGCCTTTTGCCTTCATTATAGAATTGTAAATTTTATTTTTTAACTTCATAAATATATTGATTATGACTACTTTAGTTAGTAAGCCTACCAAGAAGATTATTGAAACGACCTCTTTTATCGAACAAACGTCAAGTATTAGATTTGATGAGCGTCAAAAGCTTTTTGTACCAGTAAGACAGGTGGAAACGAAAAGATTGATTAACCAACCTGCAATGAGTTTAGACCATTGTACCAAGTTGAATGTAATCACTCATCCAGATGGACATGATTTAATTGTTAACGCTTGCTCTGATAAGTACGCCTTAACTCCATTACAAGCGATTTTAGAACCTTTTGAGGCTCTACTGGATAAACACTTCGAGTTTGAGGTTAAGTACACTCACAGGAACTTTGCAGAATTTTTTATTGATTACAAATTGATTGGGGAAACGATTGGTAGTAGTGTTGACCAACTTTGCCCTAAATTGAGATTATGCCACTCCTATACTGGTTGTGTGAATTTTCAACTAGTTGCAGGAGTTTACAGATTCATTTGCTCTAATGGTATGGTAGGATGGGCTGAGGATGGTAAGGTAACTCATCTAAAGCGTAAGCACATGGGAGGAGTGGATGTTAATTGGATTATGGAGAACTTGACTTCTACAGTTGAAACCTTACTTACCAAGTTCCCACAGTATAAGAAGGTTTATGAGGTCTTAAATGACCGAATGGTTGACAACCTTACAGAACGATTTGAAATTTGTTCCAAGGCTACTAAGTTCCCTAAAACGTTTTTAAAGGAGGTTTTAGAGCGTACTTCTTATGAGCAGCGTAGGTATGATATTCCTAACAATGATTGGTTATTATACAATGGTATGAATTTCGTACTGAACCACAATTACAAGGAATTGAAAATGAAGGAAGAAAACCGCATGGTACTTGACCAAAAAGTATCAAGTTGGTTTATGAATAACTAGAGGCTGTTCCAAACCGATAAGTATTTGAAACCTTTGGGGAGGTAGTGGATGATTAGAGTTGCTACCTCCACCAATTAATTAAAATTTTAAATCTAGATAAATGATTTATTATCAAGTGTATAAAACGACTGATTTAGAAAAGGGTGCAAAATGTAAGTGTAAACATTGTGGAAGAAATAGACCTTACTTTCATGCAGTACCTTTATGCTTTACTCCAAGTGAGAAAATTTGGAAACCTTTATGTAAGGTGGGAACAACGTTAGTAAGATGTACTTATGCAGATTCCCAATTTAAAGGAGAGAAAAAAGAAATTTTAACTGTATATTAAAACGTAAAATAATTATGTATAAGACAATAGGAGATTTCAAAAATAAGAAGGATGCTGATACCTCTAAACTTTTCGCCAAATTTAAAATATTTTTTGCCCTTAGTCCTGAGCAATTTGCAAAAGGTAAGGCTAAGTACCCAGAAGTAAAAGAATGGGTGAATATGTTTGGTGGAGGTATTTGTCCTAAAGGGCAAAAGAAAGCATTTTACGAAGCTTTAAGCGAATTGACTGATAAACATATTGAGGAGGAGAAGAAAGCATTTTCTAAGGAGCGTATCATCTGTTACCATTTAGCAAATTATGAGTCTTGGTACTCCCATGATATTACAGAAGCATTAGCTATTTGTAAGGATTATGGGTATACGGAAGAAGAGGTAGTAGAAGTATTTCGTAATAATGTACCTAATTACTAGATTTAAAACAAGAAGTAAATTAAAACTAATTTAAAATGATTAAGACAAAACAGGATTTCTTAGAATACCTTAAATTTAGAGGCTTTATAAAGGGATTCGATTTCTTCGATTTTGACGAGCCAAAACATAGGTATAGTAATTCCATACAAGAGGATGAAGAGAATTTTTATTTACATCAATTACCTCCTTTACTAAAGTCTAGATATTTTACAGGGGTTAGTATCAAAAAATCCTTTTATACCCTATCCAAGTGCCCTAAGGAGCAGAAAAAAGTAATTGGTGACTTTATACCTTTGTCAGCTAAAACAGTCACAGGAAAGAGCCTAATAATGGTGGAAGTGAATTTTAAGTTTGATAACGAGGGCGAGAAAACAAAATTTATTAATCGGATGCTAAGTAAGGATAGAGTTACCAAGTTTAGTATCACAGAAATTAAATAGTTATGATTAAGTGTAAATTTACTTTAAATAGTTGGTGTGATGAAGAAAGTTATCACATGTTAAATGCCTACCTAAATAATACATTATTTAATCTACCTTGTAAACCCGATGTTTGGGATGATATAGATTTATATAGTTGGTTAAATGAGTCTGATAATAAAACTGAACAGCTATTTGAAATTTTACAAAATCATACTTTAATTGTAGTCAGAACTACAATTATGAAAAATTCCATACTTATTTATTTAAGTCCTGATGAATATTGCCATAGAGATATAGTATCTTGGAGAAGTAAAAATAGTGACGAAAAAGATTAGTAAAAAAAATACCTCTAAAATCTTACGACTTTACAGGTATATATTAAATAACTTTTCTGACCGTACAAAGATAGTATATTTTAATTAGTTATAAAAACATTTGCCCGTTTAATTAAAAAATATTATCTTTACGGCTAATTATTATTTAAAACCTTAAATAACTGTTCTGATAAAATCATTCACACATATAAATAATGTTACCCTTACCTACTTCGCCAACCAAGGCAAGTTTTCGGCATTAAGAGTATATGTTTTGATTCAGTCTTTATATAGTGGGAATATCCACACCAACCAAGTTATAGAATTAGCAAGCATCTTAGGTACTTCCAAATACAATATACAGCGTATACTGAAACAACTGATTAAAATGGATGTAGTAAAGCATCCTACTGAGAACTGGTATCATATTTCATCTTGGAGGAATAGACCTAATGTTATCACTAATCCTATCACTAATAAACCACTCAAAAATTATGTATTCGATGTAGATATTAACCAACTTATCCAAAAGGACGGTTTAAAATACCTACGTGCTATTTATTGGACTTATTGCCATAAGGTAGCTATCAAATATTCCAAAAGAAACCAAAAGACAAAACCTTTAGATACCCTAAAGATTAAGACAACTTATCCACATATTGATAAAACCCGTCTCCGAACATTTGCAGAGGTATCCAGCAGTTTTGTAAAATCAGTACTAGATTTAGATAAATCACTCACTACTATTGCTAGAGGGGCTAAGTTAGCGGCTAAATATGGACTTTTAACCATATTGCCTAACTTTTCCTATTTTCGTACTAAATGTAAAGATGGTATTTTACGTCCTATCTTCTATGATTCCTTAAGTCAGGCTCAGGCAGTCTTACTCCATATTCATAGAACTAGTCAAGTATGCTACTCCGAACACTATGTTACTAGGAAATCTCTCAATATTAAAACAAATAGTATTAATTACTCCATAGTAAAGTATGAAAGTAATTACATCAGTATTATCTAAAACCTCCAAACCTTAGAAAGCCTTAGCCTTTTTGCCTACTGCCTTTCTTTTTTCCTAGGAGGACTATTTATCTGCAAATTTTGTAAATTATTTGCTTGCGTTTGGAAGGACGTATGGGAATTTATTGTTTAATAAATAAAATAATAATAAAAATAAAAATGGAGAATTTATTGATTGAAGGAGATTGTCTAGTAGAACTAAAAACTATCGAAAGTAATAGTATTGATATGATACTAGCGGATTTACCTTATGGAACAACTCAAAATAAATGGGATTCAATAATACCATTAGATTTATTGTGGGTGGAATATAAAAGAATTTTAAAACCTAATGGAGTAATAGCGTTAACCTCACAAGGTATTTTTACTGCTAAACTTATATTAAGTAATGAAAAGTGGTTTAAATATAAATTGTCTTGGGTTAAATCTAAAGCTACTAATTTTCTGAATGCTAAGAAGCAACCACTAAGGAAGCATGAAGATGTCTGTATCTTTTACAATAAAAAACCTACATATAATCCTAAAATGTCTTTAGGTGATGCTTACGATAAAGGAGTTAGAAAAAATCAATTGACAGGTAGTTATGGTGTATTTAAACAAAGTCATGTAAAAAGTGATGGATTAAGATACCCTACGGATGTTATCTATTTTAAAACCGCAGAGAGCGAAGGACAAGTATATCATAGTACACAAAAACCTATAGAATTAGGTAGGTATCTAATAAAGACTTATTCTAACGAAGGTGATGTAGTATTAGACAATGTTTGTGGTAGTGGTAGTTTTCTTGTGGCAGCGGAATTAGAATATAGGAAATATATCGGTATAGACTTAAATGATGAGTCTATGAGGTTTAAAAAAGAACCTATAGATTTAATAGGTATAACTTCTAAAAGACTATTGGCAATAGGTAGTAAATTTAAAACTGTTATCAAATGATTAAAGAATATCAACTAGAGATACTAAAATTTCTTTGCACCGATAAGCAAGGAAAAATCCATTTGCCAAGATTAGATAATACATTATTTGATTTTGAAGAATTGAAGGTAATTTTCAATTTATTATTTGAATACTTTGAGAAGTGGGAAAGGTTACCTACCAAAGTAGACATGTTACAACATTTACAGGAGTTCGGTAAGAAGAAAGATTTAAAAAGTGCAGTTGTAAGGACTTTAAAAATATCGGTCAATAGTGTTTATGATAAGGAATTAGCAGCTAATGTAGAAAAGATTGAGGCAGACCTAATTAAATATGCTCAGTATAAGATGACTAAGAAACTCTTTACAGAACACGCTAAGGAATTGAAGGATGCAGACATGGGTTTATTTGAAACTATCTCAGATAAAATGCTAAAGATAGTAGATTTACCAAAAAACACCAACAAGCAGGTAATTGGTACAGGGTTTCTTTTAGCGGATGCAGATAAGCCAGAAAAAAGAAATGATACTATTTACCATCGTACATTCTTACCGAAGCTGAATATGTTGTCAGGTGGTAAAGGGTGGGCATCGCCAGAGCTTATAATCTTTGCAGGGGAGCAGAAAATTGGGAAAACCGCAGTAGTGGTTAACCTTGCTAAAAACTTTGTTCTAAGCGGCTTAAAAGTGTTCGTAGCGGATGCAGAGAATGGCAAGTACCAATGGAAATCCAGAGTAAAACAATCAATGTTAGATTGTAAGGAGTCAGAGATAACTACAGAAGAAAATAAAAAGTTATATAAACAACTGGTAGAGACTTACAAATTATTGGGAGGAGACATGGTAATAGAATTTTATCCAGCAGGTACAGCAAGTGCTAGAGATGTAGAAAATGACCTAGACATCTTAGAAGATAAATTTGGATGGATTCCAGATGTAATAATATGGGATTACCCTGACTGGTTTGTAGCGAATGATAAGTACAAGCGGAGAGAAAAGCGTATTAACATCCAGCATGTTTATATGGACATCGTAGCTTTAAATGATTCAAAGGGTTGTTTTAGTGTTGGTTTATCGCAAATAGTTAGAAGTGCTATAGGTAAACCTTCCTATGATAATACGGATTTAGATGAGGATTTTGCTAAGACAAAAAATGCTCACAGGGTATTTGGTATCTGCCAAACCAAGCATGAGATTAGGAACAAGAAAACCAAGGAGATTATTTATGCTAATGAAGAAAAGCTAGGCATCTTAAGATTAGAACCAATTGCACAACGTCAAGGCTCGTCAAGAGGAGCATGTACTGTTAGGATAAATAAGGAGCATAGTTACATTGAGCCTATGACTATTGAGGAAGTCAGAGCAATTAGGGGGCAACGCCCTAAAGTGGATATTAAAAATGTTAAAGACGAATAAATATCTTTATAACTGTAAAAAATATTGTATCTTTACAAAAACTTTTAAAACTGAAAAATGTACGATGAGTGATATTTCAAACTTATACTCCTATTTTCAAGAAACACACCAAATAAAAAAATCTAGTAAAAATTGGTGGATTTTTTCTTGTCCTTTTTGCGACCGAAACCGCCTAAAGAAGAAATGTGCAGTTAGATTTGATTGGAATAGGGTAAAGTGTTGGTCATGTAATTACTCTGCTACTGTTCTTGGGTTCGTACTAGATTTGGAGAGCCTTGATTATAAATCAGTACATAATTTTTTGACAGGGTATACCCAGCACAAGTTTAAATTAGAGGCTTCGGAAGAGGTACAGCCATACAGTAAAATAACTTTACCAGTAGGTTTTAAGAATATTTTGGATGGAGATTCTTTATTAGGAAATAAAGCTCGAAAGTACCTCAGAAAAAGAGGTTTTAATATTGAGCACCTTAGTAAAATGGGTTTTGGTTATTCAGATGAGCATGATACGAATGATGAGCCCCTAGATTACTTTGGTTATATCATAATTCCTTTTAAGATAAAAGGGATACTACAATACTACATAGGAAGGGATTTTATAGGGAATTTTCTGAGGTATAAAAATCCACCAGCAGAAATGTTCGAAGTATCCAGAAAAGATATATTTTTTAATGAGGATGCCTTAAGTATCTGTAAGGAGGTAGATATAGTAGAGGGTTGGGCAGATGCTATGACGATGGGTAATACTGGTATATCTGTTCAAGGCTCAATTTTTAGTGATACCCAAACTAATAAACTTATAAATGCTAGATGTGATAATTATGTATTTATTCCAGATAGCGGAGTAGATGGTAAAGGAGAAACCTTTTACCAAAAAACGATACAATATGTTTTAGATTTTTTAATTGAGCACAAAAATGTTAAGGTAGTAAACCTTAACATTACAAAAAGAGAGGGAAAGGATATAAATGAGTTAGGTAAACATTATATTGATTATTTAAAACACCAGACTCCCTATCTCACTTTTTCTAGTGCTATGCAAATATTAATGATATGAAAGTACCTAGGTTAAGAATGAAAACCCAATATACTAAATGTGCAGGTTGTGTAGGTCTAGCAATTTCTGAGAGTGGTAAAAGTTATAAATGTAAGTTAGGACATACTATACATTATACATTTGACCAAGAAGGGCAATTTCCCTTCGCACCCAAACCTGTTGAACTTTGCAGGAAACCAAAGACGAAGCAGCATTTAGATGTGATAATTGAGCACCGAAAAAATAAAATCTATGCAAAGAAATCCAACAATAAAGATAACCCATAGTGATTTTTTAAAAGTTTGTAAGGATTATGGACTAACTGCTACAATAGCTAGGAAATTGTTTAAGGAATGCGGTAAATTTAATATTGTAGATAGGATAGCGGTAGGAGGCGGTAAAGCTAAACTTGCTTTAATCTCTAAGGAGATAAGTATCGAATCTAATACAAAAGCTATCAACCAATTGAATCAATGTTTAACCTCAGTAAGAGCTAAGATTACAGGTATAAATTATGTAAAGGTTGTTACAAAAGGTACTGCTCAGTACAAGCAATTGGATTCCATCCTACCATTAGCACAAGCATTTTGTATGAATTTTAGAATGACTCAAATGGATGGTTTTACTGAATATCTAAGAATAGGTATCGGTCTAATGGGTAAAAAATATGGATTAAATAAATTCCAGTACTATAATGATAAGATATTTTCCATATATAAATACAAGCAAGAATTAGATAAGGATACCGATAAAATAAGTACTATTGATTTCTATAATTTTTATAGGGAGATTTTAATAAGCAGGATAGGAGTAGAATACAGTATAGAAGAAAGTGATTGGGAAAGGAAAATAGATTTCCTCTATGGCAAACAGGAGGCAGACGATAATAAAGCATTATATAGAGATTGGATAAATGCTCAATTTGATGGACTTTCCTTTTTAGATGTAGTACCAGAGCCTAGTCAATTATATGGCGGTAAATCTAAAGAGAGGTATATATCTTATATGAGTAGTGAAAATTTAACCTCCGATAAGTCTAATGATTTATTGGAAAGTTCACCATACGAATGAAATTAGTAATTGGAAATGTAAAAAGTAGGGCAATACTAGGAGGTAATGACCTAGTATTAAAGTTGGATAAGGAATTGAAAAAATATCTAAGAGTTAGAAGAGATGGGTATGATAGGTCACAAGCTTATAGGGAGCATAGATGGGATGGTTATACTAGTTTGGTAACTTCTAAATGGGAGTTCGCTACAGGTTTCGTACCCAATGTGCTAAATTTAGCAAAAAGTCTAGGATGCTCCATAACAATAGGGGATGAGCGAATTAATTTACCGACATTTGTAAAAGAGCCTGTTTTAGGTATAGGTAACGATGAGGGTTGGGAATTGAGAGACTACCAATTAGAGGCAGTACAAGCAGTAAATAATTTTATTGATGTGGAAGGTGTAAAATTATATTTTCCTAGAGGTATACTAGATGCAGCCACAAATGCAGGTAAGACCTCTATTATAGCAGGATTGTTAAATAATTTAGAGGAGTTCAACTGCTTGTATTTAGTAGATAGGCAAGTAAATTTTACAGGTACTTACCATTTTTTTAATCAATTGTATGATGTTGGGATAATCTGCTCCACCGCTTTAGCTAGGGAATGTGGTAAGACAGGTAAAGAGAATTACCAGCCTACTAGTGAATTTACTTTAGCTATGATTGGTACTATTAAAGGACACCTACCCAAAGCTAATTTCCTAAAGTATATGAATAAGAAAACAGTAGTTATTGTAGATGAAGCTCATAGAGGAGCATCCGATACCTACATAAAAGTTTTGAGGAAAATTAATGCAGGTATGAGAATTTTTATGTCAGGTACTTCTATGGATATAAAGAGTAAGTATAAGAAACTTATGCTAGTGGCTCAGTCAGGTACAAAATTAGCTACAATTGAAAACAAGGAATTAATTGATAAAGGAGTATCCCTACCTCCAATTGTTAACATTTATTTGAATGATAGTCATGTATTTGCGCAAGAATACCACTCTAATTATAAGAGTAACCTAGTTTATTCTGATCCTAGGATGGTTACAGTAATAGAAGATTTGAAAAAAGACTCAGATGGTGTAGTAGTTGTAGTAAAATTTCTAGAGCATGGACAGTTATATTATGATGCTATTTGTCAAGTGTTGGGAGCAGAGAACGTAGAATTTATTCATGGTAGTGATAAGCAGAGGTTTGAAAAGATACAGGATTTTAAAGACAAGAAATTTCCTGTAATTGTATCCACCTCAGTACTTCAAGAATCTGCCAATGTGCCAAGGATAAGAAAAATATGGTTTTTGGCAGGAGGTAAGGACGTAGTAGCAATTAAGCAATGGTATGGCAGGAGTGCTAGAGAGGATGGAGAAAATGACCATGTAGTATTTAATGATTTTTTCGATGGTTACGATGTTTTAGCAAAACATTCTAGAATAAGGATTAAAGCCTTAAAAAAACAAGGCTTTGATATTAATTTTCATTATGAGTGTAATGCTCACTTCACACCTACAAAATGATGTACCCTAAACCTAAGAAGTCGGAAAAGAAGAAGCCTAAACCTATCAGAAAAAAATCTAATAAGGTAGCAGTTAGGGATAAGAAGATGAATGAAGTAAAAAGACAAGTAAGATTAGAAAGAACTGAGTTTGGTTGTGAAGGTACAGGAGTTACAAATGAGAAGTTAGAAGTTAGTCACACCTTATCCATACGTAGAAGAGAAGATTTAGCTTGCGACCCAAATAATATGCTATTGGTTACTAGAGACGTACACCTAAAAATAGAATCTTGGGATATAGTAGGTTTGAAATGTGAAGATAAGATAAGAGAGTACGTATTAGAGCATGATGAGGAGTATTATAAGGAGATGGAGCACAAGCAGAAAAGAGCCTATATTATAATTGAAAAGCTCCACCGCTACACCACCAATGGATTAACCTTTAATCATTATAAGGATTGTAAGGCAGGTTTAATACTAATTGTAGACTTAGAAAATTTAAGTGTTTTAAATTTGGATGGTGAGGTACAAAAGTTATCTCACAAAATAAGTACCTAAAAGCGGAAATTAACTATGAAAAAACTTTTTATAACTATAAAATATCCCTATCTTTACATCAACAAATAAAAATCTAATAATGAGCAGAAAAAAACGAGAAAGTAAAACTAATGTAGATTTGTTAGTACCTGTAACTGATTATAAAGACGATGGTAGTTGTTTCGGTAAGATGTGGAATATGAAAAATACTACTTGTAGTAGTTGTGCTGATAGGATATTATGCGGTGTACATTTCCAAAACAATATAAAGAAAGTCATAAGTAAAAAAGAATCTCAAAAAAAGTTTATTGACCTTGAATGTTTTGACTCTATACCCCTAGCAAAAATTAAAAGTTTGTTGGTTAAACATTCTGGGCAATATTCCCAAAGTGATTTGTTACAGTTAATTTTAGCTAAAAGTAAATCTAAGAATAAGCGTCTAGCGAATGCTTATATCAAAAAGAATTTTTATACTACTAATGAATTTAAGGTTATAAATGAATTAATTGTAAAACTGTAAAAATGAAGAATAAGGATTGTACGTTTTGTACTCGCTATCAAAAATGTAATGTAGTTTGCCAAATACCTCCATTTAAAGAGTCAGAAGTATTGATGATTTTAGGTGATTCTCCATCTAAGGAATCAGATAATGGACTTTCCTTTATGAGTGGTAAATATGAAGTATTGAAATCAGTATTAAAACAGGTATTAAAAGTAGATTTTGACAAGATTTATTTTACTCATGCTGTTAAATGTTATGATTCTGACATTATTACAGATACCCAAATAAAAGCTTGTAATGATTATTTAGCGGAGGAGATAAATTTAATAAAACCTAAAGTAATTTTAACCTTAGGAAAAACTGCTACTTTAGCCCTGTTGGAAGAGCAAGATTTAAAAGGGGCTACCTTCAATAAAGTAGTAGGTAAGAAATACCATCAGATTGATAATATCACTAAGTTAGAATTTACTATTATCCCTATCTATTCCCCTAAGTATATTTCTTATAATAAAGGGGCATTGAAGAAGTGGGCAAAAGATATTTATACTGCCTACAATTTAGCGACCGATACCAAGGTAATTTATGAGCAGACCAAAATACAAGTAGTAGATACACCAGAGCTACTAAACCAGCTAATAGCTTATACTAAACTTAGTGGGTGGATGTCACATGATTTTGAAACTACAGGACTCAATACCTTTGCAGATGATTTTAAATTAACCTGTTTTAGTTTATCATTCCAGCATGGAAGTAGTTGGGTAATACCTCTCCACCATAAAGATTCCCCAATATTAGAAAATTACAAAGAGTATTTAGAAGTAATCAATAAAGAATTACTCCAAGACCCAAATGTAATTAAGATAGCTCATAATATCCAATACGAAAAAGATTGTTGGGCTACAGTAGGAGTAAAATCTTTTAAGGGTAGGATTATGGATACCATGTTACAGCACTACCTATTGTACAATGATAAGCCTCATGGTTTGAAGATGATTATTCCTACTTATTTTCCAGAATACGATGGTTATGATGTGGAAGTAAATAAGCATAATTGGGATAATTTGCCTTATGATGTATTAATAAATTATTGTGGTATTGATTCCGACCTTACGTTAAGATTGGCGGTACAATTTGAAAATGAGTTACTACAGCAACCTAGGCTATACGCTATTTTCCGTAACCTTCTTATGCCAGCGTTGCATACTTATTGGACAGCCCACAATGGAGGTATTGATATTGATGTGGATTATTTAGATAATGCGATTATAGAAGTAGATAAATTAATATCTACACAAGAAGGTATCTTAAGAGAAATTCCTACTGTGTATAAATATGACTTACATAGGGCAGAAAAAGAGCAGGAGGCATTTATAAAATCGTTGGAGAGTAAATACAAAGTAGCGGAGCTTAAATGGGTGGAAAGTACAGATAAGATGCGAGCGGAAGAAAAGGGTAAGATACAAGATTGGTACGAATCTCAATTTAATAAAGGTATTGACGATGATGTTTTAGAGGATAAACGTAAGGCTAAATTATCCAAACTAGAAGAAAAATTATGTAAGCGTATTGAAGGTTCAGTAAGGATGAATAAATACTTGAAGCAGATAGCGGACATTAGAGCAGGATTAATAGAACCTATTGAGCCTTTAAATTTCGGCTCACATACCCAATTAGGGGGCTTACTTTATGACAAGCAGGGGTTTGGTATGAAAAAACCAATTGACTGGAAAACAGGTAAGGAGGGAGGTACAGGTGTAGCGATACTAAAAGATTTTGAAGGGGTAGAAATAGAGGAGTTTGTAGGGAGTCTTTTATTATTAAGGTCACTAAGGAAAACTCAGTCCACCTACTTAAGAGGCATCCATAAAGTTTTAGATAAAGATAATAAAGTACATCCATCTTTTTTACTTCATGGTACAAGCACAGGTAGGTTATCTTGTGTAACTAAAGACACTTTATTGAAAACTGATATAGGTCTAATTGCCATTGGTGATTTAATACCAGATGATTATGGGATAGTAGAATTAGATAATGAAATCAATGTTTTAACTCATACGGGGGAATATCAAAAAATAACTCACGGTATAAATAAGGGGTACGAGCAGATGTATGAGGTAGAGTTAGAGAATGATGCTACAATAGAATGTACTGAGGAACATAGATTTTTAACTAACGAGGGATGGTTAACTCTGAAAAGTATTTTATCTTTGCGTTCAAAACGTACCATAAAGATAAAATATGAAATTAACGACATTTAAAAAATTCGGTGTAGATGGGGATCCTAAGAGATTTATATCTATCATAACTAAGGAGGTATTCGATTATTATTTCCTAGAGTCAGATTACACTAGAGAGGATTTTAGATTAAAATTAAAAGTTTCTAATCGCACCTTTAATAATAGTTATTGGTATCATTATACAAGAGAAGAGAGGGTAGTATTTGCAGGAAGAAAAATATCAAAATCCCAAAAAAGAAGGAATAGTAATGCGGTTAATACAGGAAAACCTAGAAAACTATTAGATAAGGAGAAATTAATTTACTATTTAATCGAAAATAATAGGTCAGTTGAGTGGGTAGCTAAAAAGTTAGTGTGCGCTCCGCAGACAGTTAGAAAGAATATTGATTATTATAAATTAGATGTTATAGACACTAAAAATTTACCTTATTTCTTAGGACGGTCTGAATTATTAGATTTACAAAAACTAGATGAGTTTTTCGGTACGAACTTACTACATGAATTTAAACAAACTACTAGAGACGTACAAAGTATAGAGGATTACTGTTTTCTTATAAATGATTCTTTAGAAGATTTGAGAATTATAATGAAGAAGATTAAGAAGAATAATAGAAGTTACGCTAGAGATAATAATATACCGTTTACCAAATTAATGCAAGCAGGGAGTATATTAAATCATAATGTAGGTAATGCTTTTAAGGACTTAGGTTATGATTTAGAATTTGAGTATGAATTAAAGGGTAAATTTTACGATATAAGGTTAATAGGCTATAATATTCTAATTGAGGTAGATTCAAGATACTATCACAATACACCAAACCAATTAGCTAATGATAAATACAAAACGACTTTAGCAAAAAATGAAGGATTTTATTTAGTAAGATTATTTTCTGAAAAAGAGAAATATCCAACAATAGTAAAAAAAGTTAAATTATGTTTAAAGAACTTAGTATCAAACGGATTACTCCAACCCAAATAAAACAAGTTTGCGATATAACAGTTGATGTTGACCATTCTTACGTAGGTAACGGTTTTGTGAATCATAACTGTGTGAATCCAAATGTGCAAAATATAACGCAACCCGACCGAATTAAGAACCCTATAGCCAAGAGTGCTGCCACTCACGTAAAAAAGATATTTGCAGTACCTAAAGGTTATACATGGGTACAATGTGACTATTCCCAATTAGAATTAAGATTGATAGCTTGGTATTCCCAATGTAAATACATGCTAGATGCTTATGATAAGGATATTGATTTACATTCACTCACAGCAGCAGATGTAGCAGGTATAAGTTTAGAAGAGTTTTTCACATGGGATAAGAAGAAAAGAAAGTTAGCTAGATTCCAAGCCAAGGCGGTAAATTTCGGATGGAATTATGGACAATCTCCCAAAGGTTTCCAAGAGTATGCTAAAAATAATTATGGTTTGGAGTTTACTTTAGCCTATTGTGAGGAGTTAAGGGAAATTTACTTCGATAAACGACCCGAAATATTAAGTTACCACGATTTATATTTAGCTAAGGCTAATCAATTTAAATATGTGCGTACTAGGTTCGGTAGTAAGATACATTTGGAAGATATTGATAGTTGGGAGAAATTTAAGGTGGGTAGTGCGGAGAGATTGGCTATTAATGCCCCTATACAAGGCTCAGGAGGGCAAATAAATACTTTTGCTGCCTTACAGATACAAAAATATTTAAATCCTTCCACACGCTTTATATTGAGCGTACACGATAGTAATAACTATTATATCAAAAATGAATATTTGGATGAGGAGATAGGTAAAATAAAATACTTATCTGAAAATTTGCCTATAGAGGAATATTTTGGAGTAACTTTTGACTCTACAGATAAAAAGAGGGGGGTAAAATTGAAAGTGGACATCGAAACAACCACTACCACGTGGAAGGATTTACAAGAATTACCAAAAGATTATAAGTATCAAAATATTTTTTAACTGTATTATTTTTTAACTGTAAAAACTGTATTATTATGGGTTTAGATTGGAATGCTTTAGAAAAATTAAGTAAAGAAGTAGAAAAAGATGCTAAGGGAGCATCGGGTAGTATTATTGCTGAGTGGGCAATCCTAAAAGCAGGGGAAGAAGTAGCAATAAAATTGTTACCTCCTACCGATGGTATGAATGGGTCTTTCTTCCAAAAGAAAATGACTTACAAAATTGGAGGGAAGTACTGTACTAGTAAGGCAAGTTTTGGAGATAGTTGTATTATCGCCGAAACTATTGCAGACTTCGGTAATTTGAATGACCCAGATGTAGACAAATTGATGGACAACTGGAAAGTATTCTCTAGACGACCGCAAGTCACCTACTTGCTACCTGCTTTGTTATTAAAAGCGGATGGTGACACCTACACCGTTAATGAGCCTATCATTTTAGAATTGAAACCAGACACTTTACAGGCTATTTTATTGATTGTTTCCAATCCTAAAATGCGGAGAAAATGTGGAAATGATGATTCTATTATGAGTAGAGAACGTGGGTATCCAGTAATCTTGACACCGAAAGGGAAAAAGAAATTATTGGTTACTAACGACATCGAACCTTTTGACACTAGTGGAGAAGAATTCGAGAAGTACTACGAGAAGCCACCGAATGTATTAAGATTTATTTATGCTCAGATGAAAAGTGATGCTCACTTAGAATCTATTGTAGCTAACTTCTTTGATGAAGAGGATATTATTGACGATGACGGAAGTACTAAAAAAGAGTACTTGGATAGATTGGCGGCAATAATCGAAGCGGCTGCACCAGAGGGAGAAGAGGAGGAGAAAGAGGAGGAGGATACACCACCAGTTAAGAAGAGAAAAACTACTAGGAGAGTTAAGAAAGTTTTGGAGGGTAAAACTCTGCCAGACACTAAGGGTAAAACTAGGAATTTGATGGATGATGTTGAAAACTTAGACGATTAGATTATGGCATCAGGTATGGAGAAAGAAATAATCCTACCTGTTCAATTAAAGCAGGTGTTAAGATTAACAACTAATGAAACTTTTGTAGCTTGTAAGGTACTTTTAGAAAAAGGTACGCTAGGCATAACAGGACAAAAGAATTTATTTAAATTGTTAGAACAATCTGAAACACTTGCTTTACTTCCTGCTAAAAGTAAAGTACTTAGTAGGTATATCAATAAGATGAAAGATGATGAGGGAAATATACAAGCCATTTTGAAACCTATCAGATATAAATTATCAGATGCGCAGCGTAGGTTTTATTTTGGAGTTTGTTGTATAACGGTAATGAGTTGGTATAAGAACAATCAAGGAGAGCGTATTACAAAGGATGAGGTTTATGCTATGGATTTAATAAGTTATGGTACGAAACCTGTTATTAAATCCATACTAGACCCAACCAAAGGAAAGAGGGTGGATATACTAGTAATGGAAGGTAAAACCTTATCACAAATGAATACTTTAGAGGGAACGGACTTTTTAGAACACGTTCTCAATAAGTGGGCAAAAGTAGGGTGTTACATTCCAGAACCTAGAAAACATAATTTCATAACTGAATTTTTAGACGATTAGAATTATGCAGAAAGTTAGTATAAATGCTCCTAATGAGTATCATCTAAATAAAATATACGCAATACTCCATGCTTTAGATATACCTTATAAATTCGATGGTAAAACTATAATTACTTTCGATAAACCAAAAAGGCTTAGTGAGTCTAATATCAAAGCTATATTTAGTGGTTATATTTTTAAAATTATCAAGATATGAAAATAGCAGTATTCACCGACCCACACGTACACAACTACAAGCAATTCAATATTGACGATTCGAGATTAGATAATAGCATCTCCGCTATTAATGAAGTTTTCTTCTATTGTGAAAAGAATAATATTAAGTCAATCCTTTTTTGTGGTGACTTATTCCACAATCAAAAATTATTGCCTACAGTAGCAGTAAACAAGATTACACATTTATTTAAATACTGGGAGCATAGGGGTATTGAGTTTATAGCGATTAGTGGGAATCATGATTTTGCTACTAAGAGCCTATATGATAATGGTGAGTATACAGGACAAAGTGCTTTAGTCCATCTATATCACTCTATATCTTATTTTACCTTGCTGGATGGTAAGGCAGTAGTATTAGAGGGAGCTAACAATATAGTATGTTTTGGAATACCTTATTTAGACTACCCAGAACATTTTACAGATGCGGTAGAACATTTGTCAGAAAGTACAAATGATACTGATTTCAATATCTTACTAATCCACCAGACACCTAGCGGATTAATTGATTTTGATATTCCTTTTGATTGTGACCCTAATTCTAAAATATTTGATAAATTTGATTTAATATTATGTGGGCATATTCATATAAAGAGGAAGTTAAACGATAAATTTCATTTAGTTGGTAACTTACTGCCTCAAAACTTTGGGGATAACCAAGATGCAGGTTTTATACTTCTTGATATTGAGGATGATTTTGGTAGTTCTGTTGGTTATGAATTTATACCTTTGAATTACCCAAGATTTGAAAAGGTATTAGAAGGAGAGCAGCCGACCCACTCTAAAAACTATATAAAAATTATTCCTAAGATTACTAGTAAGTTAGATTTAGGAGATAAGGGAGATATAGCAGATTTCCAAGTAAATCTAACTAAGCAGGAGCTAGTAAAAAATTATTGGACAGCAGTTGATGGACAAGATAAAGAACTATTAGAAATTGGACTTAAATTTATTTCATAACTTTTAAACTGAAAAATATGTCTACTGAAAAAGGCACAAGAAAAGACAGCTACAAAGTATTACCTGAAAACATCAAGATTAGGGAAGGATTCAATATTAGAATTGATTATGGGAATATAGAGGAGTTAGCACAATCCATCTTAGAAAATGGTGTAAAAGTACCTCTAATAGCTATGTGGATAGCTAAAGATAATTATTGGTTATTAAATCAAGGTCATCGGAGATTAAAAGCGGTACAACTATTGCATTCTAGAGGGCATACAGATGTAAGATTACCTGTATTACCAGAGCCTAGGAAGTATGAAGATTCCGACCGCTACTTTGATATGATTACTACCAATAGCGGTAAGAATTTAACTATATTGGAAGAGGCTTATGTCTACCAAAAATTATCAGAGTTAGGTACGTTGGATGCCGATATTGCTAGAAGGGTGGGTAAGAGCCATACTCACATTGTAAACTGTAGTATTTTATTAACTGCTTCTGATAGTACCCAGCAAATGGTGATAGATGGTAAGGTAGCAGCTACTACAGTATTAGACATGCTAAAGAACGGAGGTACACCAGAGGAGGTGGAGTATACTTTAAAGCATACGTTAGAAACTACAGGTAAAGATAAGGTTACCAAGAAACACATTGAACCGAAAAAGGAAAAGGCTAAACCTACTGTAGATGAAAAATCATTAGAGTGGGTATGGAGCAAAGTAGTAGAAGAAGAACAAGCAGGTACTAAGATTGATGAGTGGTCTAAATATTTCCTTAAGCGAATTTGGGAATACCAAGCAGGGGATATTAACCTAGCTGAATTAATGAATGATTTAGTAGAGGGAGAGATAAATGATTAAATTTGTAAGTATTACAGTCGAGGGGTTTGGTTCAATATGTAACCAGACCCGATTCGATTTTACTAATGGTTTGCATATTATAAAGGGGCACAATGGAGCAGGTAAAACTACTATTTTTAATGCTTTATATTGGTGCTTGTTTAAGGATACTTTGAAAAATGTAAACCTTAGTAAAATTCCTACTTGGGCAGATAATAGAACAGAAAATTACAGGGGTACTAGAGTAGTTTTAATATTGAGCATAGATGGAACTACCTACATGATTGCTAGACATTATAAATTTAAGGGTAAGACTAAGGGCATTAAATATGGTAGTGAGGTAGTAGTACTAAAACATACGGATGCAGGTTTTACAGATGTAGGAGAAAAATACAAAAAAGACATTCAGATTTATATAAATACATTGTTAGGTTTTGATAAGAGTATTTTCCTAAATTCTGTTTTGTTTGGTCAAAGGCTAAACCGCTTTACCTCTCTAAAGGATGCAGAGAAGAGAGTATTTTTTGAAGGTATCTTTGAACTAGAGTTTGTAGGACAAGCCAAAGAGAAAGCGGTATTAGTTCAAAGCGAGCTATTTGAGGAGATTGATTTAATAGATAGGAAATGTGAGAAATTGGAGCACAAGAGAAAAATGATATTACAACGTATTGAAGATTCAAAGGAGGCAGAAGATAGATTCCTATTAGATTTGAGTGAGAGGAGAGAAAAGATACAAGCTAAACTTACTTTAAACCAACAGAAATGGGATACTTGTTCTAAAGAACTGACTGTACTAAATGTACAGCTATCACAGTTACCAGAGCTTCAAGATTATTCTAATTTGACCAAGGCTAGAGCAAAACAAGATAAGTTATATAGAGAGGTTTCAAAAGAAATAAACCAAGTAACCTCAGATATTAGGAATGGTGAAAATACTATTGATACATCAAATAGGAATATAGCCAAACATCAAAAAGTATTAGATTCTGATCATAAATGCGGTGCTTGTGGTCAACCACTCAAAAAGGAGGATATTACAAGTATCAAAAAGGAGGCTATAAAGAAAATTAAATTGGAGGAGCAAGCACAAGAGATTGTTAGGAATATGATTGAATCTTGTAAAAAAATATTACCTAACTATATACAAAAGAGGAGTAATTTTGAAACCGAAATTAAATCCATTAATACAGATATTAACGAAATAGAAAATCTAAAAAAGAGGCATAGTGATTTAGATTACAAGATTCATAATAAGACTAGTGATATAGCTAATTTAAAATTGAATGTTGAATTGAATAAAGATGATTTATTCGAGTTAGAAACCAGAAAATTTAAAGGTATTGATATTGCACCCTTAACTGTAGAGTTATCCACCATCAAGGATAAGTTAGAAACTTATCAATTAGAGCATAGCCAGCATTGTTCCAAGCATAAGAAAATTGGTTGGTGGATTAAAAAGGGTTTTGGCTCATCTGGTTTAAAGTCTTTTGTTTTTCAATCCATGTTAGGTAAGTTAAATTCTTACATTTCTAATTATGCAGTAGTGTTGGGATTCAATGTGACCTTTGGTATCGACTTTTCTAAGGATTCCAAACCATTTACCACGTCAATCACTAAAAACAATATTATCGTTGATTACAATGAGCTCTCAGGCGGTCAAAAGCAACGAATTGATATAGTTATTGCCTTTGCTATACATGATTTGATTTCTCAAACATCTAATGTTAATATTTTAATCTTAGATGAATGTTTTACTGATTTGGATGCAGAGGGTATAGAACTTATTTTTGAACTGGTAGCTATGAAAAATAAGCAGTCAGTTTATGTTATCACTCATAGAGAGTATTTGGATATTTTGAATGCTAATATAATTGAAGTATCTTTGGATGGTAACAATAACACTATAATAAATTAAAACTAATGCAGGGTATAAAAAATAATGTAGATAGCTTAGAATTAAAACTAAAGGAGTTAGGAGAGGAGTTAAAGCAGTTAAATGAGAGGCTAGAAGAGCAAGAAAAGCATTATGAAGATTTAATCTATTATGAATATATTAAAGTAGATGATTCGGAAGGATTATGGGGAAATCAATTACATGATTTATTAACAGAATTGATAGAAAAAAAAGGGGCTAAGTTTATTTATCAAAAATTAATCTAATGCTTGAACATGACATCTTTGGTACTAAACCAAGGAAGAAGTCCATCAATTCTAAAAAGAAGGGGAATAACAATGAAGTACAAGCGGCTAAATGGTGGGCATCTTGGACAAGTTATGAATTTCAAAGAGTACCACAAAGCGGAGGATTACGCTGGAAGGACACTAGAGGCATTACAGGAGATTTATTTTGTTCTGAGGACAATTTCCCCATTTCTATAGAAACAAAGGCTTACAAGAGCTTATCTATCCCTAAAATATCTAAGAGGCTTAGAAATGATTCTAAGATTTACCGCTTTTGGGAGCAAGCTTTAGCAGATGGTAAAAGGGCAGATAGAGAACCCTGCTTATTTGTTAGAGAAAATGGTATGAAAGCTAATACTTGGTACTTTGTAGTAAAATCTAATTTGGGAGTATATATGAGGATGATGAACAAGAAGTTAAATTTTTACATGGGTAATGGGATAATGATTTTTAAATCTGAGGATGTTATTAAGTTAGATTGGATAAAAATAAAGAATTTCCTTTTATAACTGCAAAATTAATCGTACTTTTACCGTATGAAAAAACTAGTAACAACACAAAAGAAGGGGAAATTAGGAAAATGGGATAACCCTAATTTACATCAACCGATCAAGCATAGTCAAATATTCAAGATACGTATCTATACCGTATCTCAGTATATAAAAAAGTTTAAGCTAGGTGTTAGCAACCAAGCTATAGGTTATGCAATGGATAAAGGTTTATTAGATTATGTTAAGATTGGTAGAGATAGATTTGTAGTAATGACTAAACTTACTAAAACCTATGTGCCTAGTAACTCAGGCAGGAGAGCAGTAATGAGCGTAGCAGTATAAATTGTTAGTCAGTATATTAACTTTAGGAGGGAATAGTAAGTACACTATACCTCCTAATTTTTAAACCTATAGCTTTATAATTATAAAAATAAAAAAAATGCTATTGAAATCTCAAGGCATGTTAACCCCAGACGAAAGAATTAGTACTATCCAATTTAAAGGTATTGCAGCTAGAGCAGGGTATATAGTAACTGTTAATAACGATGTATGGACTTTGACAAAATTGTGACCATTAATTTCGATGGTGCTTGTAACAATAGGGGAGATAAGATAATGGGTATAGGGGTTGTAGCATACGAAGATGATGAAATACTTTGCGAGTCTGCCAATTATTTTAATTTTCAAGGTACATCGAATATAGCAGAATGGTTAGCATTAATTGAGGGGCTAACAGTCCTAAAAGAATTACAGGTTAAAAATGGTATCTTGTTAGGAGATTCCCAATTAGTAGTAAAACAATTTAATGGTATATACGATACCAGCTATAAATTTATTGATTATTATAATGAGGCTTGGAAAATTGCTAAGTATCTAAATGTAGAGGTTAGATGGATACCGAGAGAGCAGAACACTTTAGCCGATGAGTTATCAAAGGAAGGATTGAATCAATTTTATAAATAACATAAACTGAAAAAATGAAAGTAGCGAGCGATATAAGGCAGGTAATATTTACCCTGCCTAATTTATTAGAGGTAGCAGAGATAAAGAAAAGACCTCTTAAAAATCCAGACTTAACCTTTTTGACTAGTGGGCAAAATGAAGGATTTACAGAAATGTTAGATTATCTAAAGTTGGAAGATAATAGCCTAATGATGTTTTTATTGACGGGGTATGCTGGTACAGGAAAAAGTACTCTAATCTCCACTTTAATTGAGTGGGTACTTTACAACAAGCCTATAGGTCAAATAAGGATAGCTATGACTGCTCCCACTAATAAAGCGGTCAAGGTTCTAAGGTCTATGGCAGAGTATGAGCATGGGAACTTAAGTTACTCTACTATTCACAGCCTGTTAGGGCTAAAACACAAAATTAATTTTAAAACAGGAGAAGAAGAATTTTCTAGGGATTTCGATACACCTTCTAGAATTGAGACTATTGACGTACTGGTATTGGATGAGGTAAGTCAATTGAATGATGAGTTAATGGATTATATCCAACCCTATGTAGCTATGGGTATGAAATTGATTTTTATTGGAGATTCAGCACAAATACCACCAATTGGAAAAACTCAATCACAGCCATTAAAAAGAAAATGGAGGGAAAAGAATAGGGTAGGGCATTATAATTTGTCGGAAATAATAAGACAAGCAGCAGATAACCCTATTATCAAAGGCTCAATTAAGATTAGAGAGAACCTATGGGAGGATAAAGTAGTGTTGAAGGATGAAATCAAAGGTACAGGAGGCATTTACAATTTATATAGAGATGATAGGGAAGGAAATAGGGAGTTATTAAATCATTATTTCACATCTAAAAATTTTAAAACTAATCCAGATTTTTGTAAGGTAGGGGCATGGACTAATAGAATAGTCGATAGTTATAATAAATTGATTAGAGGCATGATTTTTGGACAGAACCAGCCTAAGATGGTAGTAGGAGATTTACTATTAGCAGATTCCCCTATAATGGATGGGGATGAGATTATATTTGCTACTAATAGTGAGTTTGAGGTTACCAGTATTAGGTATGAAACAAGAGAGTTACAAGATTTACAACTCCAATTTTATATTTTAGGTGTAGTTACCAGAGATGGAGATAAGAACTTTATCAATGTGATACATGAGGTATCGGAGCAGCCCTACAAAAAATTATTAAAAAAGATTGTGGATACCGCCAACAGAAGTAAGGGAAAAACTAGGACGGACGCATGGAGAATGTACTGGACTCTAAAAAAACATTTTGCGGATGTTAAATACAATTATGCTTTGACTATTCACAAGATGCAAGGCAGCACTTATGGAAATGTTTTTATTGCTACAGGAGATATTGACCGCAATAATAATTTAGTAGAAAGAAATCGAATTAAGTATACAGCAGTAACTAGACCAAAGAACTATTTATTTATCATCAATTAAAAAAAGCTAAATGATTTTAACATCTAAAAAAGGTTTCGAGGCTAATTTACAAATAATCAACCATGATGCTTTATGTCAAACCAATAAGGAGAATTTGGAGAGGGGCTTTAGTGCTTTTGTTTATGTAACCAGAAAGGGGGATAGGCAAGCTTTAGGCACTTTGCATACCTCCCTAATCGCTAATTTGATTAAAGAACCAGAGGCAGTCGTACAATTACAGGTAGATAAGTCTACAAGAGATAACTCTCAATATTACTTTGATTTAGAAAAGTTATCTTGGAGATGTTATAAAACCATTAATCTATTAGCTATTATAAACCAATAAAAACAATGCAGTACCTCACAATAGTATTAACCTCGTTAAACCAATCTCAATATGTTGTAGAACTCCCTAGAGTGTTTGCTGATTATATTAAAAATTGGGTGCAGGAGTATATGGAAAATTATGGTATGGTTTCTCTTGATATTTTATTATCTAAGTTAGAAACTGTACCTACTAATATAATACCTGAGCAGTACAGATGTTCGGATGACCCTATGGACTATGTAACTTACCAGAAGAAGGGTATTGAACAGACTGATATAGGAACAGATTCTATAGAAGATTATAGATTCTCATTGAACTAGAGAAAAATAATTTAAAAATAAATTGCTAAAAACTTTTTATAACTATAAAATAATCGTATCTTTACATCATCAAACGAAATAAAAATATTTTTTAAACTTTTAAAACATCTGAATTATGAAAATTTCTGAAATGAGTTACAACGAATTACGTGCAACGGCAAAGCAATTAAATATCAAATTAGATAGAAATCCTAAGAAAGAGGTATTACTGGATTTGATTACATTGTATGCAGAAGCCGATGAGTTTAATTTAACTATTTATCCAGATATGGATGCGGATGAGGTCAGAGATGCGCTTACAGAGCATAAAAAGGTTTTAGCGGATACACCTAAACCAGAGCCTAAAAAAAGAGCCTCTAGTACGCATAAGAAGCCTCTAGTACCTATCATCTCCTTATCTAAGGGGGCTAAATTAAAAACGGCAAGTGGTAAGTTTGAATGGACAATTACGGAAAGAGTTGAAAGAGATGGAAAAATCATCAGAATCTTGATGGTAGATAATCAAGGTAAACCTTGGAATTGCACAAGTGTAAAAGATTTGGCGAAAAATGTAGTAGCCATCTAAGATAGTTCATGGGATTATGTAGAGGGGTTGGGTATATAATGGCTCAACTCCTTTTTTTTACCAATTATGTATATAGAAACACCATTATCAAAAATAAAATTTCGCACTATGTCGAAACCTGCTAATAATTATACGACAACCACCTATAAGTTTAATAAGTACCACCATGATAGAGGGATTAGAATTGCTACTTATTCAAAAGACTCCTATCAATTGCTTAATAAGCAGGGAGGTAGGATTTTAATACCGAAAAGTCTTGTTGCTTATGACCAACAGGATGACGGTAATATTTTGGTAAGTATTCCAGATTGGTTGTTAGATTCTCACAACGGCTTTTTGGAGACTACCAATAGAGAATTTGTAATGAAATATTGGATAAATCTATAGAGGCATTGTTTATTATTTTTTATTTTCAGATGTTTTTAATTGGGGAGGTGTTTGAGCCTCCTCTCTTTTAACCTCTCTAAAGCTTAATTATGAAGATATTACCTTTATATACGGATGAACAAATAACTACCACCTTAGCTGACCTAAGGAAGCGGATGGAGGAAGGAGAGCCTATTTTAATATTGAAAGCCTCTGATAAAATTTCTCACTATGCTTTAGATAAGTACCTTTGGTTATCGGTACAGGAGGCAGCAATGGGTTTAGTAACCTGTAAATTTAAGGCATCAATTTTGTCTAAATGTGCTAAGTTCTCAGATTGGGCTAGATTAAATAACGATAAGTTAAAATATCCTAAAATATGAAACCTGTAATGTTTGAAGGCTGTAATGCGGAAATAGCCAAAAATCAACCGCAATTTAAAACCCTACCTGCTATGGCTACCATAGGTACTACTTTTTCCTGTTGGGAACTATCTCAAAAGGAGATAGAAAGAGTTTTAAAAACTAAGAAAATTTGGGTGAATCAAATTAATGGCGGTAAGCCGATGCAGCCGATTTGTCTGACTAGTGAGAATTTGCTTACTGTATCTAAGGAGGGAGGCGATTGTATTTGTAAGAATTGTGGAGATATAGTAACGTTAATAAAATTTAACCCTAAGGATTATAAGTATTGGGCTTGTCCTACCTGTAGGCATACTAATGAAATAATCTTAAGAAGGGGCAAGAAAAATAAATTTGTTAGTTGGTTAATAAAATCATTAGTCAAGTTTCTTTGAACGGTACAATAATTTATGTATTATTGTATCAATTAATCAATCATAAAAATCTTTTAAAATGAAATCAGCAAAGCAATTAGGCTTTTTATTTATAGGCTTGTCCTTTTTATTCCTACCTTTTGGGGGCAATAGTCAAGAACCTCTTACAAAAGATACTGAGCCTAAGACAGAGGCAGCACAATTAAAAATAGCTATGCAGCCTACAGCAGACCCTACATTAGAAGAAGCTATAGACGCTTTAAGGGGCGGTGATATATCTGCTACTTCTTATGTATACGAAGGACTATTAGCCTTATTTACTTTTCTAAGTGGTCTTTTATTAAAGTGGTTTAATATAAAGTGGCAGTTGCCTAGTATAGCTTTACCGTTAGTAGTTGTAGCTATCATAAGTATTGGAGTCGTAGTATCCCTAGGTTTAGCTAATGCCTTACCTGCTCTCTTATCGGTCTTGTCAACAAGTGGAATATTTGGACTGTTAAAAGGTATCAATAAATTTACTAAACCTACCGAAACTACTAATGATAAATTACAAAGCTTGGAGAGACAAACTTTAGAATTAAAACAAAGTCTAGGCATAGCATAGTAGTATTTTCCATATTAAATTAAATGGGGGATAGGTAAAGTACCTCATCTCCCATTTTTAATTAAAAATAATTGAATAAGATGATAAACTTAAATCCTTTTGGTTTTACATTACTAGAAATTACCTTGACTGATATTAAGGCTAATGTTAAAAACCCTAGAAAAATAAATGCTAGAGAGAAAAAAGAATTAAAGGCAAGTATCAATAAGTTCGGTCTTATTGATAAACCGATTTTAAACAAACAAAATAAGGATAAAACCTATGATTGTATAGGTGGTCATCAAAGACTTGATTTATTAAAACAGGCAGGAGTAGAAACCTGTCTTTGCTATGTACCCACCAAAAGATTAAGCCAGCCAGAAGTAGAGGAGCTATTATTGAGAGTTAATAAAAATACTGGTACATTCGATAATGATTTGTTAAGGCAGAACTTCAAAGCAGAAGATTTATTAGCTCATGGTTGGGCTAAATCAGAGCTAGACAATATTTTCATTAAAATTGATTTGGACACCAAGGAGGCATCCTACCCAATTGTGCCTAAGATGGGAGAAAAATACGGGTGTATCATCATTGTTTATGAAAGTGATGTAGAAGAAGCCAGCCTAAGGACCATATTAAATACTGCTAGGGCAAAAGATTATAAATCTAATCGTGTTGCAGAGTCCTCAGTAATTACCTTTGACCACTTCCAAAAAGCTATAAATGAAAGAATTACCTTTAATAATATTGAGTCATAAAAGAGCAGACAGGGTAGATACTTTGAAAATTGTATCTAACTGCTCTATATGTATTCCAGAAAGTCAGGCAAAGGATTATAAACACTTTAATCCTAATACGCCTTTAATCGTTCACCCAGACGATGTAAGAGGGCTAACAGCTAAAATTAAATGGGTATATGATTTGTACCCTAATGTAGTAATGTTAGACGATGACCTTAATAAATTCAATAGAAATTTCGTAGACGACACCTTTGAGTTAGGGCAGCATGTAGATGACCCAGATTTAGTTTATGAGATTATACAGCATACAGGGTGGATAGCGGAGCAAATGAAAGTCAAGCTTTTTGGTTTTGCGGCTAATGCTGTACCTGTAACCTATCAATCTCATAACCCTTATAAATTAAGCGGTTTTGTAATTGGTGGGATATTTGGTTTATTAGAAGGATTCCGTTTGGATATAATGCCCGAAGATTCTACAGCAGCTTGTGATTATTTTATTAGTGGTATTAGTGCTTACTTTGAAAGAAAATGCTTATTAAATAATAGGTATGCAGTTACCTCTAAAGAGGGTACATTTAAAAGTAAGGGAGGTACAGCCGACTATAGAACTCCAGACACCGAAAAAAAAGATCTCCAACTTTTAAAGGAATACTTTGGGGATGCCATAGTAAGAAAGAAACCGTCAAGGGTAAGAAAGGAATTATACGAATGGGAAAAAACTCTCAAAATTCCATTTTAATTTTTAAACTAAAAATAATTGGTTAATGAGTAACAAGGCATTTTATTTAGACAAGTTAAAAACAGAAGTAAACCCAGTTAAAAAAGTAGGGTGGGATAATGTAGAACGTGCTCAACTAAGGTATGAGCATACAGCAGGACAATTAAGATATTTGGGATGTACCTCAGTATTAGATTATGGTTGTGGTATTGGAGGGCTTTATAAATATGTGAAGAATGACATGTACTATGTAGGTTACGATATTGTAGAGGAGTATAAACAAGATTTACTTATCCCATCAGAGCAATTTGTAACCAAGTTTCCTTATACCTCAGTATTCGATGCCTCAGTTTTATTAGGTACGTTTACACTAAACAAGGAGGAGTTAAGCAATGATGCTTTTTTTGCGGAGTTTGCTAAGGTTATAGAAAATAATATAACTTCTAATACAGATTATTTAGTTATGACTGGATTCCATGAAGGAGTAGATAAAAAAGACCCCAAATTATACTACTTCAATATAAATCAACTAGTTAAATATTTGCATTCAATTGGTTATGTAGATATTAAAATAACTTTTCCTATTTCTCCTTATGAAATATTCCTAAAAGCTAAACTTTCTTTGTAAAAAACTTTTTATAATTATAAAATAATCGTATCTTTACTTTAAATATTAAATAACTGAATAACTGAAAAATTTATGGCACAGTACTTGAACTTAGAGTCTGGAAAAAATTTCTTTGTAGTATCTTCTTTATTTCAAAAATCCATTAGGAGAGGATTAGAGGAAGAAGCTATATGGTGTGCGAGTGAGTTTTACATCTCAGGGTATGCTAATTATGCTTGGAAGAGGATGTTAATTATGGTATCGGAGGATGTAGGTTTAGCCAATCCACAATTACCACAGCAAATGAGTAGCTTGTATGAATTGTACACCACTTTAAAAAGTATGAAAGATAAGGGGCTACCAGAAAAACTACCTTTCGTACAAGCAGTATTAATGTTAGTACGTTCTCCTAAATCTCGATTGGTAGATAATAAGTTATGTGCTTATTTCGACTGTAGAGAGGAGATGGAAGAGCCAAACTTTCAAGATTTTAAAAAGTACGATTGGGTTTACGACATGCACACCAGTAGAGGCAAAAGATTAGGAAGAGGGAATAAACACTTTTTTGAGGTAGCAGGGCATATTGAAAATGATAACTTACAAGAAGTACCAGACGAATATAAATTTAGGGATTTTGTGGCTAAACTCTATGAGAAAAAGGACGAGGCAGAAAAACAACAGGTGAAGGTTAGAAAGAGTAATCAGACTACACTTGATTTAACCGATGATTGAAACATTTATTCCCCTCCCATTTGGGGCATTAAGCAGCCTGACATTTATTTGTCAGGTTGCTAATGTGTAAAGAAGGTAGGCGATACGTTGTATCGTCATAGTGCGGTGTATCCCTAGTCAGAGATGATTAGGGGTACTCTTTATTAAAAAAGAAATTATGTGGCATGATAAATCAGTATTGGTAGTGGTAGCTCATCCAGACGATGTGGTTTTAGGATGCTCAGGTTTAATATGTAAACTAAAATCTTTGGGCTGTACTATCCATCTTTGTTATCTTAGCGGAGGCTATAATGGAAGAGCTAAGAGAACCAAGATGGAAAGTTACGTAGAGACAGTAGCCAATAGATTAGGAACAACTAGTTTTGAAATATTAGATTTCCAATCTTCTAAATTTGACCAATACCATCAAAGCGTTTTGAATGATGCTATATATGGTGCTATTGTGCGTACTAATGCGGAGATAGTATTAACCCATGATAGTAACGACCTTCACAATGACCATTTAATGGCTTTTAAGGGGGTTATGGTTGGATGCCGATACAAACCGACCTCTACAGTAAAACAAGTCCTTACATTTCCTGTAATTAGCTCTAGTGACATTTCCCCTACCTATAAATTCAAGGCAGACCTCTACACCGATATAACCGAGTACATTGATTTTAAATGTAATTTGATGAAGGTATATAAAGAAGAATTTGAAGCTATGCCTAAAAAGAGGGGAGGAGAGCATATTAAAATACATGCAGCTTATTGGGGAAGTCACATTAATGTAGACTATGCAGAACCTTTTAAAATAATTAGGTTAATCCTAAACTAAGTATAATGCTAACAATAATTTTAATAAGTATATTTAGGAAAGACTACCAAAAGACTAAGACTATCATCTCAGGAGAGTTGCACCTAATTATAATTTTATTTTTGACAGCATTATTCATTGATATATTTTGTTTATCCCTTATCCCATGCTAATATTAACTTTGTCCATAATTATAGTAGGTAGCGGTATATACGCTGACACTAAAAAACAAATAACCAATGGTAATAAATTTACAAGATGACATTTATTGCGTTTGTATCCCTTCTTTTGATACAAGTACTGTTTATGTTTGTCCTAATTGTAACACTAGTTTTATACTAAAAACTAATAATTTAGTAACAATCAGAATTAAAAATAATGAAAGTACCTAAAAGATTAACAGAAGATTTAATAGCAGTAGCTAAAGACCCCTGCACTAAACAGGAGGCATTAAACTTATTCAAAAAGAATAAGATTATCTTAACTATTAAAAAGATAATGAAGGATATAAGCTTAGTTAGGAAGGAAGGAGATGAAATAAAAACCCTTCTCCACAAGAATAGGGAACAAGAATTAAAAATGGAGGCTAAGTTAGAAGAGACAAAACAAAAATTAACCTACCTAGCCAAGTACCGCTTAGGAGATACCGTATTTATTAAAAATAAATACGGTTGGGGAGGTGGATACCTAAAAGGTAAGGTATCCAAAGTATGTGCTACAGTACCTTTAGATAAATTGACTTTTATGTATAAAGTCAATAAGGTATTAAAAAATGGGGGCATGGGCAAATATGCTATAGAGCATAGTTATAAGAATTATAAAGAAGAGGAGTTATATCCAACAGACCCACAAAACAAGTAATATGAAATTAGATCATAAAGGAGCTAAGATATACGAGAACCTAGGGGATGTACCTACTTATGATTCAACACCCAAAAAAGTGTTTATATCCCAACCAAGATACCTACCTAATCTATCTTATCTCAAAAAGATATTAGATTCAGACATCTTTATTATACTGGATGATGTACAGATAAACAAGAGAGCCTACCAGCATAGGAATAAGATGGTAAGAAAAGGACACCTACCCAAATGGTTAACTATCCCATTAGCTACAGGTAATAGAGAGGAGATAAGGAGTAGTATGATAGAAAAGACTTTTAGCTTTAATCTCCATTTTAATACAATTGATAATTGGTACAAACCTATAAAGGGCGGTTATGATGATACTTACTATTTAGAGTACATGAATTACCTCTCTTCTATCTTAGAGGATGATGATAATCATAATTTAGGAGAAGTATTAGCTTTTGGATTACATAGGTTACTAACCGATTTAGGATATAAAGGAAAGGTAGTATACTCCTCAGATTTATCTCAAATTATTAATGATAGGCTAGGAATTATTGTTCAGGGTAAACAAAAACTAATGTTACTTTGTAGAGAAGTGTATGGTAATGGTTTAATAGTGGGAACAGGAGCAGCAGATTATGGATTGACTGCTAATTATGGTAATTTGTATAATATTGACGTAGATTTAAGAGATTATGAGGTAAAGGGGTACGAAGGAACACCAGAGCAGCATTTACCATTTGCCCACTTTGAATTGATTGGGGAAAATGTAAAAGATTTGCTAGAGAATAAAATGATTAATTATGGAATTAAAAGATAAGGACGGCAAGATAATTAGTAATAGAGGTAACCGTACAGGTAATAGAGTAAGTGATATTGAGATTATAGAGAGGATAGGTGCTGTATATCAAGGACTTATGAAAGGTTGGTCAAGAACTAAATTAATTCAGTATGGTTCAAATGTATGGGGTGTAGGTACTAGACAGGTAGATAATTACATTAAAAGAGCTAGGGGTATTGTGCTTGGGGAGGTTACTAAAAACATGGTTTATGATTATAAGTTAGCCATACTCAGGTTAACTGAATTATACTCAAAAGCGCAAGCAGAAAATAACTATTTAGCTTGTAGATTTATTTTAAACGATTTACACAAGATTCAAGGTCTTTACACAACTAAGGTTCATGTACAAATTGACGGTGAAGTAAATGTAACGCATGAGTTAGCCAAGAAATCTCCAAAAGAGTTGAAAGACCACATTAGAAAGTTACGAGCAGCTAACAAAAAGCGTAGAAAAGAGCTAGGTTTACCTGACATAAAGTAACTATAAATATTTTTGGTACTACATGAGTGGGGGGGGTAGACTAAGGTATTGGTAATCAAGTGTTTAGAAAAATCGTATTTTTACTAGAAAATAAGTTAAAATGGTTACTAAAGATGAGACATTACAGCAGATAGAGCAGGACTTAGCAGCAGCCTTAGAATATGAGTTTATAGATGAGCAAAAGAAGTATTGGCAATTACATCCTATCAAGTGGTTATCAGAACGTTTTGGGGAAGAGGAGTATTTTGCGGAGTGGTCACAATTACCAGAGTATAAGAAACACGAACACGATGGAGATAAAGACCCTTTAGCGCAAGCATGGCGTTCTTTAGCAGCTAGGGAATGGACATCAATACAAGCAGCTACAGCTACAAGTAAGACTTTTATGGCGGCTAGGATTGTACTTTGGTTTTTAGATTGTTTCCCCAACTCCTTAGTTGTAACGTCTGCACCTAAGGAATCTCAATTAAAATTACACCTTTGGGCAGAGATAGGTAAGATATTCCCCAAGTTCAAGAAATTAAATCCAAAAGCAAAACTTTACTCCTTACGTTTAGTAATGGATGATACCGATGTAAATACGGTGGAGGAGGATGTAGCTAATTCAGCATGGCAAGCAGTAGGATTTGTTTGTGGTACAGGAGCAGATGAGCAATCAGCAACAAAAGCGCAAGGATTCCATAGAGAGGACATGCTCATCATAACCGAAGAAACTCCCGGGATGAATAAGGCAGTTTTGACAGCTTTTGAAAATACCTCAACTGGTGACAATAACCTAATTTTGGCGATGGGTAACCCAGATAGTGAGTTTGATACTTTGGGGCAATTTAGTAAGTATTCAAATGTAAACTCCTTTAGAATTTCAGCGTATGACTATCCTAATGTAGTCTGTAAGGATTCTAGTCTAATGGCAGGTGCAGTCACCCAAACTAGTATAAATAGAAGAGCCTTGATGTACGGAGAGGAGTCTGGTTTATTTAAGTCAAGGGTAAGAGGACTATTTCCAAAACAATCAGAAGATAGTTTAATTAAGTATGAGTGGGTAGAAAGGTGCGTTGATGCTGATCCATTAGATTCTAATGATGCTGATGTAAAAAGAGATTTACGACCTTCTTACAATGCTGTAGGGGTAGATGTAGCTAATTCGGCAACAGGAGATAAAGCGGCTCTAGCTTGGGGGGAAGGACATTGCCTAATGAAGATTGTAGAATTTCAATGTACTAATGCTAACCATTTAGCTTATAATTTAATTTATACCTCAGAGCAATTAGAAAAGAATAATTGGACTGATTATGATACGGCAACAATAACCGATTATGATGTAATGCCCGAAATGATAGGAGTGGATAGTAATGGTTTAGGTATAGCTACTCTTAATACTCTAATGGATTTCCCATGCAATTGTTACCCAGTACCCCTACATGGTGGAACATGGAAGGAAGTCATCCCAGAAGATGAAGGAGGTAGACCTATGTATAAATTCCAAACCTTAAGAGCACAAATGTATTGGGAGGCTAGAGAGGATTTAAGAAAAGGGCTAATAGGTATTTTTATTAGCGACCCATCAGTATTGCTACAGTTGAAAAAGGAGTTATGTATACCGAAATTTTGGGTGAAGGATACTTATACAGTAGTGGAGAGTAAGGAAGCTATTAAAAAGAGGCTAGGCGGTAAATCTCCTAACTTAGCAGATGCCTTTATTTATTGGAATTGGACAAGGAAGGGGTATAGATTTGAAATGGAAGCTCCTATAGCAGGAGGTATTTAAAAAACTATTATGACTACTTTTATAAAATTTCTTCTATATTTGTACGGACTTCTTAATATAGAAAAGCCTACTACTATAGAAGAGGATAACAAGCCAGTAGAATTTATTGAGCCTACTCATTCAGATGAGGATGAGATAAGACAAGGAGATGATACTAAGGTTAAGGCTGGTTACTTGTGGCATCTAGATTCAGGGCATGGAGAAATGACTTTAGGTAAACGTTCTCCAAAGTTCCCAGATGGTTCAAGGTTCTATGAATGGGAGTTTAATAGAGATATAGTAGAACTGGTATCACAAGGATTACAAGAAAGGGGTATAAGCTTTAATATAGTAGTACCAGAAAATAGGGAAGGCTCTAATGCTTATGTAGGCAATATCCTAAAAGAACGAGTAAGGAGAGCCAATACTTTTGTATCGGATAAAACCCAAGTATTCTTATCCATCCATGCTAATGCTTATGGTGATGGAGTGAGATTTACAAGTGCTAGAGGTATCGAGACATGGATACATCATGGTAATGAGTTAGCTAGGAGGGTAGGACAAATATTCCAGACCCATTTACTAAATGCCTATGATACAAGGGATAGGGGTATTAAGAGTAAAGAAAATAAACAGTTTTATGTGCTAAGGAATACCAACATGTTAGCTATTCTACTAGAGTGTGGTTTTTATACTAACTTGGAGGAGTGCAGTCTATTAAGGTCAAAAGAAGTAAAGATGGAGATAGCCTTCGCTATAGTTAAGGCTATTACCAAAATAGAGATAAACGGATTATATCAAGTATAAAAGGCATTAATAAACAAAAAAAAAGTAACTTATGTTTTACACTCTCATCATTTTGGTATCAATATTGGTATTAGATATATTGTACAAGATTTATAAATATTTCAAAAATAGGTATAATGGAAAGCATCTTTGATTTGGTTGGTACATTGTTCGCTGTAGTAGATAACCTAGAGCCTACCAGAGGAACAAAAGTACTAAGAGAAAACAGGCGTTGGTTAAGATTCATCAAGAAAGTGAATAGAGATGTACGCAAGGGTAAGATTTCCCCACTCGTAGCGGAGCGTATGTTAAACCCTAAATTAAACACCATAGGCATTGAAGAGGCAGTAGAAGTTAGGGAGTTTATGAAATACCTACTCTCCACCGATTTAGCCGAAAGTATCAATACTAAGTATAGAGAGTTCCAAAATGTAAGGGAGGAGTACAAAGATTAGTACTATTACATACTATGTAGCCTATAAAAAATCTGTTAGCGAAAGTTAGCAGGTTTTTTTTTGGTTTATAGTAAAAATAAATTGCTAAAAACTTTTTATAACTATAAAATAATCGTATCTTTACATCATCAAACGAAATAAAATTTTAAAAACATCAAAAAATAAGAAAAATGAAAAAGGTAATCAGTAATGAAGATTTAGCTAATCTATTTGAGTCAGGCAGTCTTTTTAAGTTGTTCAATAAGACTATTAAGAAGCTTATTAAGAACGATAGCATCAAATGTGTGGGATATATTAATTTAGACTTGGATAAGGGCTTATATGCTCCTATGACCCATTTAATGTATGATTCTATAGGTAAGGCAGGAGTGGTTTATTTAGTGAGTCGAGAAGGTGATATAACCAAGATAAGTGAGGAGCAGGAAGGAGAGGTAACATTAGGCAATATCTTTGAGCCTATTGAGGTAGAAGAAAATAAAGATTTGATACTACGTACAAATGGTATTACAGTAGTAGCAGGGTTAAAAGGTGAAGGATTAAGAGAATTAGAACTTCCTTTTTAAGATTAGCAAAAGTTAAGAGCAAGTGGGATGTTAGGTATCCCTACTATATAAAGATATTTCATAGTGTTTGTTTTTTGGGGGGTAGTTATAATTACTGCTCCTCAATTTTTTTTTAAATTCCCTTAAAATAATGGTATGAATAATACACCTAAAGTCAATCAATTACATGTTGATATTTTTACTGCTGCTGTAATGGGTACACAAGCCTTTAAAGACGGTAAGGTCAAAGCGGCAGGAGCTAATTTAGCTTTAATGAAAATAGTCTATGCTTACAAGACAGATAGCGGTTATGACCACAAATGTAGATGTAAAATAATGCGTACTTATACTAACAATTGGATATTAGCTAAGGAGGAAGCTGAAAAATTAAAAGTATGAACGCTAAGGATAAGCACACCCTTACTTTAAAGTTATTTTTCGATGGTATCCAATTTGAACCAATCACTACGGATGGTTTATTGAAAGTGCATCAGAACAGTATTTTTAAATTAAGTTCTATCTTGGCAGATTTACCAGAGTACCTAAAAAGAGTAAAATGACTATATTTAAAAGCGGAGAAAATTTAAAAGTAGGAAATAGCCTTTTGTACTGGTATACTCCTACACCTATTATAAGAATAGGGGCTAGATTTTTACATAAAAGTATCAATCGTTATTGTAGGGTAGCTTATTTTGCAGAACGCCCAGCAATGACTATTATAGAAGATGATATTTATAAAATAAATGTATGAAAAAGAAATTTAAAGAAGTAGGTTTTAGTAAATGTTAACGAGTTAAAGAAGAAAATAAGAATATAGAGATATATTCAATTGTTAACCATTAGAGATGTCCAATCATTTGGGTATCTCTTTTGTATTGTTTGTTAAACTCCTATCTTTGTCTAAAAACTAAGTTATATGAATATCTTCCAACAGTTTTATAATAGAATGTTTGGTAGTACCTCAACTATAGTTAAGGACACTACCACTACCATAGCGAACAGGTCAGGCAATGATGGTAGAAAAGCTTTAGAAACTAGTATGCCAGTAGCAGGTGGGAGGCAGACCCAGCCCAAGTATGGTAACCTAATGAATGTGGTACTAGATGAGTTAAGCTTTGTTAATGCCGATTTCCCTTTTGAACTATTACCTGTATTGGAGCATCTAGCGGCATTTAACTCAGATTTCTCCTATGGAGTAGATAACTTAATACAGCTAGGTAACACTTCCTATTTAATTGAATTTGATAAGGATGTAAGCGAGGAGGCAGCAGCCAAGATGCAGGACGAAATAAGCAGTTGTGAGGCACTTTGGTATAAAGGGGGAATAAACAGTTTAAGAAATGATTTATTTGCACAGGTAGCGGTAAAAGGGGCTCTATGTGCAGAAATTGTACCTACTCTTTCTTTGGATGGTGTAGAGAAGGTAGTACTAGTAGATAATAAAACTATTAGATTCAAGTATGATAGTATTGGAGAAGATTACCATCCATATCAAGATATAGCTTTAGCAGCCTCTTCCAATAAGTCTGCCAATACAACACAAGTAAAATTGAATACAACTACTTTTAAGTATTACGCTCACAGGAGATTTAATGAGAAGCCTTATGGTATGCCTCCTTTCCTATCATCATTAGAATCCATCCAAATTGAGCAGGAGATGATTTGCGGATTAAAGAACGTAGTAAGTAAGTTGGGAGTATTCGGATTTCTTCATGTATTGGTGAAAGCTCCAAAAGCTACACAAGGAGAAAAGCCTAGCGAATACCAAGCTAGATTAAAAACTTATCTAACAGACCATATTAACCCAGAGTTAGAAAAAGGATTAAATAAGGGTTTTGTATCTGGTTTCAAGGATACCCACGAATTTAAATTGGAGAACACCATAGCGAATATGGCAGGTATTAAGGATTTAGTAGAGCTAATTACCATCAATAAGCATAGCGGTATGAAGCAAGACTCTATTATGTTCTCTAGGAACTTCACCACTACTGAGACACTAGGAAGGGTAGTGCTTGCTAAAATGACCAACCAAGTAAGAAATTATCAAAAACTTATTGATACATTTATTAAAGATTTGGTTTTTCTCCACCTGTTTTTAAAAGGGTATCCTATTAAACATGTTAAGGTAACCTCAGAAGCACCGATGGTACAGGATAGAAAGAATGTAGCAGATGCTAGGAACATGGAGATAATGAATGCTAAAGAGCTTTACTATGAGGGTATCATTAGTCAAGCACAGCGAGCAGAACTTCTAGGATTTGATGAGCCTTTTGCCAAAGAGCCTATAGAACGCCCTGAGAATAAAGTACCTGAGGTGAAGAAGGAAGAGGATAAAGGAAACAAAAAGTCAGACCTCCCAAAGTCTACAGCCGTCAATAGCTTAAGTTGGATGGATGCAGCAGTAGGATTAGGTAGCAATTATGATACTTTTCGATACCATTCTAATTGTGGGCATGTCCATACTAAAGAATCTTGGGGCATTACAGAAGATATTAATCAATTCTTTTCTCAATACTTCGGAAAAATAAACGAAGGTTATAAGAAAGCTGTAGATAAGGCTATGAATCGTATAGGTACTGCTCTACTAGCCTTGGATGCTAGGGCAAGTGTAGAATTAGTAATAGAAACCGTTCTCTACTCCCTTTATGTTAATTGGCAGACTGATTTTACCAGTAAGCAAGGGGAAACGATTGGTAAGTTTATCAACTTGATTTATAACAGGTTCAGAAAAGATACTAGAATTTTTAAGGCATTCGACCCTAACAACATTCCAGATGCAGTATTCGACCAATTAGATTTAAGAACTTTGCAATATTTCAAGAAATCAGATAACCTGTACCTAGGTAAATTCATTACAGATGATGATACAAGGAAAAAGGTAATTACTTTCATTAAAGATAAGTTCGTAGTAGAGGGGCTACCTATAGGCGATAATAAGCAAGTTATTAACGAATTTAAATCTACATTCTCTAAACTAATGTTAAATGAGGATTGGAAGATTAGAAGGATAATAGAAACTACCATCAACCAGATGCGTAACTATGGAGCTGTTAATTACATGCAACAAGCGGAGGTATCAGAGTTTGAAAGGTTAGAGATAATCGACCAAAAGACTTGTGGATGGTGCAAAGAACTAAACGGTAAAAGATTCAAAGTAGATAAGGCGGTAGGCAGCATTGACCAATTAATGAGAAGTGAGCCACAACTGGTAGGAAGCATTTCACCATTTATGACATCGTTGTACAAGAAGCCAGAAGATTTAAAAGGGGTGACTGTAGAGGAGTTACAAGATAAGGGATTAGGGTTCGGCTCTACCCATCCACATTGTAGAGGTCAAAATATCGCAGTCTTGTAAGCCTAACAAAGTACGCTGCGTACCACACCTAGGGAGAGAAGAGACTAAATTACTGATAATCAAAGATTTACGGAATTAGTACTTAACAGACTGATTCCGTAATTTTGGTTTATAGTAAAAATAAATTGCTAAAAACTTTTTATAACTATAAAATATTCGTAGCTTTACATCATCAAACGAAATAAAATTTTAAAAACATCAAAAAATAATAAACAATGTCAATACTAGAAAAAGTACTTTTAGGCTACGGTAAAAACACCGATATTAGCAGAATTAAAGTAGACCTGTTCCATCGAAATGATGATTCACCTACTTACATTTTTGAGTTATGGGCAGATAATGGACATAAGTACAGAACCCACCCAGATAAAGAAAAGACCCTAGTACAGGTGGATGTAGAGACTTTGGAGATGATAAAATTTTACCCTTATGATGTAACCCCTATTTTTAATACTCTTGTCGATTTAGACAATGGTCTAGAAAATTTGAAGGTTTCTAGAGAAGTAACAGTTAAATTTTTATAGTTCTTAGATATATGTAAGAAATCGAAATAAAGAATCTTTTCATGTGGATGTTTAGCAAATTACCTTAGTTGTTTCGACAATTGGGGTTTTTTATTGCCTAGTGGTTAAGTTTTTGTATATTTGTATAAAACTTACCAAATATGTTATTGAATACTATAAAACTATCCAAAGGTAATTATCGCTCTAAGATGTCCTACGACCTGTTTAGTGGCTCAGAGCAGAACAAATTGGATTTAGGTATGACAGGAGTTAATTACCAAGTAGATAGGAATTTTCTCTCAACGACTCAGGATAAAGTTAGAAAATTAGCAGAAGATTCCTTACAGTTTTTTGGTACTAGAGGAGCAGCAGGATTAGATTCTACTATTGAATCCATTTTACCCAAGCCAGAAGATTTCGTAGGTGTACCTTTTAGACAACTCTCCTCCACTATCGTAGCTCCTAATACTTGGAGGGCTACAGATTTCTCCAAGGGTAACATCCTAAGAAATTCTACTCAGAGGTTAAATAATAAGCCTGTTTATATTAACCACGATACCTATACAGTAAATAGTTGGGTAGGTTTAGTAACTGAGCCTAAATGGTCTAAAGCATCGGAGCAGAACGGGGTAAAAGTACCAAGCGGTATTGATGCTATGATTTTGATTGATGCTAAAAGTAACCCTAAGATTTTGAGAGGTGTAATGTCAGGAGGTATTTTTTCTATGTCAGTTACAGTAGTTTTTGATTGGAAACCATCCCATCAATTTGATAATGAAAGAGACTTCATAAATTCGATTGGGAATAAGGCAGAGGACGGCTCAATGTTTAGGAGAATTGTTACCACCATCCATGATTATTATGAGTCTAGTTTAGTATGGTTAGGAGCAGACCCCTTCGCTAAATTAATTGGAGAAGATGGTAACTTAGTACACGTTGACCATGCCCAAGCGGCACAAAGTTCTTTTGAAAAAGAGACAGAAAAGGTAAAAAGGGGGTATGATGTGGGGAAAAACTACTATGTTGGTTGCGCTATTGACAGAAATATTTTAAGTTTGGCAAAAAGTAATTATATTTGTGATGACTTCACAGATAAGCATAATGTAAATCAAATCATTCCTAATATGAATCAAGAAACTTTTTTAGCCTTATTAACCTTGTTAGGTTTACCTACTGATACAAAGCAGGAAGCTTTAACGACTGAGCAATTAACTTCTTTGAAGTTAGTAGATAAGGCAGTAGAAACGGAAATTACTGAGAAGGTAGAAATGTTTGGTAAAGTTGCTGATAGCTTTAAAGCTTTGGATGAAACCTTAGAATTATCAGAAGATAATTTAAATAAGGTAATTCTCCTAAAGGTGGAAGAGCATGCCACTTTAGTAGCCAATGCTGCAAAAGTACCTACTCTAGTGACTGAAAAGAATATTTTAGTAGCAGAAAAAGAAGCTTTAGCAAAGGAGGCGCAAGTAGGTAAAGCCTTTATTGCAGCCAAACGAGTAGAGGCTATTCGATTATATAAGGCTAAGAACATGGAGAATGTGGATGAGGCGGTCATCGGTTTATTTAATAAGGCTAACTCTGAGGAGTTGGATGGACTTATTAAGAATTATACTGAGGGGGTTACTTTAGCTTTTAGTGGTAAATGTAAGGATTGCGGTTCAACTGAATTTACTTTCCAAAATTCTGTTAATAGTCTTGCGGCTAATGCAGAGGAGGATAATGATGAGGGGTTTGATTTTGAAACTTACAGAGATGCGAAATTAGCCAAGGCTACAGGTTTCTAATTGGTATAAGTTTGACCATTAATAACTAATATTTTTTATTGCTCCTTTAAAATTAGAGCGCAAAAATTTAAAATTTATGTATACATTAGATAATACAGCAGATACTAAGTTAACTCACCAAATGGAGCGTATTATCGCTTTGCATTTTGATACTGATGTAACTGATTATGTTGAGGGTGCAGTAGTAGCCCTAGACCCATCCACTAGTAAATTAGTAGATATTGCTACAGGAGTTTACCCAATAGGGTTTATTACTTCTAATGCTAATGCTAGGTACAAGGAAGGAGGAGCTACAGTACATACCAATTTTGCAGCAGTTGTAAAAGGTAAAGCTGATGGAGCTATAGCTGTAGCAGATTTATTAGAAGCTACTAGTTGGGATGAAGTGAATGGTTATACTGCCTATAAGGTAGCAGCAGCAGGTAAATACGCTTGTGCCTTTGCTTTAACGGCTGTATCTGATACAGAAGTAGTAAAAGTAGGTATTTTGAGAAGTCCTGTATCTGTTCCTGTTTAATTAAGGAGGAAGGGAGATAGAGCATTATTTGATAATCAATAAAAAATAACTAAAACCATATAAAATGGCAGAATTATTGAAAGAGTCCTTTGTTAAAAAGGCTATCATAGAGAACAAGGGTAAGGCATTATCCAGTAACCAGACTGTAGATGTTTCTTTGAACAAGGGAGCACCTCAATCAGTAAATGCTAAGTCGGTACAGAAAAGTATGGTAAATGACTTGAAAGGGGCTATGTCTCAATTAAGGTCTTTACGAGCAGGTTCAGCCGATGCTCCACCTGTTGATATTTCTTTAGCGGAATATGCACAAGAACGATGGGGATTTGCTCCTATGGGAGAAAGTCAGACACCAGACTCTTTTTATAATGCGTTAGGTCTTAAATCAACTTATACCATTGACAAATTGATGACGTTGGGAGAAATTGATGAGGGATACCGTTGGTTGATTCCAGAACTTTTCCGAGAAGCGGTAAGATTAGGTATGCGAAAAGACCCTATCTATCCATCTTTTACTAGGGAGTCTATCCCAGTATCACAAGTAAAGGTAACCATGCCAGATATTAAAATGTCTGAAATGGGTTTGAGAACTGTAGGGGAAGGAGAAACCATTTCAACTGGTAGCATGTCTTTTGGTACTAAGGATGTGAAGATTAATAAGTTGGGTAGAGGTTTCAAGATTACAGATGAGGCAGTAAGATATACCCAATTGAATATGGTATCTATCGCTTTTGAGGATGCAGGAGTAAAGTTGAGAATGGGGTTAGATGCTTTAGGTATTGATACCTTAATCAATGGTGACCAAACGGACGGTAGCGATTCTTGTGCAATAATTGGTACAGCCAATGGTACAAGTTTTGCTTATCGAGATTTGTTAAAAGCATGGATTAGATTACAGCGTTTGGGAATGCGTCCAGATGTTATGTTATCGAATGAAGATCCAGCCATTGATATTTTAGAATTAGCAGAATTTAAGGGTTTTGCAGGAGAGACTAGAACCGCTAATTTGAGTTTAAAAACTCCTGTACCTCAATCACAGGATTTCTACATTCATGGAGCTATGCCTAATGCTAATTACCTATTGATGGTAAATAAGGCGAATGCTTTAATCAAATTGGATGCAGTAGCTTTGACTGTAGAGAGTGATAGAATTGTTAATCGCCAATTAGAAGAGTTTTATGTAACTTTGACAACTGGTTTTGCGACCATGAAAAGAGATGCTAGGCTAATTATGAATAGAGGCGTTGCATTTTCTGGTAATGGATTCCCTACATGGATGGATGTATCTGCTCACGAAAATATTAATTTTAACCGATAATTTTCACCTTACTCAGGTAAATAGTAATTAGTGATTTTATTGTTTAACTAAAAATAATTTTTTTGTTATGAAAATATTTGTGACTTTAACGCACCCGCAAGGCTCATTCTACGACCCTAGTTGTAAGGAGAATGAAAATGTGATTGTGACTAATCAGATACCTGCATACCTTTCTAAAAGTAGGGCGGTATCGGTAGCCTTGAACAACAATCGTTTAAAGGAGATAAAGGAAGCCGATGCTAAGAAGTATTGGAAAGAGAATAACATTAAGCCAGAAAGCTTTAGTTGTATTGATATTCCTAATCCAATGCTTGTAGTTAAAAAGAAAGTAGATACTACCGCACCTGCAAAAAAGCGCAGCAGTAGACGAGGTTTATAAAGATATACCTAAAAAGTAAATCAATTCAAAGTATAAAAAGCCTTTGCCCACAATTTGAGGGTGGGGGCTTTTTTAATTATAGAATATGCTAGTAGACCACACATTAAATGATATGAGCGTTTTTCAAATGCTCTTAGACCGTTTACCCTTCTTAGTAAATGATTATGTAGCAGTACCTACTGAGGAGATTCCCCAAGGTGTTAATGCTTTAATTAGTAGTAGATTCACCTTTGAGGTAATGACTGATTTACAATGCTGCTTAAATATCGACCCAGAAGAGGGAGTAGGAATAGAGACTAATTATAGTCAAGCGGAATTATCTTTGATAGCTGATATAGTAACACTCCACTTTTTACTAAGGCTATCCTTAATTAATACGGATGGTACAGCCGAAGAGGTAGCGTCAAGTACTTTCCTTAAAAAGGCTAAAGCAGGAAGTACCGAAGTAGAATATGCTCAGATAGATGTTAAGAATGAAGCAGCAGGTAAATTGACCTTAGATGGATTGTTTGATAAATTTACTTCATCGGCTGTAAGACGGGGAAGAAAGCTAGGTTGTTTATTCCAAATTTTACCAGATGCTAGTATTGAATGGTATATGGGAGATGTGTTACCTTTTTCTACGGATTTTAGTAGTTATTGTTGTTAAAATAAAATTAATCCAATGGCAGATTTATTAAGTGATGTTCAGCATTTAGAAATTAGAGCAGCTTTACAGGATGTATTAGATACTTTCCATGATACACCTGTATTTCTCCATATCCCTAGTGAGGATTATGTGCAAGAGTTCATGGAGGATTTAGCTCCTGCTACTACAGTCTATGAAGTGAACGCTTTAGTAGAATACCCTAATTTGACGCAAAGTACTGTAACCAATACTGAGGATGGAAGTATTTTACATTTTGAAGTCAAGGCTCAAATTGGTATAGATGACATGGATGAGGTAGGTTTAATCAATGGAGATGGTTTACCTATATTCGTACCTAAAAATGGTCACATGGTAATTAATGAGGAGAAGTATGAGATTGTTTATTTCAATATAGATGGTGCTTTTGAGCAGAAAAATATTTTATGTTACATTTATGGTAAGAAATTTGCAAAAACATTATAAATGGCACTTAGAAAAGCAGGTAATTGGGGGAGAGTAACTAATCTTATCCATCGTTTAGGCAAGGAGGCAGAAAGAGCACAAGCATTATCCTTAAAAAGGTTTGGGCTAAAAGCAGAAGGACAAGCTAAAGGGCACATAAGTAAACAGGATTTACAATGGCGACCTCTTAAGCCTAGTACGATAGCTCAGAAAATAAGAAAAGGGTATTCTACTAATATCCTAGTAGCCACTTCTAGTTATTTTCAAGCGATTACAAGCTACGTAAGTGATGATACTGTATATATCGGTGTAAGGAGGTCTGCTAGGAGCAGCGATGGAGTAATACTAGCTAATATTGCAGCAATACATGAATTTGGTAGTACGTCTGGTAGTATACCTGCTAGACCTCTTTGGAAACCTACCTTTCTAGAGACTTTAGCTTGGCATAGTAAGAATAACCGACCTGAGATAATTTTAATCAAGAATCTAAGTAAATACTAATGACCATAACTCAATTAGATAGAACGATAGAAAAGCTGATTAAAGACACTATAATTAGTAAAGGGTACTTATCTGCCTATACAGGTGATAAAGTTGCGTACAAGGCGGCAAATGATGCCATAAGAGCTGGTGGAGATAGTCTTATCGAAGTCTTTGGAGTAGGTAGTAATTCAGATAGAAAAGATTTACAACCAAATAGGATTACTGTAAATAGGGAAAGCTTACTACCTAGCTTGTCAGGAGGCTTTGACATTGGTACATCTCCACTAGGAGGGTTACATACAACTTCTTATGAAGAGTATGTGGATGGTGGAGCAATGACTAAATTTAGGAAGTTAAAAAATGTGTCTAGAACAGTTAATATAATTTACCATATTCGCACCTTGACCAATACAACCAAGTATGAAAGAATATGCTTAGAGGCATTACTAGAGACTTTTGACATTCATAGTTATGTGCCTGTTTTGAATAGCGATTATACAGCGTTAGATAATGATACTTTAGTACTGGTAGAAGTAGATAATTACAGCGATTTAACTACTCGAATGGATTTGAAGGAGATGTTATTAATTATACATGCTAAGGATGTTTGTTTACAGTACGGAAATAATGTACTTTTGGATGACATAGCCCCTTTAACTGAGGTACATAATATCGTACATGACCAATTACCAGACGATGAAACTTTAGTAGACACCATAACCTATAGAACAGATGATTAAGACCACTATAAAGACAGTCCTTTCCAACTATGTCGATACAAACATAAATACCAATAATGCCCAAGCAATTACAGGCAGTATTATGAATGTCTTTTTAAAGGATTTTTTAGATGCTATTGAATCTTCTATGATAAGGAGTAATACACCACCCACGTTAGATACTGATAAAAGATTTTGGTATGACTTGGATAATGATGTATTAAAGGTAAGGAATGCAGCCGATAATGATTGGGTAACTATTGGAGGCTTGGCAGGAGCAGTATTGGATTTAGGGGATGGGTGTATCGTAGAAGTATTAGGAAATACTACCGTAGGGGATTGGAGCTATACCAAGGCTAATGGTCAAGGTACTATAATCATACCTCTCAACTCTTTTCTTTTGAATGGTACGATTAGAGGCAGTATGGCTGATGGTAATTATGCCGATGGTAATTATGTAAGTGCTTTTAGATTAAATATTAGGAATACAGGAGGGGGTTATAATTTGAATTATGCTACAGCTTTAATTAAGAAAATGGACATCGTAGATGCGACAAACCAAGGGCAAATAAATGTCAATACTCCGATGGTATTTGACCAAGGATTAATCCAAAAATCTATTTGCGGTATTACTAGTAATGAGATTGGTATAGGCTTTAATAGAATTAGTCAATTTTATACCGCGGGATGGATGATAACCTTTTAACCCTAAGAAATGAGAATTTTATATACAGTATTCTTCTTCCTATCCTTAGGAGCTAATTTAATAAGCCAAGACTCATTACATCAAACATTTAATGCTTTGATTACTATTGAGTCCAGTAGTGGATTTGAACCTAGCTATAGAATAGTAGGGAATGTGAACAACCCGTCAGGTAAGTTTTTACCAACTGCTCAGAGTATTACAGAAGGTATGTTTATCACAGCCGAATATGCCCAAGGAATAAATAGATTTACAGCAAGTTTTGAAATAGATTCAGTAGTTAGTGTAGTAGGGAGTAGGGTTACATTGGATTTGACTAATAGAAGTGGTAAGCCTGTTTACTCTTTTCCTGTAGGTACTCATGGTATTGGGGGAAGGGCAGGAGTATTTATAGCGGTCACTACAGCCGAGCCTCAGGAGGAGAGGGTAAGTAAGATTAATGACGTGTTTTATAGGCTAAGAAACTCCTTAGATACTTTCTACATAAATAAGAATTTAGATACAACTATTATTTGTTATTCATTTATAAAAAATGATAGTGTTTTGTGTGATACCTTACTAGATGTTTCTTTGCATCCATTATTGAAAGATACTGTCACAATTTCAGGTTTCGTACCTACTTTATATGCTCCTTTACATTATAATGGCGCAGATTTTGAGTTAGCTGATACTAGTAAATTAGCCTCAGTATTAATTGTAGATATATTAGATGCCACAACTGTAGTTATAACCCATGAGGGTACTTACGAGAACATTTTTAGTATACCCTCAGGTATTTATTTTTTAGGGGCGACTATAGGAGTAGCCACTACTACCATATTTGATAGAAATAAACAATTTCTATATGAAGTCTATGGGAATAGAATACATATAGATATAGGCGATATAATATTGAATACAAATTAATCTCTCTATTTCAAATTTTTTCAACTTTGTAAACAGGCTATATGATGGACATAGACCTTTTAATGGTTAAGGAGGGGTTAACCCAATTATTAATGGTTACGGGAAGTGTAGGGTTAGCCGTATCAGAAAAGACACAAATAAGCCTACTTAATATTTTATATGTATTAGTACTTACTTTATGTTTTATATTATTTATTTCTCCTTCTGTATGTGGTATTACTGAGGCTATAAAATGCGAGGCTATAGAATTTATAGTAGGAGCATCTAGTTTAAGATTAGTTAGTATTTTTCAATTATTATTAGAGGGTACTATTAAAATAATTACTAAGACAATAGTTAAAATAACCGAACAACCTTTACAATTTTTATCTAAGATTTTTGGAATAGATTTAACTTTAAATAATAAAGATGGAAAAAATAATGATGATATTAACTAAACAATTTACTCCTCTAAAAGAAAGTAAGGGGTTAGATTTAAATTTAAATATGAAAGGTATATTCAATGTAATTGTACCTTATGTTTTAATTATTTTAGGAATAGTTATTATGTTAGGTTGGCTCTGCGAGTGGGAGTGGGTAATTAAGGACGAAGTAGGTATGAAATTCCAAACCGCTTTATACTTTTTTATAATTGGGATAGTGTTTATTAGGTCAGAGAAGAAACGCTCCCAACATTATTTTTTAGGTTGGATTAGTGGAGTACTTATTTGTTTTGTTATTAGTGTTTTATTAGGTAAAACTGTATCTTTTCTCCCTCCCTTTGCTCTTAGTACAGGTGTAGAAATTCCTACTGTAATTATTCCTTCCTACTTAGCTATATTCCTAGCTGTAACATCTATAGCAGGAACTTATTTCCAACTTTATAAAATGAGTTTAATTATTATTATCTTTGCTATAATTGCTCTCTTAGGGCATACTCTACAAGTACCTATATTATACGGCTACTTACCTCAGTTAAGTAAAGGTATGGCGTTTACTACTTCTATTGGTATGCTACACGTAGGAGCATGGATGTATCATAAATACAAATAAAGCATGAGGTTATTAGTTACCATCATTTTTAGTTTACTCTCCATTGTATGTATGGGGCAAAGTAATAATAGGAAACAAACTATTAGTGCTGATAAATATGTAGTATCGGTTATTTATAATGACTCATCTACTATATTTAAGCTTAGTGATAGTACAAGCTTTGAGGTCGCTATTAATGAGGTATCCATAGTCAATGGAGTACCTATAGGAGTGATACCTAATGTAGAAATTGTAGCAGATACATCTAGTGGCATACCTATTTTTTATATGGATTTGGGAGGTACAGGTAATTGGATAAAAGCTTTTGGTGGTATAACAGGAGGAGAGGTAAAGACAGATACTTTAGTACTATATGGTATAGGTAGTGATTCTATTAAGATAACTATACCAGAAATAAACCTAAGTGGGGATATAGGTACTGGTAAACTAGGGTTGGGAGATACTTTAAATTTTAGGAGTGGGAAAAATGTAACGGTATTAGAAGTTATAAACGATGGTAATAATAATTTGAGGTTGTTATTGAATCTAAATTTTAGTAACTTGGATAGTACCGATACGGGGAATATAGCTACTAAATTAATGACTGATTCAGTAGCTAATAGACTCTTTAAAGACAGTTTACACATTGACTCTATCCAATACCTTTTAGATAATTCTATTGACTCTATTAAGTTTATAAATGATAGTATTAGTATCTATTGGCATAGGAAGGAGGTGGATAGAATAAGGTCAGGTATAGGGCTTATTACAGTAGATACGGTAACGATAGGTAGTAGTAGTTTTATTGATGTAGCTTTTGACCTTCCTACTACCAATATTGAAAATGAACTAGAAATAGTACGGGATGGTTTTAGTTGTACTCATGGTAGGGATTATACCATAGGATTGAATGGAGTAGGTTTGAGGAGAAGGATTACATTTATTATACCTCTCTTAAATGAGAGGGTAAGAATAGAATTAAGATTATGAAGTATTTACTTTTATGTATTTTGGCACTATGCTCTATTAGGACTTCTGCTCAGGTATCTTGTGTAGTAGATAGTATAGGTATCGCTCCTTGTGTTTTTGACCAAAAGGTCTATGTAATACCTGTTCATGTAGCTTATACAGGTACACCAGATAGTGTTTTGATTGAAGTTACAGGATTAGACTATACCTTCCAGCCACAATATTTTAGGATGTTCCAACACTTCACTAATCCAAGCAGTACAAATACTTTTAATTTTCCGATATATGATAAGGATGTTTATACTGATAGCGTTGATGTTAAAATTACTTTAATCGGTCATACTTGTAATAGTGTTACTGACTTCCTTATGGAAACATTAATTGTTGATGACCCAATATGTTTTTGTCAGGAATATTATGTTTTGAGTGGACAATTAAATGAGGATAAAAACTACATTGTATCTACTTATATAGAATCAAGCCAAGAAATATTAACAGGAAATAATGTATTATATTCAGCTAAAACACATATAGAGTTAACCGATGGATTTGTATTAGAAGATGAGTCCATTTTAGAAATAAACCATATAGGATGCGATTTATAATTATAGTAATATTAGGTTTATTCCCTTTTCTCCTTACAGCACAAAATGAGGGGCTAAATTATTATTTAATTAAGCCTGCTACTGGTGAGGGTTTTGTACTTTATAGTACCGACTTAGGAGGCAGATTTTCTCCTGTTTTATTATCTACTTTAATAGATACTACAGGAGTAAATACTGACTCTTTAGTGGCAAGTAATCAATTAATATCTATCTCTCCTTTCCTTTCGCCAAATGGAGATACTATAGGAACAATATTTATGTTGTCAGGTAGTGGAGGGCAATTATATTATAAAAATGGTTACGGTATGAGCATTCAAACCGATGGATTAAGTACTATTTTAAATACAGATACTTCTACATTAGATAATAGATATTTTAAATTGCTTGAAGGATTAAGAGTATTAGACACCTTAGGGTTTCATGCAGATACACTATTAGTTTTCAGAGATTCCATTGATAGCCATTCTGACCGATTAGATAATATAGAGGCAAGCAGTAGCGATAATCAAACATTAAGCTTTATTTTTCCAGACCTCAGTATCCTAAGGGGGAATAGTGTAAGTTTGTCAGCATTAAGAGAGTGGGCAAATATAACAGGTAAACCTACTACTTTTCCTGCCACTTCTCACAATCATGTTGAAAGTGAAATTAGTGATTTAGTGCATTATACAGATAGTGACATTGATGGTAATGAAACCGCTTTTACTGGTTGGGATAAGAACGTATCTGATGATTTTAGTGGAGATTATAATGACTTAGCCAATTTACCCACCATACCTACAAATAATAATGAGTTGACCAATGGAGCAGGTTATTTTAATACTACTAATGATGGTAGTGGTAGTGGGTTAGATGCTGACTTTTTAGATGGTTTAAGTAGTGCTTATTATTTAGATTATGGGAATATTACAAATCCTCCCACAATTCCAGATAATTATGTAGGCTTGGTTAGTTTTACTAATAATATCCTAAGTTTTACAGGAGTAGGAACAGGTTTCAATAATACAATATCTTTAGCAGGTATTTCCCCAACTTGGAATAATATAACAGGCAAGCCTACTACTTTTCCTGCTACCCCTCACAACCACACAGAAAGCGATATAAGCGACCTTAGCCATTATACGGATTCGGATATAAATGGTAATGAAACCGCTTTTACTGGTTGGGATAAGAACGTATCTGATGATTTTAGTGGAGATTATAATGACTTAGCCAATTTACCCACTATTTTAAATTCTAAATGGACTAATAGTGGTAATAATACCTATTTAACCGAAACGGGAAATTTTGTAGGTATAGGAGTTACTTCTCCAAGTTTTAAATTAGAGGTAGAAGAAAACTCGTCTAATGCTTTACCTGCTACTTCTGGTACAACCCAAACAGGAGGAATAATAAGATTAGGGGCAGTAGGACAAACAGCTTTAGATATTGGGCTTTATGGTACAGGAGGAAAAGCTTGGTTGCAAGCAGTAGATAAAAGTAACCTTTCAATAAATAAGTCTATTCTAATTAATCCTAATGGTGGGTTTGTAGGGCTAGGTACTGTAACACCTACCCAAGAACTACATATAGGTGCAGACATGCGGTTAGAAGGGGGGCTATACGATGTTAATAATCAAAAGGGTACAAATCTACAGATACTAGGTTCTACAGGAACTAGTGTAGATTGGGTAGACAATGTACATTATACTGATAGTGATATTGATGGTAATGAATCTGCCTTCACAGGGTGGGATAAAGATGTATCTGATGATTTTGACGGTGTTTATTCTAGCCTAACAGGTAAACCAACGACAATCAGTGAAGCTCAGGCGAGTGCCATAACAGCGAACACGGCAAAGAATACCTACCCAAGTGCAGATGCTTCCAAGCTGGCAGGGATTGCAGCAGGGGCAGAAGTCAATGTACAGAGTGATTGGAATGCAGTTTCAGGAGACACTTATATAATGAACAAACCTACTACTATAAGCGGTGTGGGTTTAGGTTTAGATCTAGAATCTGGTAATACAGAAGTGCACTTGAACTTTTCAGAGTTACCTATAGATGCTAGCCCAATAAGTACATCTAACTTTGTTTACTCTGATGCAGCAACAGAGAAGATAATTACTTTTGCTGATCTAGATGCAGCTATAAACAATACAACTAATACGTCTGTATCTGTAACAGGCACGACTACAAAAACATTAACTCTTTTTGACTCAGACGGGAATGATGTTGCTACAACTTTTACAGATGAAAATGATATACCTAATAGTACTACTATTACACTAAGTACATCTGGATTACTTACTGGTGGCGGTACATTCAATACTAATCAAGGAACGCCTTCTAGCCTTAGTTTTAATGTAGATCCGTCGATAGAGTCTAAGTGGACATTGTCTGGAAATGCTATAGAAAATAATAATTCTGGTTCAGTTAAGATAGCAGATGAATTGGAAATAGCAAAAGGATTGTCAATACCTCTTGAAACAAGAGCTAATGGAGATGTAATATCTTTAAATACTGCCACCAAAAGCAGATTTAGACTACAAGGACATATAGGACTGACTAGTGGAACTACAAATACTAGTGGTTATGAAATAGAATTAACTTGTGAGAGATTGGCTGGATGTGTGGTTTCTCCAGATATTTTCTTTGGTACTCTTAGGTTAGGTAACACTAACATATCGAGTTTGTCGCTAGTTAATGGAGAAACTGTCAGAATAAAGAAAGATAATTCTGTTTGGATTGTACTAAAAGCTGCAGCAGTTACAGCAGGGACAGAAGTAGATCCTACAGTTTCTGCTACAGTAAAAGCAATAACAGGAACAGATGTATCTAATTGGAATACTGCTTATGGTTGGGGCAATCATGCTAGTGCAGGTTATATAACTACGGACTTAAATAATTATCCTACAACTCTTAATGTAACAGGAACAACAACAAAAACAATAACCATTCAGCGAAATGGCTTATCTGATTTGACCGCTAATTTTACTGACTTACAGGGAACAGGTCAGCAAGGTCAGCAAGGTCCGCAAGGTCCAGAAGGTCCAGAAGGTCCAGAAGGTCCGCAAGGTCCGCAAGGTCCAGAAGGTCCAGAAGGTCCAGAAGGTCCACAAGGACCAGCAGGAACTTTGGTTGATGATTCAGCTTCAGAAGTATTAGTAGGTTATGATAACATAGACGGTGATGCTGTTTATAAGCTAACTTTAGATTATGGTTCGGTAGCTGCAAATACAACTGAAACTATAGCTGTTACTTTAACTAACTTAGAAGATATAAGGTTTAGAGCTGTAACAGGTAGTGCTCAGTATGTAGGCACATCATCAATTCAAATGAGTACAGGCGATACTTCACTTATTAGGTGTTGGTATTCATCAGGTTTATTAAGAGTACAAAATCACTCAGGTTCTACATTTTCTAGCGTAAAAGCTACAATATTTTATACAAAATAACATAACATGAAAAATATAATTTTAGTTTTTCTGCTATTTGCCTTATGGCAAACATCTTATGCTCAATTAAAAGTCATCAGTGGTGATGTCCACATAGGTGGTTCTAGTCCAACCGAAAAGCTGACTGTC
>Ga0208643_1000057_pt1 | contig 66747 bp, 52 predicted proteins | sample VirMetDEL_Nov_12_FD_184516 | JGI IMG/M metagenome (GOLD analysis project Ga0208643, IMG submission 184516) | Aqueous microbial communities from the Delaware River and Bay under freshwater to marine salinity gradient to study organic matter... | ecosystem: Environmental > Aquatic > Marine >...
AGATTGAGTGAAAAGGGAATGGTCATAGCATGGATGCAGTAAAGTTGAGGGAAGTCTATGACTTCCCTCTTGCATTACAGGCCTCAAATCCCTAGCATGTGCAGACTATTTCGTTGATGAGAATACAAAAGTGTTTAGACTCCTGACTCTGGTAGGAATGATGTTACTGTCTTCCAACCTGCTGGCCGAAGGCCAATCCCGTTACATCTCGGATAACGTGTTCCTTTATCTTTTAGGTGGCCCAGGTACTGAGTTCCGAATTCTTGGATCAATTGAAGCCGGTCAACCTGTGACACTGCTCAACGAAACCCAAGGCGATTACTCTAAGATCATCGACCATAAAGGCCGCGAAGGTTGGGTGCAAACTAACCTAATCAGCTCGACTCAAAGTTTCCGTGAACAAGTGCCAGCGTTAACCACTGAGCTTGCACAAGCTAAAGCTAAACTTGCGGAAGTATTAAGTTCGACTGATAACCACGCCGACGAAGTGACCGAACTGAAGGCTAAACTAAGCGAGTTAGAAACGAACCTCGCCAAAACCACTCAAGAACGTGATGAACTTAAAGTCGCGGTTGATCGCTCAGCCCAAGATGAGCGTTTTGAACTATGGCGCCAAGGCGGGTTAATTGCAGGTATGGGGTTAATCCTAGGCATTATTTTAGTGTATTTACCCAGACCACAACGTCGCAGTAAAAAACGTTGGATGTAAGTCTGACACACAAAAAGTCTTAATTTATCTTCCAAAAGCCAGTGTTTTCAAACACTGGCTTTTTTGTCAATCAAGCGTTACATCGACTTATACCAATCACATTAAATATCTAATCAGTTCAGAGCCTCACAGGTATCTCAATCCAAGGCGCATTGACGCAGAAATGGTTATTCCCTTTTAAGTCAATGCAACACGGGAGTGGGATGCCTGTGAGGCTCCCAAAGGGCGGGTTTCAATGCGCTTTATACTGCGTTTAAGGCTTTCGACAGAGCACCACTATGCCTTCAAGCCTTCGCCTTGTCTAAAGCGCGTTGAACTCCCGCTGAATGAACAGATATTTAATACGATTGGTATTATTAACAAGCCAATCAAACAAGCTTCACAATCTTTCACGCTATAGTGTTGTCCGTCACATTTTGGTTGTATAATCGGCGCGCGCAAACCTTCATATTGTATACAAAATATCAAATGCGTTTAGCGCCTCCCAATTTGTTTCAACAATAGCGCCCCAATAACGGCCAAGATGGAAGCGATAACTATGTTCAAAGCGAGTGAAGTGCTGGCAGGCCGCTACGATTCTGCCAATCTCGACGAACTGTTCAAAGCGATCAGCGACAACTACATTGTCGATGAAGAACAATACTTGTCAGAGTTGATCCAACTAGTTCCCTCCAGTGATGAAGCCATAGAGCGCGTCACTCGTCGTGCCCACGAACTGGTTAACAAGGTTCGTCAATTCGATAAAAAAGGGTTGATGGTCGGCATTGATGCCTTTCTGCAACAGTACAGCTTAGAAACACAGGAAGGCATTATCCTGATGTGTTTAGCCGAAGCGCTGCTGCGTATTCCCGATGCGGCCACTGCCGATGCACTGATTGAAGATAAGCTTTCAGGCGCTAAGTGGGATGAGCACATGAGTAAGAGTGACTCTGTACTCGTTAACGCATCGACCTGGGGCTTAATGCTCACAGGTAAGATTGTTAAACTCGATAAAAAAATCGATGGCACCCCAAGCAACTTACTGAGCCGCTTAGTTAATCGCCTCGGCGAGCCCGTGATCCGCCAAGCCATGATGGCCGCGATGAAGATCATGGGTAAGCAGTTCGTACTGGGCCGCAACATGAAAGAAGCCCTGAAGAACAGCGAAGACAAGCGTAAGTTAGGCTATACACATTCCTACGACATGCTGGGTGAAGCGGCGTTAACGCGCAAAGATGCCGAAAAATACTATACCGATTACGCCAATGCGATAACCGAGCTCGGTGCTCAAAGCTATAACGAAAATGAATCACCGCGCCCAACGATCTCAATCAAGCTATCGGCATTGCACCCACGTTACGAAGTGGCCAATGAAGACCGCGTTTTAACTGAACTGTACGACACAGTTATCCGCCTGATAAAACTGGCTCGCGGCTTAAATATCGGTATTTCTATTGATGCTGAAGAAGTCGATCGCCTCGAGTTGTCACTTAAACTGTTCCAAAAACTGTTTAATTCAGATGCAGCAAAAGGCTGGGGATTACTCGGCATAGTCGTGCAGGCTTACTCTAAGCGTGCCCTGCCCGTACTGGTTTGGTTAACGCGTCTTGCCAAAGAGCAAGGCGATGAAATCCCCTTACGTCTGGTAAAAGGCGCCTATTGGGATAGCGAACTGAAATGGGCGCAACAAGCGGGCGAAGCCGCTTACCCACTTTACACTCGCAAAGCTGGTACTGACGTGTCTTACCTCGCCTGCGCCCGCTACTTGCTATCGGATGCAACTCGCGGCGCTATCTACCCACAATTTGCTAGCCACAATGCGCAAACTGTGGCGGCGATTTCAGATATGGCGGGCGATCGTCACCATGAATTCCAACGCTTACATGGCATGGGACAAGAACTGTACGACACTATTCTGTCGGAAGCTGGCGCCAAATCGGTACGTATTTATGCGCCTATCGGTGCCCATAAGGATCTGCTGCCCTACTTAGTGCGTCGTCTGCTGGAAAACGGCGCTAACACGTCGTTCGTCCATAAGCTTGTCGATCCTAAAACCCCCATCGAGTCATTAGTGGTGCATCCGCTAAAAACGCTGACGGGCTATAAAACCCTGGCTAACAACAAAATCGTATTACCTGCCGATATTTTCGGTAGCGAACGCAAAAATTCCAAGGGACTCAATATGAACATCATTTCCGAATCTGAGCCGTTTTTCGCAGCTTTAGAACAATTTAAAAATACCCAATGGCAAGCGGGTCCTCTGGTTAACGGTAAAACTTTAACTGGCGAACATAAAACGGTTGTTAGCCCATTCGATACCACCCAAACCGTCGGCCAAGTGGCCTTTGCCGATGACGCAGCCATAGAACAAGCACTGGCATCCGCCGAAACGGCATTTGCCTCTTGGGCACGTACGCCAGTTGAAGTTCGCGCCTCTGCGCTGCAAAAGCTGGCTGATTTATTAGAAGAAAACCGCGAAGAATTGATTGCCCTGTGTACCCGTGAAGCGGGCAAGAGCATTCAAGACGGTATCGACGAAGTCCGTGAAGCCGTTGATTTCTGTCGTTACTACGCAGTACAAGCCAAGAAGATGATGGCGAAGCCTGAACTGCTTCCTGGTCCAACGGGTGAGCTAAACGAACTCTTCCTCCAAGGCCGCGGCGTGTTCGTGTGTATCAGCCCATGGAACTTCCCATTGGCTATCTTCTTAGGTCAAGTGTCGGCGGCATTAGCGGCGGGTAACACAGTTATCGCAAAACCCGCGGAGCAAACCTCGATTATTGGTTACCGTGCAGTGCAACTCGCTCACCAAGCGGGTATTCCTGTCGAGGTGCTGCAATTCCTTCCAGGTACGGGTGCGACTGTCGGTAGCGCAATTACGGCCGATGAACGTATCGGTGGTGTGTGCTTTACCGGTTCAACTGGCACGGCAAAACTGATTAACCGTACACTGGCTAACCGTGATGGCGCGATTATTCCATTAATCGCCGAAACTGGTGGTCAAAATGCCATGGTGGTGGACTCAACCTCACAACCTGAGCAAGTGGTTAACGATGTGGTTTCATCGTCATTCACTAGCGCAGGTCAACGCTGTTCAGCATTGCGCGTACTCTTCCTCCAAGAAGACATCGCCGATCGCGTGATCGAAGTGCTGCAAGGCGCAATGGATGAGTTAGTGATTGGCAACCCAAGTTCAGTGAAAACTGACGTAGGCCCAGTGATTGATGCTACCGCCAAAGCCAACTTAGATGCGCACATCGACCACATCAAGCAAGTCGGTAAGCTTATTAAGCAAATGCCGCTGCCTGCTAGCACTGAAAACGGCCACTTTGTGTCGCCAACTGCCGTGGAAATAGACTCAATCAAAGTGCTCGAAAAAGAACACTTTGGCCCAATCCTGCACATTATCCGCTACAAGGCATCTGAACTTGCCCACGTGATCAACGAGATCAACAGCACAGGCTTTGGTTTAACCCTAGGTATCCACAGCCGTAACGAAGGCCATGCCCTCGAAGTGGCAGATAAAGTCAACGTAGGTAACGTGTACATCAACCGTAACCAAATCGGCGCAGTGGTTGGCGTTCAGCCTTTCGGCGGTCAAGGTCTGTCTGGCACTGGTCCTAAAGCCGGTGGCCCACACTACTTAACCCGTTTTGTGACTGAAAAGACTCGCACTAATAACATCACCGCTATCGGTGGTAATGCGACCCTGCTGTCACTCGGTGATAGCGAAGAATAAGCTCTCTCACCTGTGAGAGTTGAACAAAAGCCAGACTGAGTCTGGCTTTTTTTATTCGGCTTTGTCTCGTCTGAAAATCAAATATGAGGCTGTGAAGTCATAGCCTCATCTTAATAACTAAATAAGCCATTTTTTGAAATAACAACATAGCTCTACAATTACACATACTAAAAGCCAGACCGAGTCTGGCTTTTATATTACATATCCGTCATTAAGACAGGTTGACCAAAACCTTTGAGTTCAGCATGGGAGGACTCAAAATACTGCTGCCAAAACTGTTTTAACGGCAACATTACTTGGCCGCCTCTAAATCCTTTTGATGTTGCAGGTACCCAACCCGCACCTAATACATAAATATCTGCCTGCTTAAAGTCACTCAGCATATTTGCGTTTTGGATTTTCAGCATTTCTTGCTCAGGCTCGATGACTTTTAAGGTATTTTTACTGTAAAAACTAGTCACGTCTGAATTCTCAACCATATCAGACACCAGTAACAATACCCGACGTCCTTCGGTATCAGCAGCCACTTGCGGCGCAATAACCTGCGATAAATTGCTGAGGATTTCAGTTTTAGGCAAATCCACATCATTAGGTTTAAAGGCATGTTTTATATGGGCATCAATCTTACTTCTAACGAACTGGGCCTGTTTATTCATGCAGCTATCAAAGGTCATTAGGTTTTTCTTCGATACATCATCTCTGTCAGCAATATCAGTATCCAATCTACCGCTAAACAAGACATCGGTATAAAAATCTTTCACATAAGCACTAAAGCTGATGATAGTGATCTTATCCCCAGGTTGAAGAAAGAGATGCACCTTCTCATGAACTAGCTTCTTAATATTAATATCTGGTGAGAAAGTTCCATCAATCGCCACAAACAAGTGTCGACTAGATACATTCGTCGCTGTCAGTGGGTCAATTTTGGCAAATTCGTAGCAACTTTTAATGTCATTTCTCTCGGCAGCTACGGTACGCAGACACATAGACATAGCCAGTATGCCAAACATTCCTGTAAGCACTAACTTAGCGAGCTTTGTCATTTCAGGCATTAACTTAACTCTCCAAGCATCTCTTTGCGTAAACGATCGCGCATCTGCTCTTCAGTTTCGACAGGCTTTTTCTGCTGAGCGATTTCAGCAAGCAATTCTTGTCGAATACGCTGTTCAGCTTGTTCTGGCGTTTCGGTTTCAGCGGCCTTTTTAGCGTTCGCTTCTGCCACAAGCTCTGCTTTCAATCTTGCTTCCATCGCTTCTACTGCTTCAGGAGCCTCTACTACCTCAACAGCATTCGTCGTTGCGACTACAGGTGTACTCTTCATCGCCTGATGACTAGCTAACGTTTGATGCTCGCGTAAACGTACAGATTGATCATATCTGCTTTCTGCATTACCTAAATCTTCCATATACGTCAGGAATGAACGATCACCACATGCCTCCAATACCTCTAAAACCTTAGGATCTTGGCAATTAGTTTCGGCTTTTTGATTCATTCTTTGCTGCAAGTTAGTTAAGCGTTTCTGGGCCACGCGCGCGACTTGTTGCTTTAAACGAGAATAGTGTGTCTTAAACTCGCGCTCACTTTTAAAGTTACTAATTTCTTTACGGGCATCTTTAGAATGTTTGCCAGCAAACCCCGTTTTAAAACCGATTAAAATACCGAAAATTTGCAATAAAATGAATAGGAAGGCAAGAAATATAAATGTCCCCCAACCGCCTTTCTGCTCACGCTCCCATATGTCAGTATTGGTTTTAGCATCGGCACTTTTAGACTCTTCCACTAAGAATGCAGGCGGAGCTTCGGCATAAGGGTCTTGCTCTTGATAAAGCCCACTATTTTGCTGGATATTAACTTCGTCAATATGCATCTTTTCAAGTACTTGACCACGTACATAGGTTGCCAATACAGCAATCACTAAAATCGCAATAGCAGTAATTGTTGTAATGAAATAGCGAGGCTTAACTTCAGCATTAGTAGAAATCCGATTAATGACTTGCTTATATTGCGGTTCATCATCATCTTCAAAGGTTTTATCTAAATTAATACGAGTATTAGGCGCTAACTCTGGTGTAGTCTTATCGCGGTTTTTAGCATTTTTCCACCATACTTTTGCCTTTTTAATAAGCGAGTTCGCATGCAGCTCGTGCCCAGTAAAGTGAGTCAAACCAACCAGTAAAACCGAAATGATAAAGGCAATACCCACGGCACCTTGTTGCTGGAGTTTTTCCGATGCACCAGGGATGGTAAAGCCAGAAAGTACATAACTGAATCCCATAGCCTCTACAAAAACTAAAGCTGCAATCAATATCCAACCAAAAATATGTAAGTTGTTACGGCCGTTTTCAGTCACTTTGCCTAAATAATCTTGGCTTTTACTGAAAAGCTCTTCATCCTTATTCACTTTCTCATAATGAGCAGCAAAATCTGTACAAAGTGCGACTTCTGTATTTAACCAGTCCTTGTCGTAGATCTTAACTTGAGTTTCATAATCTTTCGCTAAGCGACTTTCCTTGCCGATTAATGGAAAGGCATACCATGTATTAAGCCACCAAAAACTGACTTTATCCCACCAAACCGTAATCACGACCACAAGAACCATCAACGAAAGTAACAGCGACACTAGCGCGCGATACTCATTAAACAACATAGACACAAAATCCATTTCCCACTCCTAGGCGTATTGCTTATAACAATTTAGGTTCAAAATCGGCTTCATAAACCGTTTTATTCTTTTCGTAATACAACTTGCCAGCAATCGCGGTCGCGGAACGATCAATTGGCATCACAACATCCATACAGCGCACTGGAGAGTCTTTTTCTGTTGTAAAAACACGATATAACAAGCCTTTATCACCATAATAAGTTTCTACATGGCTAGTGAGCTGATAGTTAGGCGCATCTTTACTTGAACCTTTGTAGTTCTTCCAAATATTCACTTTAGGCGCAGAGACAGCCGTACCAGTGTCTTTAATCACAGCCACAGGGGTTAAGCCAATATAGTGACCATTCACTTTATTTACCCAAACGGTACCGTTCATGCCCGGTAAGTAATCAGCAGTGTTGTAGTCATTACGGTTGTAACTCTCACCCGTAGCTAAACTCTTGACATCACCAGTAACCCGAGGTCCTTCAACTGCGCAGTTTAAGCTCGAAACTTCAGATGCATAGGCCTTGCTGAACAATGCAAAACCGCTCTCTTTCTTAACACCCACTAACTGGGTGAAATTCGTCGATGGATCGAGCATTTTTTTACCGCCAAAATCGACTAAGGCTTTTTGCAGCTTCACTGGCTCAAGCAATTTGACGATTTCCGACTGAGTCATTTGTATTTGAGCGGGTTCGGAGGTAGAGATACTCGGTTTGCTTGACTGAGTTGTAGGCTGCTTTACCACTTGAGTGGGTTTGACTGTGGCAACTTTATCCTGTGAGCGGCGAGACAAATAACTTAAGTTAGTCTTCTGCTTATAAGAATAGGCCAGTAATTGGTCGGGTTTGCCATCGATCTCAACAATTTCTACTCGACGATTTTTTGCCTTGCCAGCGTCATCGCTGTTAGCTGCAACGGGTTGTGATTCACCCGCACCTTGGAAGAATAATCGCTCTGTAGGAATGCCTGCTTGATTAAATAGGGTAGCCACATAACGTGCTCTTGCTTCGCTGAGCTCTTGATTTAACGCCTCTCCACCACTGGCATCGGTATGCCCAGTAATCAGGATGTTCTGTTTTGAGTCTTTATAAATAGCGGCGAGTTTTTGAAACTTTTGCTTAGCTTTTGGCGTCGCCTCTGAAGATCCTGAAGTAAACATCACTTCACTATTGCTCGAAACCGTTGCAGCCATTCCTACAACTTGGTAATTAGCGTATTTATCTGAATCTTCCTTCGACATCGTTTGTTCGGTTGAGCTGATCAGTAAACTACTTTGCTGCTCATCGGATGCTTTCGAAGCACTGATTGAAGTAAATTGAATATCAAGATTTTCTGTTTTCGCTAACTGTTCTAATGCTTCACGCTTTTGTTGAAAATCATAACCAACGGTACAACCAATCGCGGCACCAGCGGCACCGCCATACACCATTCCTTCTTTTCCACCTAAGTAGTTACCAATAAGCACACCCAAACCCGTGCCAATTGCACAGCCAATAACGGTTTCTTTATTGTCTTCGACAGATTGAGTAATAGCGCAACTACTAAGAGATAATACACCAGCAACGGCAAGCGATATGGATTTCAAATTTGACTTCATAGTCATCCCTAACCTTTTAAAAAATTCAAAATTGAATTTTAGATGCAATAAATTAAGTAAGAATTAGAAGGAATTAACCCTAAAAAGTCAATCTAAAGTTGATACTGGTGTAAACGAAATATTAATTAAGACTGAAATTTATGAGCAACTTTATATCGAAGATATTTAAATTACTCAATTTAACACAATTTAACGCCATATATGGACGCTCCCAATGAGCCAAGACAATACTCTGCTCACCGAAGGCTTTTTGGCCTTAGTTTTCTGTTTAACTGCTTTACTCCTACCATTGTTATTGATGTGACTCATTACCGCTAAAAGCGGTTGTACTGCCATATATACGGACTTAACAGTCTGGCTGCGCCCCTAATGAAATCCGTACCACTGCGCCTGTTAATGTGAAACCCCCATGCGGATTAAGTTACCCTATCCTTGGCATGTTCGGCTTACACTGGTTGGACAGAGCCATTTATTCATCGTTTACAACAACCTTGGTGAGTATTCAATGTGCCCCAACACACTCTTATCACTCACTTACCTTACAAGAATTTTCCTCAAAACTGAGTATCACTCAGCGAGAAGCTTCAAACCAATGTGAGCGGCTTCAAATTGTTAATAGGATGGATTTCAAAGTGATACCAGGGGATTGCGCCTAAGAGATAAAAACCTTCATAATCGCACTCAATCAACCGATTTTTTTACTTTCTCAAAGTCACTTTCTCAAGGCAACTATGACATTTTCGCTGTTAGATATTTCTGCATTGGTGTGGTTTATCATTTCTTGGGCTGGCTATACCGCCTTTGCCCGTCGTAAGGCGAAAGATACCGACTGTATTGCCCGTGGTCTGCATAAGCATAGAATTTACTGGATGCTTGAGGTGATGACCCGCGGCGTGCGCGTGGGTGATGCGGCGCTGCTGGCCAACCTTGAGCGCAATATTGCCTTTTTTGCCTCGACAACCCTGTTTGTGCTCGCGGGTGTGCTGACCTTATTTGCACAAGTTGAGCGACTAGAAAGTGTGATTGCCACCATTCCCTTCGCCACGCCACCGAATCATGCGTTGGTGCAAGTCAAACTCGCACTGTTAGTCGGCATTTTTGTGATGGCCTTCTTCCAGTTTACTTGGTCGATGCGCCAATACGGTTTTGTGAACGTGATGATAGGCGCGGGTCCTTTAGACAGCGATGGCTCGAACGACAATCTCAAAGCCTACGCAAGACAGATGGCGACGGTACAAGATCAAGCGGCGCACTCCTATAACTATGGCTTACGCGCCTATTACTTTTCGATGGCAGTATTGTGCTGGTTTGTACACCCGATACTCTTTATCTCGGCGAGCTTATTTGTGGTCGCAACCTTATATCGCCGCGAGTTTAAGTCCCGCGCAGTTCTGGCGATCACAGCGGCAAAAGGGCATCTGCAAATAGAGAGTCAAGTGCGGGAAACGGCACGCAACCATAAAATAGAATCATAACCTTAACGGTTTAGGTCGCAGGTATCATCTTGGTTGAAATTATTGTTCTATACTCTTTGGGTTATGTTTCTATTGAAATACTGGGAGAGTGCTATGAGCGATAACTTATTAACCTTAGATGAAGTGTGCAAAATGTTAGATAAAACACCTGCGACCATCAAACGTTTCGCTCGGGAGAATTTACTCTCGAGTGTTCAAGATGGTGACGAATTGAAATTTCCTGAAGCGGAAGTGAAACGCTATCTCGCCTTTTCACAACGCTTAGGCTAAAACGCATTTGGCAATTAACGGCAAATAAAGCGGGGTAACCGCAGCTTAAATCGTTTGATTTTGAGTTTAAGTTTGTGAAAGTAGCTTGAATGCGAATGCGATGCTTAAGTTTAAATACAAAGCTTAAGTTTAAGTCGTCGATAGCGAGTTAAAACAAACCTTGAATGCGATATGGACAGTGACGCTCAAAGGGATTTGAACTAAGCCATAGCGGTTTGTTGCGAGGGATTGATTAGCCGGGTTTAGCATCCGGCCATTAAACTTACGCCACTAAACTTTAAGCTATTAAACGTTAGGCCATGAACCTTAAGCTATGAATCCCACAAGATTGAACCATCACAGATCATTTAAAGCCTGCTGCAACTGCCGATAGGATAACCACTCCCGCTGCGTTTCACTTAAACCCAAATCGGCGGCGAGTTGTTGTAATTGCGCTTCATACTTAGGCAACAAGGTTTCATCGTTAGTCATAATCGCAAGCTCAGCAAAATCTCCTAAGCCTTCGAGATGATCGATTGTTAGATGAAATTCACCGAGAAAATAGATACTGCGGCGCTTTTTAATTTCCAGTACGCACTCATAACCTAAGGTATGCAGCATACTTTTTGCCTTGGTCACTTCTGTTATATTAACGGCTTCACAGCGGTCTTTTTCCGGCCCTTTCACTATCCACAGCATAATCCCCGATGGCTGCATCTCACGGATACACAAGCTCTTGTGTTCGCCTTTAAGTGATTGTGATGGCAGATCAAAGTAACAGTCATGCTCAAGGTTATCTTCGAGCATGACCTCAGGATTTCTCATTTGTAAGGCAGCGAAAAAAGCGTGGCGATCCAATAAGCGATATTTAAGCTCGGCCTCAAATTGACCATTAAAATGGGCATTGATTTGTGGGGCTAACGCTTCGGGCATCGCAGGGTTCATCGATTTATATCCGCTTTTAATGGGTAAAATATATTGCTATTTATCATATTGAACGTCAAAGACTTGAACGTTAAAGGCTTGAATACAGGAGGCTTAAGCGAGTCTTTGGTACAAGGCCTGATACTCTGCACTGTCTTCAATTAAGCTCTGGTGAGTGCCAGACGCAATAATCTTACCCTGACCGAGTAGATGAATGTGATCCATCTTAGCCATAGCAGTTAAACGATGGCTAATCATCAGCAAGGTTTTATCCTTAGCAAATTCAAACAGTAAACTTAAAATCTCCCGCTCGGTACGTTTATCAAGCCCTTCAGTCGGTTCATCGAGCAATAGCAGCGGCGCATCACGCAGCAGCGCTCTTGCAACACCAATGCGGCGCTGCTCGCCGCCCGAAAGCTGACGTCCACCTTCACCAATCCACATATCCAGCGGTTTATCACCCGTGAGTAAAGCGCCAAGTCCAACCCGCTGTAACACATCAATCAAGCGCGCGTCGTGGGCCGTGCGTTTCTCACCTTCGATAACAGGTAGCGCTAATACTAAATTTTCCCGCAAAGTGCCCGCAAACAGATAGATGCGTTGGCTAATCACAGTTATCGCATCCCTAAGACCGCGCTCGCTGTAATCTGAAAGAGGAAGACCATCGAGCTTGATGTGCCCTTGCTGCGCTTGCCATTCGCGGGTAATCAGCGCCAGTAAACTCGACTTACCGCAACCCGTTGGCCCAAGTAACGCGACTTTTTGCCCCGCTTTTATCTCAAGGGACAAACCTTGCAGCACGTGTTGATCGTCTCGATAACCAAAGTGGATATCTTCAATCTGCAATGCGCCAGATTTTGCCCTCAGGCCAGTATCGGCAACAAATTGAATATCGGCCTCTTGTTCAGTGATTTCATTAATCCGTGTCGCCGCCAATACGCAGCCAGACAAATGCTGAAACGCGCCCGCAATCGGCATCATCATCTCAACGCAGGCCATAGTGGCAAACACCATAAGCGCAAACATGGGGCCCGGCGGCACCGCATCACCCACACCTTGAGCGGCTAAATAAAGCATCATGATCAAGGCTGAACCAGTGGAGAGGATCAACATGGCTTGGCTGAGCGCAGTGATATTGACCATCGCACTTTGGCTGCGAAACAGCTCTGTCTGCGCATCATTCAGTTTTTGTCTGAATCTGTCGTTGGCGCCAAATAGGCTGAGTTCGGCTTGGCCTTGCAACATATCCAATAATTGCACCCGATAATGGCGCTTGGTTTCAAGCATAGTCCGGCTTGGCGCGTGTCCAAGGCGATAAAATAGCAGTGGCATCACCAGCCAAACGGCGACTAAAAATAGGCAAAGACTGAGGGCAAGTTTGGCATCGAACCAAGCGAGAAATAGATACAAGAACCCAGTCATCAGCAGTGATGCCGCCATAGGCGTAAGCAGTCGCAGATATAGATGATCTAGGGTATCGATATCGGCCACTAAGCGATTAAGCATGTCACCACGGCGTAGCCCCTGCAGATTTTTAGCACTGAGCGGCAAGAGTTTACGCCACGCCCAAACACGAAGCTCAGTCAGCAACTTAAAGGTCGCCTCATGGGTCGCTAAACGCTCGCCATAACGACTGGCAGTACGGGCAATGGATAAGAAACGCACGCCGCCCGCAGGAGTAAAAAAGTTAAAGGACTGGGCCGTAACTATCGTCAAACCCGCGACCGCGGTAGCAGAAAGAAACCAGCCCGACAGTGACAGTAAACCTATGCCAGCCATTAAGGTAATAATGGTCAGCAGCAAGCCCACGGACATCATCAGCCATTGGCGTGAGAATAATCGAATAAAGGGGATTAGCACTTTCATTGGGCATCTCCTTTAGTGGGCTCAGCGGCACTGTCGAGTAGAGCGTCACTATCAAGCGGCGTATCACTGCCGCTGACCGATAACGATACAAGTTCAATATCCGCCACGGACTCAATATTCTCATGCAGCAAGGTTTGGAATAAGCCGTTTGTGTTAGACAAAGTGGTAAAATCGCCCCGCTGTACTATCAAGCCTTTATCGAGCACAAGAATAGTATCCATTTGATCTAACTGATCTAATCTGTGGGTCACCATAATGCACATCTTACCCGCCATGGCGCGATTTAACGCAGAACTCACCGCCTGCTCACTCTGGCTATCTAAACTGGCTGTGGGTTCATCGAGGACAAACAAACTCGCCTGCTGCCCAAGCGCCCTTGCTAAGGCAATACGTTGAGCCTGACCAACAGATAAACCGGAAGATTGCTCACCGACTGGCGCATCTAAACCCAGTGGCTGCGCCTTAACGAAGTCGCTGATATTGGCCTCTGTCAGTAAATGCCACAGTCTATCATCGGGCAGAGTGGGGTCGGCTAAAGCTACGTTATCCTGCACAGTGCCGTGGAATAACTGCGGTTCTTGGCCCAGCCAAGCTAAATGCTGGCGCCAATGGGCTAAGTCTAATGCGGATAACTCATGGCCATTGATCAGCAAATGTCCCTTATAGGGTAAAAATCCCAATAAGGCATTGAGTAAACTGGTTTTCCCCGCGCCGCTTGGGCCAACTAAGGCTAAGCGTTCACCCTCATTTAACTCAAAACTCAACGGGCCAAGTAAACGTGTGCCATCGACACTGAACACTTCAAGATTGTCGGTACTCAGGGTTTCTATGCTATTGATACGCACTTGGCCGACAAACTCAGGTTCGGGATGTTCGAGCAAAGTAATCAAGGCTTCCGCGGCGCCGACGGCCTGCGCCTTAGCGTGGTAATGGGTGCCCATGTCCCGCAGCGGTTGATAAAACTCAGGAGCTAAAATCAGAATAAATAGCCCAGTAAACAGGCTAAAAGGAATACCGACTATTTGAGGATCTGTACTCGAGCTGATATTGGCATGGGCGCCATAGTAGCCAAAATCTAAGTGACCTAAGTAACTGAAACCAAAATAAACCGCCAACACAGCAATCGAAACCGCCGCAAAAAACTCTAATACCGCCGAGCTTAAAAAAGCCATCCGCAGTACCGACATAGTGCGACTACGGAACTCCTCCGAAGCAGTAGAGATTACCTTTAGCTCAGCATCACCACGGAGGAAGAGTTTCAAGGTGCTTAAGCCTTTTAATCTATCCATAAAGTGGCCGCTTAATCTTGTAAGCGCACTGAAATTCTTGCGATTGGCATCGGCAGCGCCCATGCCAACTAAGATCATAAACATAGGGATTAACGGCGCAGTGAGTAACAGGATTAAGCCTGCCGCCCAGTTAATCGGGAATACCGCTGCTAAAATGAGGATGGGAATAAAAGCAGCAAGGCTGATTTGCGGAAGGTATCTGGCATAAAAGTCTTGTAAATCTTCGACTTGCTCTAACACTATGCTAGCCCAACTGCCTGCGGGTTTACCTTTAATAAACGCCGGACCGAGCTTAGTCAACTTGTCCATTACTGCCGCGCGGATATGACCACGTAGACGCTTACCCGCCTCAAAACTGGCGCGTTCACGTCCATAAGCCAGCAAGGCACGCAGTAACATCAAGGCAATTAACGCAATAAAATGAGGTGTATAGGTATCAATACTCACGCTGGAACTGACCATCTGGACATTGTCAGTGAGCGGCATGACTTGCTGCCCCATGATCACGCCATCGAGAATCGTCGCGATAATATAAGCCTGCGCCACCATAGCGACGGCGCTTATCATCCCAAGCCATAACGACAATTTAAGGAACAAGCCACAGGCTTTTTTCTGGGCTTTAAGCCAAACAAGCAGGGATTTTTCTAACGACTTATCCATGGTGCTCCAACAAGAAAACAATTAAGCGACTCGTAGCGAGGATCGGCTATCGATAACGACTCAGTTTACGGGGCTTGCAACGGCTAAAAAGTTCCGATAGGGGCGCAGTATCGCAGGCATCTAAAACAGATGAAACCCTATCACAGACTTTTGCTAGCGGACTCACAAAAACGAGCTAAAGATAAACAAATCCCTGAGTTAACGGAACTTTCCCTAGCACTAGCCTGTTTGGGAAAACTTAAAGTATTTAACCCTGCTCAGTAAATCGCAGCAGTCAGTATTCAAAAAGCCACAAGCAAACCTTAAGTTAGCTTGTAGTTTGCATTCAGAACTTAACCCTCACTGCACTGCGCCGTATTTCACTAACACATGCCAAAGTAACTTAAGTTCGTGGGCGACTTGGGCACGGTTACCGCGGTCGCGCCAATGCTGGGGTGAATGATATAAATCCCGCGCGGCCACACCTATGGCATGGGCATCGACTCTGTCTTCTATGGCGATACGATTAGCCAGCGATGGCATAGTTGGCCCGCGAAAATCGCTCGGGATCTGCGCCGTATGTAGGCTAAAACCATCATGATATTGCAGCTCGATATCATATCTGTCGCAAATTTTACTTAAGCTGGCGCCAATATCAGTGCCTTTAAAACTTGGATCGGCCACCAGCATGGCGATATCTTCATCGAGGGAAACATCACCGTGGATCTGCGCCTCGATATAATGATCGAGATTATTCGATAACGGCCGCTCGAAACGTGACAGCAAGGAAGCATTGAGCTGATGTCCCAAATAATGAATCACATTTAGCGGCTTAAAGTCAGATTTGCCTAAGGCATAGTGACGCTCAAAACTCTCGGTCAGTAGCGCCGCTAAAATATCATCGAAGCATGATAGCGTGCCCTTCTCTTTCGGATGGCGGTACGAGTCGAGATAACAAAAGGTCGAACGTGCCAACACGCTGGCGTGGGTCAGCAAATAGCAGCTACCAAAACGCGGCGCGGGGCCGTCCTGCCACATGCCTAGATCGAGTGCGCCATATTTAGGCCGAGATTTAGTGCCCTTATATACATCACCAAACAGCTGATTTTCCCAGTGATCCCTTGGGCCACCTAACTCAGGGGATAACTGACCGTTGGAAATATGGGTCTCAAACTGACTGCGGTATTGACCATCGCGCAGCAAACCTTCGGCTACTGTCATACCACGGCTGTCGATTCTATCGGGGTGAAAATGCAGCGCAATTCGGCCGCAGTTGAGCAATTGTTTGAGGGCGAGTTGCATCTCATGCATGGGGATGTTCGACATCTGCTGCACATTTTTAATCACAGCGACGGCCTGTTCACTGCGTCCTCGAGCAAGGCGTTCAATATGCTGTATCGCTGTCATAATCCACCTATAAATGAGAGGCGTTTAACCGTTTCCCGCGTTGGCTCATCCTAAAATAAACACGAGACTCATCGCAAGCATGCAGAGAATAGATATTGATGAATTCTACTCCTATCGCCTTGAGTTTATACCACTCAAATTAATCTAGCGTGATCTAGCGCTAACTCACTCTAATTTTGGATAAAAAGAGTCGACGAGTTAACTTTATACCGGCCTGTTTAGCTGATTGAATCAGCCTGATAACCATACTGTACATTTGGGGAATCCATTAGACTCAACCGCACACTAAAATCATAGTAAAAGTGCGCCCCCAAAGCCTCTCGCAAAATAAAACGATACTTTGCAGGATGCCGTTTCACCCTCAATAAGCTCAAACTCGGCTAAGGAAACTTGCGCCTAGCCTAAAAGATAAGCGAGACTGAGTTAAAGCCGCTGACAAGCGATTTATGTGCCAATATGAATGAAACCCAACCCAAAAACCTTTATTAGATGGCACTTAAAGCCCTGATCCTGTAAGCTGCACGCCCGCCAGCAGACCTGGCTATTGACCATAAATGCAGCACAGTGTTGCCACAAGAGACCAATCTATGAGTTTTACCTCCCTGGGCTTATCGGCCCCGATACTTAAAGCCGTTGCCGAACAAGGCTACGACACACCTTCGCCAATCCAAGCTCAAGCAATTCCCGCTGTGCTTCAAGGCAAAGATGTGATGGCGGCCGCCCAAACAGGAACAGGTAAAACAGCAGGTTTCACCCTACCTATGCTCGAACTCCTGAGTAAAGGTAACCGTGCCCAAGCAGGCCAAGTGCGCGCATTAGTGTTAACTCCGACACGCGAATTGGCAGCTCAGGTTGCAGAAAGTGTTGAAACCTATGGTAAGAATTTACCACTGCGCTCAGCGGTGATATTTGGTGGCGTGCCTATCAATCCACAAATTGCTAAATTGCGCCACGGTGTCGACGTATTAGTCGCCACGCCTGGTCGATTGATGGATCTATATAATCAAAAAGCGGTGAAATTCAGCCAGCTTGAGATCTTAGTGTTAGATGAAGCCGACCGCATGCTCGACATGGGCTTTATCCGCGATATCCGTAAAATTTTGGCAATTTTACCTAAGCAACGTCAAAATCTGATGTTTTCGGCCACCTTCTCCGATGAAATTCGTGAGCTGGCCAAAGGCCTAGTCAATGATCCAGTCGAAATTTCGGTCACGCCACGTAACGCGGCAGCGACCACAGTAAAACAATGGGTTTGCCCAGTTGATAAAAGCCAAAAATCGGCACTCTTGATCCAACTCATCAAGCAAAACGATTGGCAACAAGTGTTGGTATTCTCGCGCACTAAACATGGCGCTAACCGTCTGGCGAAAAGCCTTGAAGATGCGGGCATTAAAGCCGCCGCTATCCACGGTAACAAGAGCCAAACAGCGCGTACTAAAGCCTTGGCCGACTTTAAAAATGGTCAAGCTCGCGTACTGGTTGCAACCGATATCGCTGCCCGTGGTTTGGACATTGACCAATTACCACAAGTGGTTAACTTCGACTTACCGAACGTGCCTGAAGATTATGTGCATCGTATCGGCCGCACTGGCCGTGCTGGCGCATCGGGTCAAGCCGTGTCACTGGTGAGCAACGAAGAAATCAAACTGCTGAACGATATCGAGCGTTTGATCAATCGCGTATTAGACCGAGAAATGGTTGAAGGCTTTAACCATGTATTGCCTGAGTCACGTTTAGGTGGCGGCGGAAAAAGCAGCGGTAAATCAGTACCAAGCCGTAGAAATACCCGCAGCTCAAACCAACCTAGCTCACGCGATGGTGCCCCAAGAAGCGCCGAGCATAAAGACGGTCAACGCAGCGGTGACGTCGCGCGCGGCCACAAGCCAAACGACAAGAATCCAAGACACAGTGGTGAAGCCAGTAGCGCCCCCCGCAGTGATGCCAAACCTCGTCCCCCACGTTCAAACGATGGCCGTGCCAATAGCGCAGGCGCTAGTCGTCCAAGTGAAAGCCGTTCAGGTTCTGGCGAAAATCGTGGCCAAGCGGGTGAGAACCCTTACGCCAATGGCCCAAAGAAAAACACCCGTCGCCCAAATAACGGCGCGAGTCGTCCAAGAAATTCACAGGATTAATGCACCCACTGAGCGAACTCGCTTGGCGATTTAGCCGCATTAAGCCCTAAAAAGAAACGCCCAACTCCGTATGGAATTGGACGTTTTTGTTTGTCTTTGTTTATATAGTCAACAAGCTGCACAATACGTTTAGCTCATTATCCACACATTGACCAATAACTCGCTTGAACAATCGCCGCTTTAAACAACAGCCTAAACAATAGCTTAAAACAGCAACCTAAGTTAATTTGCCTTAATATCTGGCAACTGCTGCAGGACTTCATCCGTAAAATAGGGTTCATCTTCAACCCAAAAAATGTAGTCTAGCCCTAGGTAGTTTTGTGCAAAATCCAGCAGATCAGGCACAGTATTCTTTTTACCTGTCTTGGGATTAATCTGCCGCAAATTACCGTCTTGCACCGCCATGCCTTTCACCAATGCCGCTGGATATTCTTTAATAAAGGCGTAACTCTGTCCCATATGGCCTTTACGATATGGCATTAAATCTGGGCCACCTACGCCCATATTGAGCGCTTTGGCTTGCGCAAATAAGCCTCGCATATAGCCTTTGTCATTCCATGGCAGCCATTCGTCTGGTAAAAAGTTCAAATACACCATAGCGGTTGAATGCTGAAATGACTCAGCTAATACCTGCATGTTTTCGCCAATCGCATCGATATAGTCTTTAGGATTAAAATCACTGGGGAAGGTGGTTGTTCCGTCGGCGTTTTCAATCCCCACTTCAATTGAGCTTTCACTAAAGTTAATACCAGTGATTTTCCCATCAAACTCTTGGCCAAGCTGGCGCACCAATTGCTGATAACGCGCACGTACTGCAGGCTCCCACATTTTGGCAGACCAGCCGTATTCGTCATCCGTCACAGGTTTATTGGGATCACGCTCTGGCGCGCTCAGCATGCTTTGCTTCAACACACCGCCTTGATAAATCGGATCATCGAGTAAATACTGAGGCACGTTAAACCTCGGCGTAAAGGATTTATCTTGCAGCTGGATCCACAATTTTTTGCCTATCGAATCGAGATACGCAATATCGGCCTTAATCGCGCTGAAATCATATTCGCCCTGCTTAGGCTCTAAACTGCGCCAAGTATAAACAATCTGCGCACCGCCAAAACGGGGATCGCGCAGCGCCTTGTCGGCACGAATGTTTTCTCCGTTTTCCTCACGATGATTAATGTAAATGTAGTGCTGTAACGGTTGCGACGCTGGCTGTGACTCTAATTGCCGCTCTGGTTGTGACTCTAGCTGCAACTCTGGCTGAATTGATGCAGCGCTCGCTGCGCTCAAAAAGAGGCTTAGTAAAATAGTCCATCGAAACATAAATACTCCAAACCGATGCAGGCCTTATCACCTGACAAAGTCGTTAATCTGCTCATTTATTTTTTACTTAGAATCACTTCTACCACAGGCAAGCTGAGGGGCATATCAATTCAGCAGACAAATACAAAGTGTTACTTAACTCCCTGCCAGAATTAACATTTACAAAACAAACAGACTCAGTCACTGCATTAATCACCCAATAAAAAAGGGAATAAACTTGAGTTTATTCCCTTTAAAAATAGAGCGAATTAAATCGAGGTACGATTCAACTCAAGCTAGGCCAAACTTACTTCATTGGCCAAGCGCGGTAAGATTTACCTTTAATACGGCCGCCAGTTAACTTGTTCAGCGCCTTCTTGGCAACCTTACGATTAACAGCCACATAGGCGCGGTAATCGGTCACTTGGATTTTACCCACCTGTGAGCCTTCGATACCGTTTTCGCCCGTCAGCGCGCCTAGGATATCCCCTGGACGCAGTTTTTCTTTCTTACCACCATCGATTTGTAAAGTGATCATGGTTGGCGCAGCAGGCGTGTTGCCAAGCAAGCTTTCAGATGGCAGTGATTCGCTGGTAATTTCGCGATCTAAATACTCTTCTAACAAGGCAATCTTGTAACCGTCTTGGTCGTTATAGAAGGTATAAGCGGCGCCTTTACTGCCCGCACGGCCAGTACGACCGATACGGTGAATGTGCACTTCGGTGTCGTAGGCAACGTGATAGTTAAACACGGCATCCAGTGCATCGATATCTAAACCACGGGCAGCAACGTCGGTCGCCACTAATACGCAGGCACTCTTGTTAGCAAATTGCAGCAGGGTTTCGTCCCTGTCTCTTTGCTCTAAATCGCCGTGCAGGGCCAATACGCTAAAGCCTAAACCTTCAAGCTCATCGGCCACTTTTTGAGTTTCGCGTTTCGTGTTACAAAACACTACTGCGCTTTCAGGCTTATGTTCTAACAACAATAATTGCAGCGCTTGCATACGCGCCTTGTCATCGTCTAAGCGATAAAAATGCTGGACTATGCTTAAGCTGTCGTGATTACCTTCCACTTTAACCATGCTTGGGTCATACATGATTTGCTTAGCAATCGATTGAATTTGCTCAGGGAACGTCGCGCTGAATAGCAGCGTCTGACGCTCACGTGGCGCTTGTTCGATAATCGCATCGAGGGCGGGTTGGAAGCCCATTTCTAACATGCGATCGGCTTCATCGAGCACTAACATGTTGAGATTGCTTAAATCTAAGCGATTGCGATCTAAGTGATCGACGATACGACCCGGCGTACCCACAATAATGTGCGCGCCGTGTTCCAGCGAGCCAACCTGTGGCCCCATAGGCACGCCGCCGCAAAGTGTCAGTACTTTAACGTTATGAATACCACGGGCAAGGGTACGGATTTCCTGCGCCACTTGGTCGGCCAACTCGCGGGTTGGACATAACACTAAGGTTTGAATACGAAAGCGTTTAACGTCTAACTTGTTCAGTAATCCTAAGCCGAAGGCGGCCGTTTTACCCGAGCCAGTTTTACCCTGACCTATCACATCCTGCCCCGCTAAAATGGGTGGCAAACTTTGCGCCTGAATTGGCGTCATCTCGTTGTAGCCCATAGAAGAAAGGTTCTCAAGCAGTTCGGGTTTTAGCTTAAGAGTCGAAAAAGCCATTGATGGATTAGGCTTAGTATCAGAGTTGCTCAAGGTGAATATCCTGTGGTGGGTAACGAAGCGGCTGCTAGGTTACTGAAATTGCGTTACTTATCGATTTAACTGGTCTATCAAGATTCAGGCTAGCTTGAGTTAAGAATAAAGCGCTAGGCTCGCTCAACCCAAAAGCACGGCTATTGTAGCAACAAAGCACGGCTTTTACCTCAAGTCCTTAAGCAATAGACATATCAGGCGTGAACAACTACAAAAAAGCCCTGTAGGAATACAGGGCTTAGGCTTAGGCTTAGGCTTAGACTTAGATTTAGGCTTGGGTTTAGAATTAGCTCAGCGCGGCAGATTTAACAAATTACGCGATGTGGCCGAAACGCCCTTCTTGATAATCGCGAATCGCCTGCTGAATTTCCGCTTGGGTGTTCATCACAAAGGGACCCATCTGGACGATTTTTTCACGGATAGGTTTACCCGCAAACAGTAGCATCCCAGCGCCGCGCTCATCGGCTTTAAGCTTAAGCACACTTTGGCTATCGACCACTAAACACTCGCCCTGATGATATGACCACTGTGAATCTTCACCCTTGCTTACGTCACCTTGGTACAAGTACAAGGCGACAAACTCATGCCGAGACAAATCAAGCGTGGCCTCAGCATTTGGCGCTAGGCTCAAATCAGCAATAGCAGCCTCACCCGCTAATCCTTGAATAGCCGCACTAATCAGTGGTTGATCTTTAAAGCCCCAATCACCCGCTAAGGCTTTTAAGCTAGCGCCAGTGTTATTGGTCGCTTCAACGCTAGCGCTACCCGCAGTATCTTGATACTTAGCTGGACGCAGCTTGTCTTTGGCGGGCATGTTGACCCAAATTTGGAACCCATGCAGACCATCGACAGCATCGGCCAACGGCATTTCAGAATGCACTACCCCGAATCCGGTGCTCATCCACTGCACATCGCCGGCACGAATCGCCTTCACATTGCCCATTTGGTCGCGATGCTCAAAACCGCCCTTACGAATATAAGTGAAGGTCTCCATCCCGCGATGGGGATGTGCGGGGAAGCCGCCAATAAAATCTTGTTCATCATCGGATTTTATTTCGTCGATCATCAAGAAAGGATCAAATTTAGTCGTCACAAAATCGGCGACACGGCGAATATTGACCCCATCGCCATCCATCGCGGCTTTGGCGGAAAACTGACTTAATACTTTCATTGCTGCTCTCCTATCGGTTGAGCAAAGCGGTGCGTGAAACGTCAAAATCATACGGCTAACACAAGACGCAAACGCTTTGCTGATGGAGGCAGAATAACAAGGAAGTTTACAAAAGAATAACGCGAAATCACGGCCTAAACATTCGAAAAAATAGAACGGTAGGCTGTTGATATCCACTCACACAGGTTTGCCATGGCATTTACTCGTCGACTCACAGACAGCCCGTCCATGGGGCGGACGGTCGTCTCGCTAATCACCATGACTCACCTTTTTGGCTTTAGCGTAACCTGTAGATTTAAAAGCCTTACGCAGCACGCTTTTGGTCATCTCCGAGTTAGATTTTTAGCTCGAGTTAGTGAGTTTCGGATTAAAATTTCTATGGGTAACGCTCGCCATCAGCCGAGCGATGTACGAGCGTCGGTTGCATGGCATTGTTATAGCGCAACCGGTTCATCACGCATTTTTTCCCATGTTTGTACCATAAGCTTCTTGGTTGGTCCCCAGCGATACCCCCCCAGCGCGCCACTTTGCTGTATAACCCGGTGACAAGGGATCAGCAAAGCAACTGGATTTGCTCCAATAGCGTTACCAACAGCCCTTGCGGACCTGGGTGCGCCTAGTGATCTGGCTACTTCGGCATAGCTGGCCACAGCGCCCGGTGGTATTTTCAGTAAAGCACGCCACACGGCGATCTGAAAATTTGTTCCTGTCACATGGAGCGACAGCGGACCTTGCCCGGAAACGATGTCACGGCTAAAAAAGGCATCAATAGCGTGTCGCGTAGATGCCAAATTTTCGCTGATCGAACTGAGAGGCCAATCGTTATACAAGTCATTCAGCAACTCCTCCATGCCTTTGGAGTCCATAAACTCTGCCCGGCAAACACCGCGCCGGGTTACTGCCACAAACATAGGTCCCAGTGGGGTAGGATGTACCCCATACTCGATTTGTACCTCCTTGCCTCGATTTTTATACTCGCCGGGGGTGACGGCTTCCAACTGCACAAAGTGATCATGCAACCTTGAACTGCCACTTAACCCGAGCTCATGTGAGACATCAAGCAAGGAGCGGGAATTATCCAGCAATTCTTTGCCCCGCTCCAATGTCAGAACCTGTAAAAAGCGCTTCGGCGTAGTACCTGCCCAGCGACAAAAAAGCCTTTGAAAGTGATACGGGCTCAGATGTATATGGGCGGCTATTTCCTCTAGACTGGGCTGCTCTGCCGCCCTATCGACCAAATAGGCCATAGCGCTTGCGATTCGGTCATAGTCTGACATGAGGCTGCCTCTCAAACACGATTTATGGATACACCGCCATCGACCAGCATCGCAGACCCCGTGGTGAAGCTGGAGGCATCGGAGGCAAGGTACAATGCAGACTGGGCAATTTCATCTGGCGTCGCCATCCGCTTAAGAGCATGCAAATTATGCACAAATGCCAATGCTTCTGGCGTATTGGCAAACTCACGTCCTGCCGGCGTATCAGTACCGCCAGGTAAAAGGGCATTGACCCGGATATTCTGAGGCCCATGCTCGGATGCCAGCACTTGAGTCAACCCAATAAGGCCCGCCTTACTGGCGGCATAGGCAGCCATGCCTGGCATACCTGCGGTGTAACCAACAAAGGTAGAGGTGAAAATTAACGAACCTCCTTTTCGCGCAGCCATGGCGGGCAGCTGATACTTTGCGCCCAAAAATGCGCTGGTTAAGTTGGTCGCGATAACTTGATTCCAGTCAGCGAGCGACATCTCCGGGACAGGGCCTATAGCACCCAGAATGGCAGCATTGTTAAAAGCGATATCCAGGCCACCAAAGTGGCTTACTGCCTTATCTACCAAAGCTTTGGCAAAAGCTTCTTCGCCAACATCACCGGCGAGTGCCAGTGCTTGCCCGCCTTCCGTATTGATTAAGTCCACCAGGTCATCAAGCTCCTTCTGTCGCCTTGCAGCCACCACTACGGCAGCACCTTCTCTGGCAAAAAGCTTCGCGGCTGCGTAGCCAATGCCGGTACTGGCACCGGTAACAATAGCGACTTTGTTGGCAAGTATAGTCATCGTTATTCCTCTAGGATCTGCTTACTATAAAAGGGTCTATGCCCGAACAGATGCTATATTAGGAGGCCGAACGACTAATGCCGACCCGAATCTTGCTGTATTTCAATTGCGCTATAACGCCCAAAGCCGCTGCGCGGTAAGCGTCAGTTGCCTTTGTTTGTTATATACCTTGCGTAAAAACTTATTAGGCTTTTGATTTGCCATTTTTTGCCAATAAAAATAAGCCAGTTATTGGCGCAAAAAACCATCCCATAAAAAACCATAACCAAGCACTTCGTTTAGTATTTTGTGCCCAATGAGCGCAAAAAATACCAAATAGGAATTGAACCAAGCTAACCGTTGCGTAGGCATTTTCTGCAAAACTAACTTCCATTTAAAAAGTACTCCTGAATCTCATTGGTATATAACGTCTTAGTATTTATGCGCTGCGCTGTTTACCTCATTAGGCCGGTGAAAACGCGCACAGTTAACTGATTGTATTGCAAAGAAGTTATCAGCTTTACTTTAAATACGCACCTAGAAAAACGCTCATGCGCGTTTTTCAAACCTAACACCCACTTAATTAAACATGCAAGACATTGATTTTTATAGAATTAACTTGAGAAAAAATGAGAATACGCGCACAAGTGCAGGATAAAAATCGTTCAAAATCCTTATGATTTGAATACGACTGTATAATTATCCAGTTTTTGATGGGCAGTAGTGAATTACATCACACAGGTGTAACGATGAAAATGTCTAAGACAGAAAGTACGTTCGTTACAGCTCTACTGACAACTTGTTAACTCGTTTGGGGCAATAACTTTTTAGCTGAACGAACAGCCAAAGGGTTAGTGTAGATTGGTATTGTTGCACCAGTGACCTTCTAAAACAGGAATGCTCTAGTTGAGTCCTCTGGGATGCTTCTTTTAAAAGAAATAGGCGCGAGTCACTGGGAAACAATGACAATTCATGCTGCACAACTGACGCGATCGTGATCTTGAATGGTTAGCCAAGCTTTAGAATGTGACCTTAAAAGTGGTCACATTCAGATTCTCACTTGAATTGAAACTTCAACCTAATCCGGTTTAAACACGCCGATCACAGCGCCGGTGGCTTTTTCTGTCACCTTTTCATCGGTTTGCTGTTCACGGTAATCACACTCAGTACATTCAACGGTTTCGATGCCGTTTTCCTTGTAGAGTAAAATGCTGTCTTTAGCGCTGCATTTTGGGCACTTAGCACCGGCTACGAAACGCTTTTTGATTTTAGTGTTTGTCATAATAGATAAAGGACCAGATAGCAGGGCCAAGGGACTCGGCCGAAGAAATTGCCGCTATTTTGCCACACTGATGATTGAATACTAGTGTTACCTGAAAGTATGAGGCCTTAGGTCGATGTGATGCGATTCGCTGAAGATCATCCTGAAAAGTCGAATAATTGTCCGAGTTATCGGGTCAGGCTGTGGTTTGAAACTGGGTTGTACGCTATTATCTGTGCCCTGACGAATTCACGTTCTAACCAAGTTGTAGTCAATGATCAGCATCAACCAAGCGCAATTAATCCGTGGCAGCAAAACCCTGCTAGATGAGACCTCTCTCACGATTTATCCCGGCCATAAGGTCGGTTTAGTCGGTGCTAACGGCACAGGCAAATCTTCACTGCTCGCATTAATTTTAGGTCACTTAAGCCTAGATAAAGGTGAATTTAGTCTGCCTTCTGGCTGGCAAATTGCCACTGTGGCCCAAGAAACCCCTGCGCTCGACGTCTCGGCACTGGAATATGTGATCGATGGCGATAGCGAATATCGCCAATTAGAAGCCCTCTTACACCAGGCCCAAGAAGAGAACGACGGCAATGCCATCGCACTGTTACACGGCAAAATCGACGCTATCGGTGGTTATGCGATTCATTCGCGCGCGGGTTCATTATTAGCGGGTCTGGGCTTTAGTGAAGCCGATCAAAGCAATCCAGTGAAAAGCTTTTCGGGTGGTTGGCGTATGCGCCTCAACTTAGCCCAAGCGCTACTGTGCCGCTCTGACTTATTGCTCCTCGACGAGCCGACCAACCACTTAGACTTAGATACCATGTACTGGCTCGAAGGTTGGATTAAGTCCTATCAAGGCACGCTGATTTTAATCAGCCATGATAGGGACTTTATCGATGAAATCGTTGATGAAATCGTCCACGTTGAAAATCAAAAACTCAATTTCTACAAAGGCAATTACAGTGCCTTTGAGCGCATTCGTGCCGAACGTATGTCGCAACAACAGGTTGCCTTCGAGCGTCAACAAAAAGAACGTGCGCATATGCAGTCCTTCGTTGACCGTTTCCGTTACAAGGCAAGTAAAGCCAAACAAGCGCAGAGCCGCTTAAAGGCACTAGAGCGCATGACGGAGTTGTTGCCGTCTCAAGCCGACAGCCCATTTTATATGGAGTTTCGTGCCCCTGAAGCCCTGCCCAATCCGCTGATTAAGATGGAGCAAGTCGCAATAGGTTATGGCGACAAGCCAATCCTGAGCAAGGTGCATTTAAACTTAGTACCGGGTGCGCGCATTGGTTTGCTTGGCCGTAACGGCGCAGGTAAATCGACATTAATCAAACTGTTATCGGGCCAATTATCGCCAATGACAGGTTTGTATGAACCTAATCCTGGCGTCAATATCGGTTACTTTGCTCAGCATCAAATCGAATTTTTGCGCCTCGACGATACGCCGATGCAGCATTTAGTACGTCTTGCCCCCAATGCCCGCGAACAAGAGTTGCGTAACTTCTTAGGCGGTTTTGGTTTTAATGGCGATATGGCGCTCTCACCTGTACGCCCCTTTTCTGGCGGCGAGAAAGCCCGTTTAGTGTTAGCGCTATTAGTTTGGCAACGCCCTAACCTATTGCTGCTCGATGAACCCACCAACCATTTAGACTTAGAGATGCGCCACGCCCTAACCATGGCATTGCAAACCTTTGAAGGCGCTATGGTTGTTGTCTCGCATGATAGGCATTTACTGCGATTAACCTGTAGCGATTACTATTTGGTGGATCAAGGTGAAGTGCGCGCTTTTGATGGCGACTTAGACGATTATCACCAATGGTTGCTCGATGCGGCGAAAGCCAACTCGAATCAAAGCAGCACCAGCGATGAGATCAAACCTGCCGCCGATAAAAAGCAGCAAAAACGCCTCGAGGCCGAGATCCGCCAAAAGGTATCGCCGCTCAAGCGCAAACAAACTAAGTTAGAAACCGAACAGCAAAAGCTGAGCGAACGCCTCGCCGAGCTAGAACACTTGCTGGCCGATAGCGAATTGTATGATCAAGATAACAAAGCCAAGCTAACCTCGGTACTAACCGAACGAACGAGCTTGACTCAAACCTTAGAAGACAGTGAAATGCAATGGCTCGAGTTGCAAGAAGAGATAGATGCAATGGAGCAAGAGGTCATGGAGCAACAATAACTCCAGCGTTCTTTTACATAAAAGTCAGTAGCAGCAATACAAGGAAATAGTATGGCGGTTTTAACTCAGTTCGACAGTCAACTCTGGCAATGGTGTGATATGAGCTATGCGCAAAACAAAGCGCTCTGTCTCGAATTGCAAAATAGCTGTCAAGTGAACGTCAATCTACTGCTACTGGCACAATATTTAGATATCACCATGGATGTGTCTGGGCCGCAGCAATACAGCACGGACCAATGGCAATCGCTGATGAGCGCTGTGGGTGAATGGGATGAAAGATTTCTCATGCCCTACCGCAAATTACGTAAACTCGCTAAGTCCAGCCTAAATGAGCAAGAGTATCAGCAGATGCTCGCCGTTGAGCTAATGATGGAACGTAAAGCGCAGCGAACCATCTTAAATAAACTCAATGAACTCAGCCCAAGCGGCCAAGCGACAAATCTCGTGAGCTACTTAAGCCTGTTTGGACTCAGTGACATTGACGCCAACGAAATCGGCTTAATCGCCCCCTGATCTAATCCAAACAAATCACGTTAAATCAAGCACCGCAAAGTTAGCTCAATCAAATCAACCCAGTGATCATCAAATCGCTAACGGCTGCGTGCTTGTGGATAGCGTTGACAGTTATCCTCAATCACCAACCAGTTCAGCTGACTCTCAGTGTAAATATGGTACTTGGGCTGAACTTGGTTAGCGTCGTCCAGACTCGCTATGCTCAAGGTCGAGTAATCGGGATATTGAAGATGTCGGTAAGTTAATGATGTACCGCATTTATCACAAAATCCACGGCGAATAAGCTCGGACGATGCGAACTCAGTCACCTGACCTTTAAGCCAAATAACTTGCGTTATCTTGAAGTCCATCCAAGCCCCAAATGCAGATCCCGTGCTTTTTTGGCACGAACGGCAGTGGCAATAATCCGCATCGAAGGGTTCACCCTCAATCTGATAACGAATCGCGCCGCACAAGCAGCCACCTTCCCGTAATGTATTTTTAGGCATACACCCCCCCATTTCCGACCAGCCGCAGACTTTATCGAGTAGTGCTCCATCAAGTAGCGCTTCATCTCGATAAAATAAACCGCTGCTATTTACCTTATCGACATTGAACCGCTACAAAAGAACGTTAATTAAGCGTCGATTTCTTGCTGTAACTTTTCCAGCTCATCCAAAATATGTAGAAATTTTTGGCCAAACTCAGTCACTTGATACTCGACACGCGGCGGCAGCTCGTTATAAATGACCTTATCTAAGATGCCAAATTCTATGTTCTTTTTTAAGCACTGATTCAATACCTTAGTTGAAAGTCCCTCAACTGAGCGCACCATTTCCCCCGGTCTTTGTACCCCACTGGCCAACAGCTGATAAACCGTTAATGACCACTTACAGCCATAAATCGTCTCGACCATACGCGCTGAACGCTCAGGGGGCGATTTGCGTGAAATAATTTTTTCATTGTTATTCATAAAGATGTACCAAAAAGTACCTGCCTTACCTATTTGTACTTACTGTTCAGACAGTTATTGAGTTCTTAAGATTACCACCTTGATAATACTTAGGAGTAGAAAATGCAATTTAATACCTCAAATCTCGCCATTATTGTCGGTGGTAGCAGCGGCATAGGTTTCGAAACGGCGAAACAACTGGCCGAACAAGGCGTATCAGTGCTCATCGTCGGCAATCAGCAAGATAAACTCACCGCAGCCATCGCCGCAATCAAACACGCCCATCCGGCAGCCGAGTTACGCGTCGACGGTTTTCAAGCCAACCTTTACCAAGCTGCGGATGTTAATCGGTTAACCGCACACATTAGCCAGCTTGAGCAAAAGGTCGGCTACCTAGTCAATGCAGCGGGTTATTTCAATCCCAAATCCTTTATCGACCACTCAGAGGCTGATTACGATCTCTACATGGCGTTAAATAAAGCCCTGTTCAAAATCACCCAAGCCGTGACCCACAAGATGATCGATGCGGGCGGCGGTAGTATAGTGAACATAGGTTCTATGTGGGCAAAACAAGCGGTTAAAGCCACGCCGTCATCGGCCTATTCCATGGCCAAAGCCGGATTACACGCATTAACCCAGCATTTAGCGATGGAACTGGCGGATAAGCATATTCGCGTCAACGCGGTTTCACCCGCCGTGGTCAATACGCCCATCTATAACGCTTTTATCCCAGAGGCAGAGCTAGACCAAGTGATTGAAAGCTTCAACACTTTTCACCCAATCGGTCGAGTCGGTACGCCGACAGATGTGGCAAACAGCATTTGTTTTCTTTTATCTGACGATGCGAGCTGGGTGACCGGCGCGATTTGGGATGTTGATGGCGGCGTGATGGCTGGACGCAACTAATATTGCAGACAAAGCGAGTATGCTAGTGCGTAACGGTGTGCTTACTCAATTAGCGCACTGTTAGCGCAGTAAGACGCAACGAACACAGTAAACAATCATAATTCTAAGTTAAGGTTAAATAATGTCTAACACTATGCTCAATATGAACTTTAGCGAACGTGTCGTTATTGATACACAGCAGCAACCCTGGCTGCCAAGCCCTGCTCAAGGCGTTTGGCGCAAACCACTCGAGCGGGAGGCTAAAGAGTCTGGACACACCAGCAGCATAGTGAAATACGACGCGGGGTCGCAGTTTGCGACTCACAAGCATCCGCTAGGCGAGGAAATTTTTGTACTCGAAGGGGTATTTTCCGATGAAAACGGCGATTATCCCGCGGGCAGTTATCTTCGCCATCCGCCAGGGAGCCAACACGCGCCGTTTAGCCACGAAGGCTGCGTTATTTTAGTCAAACTCAATCAATTCGATCCGCGAGATCTTGATGTGGTCAAGATGAACACTCAGCAGACAGAGTGGTTACAAGGCATAGGCGGCTTACAAGTGATGCCGCTACACGAATTCGAGCATGAACATACTGCGCTAGTGAAATGGCCTAAGGGTGAAACCTTTCAACCCCATCGGCATTTTGGCGGCGAAGAAATATTAGTGTTATCGGGCAAGTTTCAAGATGAGCAAGGGGAATATCCGCGCCACACTTGGATACGCAGTCCGCACATGAGCGGCCATTTTCCTTTTGTCGAAGAGGAAACCATTATCTTAGTGAAAACAGGTCATTTGCCTATTAGCGCGATTCAGCCCAAGTCACAGCGAGCATAGTCTTAAGCAACGTAGGTTTCTACAAGCATAAATTACGTCTGCATAAGTTGCTGCGGCATACGTTTCAGCAACTTAATCTGCTGCTGAGTTCTCTGCAACTCAGCATCAGAATCATTGGCTAAAGTAACATCACCCTTTGCCGTCGGTGAGTTTTTGCGCGAGTGCGGTGGCATTACGTGCCGTGATGCCATAAATCGACAGCTGCGGGTTAGCGCCAAGGCTGGTCGGAAAGATAGAACCGTCCATTACAGACAAGTTTTCTAAATAGTGTGACTGACCATAACTGTTCACCATAGAAAGCTTTTCATCTTCGCCGAAGGGACAACCGCCCATCACATGCGCCGATGCAACGATAGTGCGCAGTGGCGCGAGTGACATCTGCGCAATGCTTTCTTTGGCGTCTTTCCACGAAGATAAGTAAGGCATACCATCACTGATCGGTAAGACTTTTAAGGCGCCCGCCGAGAATTGTAACTCCGCCATACTGGCAAAAGCGCGTCTCGCGGCCCGCCAAAAGGCATCGGTCAAGGGATAATCTAAGGTAAATCCCTTAGGCGTTAAGTGGACTTCACCGCCCTGACTGTCGGGATGATAACCATCGCGGATTAAGGCAATAGTCACTTGCAACTGATTGAACTGCGCCATCAACTCGGCATGACTCGCGCCATAACCTAAGGTTTTAGAGGCTATTAAAATCGGGTGCACTGGCGGCACTTCGAGTTTATAGCCCAGCTCACCATCGGCGTCATTCTTCCACACAAATTCATCGGAATAGATAGATTGCGGCGCGCCGCTATGGCCGTTTATCGAATCGGCAAACACGCCACCGGATAACAAAGTCGGATGTAAAAAAGTGCGTTTACCCAAAAGCTTGTGGGGATCGGGCACCTGCGAGCGCATCAAAATCGTCGGCGTATGGATAGCGCCCGCACTCAAAATATAATGTTTGGCCTTAAATAACAGCTCAACGTCAGTGGGTCGTAAATTCACATCTAGCGCCTGCGCCTTTAACGCAAAGACTTGGCCATTATGGTGCTCAATTTTAGTCACTTTAGCGCGACTGATCAGCTGCGCGCCTTTCTCAAGAGCAGAGGGAATGGTGGTGACTAACATAGATTGCTTCGCATTGACCGGACAACCCATGCCGCAATAGCCAGTATTCCAACAGCCCGCCACATTGCGTTTAATCACTGTGTATTCCCAGCCAAGATTGATACAACCTTGCTTCAGGGCGGCATTATTACGGTTAGGCTCATAGTTCCATTCATGAATGTTGAGCCGCTGCTCCATCTGTTCAAACCAAGGGTCTAAGCTTTCGCGATTAAGCCCAGCAACCGACTTATGTTGCGCCCAAAAAGCTAGCGCCTCGGTCGGTGTGCGAATAGAAGTGGTCCAGTTAACTGTGGTTGAGCCACCGACTGCGCGGCCTTGAAAAATCCCAATCGCCTTGTCGGCGGTTTTCATCGCCGCAGCTTGTTGATACAAGTTGGGGTAAGCGACTCGCTCTTCCATATTAAAATCGCTGGAGGATTTTAGCGGCCCCGCCTCAATCATGATCACGCTTAGCCCAGCTTGAGTAAGGATTTCGACCGCCACACCGCCGCCAGCACCTGTACCGACAATAATCACATCGGCTTCAAACTGCTGGTTTTCTTGCAATTGGCTCGCATCAGTGTGCAACCAACCAGAGTTTAAACCATTCACTATAGGATCTATGATTGCCAACTTGAGTGCTCCACTGTCGCGGGTAAGATGCTTATTATTGGGCGTTTGATTCGGTTACAAACGGGCGAGCTAGTTGAACAGTTCAGGTTTGGCATAATGCAGGCGACTCCAGTGTTCAGGGCAAGCGTAGTAACTGGCCATCACTAATTCCCGCAACCCGAGATAAGCCGTTTGTAATAGCGCAAAATAACTGTGGCGCCAGGTTTCTAGCATGTCGGTTAACTCGGCGGGAGAGCGCATCAATAACGGTGTCATACTTGAGGTCAGTACGAGTAAGCCGAGGCGATTTTCGAGCATATCGAGCAGTTCAAATAACTCGGTCTGCTGCTCATCGGGCAACACAGTAATTGACTGTTTGATCGCATCTAAAGTGCGATTTTGCGCCGCGAGCTTGTGGGTTGCCACATCGGGTAAAGCCCCGTCGAGCATCACAGGTAACAGTACGCTAAACAACAAGCGATAATCTTTGCTTTCGCTGTCTTCTGGCACACTAAACTCAGGAGAATAAAGATTGACCCCTAAGGCTAACGCCGCCGTACCGGCAAACGCGCCCATCAAAAAGGTTCGTCGCTTCATCTCTATCTCCTAAATTTCAATCTAAATGTCGGCCTAAATATCAGCATAAAAAACAATTGTGCTACACTGCCCACGCGTTTATATCTAAGCGACTTCAGAATAAGAATTTCAGCATTTTGAGGTCGCTTGGGTATAAATTAAACACACGTTTTAATTTTCAGCAATAGCCGATACCAAGATAAACATCCATGCCAAATTCTTTTATGCCACCTTGGTGGGCCAAGAGCCCCCATGTACAAACGATTTTACCCGTATTCACTAAAGTGGCCAAACCAGCATTACAGCGGCAGCGCTTAGAGTTACCCGATGGCGATTTCATCGATTTAGATTGGCAGGATGTTCCGCAGTCTGGCAAACCGATAGTGGTGATCATCCACGGCTTAGAAGGCAGCGCTCAGTCCCATTATGCAAGACGGATACTGCAAGCCTGCAAAGGACAGCAACTCGCAGCCGTGGTGCACCATCACAGAAGTTGTTCGGGTGAGGCCAATCGCCTCGCGCGAAGTTATCACAGTGGTGACACGGACGATTTACAGTTTAGTCTATCGACACTGAAAAGCGCGTATCCGCAATCGCCCTTATTAGCCGTAGGTTACAGTTTAGGCGGCAATGTGCTGACTAAGTATCAGGGCGAATATCAGGATGACAGTTTATTAGCCCGCGCTGTGGTTGTGTCGGCGCCGCTGCAATTGTCCGCCTGCGCTAAACGTTTAGAAAATGGTTTTTCGAAGGTGTATCAAAGCTATTTAATCAAACAGTTACAGCAAAAAATCAGCCATAAATTAAACGTTCCTGACTTAGCCCTCTCTATGCCGCTGAGCCAGTTGCAGGTCGACCGTTTAAATACCTTCTATGATTTTGACGATAAAGTCACAGCGCCTTTGCATGGCTTTGACGGCGTCGACGATTACTATACGCGTGCCAGTGGCTTACCCTTTGTCAGCCGCATTACTAAACCGACGCTTATCATGCATGCCAAAGACGATCCCTTTATGACAGATGAAGTGATCCCAAAGACAAACCAACTATCGGGTTATGTGGAATACGAACTGCACCCCTATGGCGGCCACGTCGGCTTTATCGAAGGCGGTACACCTTGGAAACCGCGCTTCTATCTTGAGCGACGGATTTTGCACTTTTTACTCGGCGATCAAAGCTTAGGCAAGCCTAGCGAAGACCCAATCAACGACGACAATACTATCCAAGGAAGCACCGATGCTCATTCCCTATGAAGCCCTGTTACAACTCCCAAAGGAAACGCTCGCCAATTTGATCCGCGAGTATCTTCTCGGTCAGGTGGAGGATGGCAGCTTTGCCAGTCTCGATGAACAGGAACTGGCTCAGGCGATAGTTCAATGTCAACAAGCACTTAAACAAGGTAAGCTGAAATTAGAATACAGTGAAGACGATGAGTCCTTCGCGATACGCTCGGCGGATCAAATAGCACAGCAGCAAGATTGACCAGCCCTACCTCTGTACCGTATAAATAGTACTCGCGTTTTTATCGCTTCCCCATAAGCGGCTCTTTTGGTTCCTAGCTAGGTAGAAAAAATGTCAGCAAAACATCCCATTATTGCAGTTACAGGCTCATCAGGTGCGGGAACTACCACCACCACGACTGCCTTTAGCCATATTTTTCGCCAACTCGGGATCAACGCCGCCTTTGTCGAAGGCGATAGCTTTCATCATTTTACCCGCGCAGAGATGGAAGTCATGATCCGCAAATCCCAAGCTGAAAACCGCAACCTCAGTTATTTTGGCCCAGAGGCCAATAACTTTGCCCGCTTGGAACAATGCTTTCGCGACTACAGCACCACAGGCCAAGGTGAAACCCGCAGCTATTTACATACCTTCGATGAGGCTGTGCCTTTTAACCAGATGCCCGGCACTTTCACCCAATGGCGACCACTACCTGAAAATACCGACATGCTCTACTACGAAGGCCTGCATGGCGGCGTGGTGACTGGTGATGCCAATGTCGCCCAGCATGTGGACTTGCTGATCGGCATGGTGCCGATAGTCAACTTAGAGTGGATCCAAAAAATTATCCGTGACACTTCGGAGCGCGGCCATAGCCGTGAAAAAGTCATGGGGTCAATTGTGCGCAGCATGGATGACTATATTAAGCACATGACGCCGCAGTTCTCCCGCACTCATATTAACTTTCAGCGAGTGCCAACGGTCGATACTTCTAACCCCTTTAGCGCCAAAGATATTCCGAGCTTAGACGAGAGCTTTGTAGTGATCCGCTTTCGCGGCATCAATAACGTCGACTTCCCCTATTACCTCAATATGATCCAAGGTTCATTTATGTCACGGGTCAACACCTTAGTCGTGCCCGGCGGTAAAATGTCGCTGGCGATGGAGCTTATCCTCACGCCTTTGATTAAAGATTTGATGGAAAAACGCCAGCAACTCAATACTCCCGAAGCAAACTAAAACTTTGCGAATGGGGGGCGAATTTAACTAAAGGCTAAGGAAATAAAGTCTTTTTTTGCAATAGATTAAGTTTGATTTAAGCCATTAGCGCTAATCTTATCGGCATCGGGATTTCAGGCGAAAGAACGATAGTTGGCATACTCTTGGGAGTTAATTCCCCCATCTTGATCTGTTGATTTCCTTGAGTATGTCAGCAACCTCTTATGAACAGTTAATTCCACATCCATGCTTGATCTGTTGATTACCTTAAGTATGTCAGCAACCTTATCTTAAACTCTAAAGCTTAAGAGTTAATTCCGCATCCATGCTTGATCTATTGACTCCCTCGGGTATGTCAGCAACCTTATAACGTAACGTTAAGTCTTCAGCGTTAATTCCACATCCATACTTGATCTGTTAATTCCCTCAAATATGTCAGCAACCTCTTAATAAACAGTTAACTCCATACCTGTGTTTGAGTCAGCCTGTATTTTAAACTGATTTTCTGCGTACGAGATTCTTGTACATCACCCTGCACTCTAAGGCTATGCCTCTAGGCGAGCAGTAGATCGATTCCTCTTCTAAACCTTCACCACCAAAACCACAGTGGCGATAGAAATCCACCGCATTCAAAGTCGATTCCAACCTCAGCTGAGCAATGCCCTGATTAAAAGCCATGGTTTCAATAAATTGCAGTAGCGCTTTACCGACCCCAAGCCCCATAGCATCGGGGGAAACAAACAGCGCCTCTATCTGGGCATAGGGTTCATCCAACATAGCAGTGCCAACCACAGTCTTAAGCGCCAACTCGTCAGAGGACAACTCTGCCACATAAAAATGTGCATCGACGATACGACTAAATTGCTCAGTCAGTTCGCCTTCGGTCCAAATAATCAGATCGCCCACATCATAAAATCCGGCGCAGCCTTTATTGATGGCTGCATTGCGGATATCCCAGCAGGCCTGAGCATCCGCTTTCGTTGCTTTTCGTATAGTTATCATCATGCTTACCGATTAAAAACGCTCAGCCATAACATGCCATGAAGCCGCTGAAACGCCAAGTAAACTATTGGCCTAGTATTTCACCCAATAAAAAACCGCCCGTAGGCGGTTTTAATCCAGTCTGCAGAACCTTAATGGATCTGCGCTAACCTATCTGACTTAAGTCTTAGAGCTAAGTGTAGAGCTAGGTTTAGCCTTTGATCAATTCACTAATGGTCAATACGCCGTGGGTCGTTGCACCCGCGCCCCACATAGCAGAAGCAGAATCTTCAAAAGCGCCCGCTAAATCAACGTGTAACCATTTAGCTTCAGGTGAAACAAAGCGCCATAGGAAACCAGCCGCATTAGAAGCCCCACCGGCACCGCCGCCTTTCATTGCGCGGCTGTTGGCTGTGTCAGCATAGGCAGATGGACACATTTCTTTGTGCCAAGGATCCAGCGGCAGCGGCCATACGCGCTCGGCAACACTTGTGGCTTTTTGCTGGGCCAGTTGCAACACATCAGTCTGTGGCGAGAAAATCGCGTTGTAGTTAGAACCCACCGCCATCACTGCGGCGCCTGTAAGGGTCGCTGCATCGATAATAAAAGGAGCGCCTGTCGCAGAAGCGGCTTGCAGACCATCGGCCAACACTAAGCGCCCTTCCGCATCTGTGTTCACCACTTCAACTGTCACGCCATTTTTGTAGGTCAAAATATCACCTAACTTATAGGCACGGCCGCTGATCAAGTTTTCAGCACAACATAAGAAGAGTTTAACCCGTTTGTTTAGGCCAGATTTGATTGCTAAACCAAGCGCGGCAGTCACAGTCGCCGCGCCGCCCATATCGCATTTCATACCTAACATGCCTTCAGAGGCTTTGATGCTGTAACCGCCAGAATCAAAAGTTATCCCTTTACCCACAAGCGCCACAGACACAGGTGCATCGGCGGCTAATGGGTTGAAGTCTAATTCTAACATTGCTGGTGGACGCTCACTGCCGCGGCCCACTGCATGGATACCAATCCACTGTTCTTCCAGCAGCGCTTCGCCTTCGATAATCCGATAGCTCACTTTGTCGCCACCGATTTCAGCCAACCATTTCGCCGCTTGTTGGGCGAGCTTCACTGGCGACAGATTTTCAGGCGTATCGTTGATCAGTTGACGGGCAAAAGTTGCCACATCGAGTCGACGTTGCAATTCGGCTTGTACAGCTTCCTCACCACACCAATGGATTTGATAACCAGGTTTTGCCGTCGCGAAACCTTGGGCAAACACCCATTGGCTATTGAGATCCCAAAACTGCCCAGCTAATTCCACACTGCTAATGCCTTGGCTGCGCAGTTTACGGGCCGCCATTTGAATTTGACGTAGCTCATCGCCACCTGCTAAATGAATTTGCGCACCGTCGGCAGTATAAGTCACATCAGCCTTGCCCCAGTGGGCGGCGGGTGCTTCTTTGGTTAATTGCACTTTCATTAATTCAGTTACTTTTAGTTCACTCATTAGGGATCCTTATTTTTCGATTCGTTTTAGAACAATCAGAACAAACTTTATGGCGGCAGTTTACTGCTAGCAGGCGATGACGCAAAGCGATTGGCTGAAGTTACTCAGGTAAAATCTGTAAACATTTGCGAAATTTGCTAGGCTTTGCAGCATAGAACAGCCGATATAGGTCTACCGATGGAATTTACACCGCCACTACAACAGGGCATTTTATTGCGCCGCTATAAGCGTTTTCTGGCCGATGTGCAGCTAAGCGATGGCAGTGAGATCACACTACATTGCCCCAATACTGGCTCTATGCGTAATTGCCTGTATCCCGGTGAAACCGTATGGTTTTCTACCTCTGATAACCCTAAACGTAAATATGCCCATACCTGGGAACTGATGACCACGCCCAATGCTGGCTTAATCGGTATCCACTCGGGTCAGGCCAACACCTTAGCCGAAGAAGCCATCAATAAAGGTATCATTGCTGAACTCACGGGTTATGACAGCCTAAGTCGTGAAGTCAAATACGGTGATGAAAATAGTCGCATCGATATCCTGCTACAGGGTGCTCAAAAACCCGCCTGTTATATAGAAGTCAAAAGTTGTACTTTGCTCGAAGATGGCCAAGGTTATTTTCCTGATGCTGTGAGCCTACGCGGTCAAAAACATCTACGTGAATTAATGCACATGGTGAGTCAAGGCCACAGAGCTGTATTGCTGTTTGTGGTGCAGCACAGTGACATATTCAGTGTTGCACCCGCAGCACATATCGACCCTGAATATGCTAAGTTACTGAAAATAGCTGTGTTAGCTGGAGTGGAAGTCCTTGCCTATCGCTGTGAAATGTCCCCGACTGAGATTCACCTAGCCCAAGCCTGCGATGTACGAGTATGATGTTAAGGCTGAGTTAAATTTGATTTCAGTTGAATTAGCGAACATAGTCAAAAAATTCAATCAAAGCAGAATGAAAAGTTTGCCTCGATGTGAAGATTCTGCTATAGATAGCGGCCGTTCTTAAGGACGCCCTACAAACGCAAATGATTACAGGAGATGCGTTATGCCTGAAGGCACCAAAAAACTTGGCGTACTCGCTATCGCAGGTGTAAATCCTTACCAGGAAAAACCGGGTGAGGAGTATATGAACGCTAAGCAACTGGGTCACTTCAAGACAATTCTTGAAGCTTGGCGCAATCAGTTGCGTGAAGAGGTCGACCGTACTCTTAGCCACATGCAGGACGAAGCCGCAAACTTTCCCGATCCTGTTGACCGTGCAGCACAAGAAGAAGAGTTCAGCCTCGAACTTCGTGCTCGCGATAGAGAACGTAAGCTGATCAAAAAAATCGAAAAAACACTGCAAAAAATTGAAGAAGACGATTTCGGCTTCTGTGATTCTTGCGGTATCGAAATCGGCATCCGCCGTCTCGAAGCGCGTCCAACAGCCGATCAATGTATCGACTGTAAAACGCTTGCAGAGATCAAAGAGAAACAAATGGCTGGTTAATCAAGCATACTGGGCGGGGATTTCCCCGCCTATTTGTTTATAACAACTCCTAAGCTCGACGAGCTTAAGCCAAGCTCACTCCAATTTACCCCGATTCGCTTTTATCCTTGTATCCCTCTAAAATACGCCCACTTTGACTGACACTAGCTGCTTACTCAGTACTATGGCGACTTTATCTTCTCCAACTTTAGCTTCTCGCCCCTATGTCGGCCGTTTTGCACCTTCGCCTTCGGGTGCCTTGCACTTTGGCTCGCTTATCGCCGCCCTTGGCAGCTATCTGCGTGCGCGGTCGCAACAGGGTAAATGGTTGATTCGCATTGAAGACATCGATCCTCCGCGGGAAGTCAAAGGCGCTGCCGATGATATCTTACGCACCTTAGAAGCCTATGGATTTGAGTGGGATGATGTGCCGCTTTATCAGAGCCAGCGCACCGCGGCCTATCAAGCACAAATAGATTCGCTGCTCGCCCAAGATAAAGCCTATTTCTGCCAATGTAGTCGCAAGCAAATTCAAGCCATGGGCGGCGTCTACGATGGCCGCTGTCACCGCTTGCCACAAACACAAGCTAGAAATGTGGTTAAGTCTGGGGCGGTGCGGATAGTCAATACCGCGCAAGTGCAGCAATTTGACGATAACCTCATGGGGCATATTTGCGTCGATAGCCATTTTGCCGCCGAGGATTTCATTATCAAACGCAGCGATGGCCTGTACGCCTATCAATTAGCCGTGGTGCTCGACGATGCTTATCAAGGCATCACTGAAGTGGTTCGAGGTTGTGATTTAATCGAAGCCAGTTGTCGCCAACTGAGTTTGTATCAAAATTTTGACTTAGCGGCACCGCAATGGTTGCACTTGCCACTCGCCTGTTTAAGTAAAGGTTTTAAGCTCTCAAAACAAAATCATGCACAGGCAATTGATACGCTTAATCCGCAGGCGAGCCTCAATGCGGCGCTGGCATTTTTAGGCCAACAACCCGTTGAGACCCAAGGTTCTGTGGCACAAATGCTCGCTCAAGCCGTGGGACAATTTCAATTATCCACTATACCGCAACAATCTGAGATACTGATCGAGCCCTGATATACTCATTAGGCCGCATTTGGTATATGATAGCCGCCAGATTTTTAATCAAATAACAGATCATATTTCGAGGTGTCCCATTTTTCGCCGTATCAGCCAATTCTGCAAACAGCTATTTGAAGACGCGCCTAAAACGACCGCTCCGACTCCAGCTCAGATTGAACCAACAACGCCTGAACAAAGTTCTGGAGCGTTAAGCTTAGAGTTAGTGCCAAGAGATGCCCATACCATCTCGCGCAAACAAATCAGCGAAAATGCCCTTAAGGTGTTATACAGACTGAATAAATCAGGTTTTAAAGCCTATTTAGTCGGCGGCGGTGTACGCGATTTACTCTTAGGGATTGAACCGAAAGATTTCGACGTAGTGACCAATGCGACACCGGAAGAAATCAAAAAACTGTTCCGCAACTGCCGAGTCGTTGGCCGTCGTTTCCGTCTGGCCCATATTGTTTTCGGCCGCGATGTTATCGAAGTGGCGACCTTTCGTGGTCACCATGGCGAAAGCAATGAGAAAGTCTCTAAAGCCAATGCCGAAGGGCGTTTGCTACGTGATAACGTTTATGGCGAAATCGACGAAGATGCCGAGCGCCGCGACTTTACCGTCAATGCCCTCTATTACGATATCAGCGATTACTCGATCCGCAGCTACGGCGGCGGTATGGCCGATCTCAAAGCGGGTACGTTGAGATTAATTGGCGATCCAGAAACCCGTTACCGTGAAGATCCGGTGCGTATGTTAAGGGCGGTGCGTTTCGCCACTAAACTCAACATGGGTATCGAAACAGTAACAGCTGCGCCGATTAAACAATTAGCGCCACTGCTAAAAGATATTCCCGCAGCGCGTATGTACGAAGAAGTGCTGAAACTCTTCTTTGCAGGCAAAGCCTTAGCCAACTTCGAACTGATGCAAGAATACAAGCTATTCGCGCCGCTGTTTCCACAAGTGGCCGCTCTGCTAAAAGATGATCCTAAAGGCACGACCATGAAAATGGTGCAAGCCATTATGAAGAGCACAGATCAAAGAGTTAACGAAGATAAGCCTGTTACGCCTTCATTCTTCTATGCTGCGCTTCTCTGGTATCCACTGCGTCAACGCGCCGAAGATATTGCCGTTGAAAGTGGCCTGACCTTATACGATGCTTTCTTTGCCGCTATGGGCGATGTGATGGAGCAGCAATGCCAAACCATTAGCATTCCACGCCGCTTTAGTACGCCAGCCAAAGACATTTGGCAGTTACAGTTACGCTTTGATCGTAGCCAAGGCACTCGCGCCTTTAAACTGATGGAACATCCTAAGTTTAGAGCCGCATACGATTTACTATTGCTCAGGGGCGAAGTCGAAGCGGGTAATGTCGCTAAGAGTGCCGCTTGGTGGCAACAGTTTGTTGAAGCCGATGAAACCGAACGCTTAGCCATTGCGCGTAGCGGCAGTAAATCGCCAAATCGCAACCGTAATGCCACTCAACGTCGTCGCCGTCCTCGCGCGCCGAATGCCGATGGTTCAGCGCCGACGAGCACACCTAAGGCAAGTGGCGCACCAAAAGCGAAAGCGGCGGAATAATGCCTCGCGTCTACGTCGCATTAGGCGCGAATCTCGACGATCCCAAGGCGCAATTGGACAATGCCGTCACGGCATTGTCCGCATTAGCCTTAGGCAATAGTCTACTGGTTTCCCCTTATTATCATTCGACGCCTATGGGCGATGTCGTGCAACCCGATTATGTTAATGCGGTGGTCAGTTTCGATACTGATCTTGAGCCATTAGCCTTACTCGATGCATTGCAGCATATCGAAAATACCCAAGGTCGAGTGCGTCTTGAGCGTTGGGGTCCCAGAACCTTAGATCTCGATTTACTCTTGTACGGCAATGAGAATATGGACATTCCCAGACTCAAAGTGCCCCACTACGGTATGAAAGAGCGCAGCTTTGTGCTCGTGCCTTTAGCTGCAATCGCACCAAATCTTATTCTGCCGTGCAACACTGCAATCGGCAGTCTTATCGATACAAAAATGTTGGCCGAGTTACAACAACTGGGCATTGATCATTGAAGTCCGTCCCCAGTTAGCTTATAACACCACTTCTATTTGGTTTGAAGATCATCCATATGTCTAAAATTACTAGCTCAACCCTGTTGAAATACAAACAGGAAGGTAGAAAATTCACGGCACTGACAGCCTATGATGCCAGTTTTGCCAGCGCGTTCGATAGCGAAGGTGTAGATGTGCTGCTCGTCGGCGATTCTCTAGGAATGGTTCTCCAAGGCCATGATGATACCCTGCCCGTCTCTACAGCAGATATCGCTTACCATACCCGCTGTGTCCGTCGCGGTATCGAACGTGCCCTGCTGATCGCCGATATGCCCTTTATGAGTTACGCCACACCAGAACAAGCTATGGTTAACGCCACTGAGTTGATGCAGGCTGGCGCGAACATGGTCAAAGTCGAAGGTGGCCACTGGTTACTTGAAACTGTCACTAAGCTCACGGAACGCGGTATTCCCGTGTGTGCTCACTTAGGCTTAACACCTCAGTCAGTCCATGTATTTGGTGGTTTTAAAGTGCAGGGCCGCGACGCCGAAAATGCCCAGCGCATTCTCGACGAAGCAAAAGCATTAGAAGCGGCTGGTGCTCAACTATTGGTTGTGGAATGTATTCCTGCGCCACTCGCAACGGCGATCACTCAAGCCTTAACGATTCCAGTTATTGGGATTGGCGCAGGCGCATCAACCGATGGACAAATTTTGGTCATGCATGATGTGTTAGGTATTTCAAGTGGTTATATTCCACGTTTCTCGAAAAACTACCTAAAACAAACCGGTGAAATTCGCTCGGCCGTGCGCGCCTATATCGACGAAGTTGCCCAAGGAACATTCCCTGGCGACGAACACACTTTTAATTAATAACCGATTTATGCAAGGTAAGGCTCAATGATCACTAGCGCCCATATTGATGATATTCGTACCCAAGTGCGTGCATGGCGTGCCAAGGGCGAAACCGTCGCCTTTGTGCCTACCATGGGCAATCTCCATCAGGGACACATTACTTTAGTCAAAGAAGCCGCGAGCAAGTGTGACCATGTGGTGGTCTCAATTTTCGTTAATCCAATGCAATTTGGTCAGAACGAAGATTTAGATGCTTACCCACGCACACTGGCTGCCGACAGCGAAGCCCTCACGGCTGCTGGCGCTGAGCTATTATTCACCCCAACGCCAGCCGTGATGTATCCCAAGGGTCTAGAGCAGCAAACCTATGTCGAAGTCCCAGGGATTTCCGACGTGCTTTGTGGTGCGAGCCGTCCGGGACATTTTCGTGGTGTTGCGACTATCGTTTGTAAACTGTTTAACATAGTACAGCCCGATGTGGCGCTATTCGGTAATAAGGACTATCAACAGCTGTTAGTGATCAAAACTATGGTTGAAGACTTGTCATTACCGATTGAAATTATCGGTATTGATACCATACGTGAAGACTCAGGCTTAGCCATGAGTTCGCGCAATGGTTATCTCACTGCCGCAGAAAAAGCCGCAGCGCCTGCACTAAAACAAGCCATAGATGCCATGGCCGCTGGGATCAAGCAAGGTGAAAGTTTTGAACAAGTGACCGAGCAAGCAAAAGCCAAGTTAGTCGCGGCCGGTTTTACGCCGGATTATCTCGAAATTCGCCACGCTCACACGCTAGAACAGGCCCAACATCAGGATCAAGCCTTAGTGATTTTAGCCGCCGCCTATATAGGTAAAGCACGGCTTATCGATAACTTAAGGTTCGATCGCTAATAGTTAGCGTCAATCAATAAAGGGAGCTCTCGCTCCCTTTTTTATGCTTTGAATCTGCCGCGCACCATTAAATTTATCGTTTAGAATCAACCTTAGCGCCAAAAAATTGAATCGTCAAAAAACTGGTTTTATCCCTAAACTTACGCCATAGTATGATGCAGATGTTAGCGATAAGTAAAATCTTGGCCACTACAATAAACACAGTAAATTTGCCCCTTTACTGATATATAGCTAATACTTTAATACCTTAGGTTTAATGGCCCCAAAAACCAACGTCCCATGGGACGAGGGATAAATCACTGATTGAATAGACTTAATGGCGCAAGCATTAAGCTGACTATTTATCGATTGTAATCAAAGAACTAAATCATAATCGCTATGCAAGTGTACAAAGGATTTGTGGCCTAATGGTAAGACTGATACTCACCCTAATCTGTGTTATTTTGCCAAGTGCAGTACAGGCAAATACCATTTATAAATGCCGTAAAGATGACAAAATTGTCTTTAGCCAAACCGCTTGTCCGCAGGAATTTAGCCAACATAAAATCGAATATCAATTGGGGATCACCACGGAAGTCGACTCAGATAAAAGGGACATTCCAGTCGATCCCCTGCAAGCGCTACTGAATCGCCAAACCATTTCTAAAGAAAAATTGCTGCAATTACTCGATGGCGAAATCTATCGACTTAAACAGGAGAACAGCTATTTTGAAATTCTGCGCGCCAGTGAATTACAAAAACTAGAGCGTAAACGTTATTGGCAAAATAAAGAAAAAAGCGATCCTGAATACATCAACGAAATGAACGATATCAATACTCGCTTCAATGCGCTGACTGTGAACAATAACAGCGCAATGCAGCAACTGAAGGATAGAAAAAACCAGATCAGTGCAGAGGTCTCCCCTGAAGAATCGAAGGAGCCAGAGAAACACTGATCTCATATAAAAGGTTAGTGCTCAGCTTGTCACTCATTCACCAAGGAATTCGACCACTATGGTCGAATTTTTTTACTCATAAAACCGCTCACTAAAATCTTCATTGTGATTTAAAGTCAACCGAAGATAAACACCATATAGTTCGCCTTTAAACATGCTTTAATACCGCTAAATAGCTCTTGAATTGAGTCAATCCCACAACACTATTCTCACCATATTTCCTATAACTTGTTTCCCCGAAAAATATCACGTGATAATCGATGCATTGCTTGATTTGGTTGCAGCATTGTTTAAAAACTGAAGGATAACTTAGCAACGAGTACGACTTAACTACTAGACCAACTAGACTACTCGGCCTAAAAAAACACTCTCTAAAAAACAGATAAAAATAACTGAATCAATTGGATAACGATAAATCCATCATTTATCTACTGTGAATCCTTTGCGTAATAAATACCCTTTTGGCCAATTGCGGCATATTAACGGGACTCGTATCTTCAGGGCTGAATTTGGAGTGTCTGTTGTTTTAGACAGCCCAAGATATTTGATGCAAGGAGTCACCCGTGCCAAATACCTCTATACGCTTTTTGGTACCGCTGCTCCTACTCTGTAGTTGTATGACCTCAGCACAAGAGCTGAATGTCAATGAGTTACCTATAACCCTGCAGGCATTACTGGAACGTTCCGGTCGCGATAACCTTATCGAACTGGTGCAACAAGGCAATGCTAACCAAGGATTACTGTTCCAATCAGGCAACGATAACAAAGCCGATGTGACACAAGTCGGCAATGATAACGATGCGCTAATCTCACAGATTGGTTCAAACAATGAAGTGCAACTACTGCAAGTGGGCAGTCAAAATACGGCTTCAGTGACACAAATTGGCAATAACAATCTCGTGCAACTGAACCAGCTAGGAAGCGGCAATTTTTCGATTCAACAGATTGCAGATGGTGCTGCAATCTCAATAACTCAATATTAAACAGGGAGCGTCACATGAAATCACAAGCTAAAAAATCACTTATTGCTTTGGCCATTGCAACAGGTTTAAGCGGTCAAGCCTTTGCTGCCAGTACAGTGAGCGAAATTAGCGTAGTACAGTCAGGCCAAGCCCAAGACACCTTAGTCTCACAAACGGGTGGCCTTAATGCTGCAGCAGTTGTGCAAACAGGTAACGATCAAACCGCAACCGTTATCCAAGACGGTGTGTGGCATGAAGCCGCAATTAATTCGACGGGTGCAGAAAACAAAGTCCAGATAACACAACAAGCTAATTGGCATGTGGCAAGTGCAAATGTTGTCGGTGACAACAACAATGTCAATGTGTCGCAAGACGGTTTCTTTAACCAAAGCAGCAATGATGTTACTGGCAACAATAACACTGCAATCGTGAGTCAATTAGGCGAAGTCAACGAAAGCCAAGTTGAAATCACTGGCGTTGAAAACAGCGTATTTGTTGAGCAAGAAGGCGATGCTAACTTTGCAGTATTCCGCGTTGAAGGTAACAACAACGACGGAAAAATTACCCAAGTAGGTGACAACAACCAAGCGGGTCTAATCGCCCTTGATTTAACCGCTAACGTGGGTAACAACAACGACATTTCTGTTAATCAAGCGGGTAACAATAACTTTGGCGCAGCTAAAGGTATTGCAGGCGACAACAACAAAGTAGACATGGTCCAAAAAGGTGATAACCATGTTGGCTTCGTTTACGCTCTTGCTGGCAGCGACAACGATATTTCAATGGATCAAAAAGGTAACGGCAACACAGCTTATCTTGCTATGACTACGGGTGATGACAACACTGTCGATATTACCCAAAATGGCAGCGGCAACACTATCGGTGATACTTTAGTGGCCGATATCCAAGGTGATGATAACGATATTACTATCACTCAAAAAGGCGATGTCAACGGTGCAGAGTTCCAAGTATGGGGCGATAGCAACGACGTTGACTTGAAACAAAAAGGCGATGCTAACTTCGCAACCTTTGGCGCCTACGGCACAGATAACGACTTCGATTTATCTTCTAAAGGCAATAACAACGAAATCGTTGCCTTTGCTGATGGTCAAGATAACAGTATTGAAGTTAGCCAAGAAGGTGATACTAACTTTGCCTATGTCGATGCAGTAGGTAGCGATAACGAAGTGGATGTTGAGCAAGATGGCGCTCAAAACGAAGCCGTCATTTCCATTGCTGGCAACAATAATGCCGATGTCACTGCACTGCAAAATGGCGATCTTAACCTTATCGATTTGATTATCGAAGGTGATGAAAACACTGCACAAATTGCTCAATCAGGTAACGGTAACTGGATTGGTGGTGACGCAAGTAGTTCATTTGAAGTAAGCGGTGATAATAACAGCCTGTTGATCACTCAAACAGGTAACGATAACTTAGTACTAGGTTCTCAAGCTGGCAATAACAACAGCATCAGCGTTAATCAATCAGGCAATATGAACGTTGCTACTGTAGTGCAATACTAGTCAATCCTGTTAAAACCACCACAGCTACACTCTTTGGTGGTTTATCAAAAGGGTGTTGAACAAAAAGCGGGAATGTTTAAATAAACATTCCCGCTTTTCTATTCTGATTAACCAGTAATGATTAACATTAACCACTCAAAGCGAAAAGCTAACGATCAATATCTTTAACTACCTAGCTGCACAGCTCAAAGTGAGTCTGATAGGTTTGTGCCCAACGCAACAACTCAACACGATTACGGGACTGGGTTTTACGGAAGATAGAGGAAATATGAGCCTTCACCGTATGTTCGCTGATGCACAATCTGTGGGCGATTTCTTTATTCCTCGCGCCACTCGACACAAATTGAATGATAGTGCGCTCACGGGAAGTTAGCATCTGCAGCATAGCCACAGTATCGGAGGGCATCTCATTGTTGCCATCGAGTTTTTGTACTACACGACGGAACATCTTACTCAGTAGTGTTCTGTCGTACCACAGCTCCTCTGCCACCATTTTACGCAAACCCGTCAACATCAAATCCAAACGTTGATCGGCAAACAAAATGCCTCGAATGCCAAGTAACATAGCTGACTCTTGATCTAAAGAGTCTCGCTCGACTTGATACAGTGCCACGGGGAAGTGTGATACTAAGCGCGAAGCCAGTAAAGGGATCCCCTTGTTATCGAGTGCAGAGCCTTTTTGGGTGATCAGATAAAAACTTCGACGACTCTTATCTAAATCTAATTCCGCCGCATGCTTAACGATACGAGTTTTCAAGCCTATGGATTCAGCGAGTAACGCTAAATGACATGGTGCCGCCATTTGATGTAAAAAAACTAATTCATTAATTGTGCTCAATGACTCTCCTCCCTGAAAAGTATTTCTATTAGCAAAATGGTATGTTTGACCAGCCTCTTTAGTTAGATTTTTAAACATTCCATTAACCTAGTTGATTCTGACTAGTTAAAGACTGAAAAACATCACCCAAATGTACTATTCCCTTTTAAATCCTAGTAAGTTCGACTAACTGACGGAATATAATTGGAATAACAGCATAAAACTCCATTAAGTTTAACCGACTCACGAAATCTAGTACTTTCAAACTATGAAGACACCCATCGAAAGTTGCAACACAAAAATAACACAGGCAATAAGAAAGTGTGACTGCTAAATGCCATCACACTCATGTTAGAAGCTTTATGGAAGGATGAACTTATGACTCAAGCTGAAACAATCAGCAACTCACGGCCACTAGCGTCTGAGTTTAAGTGCTGCTATTTGCTTATCTTGAAAACGAGACAATAAAACGAGTGCGACAATTGCGCCAATTAATGCCATTAACATATCTGATTGAGTGTCCCACACATAGCCTTGGGTACCCAAAAAGGCTTCAGCGCCTTCACCTGTTGCCACTGCAACCCACCATTCAATGAGTTCATAAAACGCCGAAAACGCGAGCACAAAACACGTGACCAAAAACGCACACCAAGCACCGGGTTTGACCGCTTGATTACGCAGCATAATTTCACGCGCTAACATGGCAGGGATAAAACCTTGCGCAAAGTGACCTAACTTGTCGTAATTATTACGTTCTGAGCCCATCCAATGGGCAATCGTGTCGAATAATGGCACTTCAGCATAGGTGTAATGCGCGCCGACAAACAGCACACAGCAATGGGCTAACACTAAAACATACACCAGCGGCGTTAATGGGAAGCGTTTGCGGGTAAAAAATAGCAGTGGCACAGCCACTAATGCGGGAGCCGCTTCGAGCCACCAAGTGAAAGGATCTGCGGGATTTATCGCCGACCAAACGAGCACTAAGAGGTAAATAGCACACCACGCGATTTTGTTATTCAATGTTTCTTCCTCTTATGCGATATTGTTCTTAATTTAGAATATTAACTTTAGCCATCTAGCCCTCCACACTGAGTAAAAAAAGTGCTATTTTGGTGGGTGAAGGTTGTCAGCATATCATAAGAAACATTTCTATTAATTAGAGGGTACCCATATCATGGCGAAACATTCGCTGGACAAGGATAAGATCAAGATCCTGCTGTTGGAAGGCGTCCACCAATCTGCAGTCGATGTACTTGAGCGTGCGGGATACACCAACATCGAATACCACAAAGCCTCATTAGGCGATGAAGCATTAATTGAATCCATCAAAGATGCACATTTCGTGGGACTTCGTTCACGTACCCAATTAACTGCCGAGGTGCTGAAACGTGCCGAGAAGTTGATCGCGATCGGTTGCTTCTGTATCGGAACCAACCAAGTTGATCTTGCCACCGCCGAATCCCTTGGTATCCCAGTATTTAACGCACCATTCTCCAACACGCGCAGTGTTGCCGAACTCGTGATTGGCGAAATCATTATGCTGATGCGCGGTATCCCTGAGCGTAACGCCATCGCCCACCGTGGTGGCTGGATGAAAACCGCCGCTGGCAGCTACGAAGTGCGCGGTAAAACCTTAGGCGTAATCGGTTACGGTCATATCGGTACTCAGCTTGGTATTCTGGCTGAGACGCTGGGCATGCGCGTGGTGTTCTTCGATATCGAAGACAAACTGCCGCTAGGCAATGCACAACAAATTCATTCAATGGAACAATTACTGGCGCAAGCTGACGTAGTGAGCTTACACGTACCTGAAACCCCACAAACCAAAGACATGATAGGCGCAGCTGAATTTGCGGCGATGAAAAAGGGCAGCATCTTTATCAACGCATCACGCGGCACTGTAGTCGATATCGAGGCCTTAACAGTCGCACTCAAAGAGCGCCACCTTGCGGGCGCGGCGATTGATGTGTTCCCAGTTGAGCCGCAATCGAATGACGATGAATTTATCAGCCCACTTCGAGGTCTTGATAACGTATTGCTGACACCGCATGTGGGTGGTAGTACTGCTGAAGCCCAAGAAAACATTGGTATCGAAGTCGCTGGCAAGCTCGCTAAATACTCAGACAACGGCTCGACCGTATCTGCAGTTAACTTCCCTGAAGTTTCGCTGCCTATGCATAAAGGCACCTCACGCTTACTGCATATTCACCAAAACCGTCCAGGTGTGCTAATCAAGATCAACCAAGCCTTCTCGGAAAAAGGCATCAACATTGCCGCGCAATATCTGCAAACCACCGCTGAGATTGGTTATGTGGTCATGGAAGTCGACACCCACCAAGCCGAAGAAGCCTTAGTAGAGTTGAAGGCCATTGAAGGCACACTGCGTACCCGCGTGCTGTTTTAACTGCGTACCCGCGTGCTGTTTAATAGTTAAGCCCAATCGCATTAAGCGTATCGGCTAAAGTACAAAGACTGAGGCGCACATGTCATTCACAGATATGTGCGCCTTATGCTTTTGGGCCTAAAGGAATTCCGTTACAATCTAGCCTCTCACATCGTCTTCATTTTCAGGATCTCGCTATGACTATTTCAGTTTCTACGCCCCATTGGGATCTGGACGCTTCTTTGCCTCCACTCATGCTTGCCAACTTATCTCATATGGGCCTTATCAAAGTGGTTGGAGAACAGGGCCGCAGTTTCATCCATGGCCAAGTGACCACAGACATCAGCTCATTAGCCGATGACCAATGGCGCTGGGGCGCACATTGCGATCCAAAAGGTAAAATGCTGGCCAGTTTCAGAACCTTTGCTATTCAAGATGCGCTCTTTATGTTGATGCCAAAGGATACTATCGAAGTCGATTTACCCCAGTTACAAAAATATGCCGTGTTTAGCAAAGCCACTTTAAGCAATGCATCCGCTGAATGGACTCTGCTCGGGGTGGCCGGTGAACAAGCAAACCAGTTTGTACACGAACATTTTGGCGACATTCATCAAGAATTCACACCCATTGAAGATGGCGCGATTTTAAAAGACACTGACCGTTTTATTTTAATGTTAACCCCAGAGGCTGCCGCTGCTTTAGTGGCCAAATCAAAGCTGAGCGTATTTGATGCCAGTGCTTGGCAAGCGTTAGAAATCGTCGCGGGATACCCTAACTTAGCGCCAAGCCATGCCAGCCAATACGTACCGCAGATGTGTAATCTACAAGCGGTTAACGGCATTAGCTTCAATAAAGGCTGTTACATGGGGCAAGAAACCATAGCGCGGATGAAGTATCGCGGTGGTAATAAACGCGCCCTGTATATTCTGCGCGGCCATACTGATCAGCAAATCAGCCTAGAGTCTGGCCTTGAAATCGCGCTGGAAGATGGCTTTCGCCGTGGCGGCCATATTATTGAGTTTGTACAGCGCGGCAACCAAGTCTTGTTAACCGCAGTACTTGCCAACGATACCGAAAGCGATGCTAAACTGCGTTTTGCCGATGATGAGCATTCAAGCTTAACCATTCAAGCTCTTCCCTACTCATTAGACGAAGCATAAACCTTTGATTTAATAACACGGTATAGAGATTTAAACAGAATAAAGGCGCCAATGGCGCCTTTAGCTTATCTTATACTCAAGCCCTCGAGCATTCAGCATCAGTTTTCCAAATAAGTATCTCGAATAGCAATCGCCTCAGGCAGGATTTCTTTAAACATTTCCACCAGCCTAGGATCAAAGTGTTTTCCCGCTTGATTGTCAAATAACTCCATCGTGGCTTCAATTGTCCAAGCCTGCTTATAAGGCCTTTGCGAAGTCAAGGCATCGAACACATCGGCAATCGCAATGATCCGCCCTTCAAGGGGAATATCCTCTCCCACCAAGCCATTAGGGTAACCTGAACCATCCCACTTCTCATGGTGAGTTAGGGCGATACGGCGGGCCATCTGCAATAACGGATCGCTGTGTTCGCCGATAATTTCGGCGCCAATCGCGGCATGCTGCTGCATGATGCGCCACTCATCGGCATCAAGCTTACCCGGCTTTTTCAGCACAGCATCTGGGGTGCCGATTTTACCTATATCGTGCATAGGTGCCGCATTAAAAATTAAGTCACAGAAAGTACTAGGTAAACCAAGTTTTATCGCCAATATTCGGGCGTAATGGCTCATGCGTACCACATGCAGACCTGTCTCGTTGTCCTTATATTCGGCGGCGCGGCCAAGGCGGCGGATAATTTCAAAACGGGTTTCTTCTAACTCGTGAGTACGTATTTTAACTTGTTGTTCGAGTAGGCGTTTTTGATCATAGAGTGCAAGATGGGTTTTCACTCGCGCCTTAACTACAGGCGCACTCACGGGCTTAGTGATGTAATCCACTGCACCCAAGGCAAAGCCTTGGGCTTCGTCGGAGGATTCCGATAAAGCAGTCACAAAAATGATTGGAATATGACTGGTCAGCGGATCTTGCTTTAGTAACTTACAGACCTCATAGCCATTCATTCCCGGCATCATCACATCGAGCAGAATTAAGTCGGGCCGCGACTTTGTCACTAAGGCTAATGCCCTTGGCCCGTCGATCGCCACTTTGACTTTATAGTCATCACCCAAAATACCGATTAAAATATCGATATTCTCCGGTGTGTCATCGACGACTAATATTGTTGCCTTTTCCATTAACAACTCCACTCCATGTCATGCGTTTGAATTCAGTGTGCTACTTTTTTATCCTAACTGAGCAATGACATCATCAATCAAGTCGATCGCCTCATCAAACTGGTACTGATTAATCATAGACAAGGCGGGGCTTAACGCTTGCCACATTGCACTACTCACCTGCGGCTTTAAGGCATCAATCTTTGCCACTGCGCTGGCATCGGCATCATCTAAATTCTGTCGCAAGGCCTGTAATGCCGCCCTTAAATCCTCTGTAGATAACAAGTCAACGTCTTGGGGTTCGGCTGGATTCACCGCTGCGGGTTTAGCGTATTCAATCGCATCGCAAATTGAAGCCACCAGCTGTTGAATTTGAACTAACTCAGTTTCAAAGGGCGCGCCCTCAGTTAAATGCAACTCAAGTAAACGCGCTAACTCCACCAATTTAGCTGAGCTTAAATTACCCGCTAAGCCTTTAAGGGTATGGGCAATACGCACCGCATCTTCGACTTGATTCGCTGCGATGGCTTTGCGAACCTGTTCTACCACATTACGCTGACTGCTCATAAAACGATCAAATATGCGTTGATAAAGCCGCGCCGAGTGTTGCACCAATTGCAAACCTCTATCAATATCCAGCTCAGGGTGCTCAGGCCACTTAAGCAATACGATTTGTTCGGCACTATTGCCCGCTCCGTACTTGGTATTAGATGGCATTGTTTGAGCAGAGGTAACTACTGCAACTGTTTCTGATGCAGGTGCGAGGTATTTCAACAGGGTTTGATAGAGAACATTCACTTCTATGGGTTTGGCGATATGGTCGTTCATGCCCGCCCTGATGCACATGTCCCTATCGCCCGCCATCGCATTAGCCGTCATGGCGACGACGGGTAAATTTGCCAACTCGGGTCTTTTTCTTATCGCCTGAGTGGCTTGATAACCATCCATGACCGGCATTTGGCAGTCCATTAACACTAGATCGAAATGCTGCTGAGACAGTTTATCTAAGGCGATTTGACCATTGGTCGCTATGGATAAAATAATCCCCACTTGCTCTAAAAACTCACTGGCGACTTCGAGATTCATCTCGTTATCTTCCACTAACAGGATACGCTTCCCTTGCAGTGGCAATAACAACTGTGGTGCCAGCTCTTCGGTACGGCGCCTCACGGGCAAAATGCCTTCGCGGCCAATCGCATTCATTATGCCGTCGAGTAAGCGTGAGGCACTGATGGGTTTACTGATGTATCCCGCTAAAGCCAGTTGCTCAATTTGAGTGAGGAACTCATGATCCGCATGGGCAGAGACCATTAAAATTTTGGGCTGAGACTGAGGTTGTGTTTGAGATTGCGACTGAGTCTGAGTCTGAGTCTGCAATTGGATTTGACGCGCGGTTTCCAGCCCATCCATGTTAGGCATTTTCCAATCGATTAAGGCCACTTCATAGGCTTGCAGTAGGCAGCGGCTTATCGCTTCTTCACCCGAGCGCACTGTATCGACCCTAAAGCCCATACTTTCGAGTGTAGTGCGCATAATATCTCTGGCGGTCGCGTTATCATCGACCACCAGCACAGACATGCCTTCAAGCTCTTGTTCGAGGACTAATTTCTGACCATCGGAAATGTGCAACTTAACCGTGAAATAAAAAGTGCTGCCATGACCGAACTGACTTTCAACCCCTATCTTCCCGCCCATCAGTTCGACGAGCTGCTTACAAATAGCCAAACCTAAACCTGTGCCACCGTATTTACGGGTGGTTGAAGTATCCGCCTGGGTAAAAGATTTAAATAATTTTGCTTGCTGCTGCTCAGTTAAGCCTATGCCACTGTCACGCACACTAAAACGCAGCACGACATCATCATCTTGCTGCTCAACTAAACTGAGCGACAGCAAGACCTCACCGCGTTCGGTGAACTTAATGGCGTTATTCATCAGGTTAATCAACACTTGGCCTAATCGCAGCGAATCCCCTAACAGATAACGAGGCACGTTGGGCGCAACGGCGAACAATAATTCAATCTGTTTGTGGGCAGCTTTCTCAGAAAACATATCGCTGAGATCTTCCAACATAGTATCGAGCTGAAAGGGAACTGAATCTATGTCTAGCTTACCCGCTTCAATCTTAGAGAAATCCAGAATGTCGTTGATAATCGACAGCAAAGACTGCGATGCCCGCTCAATCTTCTCTACATAATTCTTCTGTTTTTTATCTAATTCGGTCTGCAAGCACAGCTGGGACATGCCAATAATGGCATTCATTGGGGTACGGATTTCGTGGGACATATTCGCCAAGAAGTCACCTTTGGCTTTACTGGCCGCATCGGCTTGCTCTTTGGCGAGTAACAGTTCATCTGAGAGCAATTTAAGCTCTGTCATATCGACCATGCTGATCACGGCAGATTCAAATTGTCCTTGGGCATCAAGCAGTGCCGACACATTGACTGTCATCCACAAAGGTGCACCGGAAGGACGAATAAAACTGCGCTCACCGCGATAATGATCAATTTTACCTTCGACCAACTCCTGAAATTGCGCCTTGGCTATGGATTGATCTTGCTCACTGAGAACCTCAAAAATAGCGGTATTACGTAAATGATTACGTGACAGCGCCATATCGGCACAGAATTGGTCATTACAATCTAAAATAATGCCTTTAATATCCACATTGACTATGCCAATAGTTGCCCCATCGAACAGCGCCTTAAAATGCGCCTCACTGAGGGCTAACTCCTGCTCTACGGTTTTGCGTTGGGTAATGTCCATCACATAGCCATTCCACGTGATGCCACCCTCTTCACCCAAATGACCGCTCGCGCCAGCTTCCATCCAACGTATGCTGCCATTAGGGTGGCGATAACGAAACTCGCGTATCCATTGCAACCTGTCTTCACTCTGACCCGATAATGCTCTCACAACATCAGGTCTTTCTTCGTCAAAAATCCGCTCAGCTATGATGTCAAAATTGCTCATCAGATCATCACGATGTAGCCCAAGCATCTTCATTGCCGCACCAGAGAGGAAGGCAAATCTTCTGTCTGTTGGAGAACGCCATTGCAATTGATACACAGTACAAGGAATCGACTCAGTAATATTGGTCAGTTGCTGACGCGATGCTTCGAGTTCGACTAAGGCGAGTTTACTCTCGGTAATATCGTCGATACTGCCGTCAAACCAGAGTGGTATGCCCTCTTCGGTATAACTCGCCTTACCTTTCTCATGCACCCAACGGATGCTGCCATCGCGGTGGCGAATACGGTATTCCACCTCAAAGGTTTCCTGTTGTGCCAGCGCTCGGTCAATATGGCGATGGCATAGGGCAAGATCCTCCTCCAAAATCAAGGATGCGAATGTGCGTTGGCGATTCTCAATAAATTGATTTGCAGCGTAACCGGTAATCTCGGCGATATTGTCGCTGATATATTCCATGACCCACACATCCCCGATGCGGGTCCGATAAACGGCGCCGGGAATATTCGTCACTAGCCCACGAAAACGCTGTTCGCTATCACGGATCTTCTGCTCAACGGCCAGTTTTTGTGTCATATCGCGTATTGAAGCCGCCACTTGCCTCTGTCCATCAAAGGCGGTGGGAAGAATACTCAGCGCTATTTCTGCAATAAATTCATTACCATCGGCTTTTAACGCCCGCACATGACGGGCATTTGCCATGCTTCTATCGCGGCCTTCGCGCAGGAATGTTTGCCGCTCGAGCACATGCCCATTTCCTAACTCTTGCGGCAATAACGTCTCAACCTGCAACCCCAACATAGCGCCCGTTTCGTATCCAAAGAGCTGCTGGCAGCGACTGTTTGTAAAGACGATTTTCCCCTGCTCATCAACTATCAACATCGCCTCGGGCGCGGCTTCCAGTACCGCATTTGACCAGACCGCCGCTGAAAACTGCTCTGTGACATCGGTAAATAACATCTCCACCGACATTAGCTCATTGGTGTCAGACATTAATGGCTGCATAAACACATCGAGCCTTCTTAAATGCCCTTGATCATCCAGCATTTCCACTTGATGCGAAGGCACATTTTGGCCTTTTAAAGCTAAATCAGTGTATTGCCAGTTTTGCTCATTGAGGGGATTGGCCGAAAATAGCCTTTGATATTTGCGCTTGAGCAGTTCAGGGGAAATCCCCAGCACCTTAGTCACGCCCTCGCTCACCTGCGCCAGCTGGCCGTCGGGATCGAGGGAACAATAGAAAGACTTATCGCTCATACCATCAATCAGGCGAGCAAAGCGGTTGCCACGGGAATCAAGAATGGCTTGCTCACGGTCGGCGAGTAATTGTGCCATTTGATTGAAGGTATTGCTCAGCGTCACAATCTCACTCACAGCACCTTTAGGTACAATGAGCTGCTGGGTTTTACCCTGCCCAAAGGACAAGATACCCGACTCGAGTAGCTCTAATGGCCGAGTCAGTCGCTTAGCGGCCAGATAGCAAGTCAACAATAATAAGAGGGTTAGCAAACTCAAATTGAGTATTATGGATGCCATATCATCGAGCAGTGAGCTGAATAATTCTTGCTCTGGCGCTAGCACTATGACGCGCCATTTTAGCTGCGGAACGGTTGCAATACTCGCGAGGTAAACCACATCCTTATCGTCAACAAACCTTGCCTGACCATCAAGTCCTTTCGCTTGTAAGGCCCAAAAGTCAGCATTCCTGTATTTATTTTTATCGAGCCACTGTGTTGAAGTGGTGGCCAACACTTTTTCCCTATCGACATGATAAATCAGTCGCCCTTGATCGTCTAAAACCACCAGCCGATTAGGCGCAATTCCTAATTGCTTTGGCAAGCCATCTAGCGCTAAGTCAACCGTCGCGACACCAAAATAATGCTCCGCCTCACCAAAAGGAGCCGAATAAGTCACCATCAGAATATTGCCCGCCCCCTCATCAAAGTACGCCTTTGACCAGTAGCCCGCCGCTTGATTGATGGCATTGTTCCACCAATCCCAAGTGCCATCGGTATAATCGTAACCCTCGGCACCAATATCGAGATAATGGAGATCGTCGCTGCCACTGGTGTCGCGGTAAACATAGGGAGAAAAGAGTTTGCGATTGGGGAAGGTGTTGGGTTTAAACGCGACTGCGGAGCCAAAGAAATCAGGATTACGTTTGAGTCGATTCATCAAGACACTTTTAACGCTCTCAGCGTCATTCATATCTTCTTTGCTTGACAAAAAACCAATAAAATCAGCAAGGCCTTGGGTATTGGCTTGTGCGTGCTCGAGTAACAATTGCAGACGCGAAGCCGAGTGACTCGCCTCTTGCGTCAGGCTATGGTAGAGCCGTTTCTCCGAGGAGAGATAACTAAACCAAGCATTGACAGCATAAACGCTCGCCATGATTAAAATGAGAGGCAAGGCTATGTGGGATAAGATTCTGCTGCGAAAAGTACGAAGTTTACTTTTGTCCATGGCGTCGCCCTAAAGTCCTCGATTTTATATGCACTATTTTTTAAATAGTGCATATAAAGTAAACGAAGAACCCAGTGGCGACAATGTCAAAGTTAAAATAATGTGAAGTAATTTATTGTTTTAGCAACACTAATAAACGGTATCTAAGGTTTGATTCGGTAAGATACGGGCAAAATAGCTTTGGGTTTCGGCGATAATGATATGCCTCAAGCCTACAATCGCGATCAAGTTTGGAATCGCCATCAAGCCATTAACCGTATCGGCCAACAACCAAATCACATCGAGCTTGATAAAAGCACCACCTGCGATCAGTACTAAAAACACCACTTGATACAAGCGTAAACCGCGCTCGCCGACTAAGTAGTACCAACAGCGTTCACCGTAATAATGCCAGCCTAGAATCGTCGTGAATGCAAAACACACCAGCGCAATGGTCACCAGATACTGACCCACAACCGCTGAGCCACCGAGGGCAAACGCCGCGCTCGTCATCGCCGCGCCCGCAGTTTCACCACTCCACACACCAGTGATGATCAGCACTAAGCCCGTCATAGTGCAAATAATGATGGTATCGAAGAAAGTGCCCGTCATACTGACTAAACCTTGCTCAACGGGTTCATTGGTCTTAGCGGCAGCCGCTGCAATCGGCGCGCTACCAAGACCTGATTCATTGGAAAACACGCCGCGAGCAATACCGATTTGAATCGCCTGCGCCACTGTCGCCCCTAAAAAACCTCCCGCTGCCGAGAGTGGCGTAAAGGCCGATTCAATCACTAAACCTAAGGCGGGTAAAATTTGCTCAGAAAATCCCACTAAAATCCACACGCAGGCCAGCACATAACCAATCGACATGGCAGGCACTAGCTTTTGCGCCACATTCGAAATGCGCTTAACCCCACCTAAAGTAACGGCGGCAACGAGCACTGTCAGCACGGTCGCCGTCAACCAAGTCGGTACTTCAAAGGCAATCGTCAGCGCATCGCTGATGGCGTTAACCTGCGCAAAAGTACCAATACCGAAAAAGGCCACACCAACCCCAAATAGAGCGAACAATTTCGCCATCCAAGGCAGACCAAGACCGCGCTCGATATAGTACATAGGGCCACCCGCAATCTGCCCACGCGCATCGGTCGTGCGATATTTTACTGCGAGCATACACTCGGCATATTTAGTCGCCATGCCGAAAAATGCCGCCAGCCACATCCAAAATAACGCCCCAGGACCGCCCATTTTGATGGCCGTTGCCACGCCGACAATATTGCCCGTGCCTATGGTGGCGGACAAGGCAGTACAAAGCGCTGCGAAGGACGATAAATCCCCATGACCTTTTGCCGGTTTAAATAACAATCCCAGCGCCATAGGCAGACGAAAAACTTGGATAAGCTTGAGGCGTGCAGTGAGGTAAATACCCGTGCCCACCAGCAAACAAAGGGTGATTGGGCCCCAGACGATGCCATTAATACTGGCAAGAAAAGCTTGAAAACTCATGATATTCCTCGAATATTAAACAACAAAATTAATAAACGGAGGAGGAAAAGAAATGGCTGTGACGCGCCGCAGTCGGACGCTATTGCAAACTATTTTTGCCTAATCTCGACTGAGACTCGCCTAAGCTGAACGCGAAATGCGCAGCAAGCGAGTAATCTAAACGAGTGCTTTCAATAGATGCAAAAATGCGCTATCTCAAGCAAAGGGTAAAAATAGCCCACGACGACAAACGACAGGGACTGTGCAGTCATCCTCTCCTCTGTCCTTTTGCCTGAGCGTTTCGCGTCGCTTCAATAACACCACGACACTTTCGCCTTCGGCGCCACCTGATTGCACAATGAGTGCAACTGGTAGTCTCTCCAGAGGCTCGTCCAGTAACAGTCCACGCCTTACGGCACCTGAAAGAGTGCTTTGTTTTTATGGGAAGATTCGATTCAATAAAACCGTCGCTTCACTAAAACCAAAGTTGCCTCGTCGGTGTGGGGTCAATTCCCCACTCTCCTGCTACCTTCATCCGAACGGATTGCTAGATTGAGATTAACTCCCAAGCTAACAGGACGCACAGAATGCAACAAACGCGGCGTCAGCTCAAGCCGTTTGCTCACAGTTCGTCGAGGATTTAACTCAATTGACTATTTTTACGGCAAGTGACGATTTATGTTTTGTGATCCCGTTTATGATCCCATTACAGGAAAAATCAGTATCTATCTGAATAAAAAATGCTTTATCTTGAACACGGGATTGCAACGCTAAATTGCAGCCAGGATATGTTGCAGCCACAGCTGAAAACACTACTGACTACACCCGCCGCCAATGGATATAAAGGAGTTGCTCAATGGTCGACGTCGCTAAGCTTAATCAAGTCACCAAAGGCTTTCGCGATGGTGAGCAATATCATCAAGTGCTGCAAGCGGTTAATCTACAGATCCACAGGGGTGAAACCGTCGCACTCACAGGCCCCAGCGGCAGCGGTAAGAGCACCTTGCTCAATCTCATTGCCGGTTTTGAAACACCAGACTCGGGCGAGATATTGCTAGAACAAGCATCCACCTCCTCTTGGCAAGATAAAGATTGGAGCCGTTTCAGGCGCGATTCCTTGGGCGTTGTGTTTCAGCAATTTAACTTACTCACGCCCCTAAACGTGAAAGACAATATCGCCTTCTCCTTAAGTTTAACCGCGCAGCCATGGTCAGCTTGGTGTGACTATCTGGTTGAAAAACTTGGACTGATGCCATTACTTCATCGCCAAGTTGAAGCCCTGTCCGGCGGTCAACAACAGCGGGTCGCCATCGCCCGCGCCTTAGCCCATAAACCGACGTTACTGCTGGCCGACGAACCCACAGGTAACTTAGATGATGTATCGGGTAAGCAAGTCATGGCATTACTGTGTGAACTGGCACGGGAAAGCCAAACCAGTATCTTGATGGTGACCCACAGCGAAGAGTGCGCCGCCTTTATGCAAAAACGTTGGCACTTATCCCAAGGTGCAGTCGCTATCTATGAACAATAAACCGCTCACTAAGGCGACTCCCACAGTACTTAAGCAGATAGAACTTAAGCGAACTGAACTTAAGCAAACTTGGCTGAGGCTGACGTGGCTCAGCCTAAAGGTGTTTATCGCCCATTATCGTCATGCGCCCTTGCAGGCGGGCGCGATTCTGCTCGGTATCGCCTTGGCCGTGACTCTGCTGATTGGGGTTAAAGCGACCAACGACAATGCGGTGCGCAGTTATAGCGATGCGACTGAGCTTTTGAGCCAGCGTGCCGATGTACTACTTACTCCGCCCCTTGGACAAAACACCTTAGATGAGTCTGTCTATTTCGACTTAAGACGGGCCGGATTAAGTCAGAGTCTCGCCGTGGTTAATGGCAAAATCTCCGGCAAGAATGGTCAGTTTTGGCAACTGGAAGGTAGCGATTTGATTGCCGCATTAACGCTACAAAAATCGAGAAGTCACGCCTCGACTGAAACGCAATCAGCCACCTCGCCGCAGATGAATGACTTACCGCTTGCCGATCTACTCAACGGCGCCCCCACTGTGATAATGAGCCGCAGCCTAGCCTCCAAAGTAGCGCCAGAGGGTAAACTTGTTTTAGAAAATAACACCTTAGATGTTATTGCAATTGATGATGATTTTGGCCTCGGCAGCGCCATCTTGGCCGATATTTCTCTCGCCCAGCAATTACTGAACATGCAAGGCCGATTAAGCTATATCGCCATGTTCAGCGAGCGAGAAAACTTACCTCAACTAAAATCCCAACTCGATACTTTAGGGATTACGCCGCAAAAGGCCAGTTTTAGCCAGCAAGATCAAGGCCAAGCGCTGATAGCGCTGACCCGCAGTTTTCATCTTAATCTCAATGCCATGAGCATGTTAGCCTTCGTTGTCGGCCTCTTTATCGCCTACAATGGTGTGCGCTACAGCCTAATGAAACGGCAAAAACTATTAGTGCAGTTATTACAACAGGGAATCGAGCGCCGCGCCTTGATGACGGCGCTGATGTTAGAATTAATTTTGTTGGTTGTCTTAGGCTCAAGTTTGGGCTTTATCAGTGGTTTGCAACTCAGCCACTGGCTGCAACCTATGGTCGCCATGACCTTAGAGCAAATGTATGGCGCCCACTTACTCCCCGGTATTTGGCAATGGACTTGGCTTATCGAGGCGATAGCCCTCACCTTAGGCGCTGCATTCGCCGCTTGCTTGCCCTTGTATTTAGATCTTACGCGCCAAGCATTGGCACAAGGAGCGAATCGTTATCAGCAGATGCAGGCACACCGCAAAACCCATAGTATTCAATTTGTCTTAGCCTGTGGTTTACTGACCGTAGCGGCGCTGCTATTTCCCTTCAGTCAAAGCTATAACATCAGCTTAGTGTTGCTCGGTATCGTCGCTATCGCGATCCCCTTGTTGTTGCCGCAATTATTGCACTGGGGCGTCAGTGCGTTAATGCAATTGGCTCGCCCCGGATTATGGCAATATCTGCTCGCCGAAACCCGCGAGCTTATCGCACCACTTTCCCTAGCTATGATGGCAATCTTGCTGGCGCTCAGTGCCAATGTATCAATGAACACCCTAGTGGGTAGCTTTGAGCAAACCCTGCGGACTTGGCTAGAAACCCGCTTGCATGCCGATCTCTACATTCGCCCACCGAGCCAGCGCATCGACACGATTCAAACCCAACTGATGCACGCTCCTAGAGTCAGCGGTCTTTATCAGCAATGGCAAATTGAAGCCCAGCTTTCACTCCCTGTATCGACGGATAATTCGAGCGCACAAACAATTCCAATTAGCCTACTTAGCCGTGATGAATATTCGATTCGCCACACCAGTGCACTAAAAGAAAACCTGCCCACGTTGTGGCAATCCTACTTTAATGCCCCCGTGATCTTAGTGAGCGAGCCCTTAGCCATTAAATATCAATTGCAGCTTGGCGATAGCGTGTCATTGGATGCGCTTAAGAAAACCGGTAACAGCCAAGCCATTATCGGCGGCATTTATTATGACCACGGTAATACCCGCAACGAGGTGATTATCAGCCAGCCACTTTGGCAAAAGGCACAATTACCTGTACTGCCAATCAGTCTGGCAGCGAATTTTTACGGTAAAGAGCAAGGCAGTAAGATCAGTGAAGCAGAGCTCGATGAACTGCAAATCCAACTGGCTGCCGAGTTAGGCTTATCGCAAGCGCAAATCTACAGCCAAACTAAGATTAAAACCCAAGCTATCGCCATGTTTAAGCGGACTTTTTCGATTACCTTAGTGCTGAATAGTTTGACGCTGATTGTCGCCGCGATTGGGCTCTTTAGTGCCTGTTTAATGTTAACTCAGGCACGGCAAGCGCCACTGGCACGGCTGTATTCATTAGGCGTCAGTCGTAATGCGCTGCGCGGTATGGTGTTTATGCAGATGCTGATTGTGGTGCTGATCACTTGCCTGCTCGCTATGCCAACGGGTGCGCTGCTAGGTTACCTGCTCATCAACAAGATCACCTTGCAAGCCTTTGGCTGGACGATAAAAATGATTTGGGATTGGCAAGCCTATGGCAAAGCAATACTGATTGCCTTAACCACCTGCACCTTAGCCGTGCTCTTGCCGCTGTATTGGCAAACCCGCAAGCCATTGGTCGCCAGTCTGCAGCAGGAAACCCTATGATGAAAACACTCAGTATTGTATGGGCAGTGGTTGGGTTAATGCTGATCGGCGGCTGCGATAAAACGCCATCGACGCAAAGCACTCAATCCAAATCTATGGCCAATGTGGTGGGGAAAACCTCTGCTAATCAAGATGATTCGGGCTTTACTCCTGTTGTTCCCGGTTATAGATTTGAATTTCCGCGAGATCACTTGGCGCACAATCACTTTCGCCAAGAATGGTGGTATCTGACCGCCAATTTAACCACAGAAACAGGTGAGCAACTCGGCGCTCAGTGGACGCAGTTTAGAGTTGCCCTTAACCCCACAGATTTGCAAGCAACCTTTCCACAAACAACAGATCCACAAACAGCAACTCCGCAAGCAACTGATACAAAACCCAAAAGTGAATCCACTTGGGCGACTCAGCAGCTTTACTTAGCCCATAGCGCATTAACCTCGAGTAATGCTCACCTCGCCCACGAAAAATGGTCACGCCGTCATAGCGAGTTTGCCGAAGTAAAATTAGATCCCTATCAAATCCGCCTCGATAACTGGCGCTGGCAGAGCGAAACCAATGCACTCTTTCCCGCCACATTAACGGTGGAGAATCCTGATTTTAGCTACCGACTTCAGCTTAACAGCCAAGCACCACTGCAATTCCAAGGCACTAACGGCTATAGCCTTAAAAGCCGCGATGGCCAAGTTGCCTCTTACTATTACAGCCAACCCTTTATCGAAATCTCAGGTGAAATCAACCGCAATGGCAAAGTGGAGCGAGTCACAGGTCAAGGCTGGCTCGACAGGGAATGGAGTTCGCAATTTCTGACTAAAACGCAACAGGGCTGGGATTGGTTCGCCCTCAGGCTAAACGATGGCTCGACGCTGATGTTGTTTCAGCTACGGGATCAGTCGCCAGCAGAGTCCGCAAATAATGCGCCTATCTCGGCATTTTATAGCGCCAGAAGAATGTTTGCCGATGGTACAGGGCGCAATATCAATTCCACCGACAATCCCAATGACATTCAGATGACGCCACTCCAATGGCAACATACAGTCAATGGCGACTATCCCGTTAGCTGGCAGGTAAAAATCCACAGCGAGAATATCAATCTCACTATCACCCCGCTCAATCCCAATAGTGCCATGCCATTATCGACACCCTACTGGGAAGGCCCTGTGCAGCTCTCTGGCAGCCATACTGGTACAGGTTATATGGAACTGACGGGCTATTGAGCCCAAACATAGTTCTTATAACCAGAAATGCTAAGTCAGCGCGAAGTAACATAACAAAACAGTTATTCAGAGAATCATCTTAAACAGCTGTTATATAAAGATATAGCAACACGCCGTACGTGACCAAGCCCACAATAACACCCTATTTGCGATCGAGTTCAAGACTAATAATCAACCAATTGTTGCATTTTAAAGTCAACCCAAATACAGTATCATAAATTTAAATGACAACGTTGTCATAACGTACAGATAACAGTTTAACTCTCACGTTAATGAGTAACTGCAATACGCATCAACCAGCACAAATGGAGTTGTGAATGAGTTCTATCATCCGCATAGAGAAAGGTTTTACCTTAATTGAACTCATGATCGTCGTAGCCATCATCGGCATTATCGCCGCTATCGCTATCCCTTCTTTTTCCGAATACCTAAAGCAAGGTCGTCGTTTCGATGCCCAGCAATATTTGATGACGAGCGTGCAAGCATTAGAACGCAATTATTCCCGTCAAGGTAAGTATCCTACTGCGCAAACCTTAACCAACAGTCCTTACTA
>Ga0208643_1000059_pt1 | contig 65423 bp, 62 predicted proteins | sample VirMetDEL_Nov_12_FD_184516 | JGI IMG/M metagenome (GOLD analysis project Ga0208643, IMG submission 184516) | Aqueous microbial communities from the Delaware River and Bay under freshwater to marine salinity gradient to study organic matter... | ecosystem: Environmental > Aquatic > Marine >...
TAATTTGATAGTCAAATCTTGCTATCTTTCGTATACCTAATGTAAGAATAACATTTGGTGCGTACTGTGGTGTAAGTTCTACTAACTCTCCATCTACAAAGTTAGGAACAAAGTCATAAGGATTGTCAGGCTCTGTACCCTGAACCATAAAACTAGGAGCTCCTATCTGTGGGGTGTTAGTAGTGTAGCTAGCGTAAAATGTAGCAAACCTTAAAAGGTTTAACTGCGCTGTAGCAGTTAACGATGTTAAAGTTAATAGTATGAATAATAATTTTTTCATTTCTTAGCAAATTTTTCTAGACCTGATATACCAAAAGAACCAAGTACTACCCACACAAATGAATCATATACAAACTCGTTTATCACAAGGTCTGTACCAACCCATCCTGTAACTAGATCAGCTACCATTATAAGGCACATTATAGCAAATGCTATAAAGCCTACTATAGCTTTTTCGTTCCAGTTGTTGTCGTTTTTAAAGATTTCCATTAATACTTTTTCTTTACCATTTTCTTTTTAACAACCTTAGCTCCTTTTTTAGCGTAGCCCATTTTGTTACGAACTGCTTTAGGTAGTTTACCTAAGCTCTTTTTTTTCTTTGGAGATACTTTCTTTAATGCCATTTTTTTCTAATTTAGATTTATTAATTATTTTCTTATTTTTTCTAACTTTGGAAGACGTTTGCTCCCAAATTTCATCAGGCGATAAGACAGACCATTTATAATTTTTACTCATTTTTATAATCTTTGTAAACCAATTCTAATTGTTAAAGCTGCAGCTGTATATGAAGGAGTACCGTCAGTATGACCAAATATATATAAAGAAGTTCCGTTATCTGCAGGTTGAACTACTAAATCAATTCCAGTAACAGTAGCAATTGTTGAAGTAGCTAAAGCAACATAAGAAGCTGCAGGAATTTCTACTTCTCCCAATATAGTTTGATTCTCTGCATGAGTATTATTTTCTGCTGCACCTGAAGCAGCTGTAGCTATAGATTGATCTGTAAAAAATAATGAACCTACAATACTTTGAGCATCATCATCTATAACTGTTATAGATTTTATTAAAGCTCCTCTTCCTGCTACAACAGCATTAGGAAGTTCAGTTGAAGCAAACCAAACATCATTTGCAGAAAATGTTTCTGCTGCTACAGTTGGCTGCAAAGTAAGAACAACAAACTCTTGATTACTAAGTTTATTTTCTACTCTTGATAGCCCTTGGGCTAAATCTCTCGTTCTATCCATTTTATTTTATTTTAACATGTTTTACAATTACACAGATCTATAAGCTTTTGTTTATACATATCTGTTTTAGTTTTATTTATACCTTTTAAAGACTCTACATAAGATTTATATATTGTATATAGTTTTATAGCTTTTGTAGTTTCTTTATTATTGCAGTCACCTAGATCTATAGATAATATAGCATTTTCTGCGCAATTATGTAAATCTAACTCTATGCAACTGCCATCATCTATTTCAGCAGCAGAGTTGTAGTTTCCTGAATTAACATCTGTACACCCTGGAGTATTTAATGAAATAGTAAATGCGTGTACTTTTTTTAAATTTGGCATCTTAAAAATATTTTTTAGTTATTAAATCTCCAAATTCTCCTATAAGTTTTATCTCTAATGGAGCATTTAAATTTCCTGGGTTTATATATTCCATTGCAATTTTTACATCTTTTGTTATTGTAAAAGAGTCTGAGAAAATACTTTTAGCAAACATAGTATTAAGAGTGGCTAAAACTTTATTGTTATCTATATCTATAACACGAACCTTAACTCCTGAATACTCTAAAAGAGAGTTAGAAGAAGTGGCTGCTTGAACAGTTATAGTTGTATGGTCTTTTGTATCTTCTTTTACATACACCGTACAATTTTCAGTGGTAAGTAATGAGTTGTTTTCAACACACCCAATACTACAATTTGAATTTAAACTTAGCAAAATAGATCCTGTGTCATTGTACCCAAACCCGTGGTAGATAGAATGATAAACAGTGTTGTTTGGTCTTATAATTTCCAAATCTGCATGAGCCCATATATTAGACTTTTCTACCCCTAAAGGTAAAAACCATAAACACTTGCTTCCTACAATATTATTAATACTAACAACACTAGTTAAAGCTCCTACTGTTTCATGATATTGACTAGCTGCAGGAGAAACTTGTAAAACATTTTGATCTGAATCGTAAATAATCCAATTAAGTTTTTGTAAATCTTCCGCAGAAACTCCATTAGTATATATAACAGTTTTAATTTTCCAACCTGTTACTACAGGGTCTACTGGATTTACTGGGTCTACAGGGTTTGGATCTATAGGGTCTCCATCACACTCAAACCCTTCTTCAGCATATGTACAAGAACCATCATCGTATATAGCGTTTGAATCATAGTTACATGCAGCAGTATCCATACATCCTTGACAACTATCAAATTCACAGGTACCATTGTCATCTGTAGCTAATGGGTTGTAATTACAAGCGCCAGGAGATGTACACCCATATATAGGAACATAGTAATTACATTGATTATTATTATCTTCTATGTAACAACAAGCTGTATTGTCGTCAGGAATTCCAAAATAATTAACTGCAGATTGATCAGTACAAACTTTTATTGGATTTGAACAATCAGTTTCTACTGTACCTCCTATAACTCCAGTACATAAATAATTACAGTTAGCATTATTTTCACTACAAGTTTCACACTCTTCTAAACTATCTGGATTAGAATAATTATTAGCTGCAGGATCGCAACATTTAGTTTCGTACCCACCTGGGCAAGGAAGAACAGGACAGTCTTCACAAATATTACTATTACAAGTAAAATCAGGATTAGTTCCATTTAATATTCCTTCATGTAGTGAAGGAGCAACTGAAGCTGAAGTTCCATTGTCTGTTGTGTATTGCATATAATTTGGAGCACATTCACTACAGCATACTTCAGTTAAGTCAGGCTCTGGAGTTATAAACTCAGACAAATCAATAACTACTTCTTGAGTAGTTCCATCGTTATTTTTAACAGGAATAAGTTCATATACTTGAGGAGCACTTATACTACTACCTCCTACAAGATCTAAAATTACTCCTGACTCGTACGGAGAACCTGAAATTAAAGTTTGAGTAATTCTTAAATCTTTATCGTATACTACTTCTGCTATTGGACTTAAAGCATTTTCAATATAACTTTTTATAGTACCATCTTCAGGAATAGCAAGTGTGTATTTAACTATCCTTTGTATTTCTGGATACCTTCCAAATAAATTAGAAGCATCGTAAGTTGTTAAATCTAAATCTTCTTTTAATGTAAAATAAAATTTTGGACTGTAGTACAATGTACTGTTAGTAGGTAACTGTAAAAAATCTACGCTTGATGTTTTTGGAGTTAAATTTATATTAGAAATTTGGATAGAATTATCTCCTTCTCCAATTCTGTAATGATAGTATCCTGGCTGTGTTATGTCTACGTTTCTTACATTATAGATAGCTCCTCCACTAGGCTCTGCACTAAAGTTGTAATGTATTTCTCCATTTTTTTGTGCGTTAGTAGTAAATATTTTAGGAAAGTCTTTACTAACTTTTTGCACTCTATTGCTAAAAGAAACATTATTAATTTGATCTAAATTAGTAGGGTCAGCTTCGCTACAACTCCCATCTTCTAAACATGCAGGCCAATTGTCTGGCAACGTAAGGTCTAAATTATCATAAAAAAATGAATCCTTGCTTATACTAAATATAGGTATTCCGTTTTCAGGATACACTGCAGGTAGAGATACAAGCGAGTGCGTAAAATTAACACTACTATTAACTTCTCCATCTTTATCTGGTTCTACATCATAAACTGGAGGTACATAAGTTTCGTACTCACAACATCCAATACAAGGAACTGTATAAGTAGGACTGTAATTTAAAGCGTCTTCATCTATACATCCTACACAAGAATTAAAATCAGGGTCATTTACGTCAGTAAAACAATTATCACACTCATCTTCAATAGTTAGTGTAGTGCTTAAAGGTACACACTCATTTAAACATTGATCAAAATGATTGCCAGAACAACATCCGTTTCCATCTGGCCCTTCACAAGTTCCACATTCAGTTTCAGGTCCTTGACCGCAACCACATCCTTCATCTATTTCAGGACAAATGTTTTCTTCTAATATGTAAGTTTGTGTGCAATAACAATATTTGTATCCTGGACAAGGATTGTTTGGTAATTGCCCAGGCCCATTAGGAACTCCGTGACAATCTAAACATTCATTGTTACCGCAACAAACTCCGCATTGATCTTCTCCATCCGAACAAAAATCAGGATCATCAAATCCTCCAAGTCTACATTCTCCACATTCGTCATACTCTCCAGCACAATCGTCAGAAGTATCTCCTCCTGTAAAACTATAACCTGGTTGAGGAGATAAACTACCATCGTCATTTACTACAGGACAAAGCTGTACTGCAGGAGCAACTCCTAACCCATCCCCGTCACTATCTATGTATTGAGACATAGGCATATTATTACAATCACAAGCGTCATCAACATTTACTTGACCTGTACAACCACAATAAAGTCCATGCAATTGTTCTGAAGTTTCTCCCTCACAGTTACAAGGTTTTTCAAGATTTTGTTGCAAAATTCCTCCCATATACACTTTTTCTATAGGATCACCATTACAATCACAGTGAGTTCCTACAGGAAGATCTCCTTCACAACTACAATATTTTCCATCCCAATATTGAGGACTTGTAGAGTTTTGATACTCAGAAAGACTATCGCTAGGTATTACAGCAGCACCTGAACAATCACAATAACCTTCTTCTAATCCTTCTTGTAAAAATGTAGCTTGGCCACATGTTCCACAATAATTAGGTAAAAGCGCATTATCACAATCACATCCGCTAAAAGGGTAGCTACATAAAGAGTCGTCTTGTACCCAATACCCTTGTCCAGAAGGAGTGGGAGTTCCAGGACTTACAAAATTACATGCACTTGAGTTTCCACAATAACTATAACTACATCTAGAGTTGTCTTCAACACTAAATCCAAAAACAGGTTCTTCATAATTAGAAGCTTCAGTGTCTGCACAAACCCCACAAGTTGATCCAGGGTCAGGAATTTCAGATGCATTTTCTTCTGTGCCTGCTACAAAATTTGTTGCATAACATTCTGAACACTGAGGTTCTATACTTTCTCCACAATCACATTCTACAAAACCTTCTGAAGTGCTGTCTGCTACTGCACCTGTCCCTCCAATTGCTTCAGGTCCGTTATTTGCAGGGCTAACACATCTTGATGGTATCGTAGCATTACTTATATAATTACAGTTTTCTAATCCTATACTATTGTATTCATCCATACATCCTGTAACCCCAGAGTATGTAATACTAGTTGCAGTAAAATTAAATCCTGAAACATTTGAAGAAATATCAGGTCCTTTAATTGTAATTTGATCTCTTGTAATATTGTTATCTTGTTGAACATCATTTTTATATGATGTCCAAGCACTTTCTGCGTCACTAGACGAAGAGTAACTCATAGAAAAAATATCTTTGTAAGATACATCTCCTGCGTTTATAGCAAATAAAGCGTAGTAAGTGTTATTATAATTTAAAGGATTTACTATTACACCTAAAGAAGGATATTCATTTTCCCCATTAGCTCCTGCATAATCTGAAGATACTATTTTTCTAGCTGATATATATATACCATAATCTTTTGCTACAAAAATATTATCAATACTAACGGTACTAATATCAGATAATTCTGAATCTACTGAATTTGCTATAGTAAACCTTGGATCAAAACTGTCAGAAAATTGAGTAGGCAACCCTTCTCCTTGCGTGTCTGGAAAAGGGTCTACATGTTTAACAACTGCTTGAGTCAAAGTACTTTCTAAATTTAATAAATTAACTTGCATTAAATAATCACGTACTCTTCCGTAATCGCTACTTTGATTAGTACCTAAAATATATAATGTAAATCCTATAGGATCATAAATTAATTTTTTAGGCATTACCTTTGTAAAATTGTAATCTCCTGCTCCTTCTAAATTACTAGCTCTTTGATAGTAAGTAGATAAAGCGTCACAATTTATTAATGTTAATTCTCCTAACTCTTTATCAATACTATATACTAAAATATAGTTATCTCCTTGACCTAAATTTATAACAAAAGTTACTGAAGTATTTTGTAAGTCAGAGTAAGAACTAAAAGTTATATTATTAATTTGCTCTGTAGATAAATTTTCAAAAGAGTTGTTATAAAGTTCTGCTGTTTGTAAATCTGATAATATATATACAAGATGAGTCGAGCTAAATTCTATATTAGAATTAGGAAAGTCCCAATTGTTTCCATCATATAATTTTTTTATATAATAAGCATTAAAATTAGTATCTAGTTTATTAAATCTTAATGCAACTTTACCAAATTCATTAAGCTCTAGATTTATAATCCAATAACTATTTTCTGTTATTTGAATTTCTCCAAAACCATTTGCTAAATAACTAGTATCAGTGCAATTTAAATTTGATACACTTAAAGTACTAGTAGGGTGCGCAGATAATTGATAGTTATTTGAAAAAGCTGTCGAGTACTGAGTGCAAGTTAAATTAACTGTTCTATCAGTTGGCTTTGAAGGAAAACTAAAAACGTAGTAATGATTTGTAACGCTATCAGTTCTACCAAATTCTCCTGGCCATAAACCACGATTATTTACTCCTACTATAGAAGGAGTTATAAAAGGTTTAGCTCCTGTGTTATGATCTGGGTAAACTCTATTTTCTACAGTATAGTTTAAGGCCGCATCAAAATATTTAATAGCAATAGTTTCAGCGTTAGATCCATTTGAATCTAATGATACATCATCTTTAGTAGTTCCAATGTAAATACCTGAAGTGTCTGAGTTAGGGACTATACTATATTTATGATATTGATTTTCAGAACTAGCGTCTACTTTAGATAAAGTTTTTACAAAATGAACAATAGGAGTATCTGCAAAATTAGTTATAGTATGTGACCCAAAACTATTTCCAGATTTTATTCTGCTTAAGGTACTACCAAAATATCCTGGACTCGCAGGAGAATATTTTAAAGCTGGTGATGAAGTTACTTGCGCTAAAGTTGACGGCAATTCTATTATAGGAGTAGAAGTAGTAGTTTCATTAATCCACGATTGAATATAAGATACTTCAGGGGATTCTGCATTTACATTAAAAGTGTTAGTATTAAAGACAATTTTAGGAACCTTAGAATCACTTATATAGTAAGTAGGAATATCTTGAGAAGTATGTATTGTTATTGCTGAAGTAGGCACAGTCTCTTCTGCGCTTCTAACCTTATGTCTTCCTTTTTCTAACCAATTATCAAGTTCTATGTTTGAAGACATAGAAGGTAAAAAGTCAAAATTAGTAGATGTAGTTTTAACAAAAGCTTTTGTAAAACTTGCAAATTGACTTACAGTAACAGACAATCCTGGCTCAATTATTTTTATATATTCATTTGAATTGTGAGAAAAGAAATACATAGCACCATCATGCCCTCTATCTACTCTAGTTAAATCTCCTGCAAACGGATTTTCTATCATTACAGCGCTATTAGCAATAGGCAAACTGTCTTCATCTGTTTGCCCTAAAGCTACAGAACTAACATCGTAGATACAAATGTATTTTAAATCAGTGGTTTTAGATTTAACAATTGTATATAAATAATTATCATTTTCAGTAAATTGCATAGATACAGGCATATACCCTTTTTCTGTAGCTACATTTTCGTTTGAAATGTCTCCCCCAGGTACAGGCAAATAAACACCGTTATCAGTTAGTGGTAAAAATTGCCCATACTCGTTCATGTACATTAATGCAAATCCATGTAAAACTGCATAAGCCATTACATAACAACCTATAGTGTCTGCAGGTTGATCTGGCATTACTACAAAAGGATTTTGATTTGTATTTCCCATATCAGTTCCAGCAATAGATTTTTTCTTAAAACTAATTGCTGCAGGACAATAAGATAGTAATTTAAATAGCTCATCGTCTTTAGAAGTATCAACAACAATTGAAGCTTCTGCTGCTGATAAAGTTGTAGGGTCTTCGATAGAATAATCTGTAGATGCTACAAAACCATAAGAACCTCCTGTTTCTGTGTTGTTTTCCCATCCGCTACCAGCAAGTCTTATAATACCATATTGAGAAATATCATTAGGAGTATTAAAATCAAATCCTTTTATATACATAGTTGTAGGCATAGAAAAAGTATCTGATTGAGTTATAGGCATGTAATAATGATTTCCATTAACTTTACCATAAACAGCAGTTCTATTAAAAGGAAGAAGTTCATTGTTTTCTGTCTGCGAATGTCCAGCGTTAAATGAGTACCGCCCAAAAATATTATCTGTAGCAAATCTAGAGTTTCCTTCTGGAGATGTAATATCTACTACTGGTAAATTCATAAATTGACTTGTAAATAAATCAAATACAATGTAACTACCTTGCCAATATTTAGAATTAGTAGAAGTATCTACATATTTAAAATCTCCAATTCCATCATTGCTAATACTAGCGCTAGGAATATTTTCTCCTGTAATTGGAAAATCTGCATAAATATTACTGTGCATAGGAGGTGCAGATTGTATAATAGGTATAATTTTAGAAGTTCTAAGCTTTTGATTAGGATTAGTTCCAGGAGAAAGATTACTATATGTAGTTGCTGAAAAAGTAGCAAAAGAACTTTCTAGCGGATTACATATGTCTATTTCTAGACCATTAACTGTACTAATACTAGTGTCTTTAGTAGTTAATGGCCAATACCATTCAGATATATTACCTCCTGCAGCAGTATGTAAAGATTTAAATTTTTCTAAAACATTGTATCCGTTTTTAGAAACATCTTCATTAGTCATGTATTGATCAATTCCTCCTTCAGGCTCAAGACTAAATCTTTTTGATCCTAAACTACCGTTTTGTAAATCAGCATCACCAGATACATCTTCAAGCATCCATTTAGAATAATCAAAAAAATCTGGGTAAACAGAAAAACTGCTTTGGACCGCTACTACTTCTGCAGTACTTCCAAAAGATCCGTTTGAATTAACAACATTACCTAATCCATTTTCAGGATTATTACAATCATAAATTTTTTCTAAGTCTGAATTGTAGTTAGGTATATTATGATCAAAAGATAAAAAAGCTATTTCTCTAGGATTATAAAATAAAATGCTAGAAACTTTTATTGGTGCTGTTAAAGCATACGAAGATTCTAAAAACCCAGGGTGCGCAGTATTAGATACAGTAATAGAATATAAGTTACTAGTAGATAATTTTTGCATTCCTTCATTTGATTCGCCTATAGGTACAGGAGTATTTTTTTGTACATTTATAGCAGCTGTAGCTTCTTGTTCTAAGAATTTATTACCATTTTTTATAATGTTACCATACCTATCAGATAAATTAAAATATCCAACATTATTTTTATACACAACACATTCTACATTACCAAAGTTATCAGTTATAAGTAAAGATTCTGTAAAATACATAGTTCCATCACTTAATGCTTTGTTAGGAATAAAAGAAGCTTCATTATTACCTATTTCAAATGTTTGTTCATTAAAAACACCTTCAAATTGTTGTCTTAAGTTATAGTAAATTTCTCCTATACTTATATCTACTGCTCCTCCAAAAAAACTAGAACTTGTAGGAATGTAATTTACTTCTAATCCTCTAGAAACGTCAGAATATAATACTCTAGGATTTTGTTTAAAATTAAATACAGCTTCTCCTGAATTTTTATTTGCTTGTGGATCGTAGTTAACCGCGCTTACATTTGTCACACCATATCTAACAGGAGCTGCTGTGCTTGGGCTACCGTATTTAGAAAAAGTTTGACTTTTTAATTTTGAATTTTTAACTAATCCATTATCATTTATAATTCCTTTTTTATCTGTAATTAAATTATTATAAAGAATATAATCTCTAGATATAAATTTTGAATCTAAGTTTAAACCCAACTGCTTACCTATTTTTTCAATAGTTTTAGCTAAAACATTAACTTCTGTTTTTTTAATTTTAGCAAGTTTTATATCTGAAACCTCCTTGCCTACTTTAGTAAAATGTAAATCTAAGTTTCCTTTACATTTAAAAGTTGGAGAGTATATAGTATTAAAAAATAAAGCCCATTGATTTAAAGCGTTATCTATAATTATATTATTACTTTTTGAAACTGCAACTTTTAAAGTAATTTTAGCAGTGTTCCCTGCTTTAGCTTTAGAAATAGCGTCAAGAAGTTCTTTATTATAATTTAGCTTTGACATAGTTTTATATTATTTTAAAGGTATTATTTGTAACGCGTATACATTAATATCTGTAACAGCAGTAGCTGCTTTTACATCTGCACTAATTGTTATTTTTGAATCCCAATTTATTTCTAAAGAATTTGTTAAGCTTGTAGTAGTATCATCTTCACCTATCATACAAAAACCAAATGCCATTGTTTTAGCAGTGTTTGAATGTAACACTGTAACTTCGTGGTGTATAAATTTGCCACTAGGAGCTGTTGTTCCTGTAGCGCTAGACTCTATAACTTGTGTCCCTCCTACACCAATAGCCACTGTTTTTGTATTACCTGTTGCTTGAGCAAAACAATGCGATATAACTTTAAATCCTGTACCTATCGGGTATTCTCTTAAATCAACATCTATAGACATAACTGACTCATAAGCACCTGTAGTAGTTGCTCTTTCTCCTGAATTTATATCACTAGTTACAAAAGTTTTAATTCCTGAAGTAGTGTCAGACCCTGAAGAAATGTTACTTTCTAAATACCATGTTTTTTCTGAATCACAATACAACTTAACAGAAGAAGCATTTGAATTTAAAAGAAAAGTTCTAGCTCCTTCTATAGTATCTCCACCTTGAGCTACTAACGTAATGTTATTTTTTAAAGAATTACCATACTCATCTTTAATTAAGTATTTAGTAATTTTAGGATTAGAAAGTCTTCCTATTGTTGGTAAAATAAGTTCAACACTATTTTTTCTACAGTCAACTCCTACTATACCTTTTTCAGATTCTAACAAAGCATGCTTTGAAGTTACTACAATAGTTCTATTATATTCACTTCCAGCTTCTAATGCACCTTTATAAGAATTAGGAGTTAGCGCAGAAGTTTCAGAAATTAGTTCTTCTGTTTCTTTGCTAGTAGCTATTTTTAGTATACCTGGCGAGTCTTGAGTTGCTGTTATTACATTAGTATTAATTATTGCAAACTGATGTCCTACAGCTCCGTGTCTTCCTCCTTTAGAATCTTCAACACATATAATAATATCTCCCTTCTGAATTTCTGGGCCATCTATTGCAAAAACAGATTGGTCGCTTTGAACTATAAAAGAATCTCCTGCAACAGCTGTAGGATAACCATCATCTGCTTTTAATTTAGTAATAACTTTAAGAACTTTTTTAAGCTCATTATCTATAAAATTTCTATCTACTAACTCATTAGAACTAAAATTACTAGGACTAGATCTATAAGATATAGGTCCAGTTAATTGTGTAGTGCCATCATTTTTAAGTACATTATGCAAGCTAGTATCTACATATCTTTTAGTAGATAAATGATTTGAGTTTATAGGGTCTTTCCCCATAACAGGACTTTCAAATTTAGCATGAGCTTTTTGCATTACATCTTTATTAATTTTAGATGATAAGCTTGTAAATTGAGAAGATAGATTTTTTACAGAAGAACTTAATCCTTGAAGCAAAGATTCTTTTGTTATATTTTTTGTAACCCCATTTTGCACAATAGTTAATAAATCTGATTTAGTGCTAAAACTTGATTTAGGTAAGTCTTTTATTTTTGTCATAATTATTTTTTTATAGTTCTAAAGCGTCGCCAGATTCTAACGTAAGAGTTGAAGAATCTCCAGTTATTACGTTTTGATATTGTGTAGGTTCTATTTCAGATGTTGAGTAATTAAATTTAAGCTCTATACTAATAAGATTTAAAATATTATCATAGTAATTAAATTCTTCATTAGTTATTTCAGGACAATTGTAGCTAGAGATTCCTCCTAAAACTTCATTCTGAGATAGAGTAAGTCCTTGTCCTGTGCACTTTATAGATTGCCCATTATACATATCTCCTACGTTAGAAAATGTAAAAGTTATTTTATGAGTTCCTTGCGCACAGCTATTAGAAGAAAACTCAGCTTTAATACCAGAGTCGCTATTATTATATAAAGAAGAATAGCTGTTGCCAGAATCTATTGCCATTTGAAGCCAAGACAAACAAACAGCATTATCATCTGAAGTAAGTGCTTGCCCAGTTGAAGGGTTTATACTACTTCTAACTTTAGCTATTGGAACAAACGTATTATTTTTATTTCTAATGTGTATATAACTTTCTACAATATCGCTATAAATATCTAAATTACAATTTTCATTTAAATAAAATGTAACAGGAGTTGGGTCTTGACTAGAAGATTGAGAACAATCTTTAATTTTAGTTTCTAAAATTTCTAGCCAATACGACACAGCTGATATTTTTTTAGATAAATTTTTATCTATATTAGAATTTGAAAAAGAGTCAAACATTTTAGAAGAATACGTTTGGTATTCTTCTTTTGCTTGTTGTAATTTTAAATATAATATATTAGCCATAGTGTTTATTATTTTGCAAAACTAACAATTTTTGTTAAATTTTTATGTAATTTTTCAAACTTTTTAGAAGCTTTTTGTTTTTCGTCTTCCGTAATTTGAGTAGGGTTATAATAATATACCTTAGTAGTAGTTTCTAAATAATTAGAATATAACTGACCTTCGTACTCATAAAAATTTCCATAAAGTATAGTTTCTCCCTCAGAAGTAAATAAATTTCCAGCAGTCGAGCTAGTACCTAACCACAAAGAAGCGTGAACGTTGTTTCCTAAATCAGAACATATTTCTAATGTAGTTTCATTTCCTGAAGCATCGCAATACAAATTAGTATTTGCTGTTGTTACTATGTAATTACAAATGCTATTGTCTGGTTTAAAATAACATCCGTGTAATAAATTTTGAGGACATCTTATTTTAGGACCAAAACTGTTATCTGAAGTTGGTAGAAATTGAGTATCTATATTTTGAGTTTGAATACTGTTGCATCCTTCAGAGTCTACACATATAGTTATTGGAGTGCTCTCTAAACAATGCCCATTATCACAACTAGTTGTATTAGATGTATCAAAGAAAGAATCGTAAAAGTCAAAGTTTAATCCTCCTTCGTCAATATATTCTTGAGGATTTTCTGCTTTTAACAAACAATATTCTATATGATTTGCAAATGAGTTTTCTTCTGTATAACTAGCCCTTACATTATTTTCTATTCCAAAGTTTCTAATAGCTTGAAGATTTCCTACATTGTTTTCTATAAAAGCTCTAGCTTTAAATATTTGCCCAGGAGTCATTGCAGTTCTCCCAAGGTGCAGTCCTCCAGTAGCTCCAGGAACACTTTTCCAATGATCACTTGAACATCCCCAACGATTGTTTTTAGTATTTATTAATACAAAACAAGTGTCATCAATGTCTTCTAAAAAAGCTACATCTATAAGATAAGCGTTTAGCCCATATCTCATAGTATTATTTAATATTCCAACGTTTATATCTCCTATTGAAGGTGAATGCCTATTTAATAAAGTTTGGGGTTCTCCATTTGCATCTAATACTGTATTTCCATAAAAAACTGAAAAATCACTTAAAATAGGATCTACCATTCCTGCACTTCTAAATATTGTAAGATCAGAAGATTTAAATAAATTTAGTCTAAGAGGGTTATAATAAGGAGAAGCCAAATCTGTGCTACCAAAAGTATATTTAACATATTCTAATTGAGTACTAGTCTTTCTTCCTCCTGAGTCTGTGTATTGAAGTGTAGGTAAATCATCTTCACCGTTCCAAAAATAAAGACTATTAAATAAATCAGATTCTATTACATGTGTAAGATCAGCACTAGGTATATAATCTAACCCTGAAAAACTAAAACTAGTGTTTGGGCTAGCTGCGTGCTCATCTGCAAAATTTTGCCAGTCAGGTTTAAATTTTTTATATGCACTTCCGTGAGGATTTATTCCAACATAAGCAGAACCAAAAGGAGCCATCATATAATGTATAGGATCTGTAGAAGTGTAAGTATCTGTAGAGTATCCTCCAGGAAAAGGTTTATATCCTATAGGGTAATTTTGAAAAAAATGCCCTTTAGAGTGAGGGTAAGCTAACGCAGAAAGATGAGAATTATGTATTTGATGTCCATTAAACGAACACCCAAAAGACGGATAAAGTTTTTTTCTATAACTGGATTCACCTCTAACAAATGTATTAATTGGATAACTATTTAAAGAACTATTTATTTGAATGTTATTAGATGGATCTACATACATACTGCTATTATTCCAAGACTCAATTGGAAATCCTGCAGCACCTTCATTATAATTAAAGCCAGACTTTTCTGTATTAGCACCTGCTACATCTTTAGTAGGATGATCTTTTAAAAAACTATGAGATTGTATTTTATATAATATTTGAGCATCTTCGTTAAGCAAGCTATTAGCATTAGCTTCATTTTCTACCCAATCAGCCCCTGACTGCCCTTCACCAGGTCTAGCGTAAATTTGACTAGCAGTACCTCCATAAGCAAATGGACTAATGTTACCCTGCACTTCAGGAATAAATCCTGTTCTACTAGCATTTATAGGAGTGTAGGTTCTTTCTACGCCGTCAATCCATACAGTTTGTTCTGCGTATAAACAAGGGCATAGAGGATCTCCGTTTGCATCAAACTCATCATACAATTTAGATACTGGCCAATTTTCTGGATAAGCTCTATTTTTAGGATCTCTCCAATTTATGTTTGCAAACCATACAGGGTCAAAAATATCAGAAGGTTCATATAGGCCTGTACTCTCATTTAGTACTGGGATACAAAAAGGAACTCTGTTTGTTATTTGAGGGCCTTTCCTGTTTGCAGGTAAAACTTCTATACCTCCAGTTACAGGGGGTAGTTCTTCTTCTACTATTTGTGCGCTAGGAACATGAACAGTTCTTACAAGATAACCAAAAGCAGCATTATGTGCACTCCCACCAACGTCTGATGGGAGAGCGTAAGACGCAGTAGCTCCATCAGGCCTTGAAACCATCCTATTGTCTGTACACCAATAATAAGGAGCAACACTTCCTTCTCCGTTATCTCTAAACCAAAAAGCGTTAACTCCTTCAGGAGTATACCCTAATTGATAAACTCCTGTAGTTCCAACTTCAGAACAACTTCCTCTCATATAGTAAAAAGTGTTTTTTTTAATCCCCCAATTTAAAGAAAGATTTCCAAAACCGTCTGGGTCTGGGTTAGGTGCTGCATTGCTTAATAGATAAGCATCATTGTCTTTATAAAAAATATTTCTAAATGTTTGGTAATCTGCTTGTGAAGGAAGAAACCAATCATTAAATCCATGGTAAGAACCACTACCTGGAAATTGACCATTTTTAACTAAAGGTATTGACGGGGCATTATATTGCATAGAATCTGAAAGTATAAGAACATTATTTCCTGATTTCTTAATAGCATATCCTCCTAGTTCAGGATAATTACATGCACGTATAGTGTCATAATTAAATTCTCCCTCATTAATATCATTTATAAGATTAATATTTTCTATAGTAAGGTCTCCTTCTTCTTCTTGAACTCCTCCTACAGCACCTCCTCCCCAAACAAAATCTCTTGTTGTTGTAAGCATACCATCTATTAAATCTGTTGTAGGATTTACAACAAACTCTGGTTTACCTCCTGACTCAATATTAACATTATTACCATTATCATCTAATAGTATATAGCTATCTCCCCATAAAGAGTCTAGCCCTAAACACATAGCTAAATAATTATTTAAAACTGTTTTCCATTTTAGTTGGCTTTTAAGCGCACTTTCAGAAGTATTCTGTATTACCCCTACAAAAGAATCTGCAATAGCAGAATGAAAATGTGAAGGATAATTGTGATCAAAATAAAAATCATATACAGAAGATCCTGTATTAAAATTAATTTTTCTTTCGTAATTATTTGTTAGGTGTTTAGGTAATGTATTAAACATCATTTCTAAATACCCTTGCTCATCTGCAGGCAAATCTTTATAACTTTTAAGAAGACTAACAGTTTCTCCATCTTCGTTGTACCCAGTTTCAGTGTATTCAAATGGAGGTATATTAGAATCTGCATTTGAGTACCAAGATTTTTTAGTATTAATAAATGGTAAAAACTTACCTTTAGGGTCAGTTTCCATTATACTTGTAAAATTTATTGAACTATTAGGACTAGTATTATAACCCTGATGTCCAAAATGAAAAGCGTGATAGCATCCTAAAGTATGCCCTAATTCATGAAACATGGTAGCCGCAACATCTCTTCTGTCTTGAGTACCTCCATTTGATAGTTCAGCTTTACTCCCATTAGTATTCATATGCCACCCATTTCTTGAAATAGTAAGCAATGGACTATCAAGTTGATTAGAAACAGGGAACGAAGCTTGAGAACCTGAGCTACCATAAAACATAAAATAATGCATAGCTGGTATCATTCTGGCCATATTTGTTCCTTCGCTGTTAAATAAATTTTTTAATATACCTGAATTAGGATAATTTATTTGCCTATGTAATACAGGTCCTTGAGAAAGTAACGTGTCATTATGATTTATGCTATAAACATCATAGACTTCTCCATCACTAAATGTTTGATAACAATCGTACGCATTTAAATTACTTACATCTAAACTAGCAAGTGAAGCGTTTCGTAATCTCATTACAGTTCCGTAAGGTCCGCATGTAAAACTACCTACCCTATCTTCAGTGAGATTTGCTATACTTCTACGGCGAGTAGCCATATAATTTTTTCTTTCAAAAGCCTCAAGAAAAGTTGTGTTGTTTAAAGTGTGATCTGACCAATCTCCTGGCAACTCTTCTCCAGTTCTCATATTTAAAACATCTCCACTTGTTATAGAAGGAATTGATATAAAAGCTATAGTGTTATCAGTAATATTATCTGTAAAAGGTTTTGCTACTTGGAAAAGAGGATTAAACATGTGTTTAGGAACTGTAGGCATTAGTCTTAATCTAATACCTGAATCAATTCCGTGATTAACATCATTTTGTGCAGCAACATATGCTCCCCCTGATCTAGGTGTGCCATTATTATAAGTTTCAGATTCTGATGGAACATAATCGTAAGTACCTGCTAACATTTCGTTAACCCAATCAATTAATTGACTATATTCTGCATCAGTATAATCTGTGTGCGCCATATAACTGTCTCCTATCCAAATCATAACAGGAAGATAAATAAGTTCATCTTCTGTATAAGTAATATAAGGTGGAGTTGCGTTTCTTGCAGATTTTTTTATATTATAATTAACAAGCTGTTTTTGTATAGATTTTTGAATTTCTATCTGAGCAGCTATTGTTAAATTTGTAGGAATTCTTTCGCTTTCATCTATTAAACACCCTTTATCACTAAAAGTATTGCTATCTTCTTTATAGTTTTGATAAAAATTCTTTGAAAATAAATTATTTGAATCAGACATTGTTTAATGAATTATTTAAGTTATTTACTATAAGTTCAAAATCTAAAATAGCTTGTGTAGGCACTAAATATGTTTCTAAATAATTAATCCAATCAGAAGTATTACCGCTCTGAGTATTTTGTATTTCAGAATAAGTTGTAGTGTATATATTAGTACAAGAAGGTAGAGTTCCAAACCCGTATGTCGGATCTGTAATAGTAATGCTTTCTGCAAAATTATGTAAAGAGTGTAATATAAAAGGATTTAAATTAAAATCAATAGGAGTATTAAAAAGCTGTTTTACAAAACTAATGTCGCTTTCAACTAAAGAAGGACTAACGTTTGTTGGAAATATACTTGAAAAGCTAGGAGGCTCAAATAAATACAAAGGATCATAGCAAATATAATCAGTGGTTAGTAAAGAATCAGAACAATCTGAATCAGTTCTTTTATTTAAAACATCTTGTAAACTTACAGAAAGTAAATTTTCTGAAGATTTACAATTACCTTGTCCATTTAAATAAAAACAATCACCTTCAATTTGACAATAGTTTAAATCATAATTAAAAAAATATCCAGAACCATCAGAATAACTTATAGTAGTATTTCTTTGCATTACACCTAGTGATGTAACTAAACCTTTTAATAAACTAGAAATAAGTGATTCAGATAAATAATTATGTGTTGCAGATGCATACTCATGAAGATGCGGGTGATCTGTTAGCTCGTAACTATAAGTGTCTGTTGGATACGCGTTAAAATTTGGAAAAGCCCAATAAGGAATAGTAATTCCAAATAAATTTAGTTTGTCTAATAATTGTGCGCTTATAGGATTTTCAGCGCTGTAAGGAATTTCTATTGATTCTTTTCCTAAAGCATCTAAACCTTTTAAAGAATTTACAATATAAACGTTTAAATATTTTGTAGTATCCCAAGCTATTGCATTCTTAAAATACTCTAAAGTCATAGCTTTAGTAGCTTTACCGTTAGCATCTTCTGTAAAATAATGTAACCCATCTCTTACATATGAAACTAGATTGTCTCCTCTTCTTTGATCAGGTATAGAATTTCCTTGAATTATATTTACTCCTGGAGTAGCTAAAACCGCACCTTGAGGATCGTTTTCTGCTAACTCTAAAAGTATATTAAGATTAGTGTTAAAAAAATTTGACATAGCCCTATGAGCCATACTAGGTGTGTTTGGGTTAGGCCCAACAAGTCCTGGAGACTCTATATAATGATATATAATTTTTATCCGTTTAAATTCATTTGCCCCAATTGGCTCAGCAGCCATAACTGCTTCATAAAATAATTTTAAATACTGCGCAGAACTTTCATACGATTGTCTAAGCAATACTTGAGATGTATCAAAAGGTATGTTTTTAACAGTATTAGGCATTCTTTAAAGTATGTAATAAAGCATTATACAAAGCTGCGTCTGCAATATCTTCATCATCACAATCTTCGCACCGTAAATCTATTTGAGTTAAAAAACTATTTATTCTGTGCTCTATATTGCACACTGAGTTATGTTTAAAAGTATTATGTATTCCTGTTTCTGTATAACCTACATTATCTCCCGTTCCTGGGCTTAATATTGTTGCATGTATGTAATACACATGATCAGGTATAGAAGTCCATTCTGTTAAGTTATTTAAAACAAAGTCTTTTTCTACAGTAGTTAAACCTAAAGAAATCCAACTAGTCTCTATAGCACTATAAAAATCTAAATACAATTGAGAAAATGGAATAGATATTTTTAAGTTTTTAATGTCAAAGCTTTCTTGAAAATTACTATAATCAGCTTGATCACTGTTATATAACAATAAAGGATTTATTGTTTTTGTCTCTCCTTCACTATTTATAATTAAAGGAATAAAAGGTTGTACAGCTATTTGAAGTACTTTCCCTTGAGAGGACATAGATTGTAATCCCCAGCCCCCAGGGTTAGAAACAGAATTATATAATCCTGAGTTCTCAATCATAACTAAATTAGCGCAATCTGCAGATGTGGTTACATCTAGTTTTAATTCAAAAGCCATAGGTAAAAATTAAAAAAGGACAGACAGATGTCTGCCTGCCCTTTAATTATTTAATAAATTATTTATTAATCGCTAGCTAATGCAGTACCTGCACCTGTTGCGCTATTAAATAAATCTTCAAAATCTGCCGCATTACCTGCAGAAGCAGCTTCAAAAGCTACAACGATAGTACCTTTAACTTTACCACCATTATTAATTGCGTGCGGTTGATTGGAGCCAGAAAGAGCATATTCGATAACCATTACATCGTAATCTGTACCGTCTTTTGCTTGTAAATCAGCAAAAGATTGTGCGCTAGGGAATCCAGTGCCTGTAAAAGAAGCTCCGCCTGGAGTGTCTTGAGATAATCCAAACCATTCCATATCTGCAATAGCTTCGCCGTTAGTGTTACCTTTAGCTGGAGCTGTACTTGTGTCGGAAGTAGTAGATCCCCATCCATCTAATTGGAATTCAAAAGAAACTACGTGGTAAGGATATAAACCTACCTTGTGATATGCAGCTAAAGCTGTTAATTTAATACCACAATCAGCAGCTTCAACAACTGCAGCTGTAAGAGTTTTAGAATCTGCAGCTGTAGCTCCTGCTTCTTGAGAAGGCATGTCTAAAGTAATGTTATTACCGTTAACTGCTGCAACTTTGTATACAGGAACGCCTGCACCACTAGTTTGACGTAAGTACATACCTACAGCTACACCGTGAGATGCAGAAGCAACAACTTGATCAGAACCTCTTGTCCAAGCAAGAGTTGAAGATCCAGAAGTATCTGCTTCAGTAGTAGCTGCTGAAAAACGTTGAACTGAAATTTTAGCTCTGTTAGGCCCTATTGTAGAACCATCAGCAAATTTCATTTTACCCATTTTTTGAGCAATACCATTTGCAATTTCAATTTGAGTTGCATTTGCATCAGATACAAACTCAAAAAAGTATTGATCTTTTTGTTTAGAGTAAAGCTCTGTGTCATTAGTAAATTGTAATCGTAAAGTGTAACGATTAGAGTTTATTGCTTCAATAGAGTTTCCATTGTTAACATCAGTGTAACCAATGTTAGAAATTTGAAAAGCTTCTGATGTTGAGTCTGCTATTGCCTTAACTCGTACTATATCATCAAAGTCAAGAAGAGGTGTAGAACGAATACTACCATCTTGATGAGGCTGTACAATTCTAAATTTGTCTCCTGATGCTAATGCGGTAGCAGCTAGTAAAGTACCAAACTCATCAGCTACACCAAACTCACCTGCACCTGCTGTCGCTGATGATGCTAAATCTGCTAAAGTTTCACTAGAGCCACTATCGTAGTCTCCAATGAATACGTGAAAATTATGTCCGTAAATTGCCATTTGTTGTCTATTTTAAAAATTAATTAATTGTTGTTATTATACGTATAAAAATGTCATAATAACTTTAATAGTTGTTGCTGCTGTTGCCAGATCAGCTCCTTGAGCTCTAAAGTTAACATGAATATCTCTCGCAGCTGCGCTATATAAAGCTCCTGCTACAGTAAGTGCTTCAGAGGTTGCTGGTCCACCTAATGGGCCTATACCTGCAGTTGCAAAATGATTTGCAGCATGTCCATGAGAATTTTCAATAACATATAAAGGAACATTCGCTGTCCAAGTTACTGCTGCTCCACCATCGTCACATAAAGCTGTTAAATCCAATAACTGATTGCCAGAAGCAGCTGTACCGATTTCAATATCAAAATCGTTTCCAGAACTTCCTCCAGTTACAATGTTTCCAGCTGGAATACATATAACATCTTTAATAATTGTACCAGCTGGTTGTGATATAGCTGGTACCGCATAATCTGTATCGTCTGTTACCGCAATTGTAGCTGATGTTGCTGTTGCTGAGGATATTTTAAATGCTCCATCAGCACCAATAGAAACACCACCAGTTAAGATGTGTGCATCTGTTGTTGCATCACCAACTGTTAAATTGCTGACAATAGACTGAGCATTTGTATCAGACGAACTGATATAATCTCCCGCAAGATCATTAAAATCCTGTGCTCGAACGGGAGTATTACCAACTAGTCCTCCTTTATTTTTAGAAGGAGCAACGTTAGCGTTTGTTATTTTTGCTGTTCTTGCCATTTTATTTATTCTATTTCGTTAAGTTCTATTTTACTTGATTGGTATCGTGGTTGCTCTACATTCTCTAAAGCATCTACAACAGCCATTCTTACGATTTCCTTATGCGTATGTTCTGCTAGAGAACAATCTACATCAGGCTCTATAAGCAGAGGATTTTTAATATATCTTAAATGATATTCGCTAACAATTTGATTGTCTCCGCATATCAATTCAAAATTATTGTCAAATCCTTTTCCTCCAAAATCTAATCTATAAACTGTATGTTTATTAGGTTTATTAAAAGGGTCGTCTATAATTTTATTATACCTATCGTGAGTTATTGGTTTTACACCAACTCTAGTAGATCCTGATTGTTCTACTGTTTGAACATTAGCTTCTTCATTTATTGCATGTCTGTAATCTTCAGGCAACGCAACAAATTGGCCGTTAGGTTTATTGTGTGCTTGATCTACAGCAGAAGGAACAATTACAGCATTACTTATTAATGTTCTTAAATCGTCTCTACGCTTTTGATCTTCTTCAAAATTTGTACGTCTAGTGTTATTTCCAAATGCACGTTTAGATATAAACTTCTCTTGAGATATATTCAAAAAAGAATCTATCTCTTCTTCAAGGAAAGAAGGGGCATCAAAAGAGTCCCCTTTATCCATTAGAAGTTTAAATTCAGCATGCATTTCTATTCTAGTCATACTATTTTGCTATAGACATTTTTCCTTTTAAATCTAAATATACTTCCTGATTATCAGGATTTTGTAAATACTCAATAGCTTGCTCAAGTGTGTATCCTACAACATCTCCACCAGGAAGTTGATACTTAGTACCATTCTTCACAAGAACTCTTGATGATATACAATCATCAATAAATGCTCTCATTTTAAATGTAGGATCTTCTACAGTATTAATAAACGTTTGAGGATCTTCTGTTACAATCTTATCAAGTTGAGACTCAATAAAATCTACAGAAGCTGTATCTCCAGCACGTTTACCCATTACTTTAAGAACATCTGCCATTTCTGTTGTTGACATATTACTAAACACTTTGTAAGCTCTTCGCTTAAGTTTAGATTTTTTATTTTCCATTTTAGCTTCTTGCTCAACTGAAGTCATCACGTATTCTGCAAAAGGAGTGTCAAAACGCTCCATTTCAGAATTAGCAACTCTTTGGTGAGCTTTTAAAACTAAATATTTTACTTCGTCTTCTGGGCTATTAGTATCTAATGAGATACCTTCTGAAGGAACATCTATTTTAAACATAGTCCAATAATCTCTATTGTACTTTGATAATGTTCCAGGAGACATATGCATCTTTCTTTCAAGACGTTTTTCGTCTGCTTCTGTTAACCCAGTATTAAGAATTCCAGTTCCCTTTGTTGCTTGAACGGTTAATCTTTCAAAACATTTAGAATAACGGAGGCTCCCGTCGTGATCGTCGGGAAGCCATCCGTGCTTCTTTATAGGTTTTAAAGTAACCTTAGTAGTATCAATAACACTTTCTCTCTCCACTTGAACAGCTTCTACTACTGCCGAAACAGTTTCTTTTTTAGCTATCTTTTTTGCCATCTTCTTATGTGCTTATATTAATTTAATTATTACTAATTTATCAAACAGTTGATGAGTAAATCAATTCTGCACAAGACATTGGGTTTTGAATTAAAACACCTTGTTGCGCTTGAGCAAATAATTGATAACCATCTACAGGAGATGAAGAACCTGATGAGAACGATGTGTTTGGTCCTAACGGTGAAGTTGAACCAGCAACGTGCCACATTAATTCTTTACGTCCTTTAGGGTATACTCGACGGATGTTGTTTTCTCCACCTGAAGTACCCATGTTTAGAATAGTGTAACGGTAAGACTCAGTGTATCCACCTTTTGGGTGCGGCACACGGTTACGAATCTCATCATCATATAATGGTAAGTGAACTAGAGTAAACTTGATACCTTGTGGTCCCATGTATTCTCTGTACTGACCTTGGAATCCTAGATTTTGTCCATCACCAGAAATTCTTTTAGAATCTAATGGTTGGAATCTAGCAGCGTGGTTTTCAAGAGCTCTATGGAATTGTACCATACCTCTTTCACCTGTAAACGCTACAAAGTTACGTTGATCTTCTGGAAGTAAGTTAATTGAAAGGTTCAATAACACATCTTCTAAATAGTCAATTGTAAAGTCTGTATAGTGGAATTTGTAAGATGGAGAGATTTGCTCACGTAAACCTGCACCTTCAACGATAGCAGATCCAGAGTCACCCATCATAGCATAAGCTCCATTAACTTGTTTGTTAGATTTAGAGAACCAAAGCATACGCTCTTTTTCTTTCATCCACTGACACATAAATTCGTATTCAGCATACTGAGTCCAAATCTTAGTAGATTTGTTAGACTTAGGGTCTAGCATCTCAATAACTAAAGGACGTTGGTGCATGTTTCCAGGCACAGTGTAAGTCTTAGATAAGAAAGACATTGCATTACGCATTTTAAACGGAGAACTATAATGAGTTTCACCGTAAGTTCTGTTTAAAGTTCTTTCTTGTGGAGAGTACTCCTTACTTGCTCTAGATCCTGCTGCAATTAAGCTTGGAGGAATAAAGTCTGCAGGATTAGAAGTCATCAAAGTACAAGGGTAAACAAAGGAAGCTCCTTCCATAAAAGGCTCTTGCATCACACGAACAGCAGTTTCACCGTCATCTAAAACTAGTTTATCAGACATAGCGAAATATTTTTCTGCCATTTTAATATTTACGATAGCACCGAATTGCCCAGGCTTAGCTGCTAAACCTGCATCTGAACTACCTTGTATAACCACGGCTTTCTCATCGTCACCTTTTAGGTACCATTCAAAGTCGTTATCTGTGTCAAGCTCTTGCTCTCCACCTCCAACAGATAGGAAGTAATCCATACCTGCATATTGATTCATACCAAATACTCTACTAATGATATTTGATACCAGTGTAGGTTCGGCTGCGAATACGCTTCCTAGGTGGTTCTCAGTTGTTAAGCCAGACCAGCTTTTAGGAGCGTACAATTGTAATGAACTAATTGTGTTTGCCATTTTTAATTAATTTAATTATTACTTGTTGTTTATATAAATAGCTCCTTATCGCAGAGATTTTCTCATAGTGTCAAAATTAACAGCTTTAGAGGTACCTCTACTTGGTCTGGAACCAGTTTTTTTCGTACTCTTTATTGCGTTAGCCAACTTACGAGTTGATTTAGTAGTTGACTGACGTTCAAATGCTGAAAAATCCCACTTTAGGACTGTAGCTAAATATGCTATTTTTAAATCAAACTCAGGATCTTTTTCTCTCATTCTCATGATTTCATTTTTTCCGTTTTTGTCTAACTTAGTTATACCTTTATATAGATTAGTTTTGTCTTTTGGAGACAATGCAAATCCAGGTAAAATTTCTTCTTTCTTTCCAATATGATCATTTAAGTCTTCAAGCCATTGTTCATGTGCTTGGATTCTTTGTTTTTGATCTTCTTTTTGTTTTTGAATCAAGTGAGTTTTTTCAGCTTTTTGTATCTCTTTTAAAGATGCTAAAGCTTCCTCAGCTTCTTCTTTCAAAACCCCAGAATCTTCGTATCTATTTAGCTTTCTAGTAATTCTCTCTTCAGACCAACCACTTTTAACTAATAGATCTCTTACTAACATTTTCTGCATAGAAACATTACTTTCTAAACTTTCTTCTGCTATAGATTCGTAAGACTGCTCGCTTGCGCTAGCATTAATTAAATCATATATGTTTACACCTGCTTCATAATTATCTAAAAGATATTTAATCTCTTCAGGCATATTATCTTTATATTCAGTTACTTTTTCGTCAATAGTATTTTGAACTTTATCTAGTAACCATTCTTCGTTATCCTCAAACTCTTCATCGTTAAAGTCTATTAACCCTTTATCTCTTTGCATTTCTGCAAAAATTCTAAGTGGGTTATCTCCTTCTTCTTCTGTAGACTCTTCAGTTTCGCTAGCTTCAATTGTTTCAGAAACTTCTTCCTCTTTATCTGCTGAAGTATTTTCTGTTTCAATTGCATTTTTATCTTCTAGCTCTTCTACGTTTGTTTCTGGAATTTCATCAACTTCTAGTATTTTTAATTCAGGATTAAAAATACTAGGCTCTTCTGCCACTTCTAGTTCTGCTCCCTCAGCTTTTGGCTGATCTTCTTTCTTCTCTGGACTAGTAGTTAGATTATCTAACACACTTAAGTCCAATCCATCTAAAATGTTGTCTTCTATTGCCATAGAGTTTTATTTATTAAGTGACAAAAATAATTATTTTAAGTTAGTATACAACACTTTGTCACTACAGTGTTGGTTAAATTATTTTGTTTTTATAGCTAAAACATAATTTATAAGATTATACTTTTTTGTTTTGTTTCGCTATTTTTGCTTTTTCTATCCTTTCTTTGGATGCTAACTGCTCTCTTTCTAGTTGCATTTTCTCTTGTTGTAGCTGAGCGTCTTGAGCTACCTTAGCTCTTTCGATGTCTAATTTAGCTAGATCTACACTATCTCTAACACCGTTATCATTCATATCTTGATCAACAGATTTTCCTAAAAGATTCATTTGTGCAATACGCACTTTAGTTTGGTTATCCTCAGTATTTCTTTGATCTTCTCTATTTTCTTTTTCTTGATCCAGCTGTAGTTTAGCTTGCTCAAGTTGCATTTTTTGAGCTTCTACTTCTTGTTGTTGCTGCATTTGCATTTCTTGCATTTGCATTTGTTGCTGCTGTTGTTGCTCAACTCTTTGCTGGGCTTCTTTTTCAGAACGTTTAAGATTTGTTCGTAAATCTGATATAGAGCTTGCGTTATATATTTGTACCACATCTGATAATGTCATTTGTTCGTTCTGAAGCGCGGCATGCGTTAATTGTTTAAGTGCTTCGATTGCCATATTATCTTTAGCAGAATTAGATATAAATAATCCATACTCTGATTGTGAGAATTGATCTCCATTTAATTTAAAGAATACGTTTGCTAAATCATCTGTCATGTACTGAATTCTTTTAGAATTTCCTTTGTACACATCTCTAGACACATTTAATAAAGTTTCTAAAACTCTAGTTTTAGTTTGATTATGAACTTCAAACCATTTTTCTGTAATATGCGAAGATTGCACTACAGCTCGCTGTGCATTACCTACTTGTTCAGAATTAGATATTGCTCCCATTCTTTGAGGAGTTACACCAGATAATGTATATATTTTTTGTTCTACAAAATCTAATAACTGTACGTGTTGTTGTATATAATTACCAGTTTCCATATCTAACACTTTATTTTGTGTAGATATATTACCAGCAAGTTTACCAGTAGATTGTCCTTTCTTACCTTCGTTAAAAGAATCTACAAAACCAAACTTCATTGATTGTGCATAGTACATCCACTTTTCTACTTCCCATCCATCGGGAATTAGTGATAAGTCTATTAAAGATATTTTACCTTGGTTAGATGCTATAGAAAGTTCTAATCTATACCACATAGTAATGTACATGTACACCCAAGGAACTAGTCTATCCATAAGAGATACAGACTGAGCGTTGTTTGCGTTGTATATTGTTCCAACATACCCAGAACTACATAAAGATAAATTATCCATATGTCTAAATTGTTGAGGTCTAACTCTAATGTTTATAAAAGTGTCTTCACCAATTTTAGTTCCTTCCCAGTATTCGTTAACCCACATGTACTCTATAGATTCTCCAATACTGTCATTTATTTTATAAGTTTCTCCTACGATAGTTTCTTGTGGAATACCTTGCTCATCAATGTAAGTTAATCTTCCTATCTTACGCATAGATTTCCAAACTACTTTAGTAACTCTAATGTTACCGTCTTGATCGTAGTAATTAAATATATTTGAGTCTCCTTCAGTTCCTTCTCTATTTTGTATAAAAAGTTTTTCTTGATTAGGAAAATTTAAAAGACTTTTACTATCTACAGAACCTTTATGCCCTTGTTCTTTTTCTAGTTTATCTATTTGTGCTGCAGTAAGATCTTCGTAGTAATTATCAATAACTGTATTTATAGACATAAATGTGTCTTCTACGATAACATCAGCATTATCTACATAGTCTTCATTATGCGGTAATAGAACATAAAACTCTAAAGGATTTACTCTTCTTACAGTAGGTTCATTAGAAACTTCTTCTACACAGTAGATTTCTTCTCCCACTAGCAATGCATCTTCCCAACCTTTAGCAAACTTTACTTTTAATTTTTGTTCTCTTTCAAGATAGTTTAAAAGTTTGTTTGCAGTAGATTCATTCATATCTTGAAAATCGTAATCAAAATACTTTTGAACTCTTTTTAATTCTTCAGGAATGTTTGCTTGAGCTTGCTGCATAAACTGTTGAGCTTCTTCTTGTGACGAAGGTTGCCCCATAGATTGCATCATTTGCTCTGTAGACTGCTGTATAAGCTGTTGAAATATACCTACAACTTGTTTCTTTTTTTCTTCTTCTTTAGAAGATATAGATTCTTCGTTTATAGATCTAACTACATAAGAAAAAGCTCTTTTGGCTTCTTCTCCAAAAAGTAAATTAAATATAGGAGATACTACGTCATAGTACTGCAGCGTAGCAGGAAGCTCTAAAGAACCTCCTAACCCTAAAGGGTCTGTAACGTATTCTAGATCTTTCTTGTCGAATTTACCATTATAAAGATCGTAGTTCCGCTTCTTTTTAAAGCGAGAACTACGTCTTGTATTATCATAAATACCTACTAAGCCTAATCCAGCTTCTATACATTCTTCTCCCCACTTCTGAGTCTTTTTTCTACGACTCAGTTTTTGTCTAGGAAAATCTAATTTAGGCATAAATTATGTTTAGGCTACTTCTAGAATAAGATATTCTACTAAAGGAGTATTGGCAGATGATTTTACATGTACAGTTGTATTGTCTGCAGACGGGAAGAAGCAGAATTCACCTGCGTCTAGCGTTGCAAAAATAGCGTTACCGTCATCTTCAATAATAATTTTATCTGTAGCGTCTAAGTTTTTAATGTAAACGTATGCTTTTTTGTTTGTACCTGATAAAGCTTCTACTGCAATACCCATTCGAGTTACTGAAGTTTTTACTACTGTAAGACCTTGACGGTTATCACCATCAATTGTTAAAGCTTTAGTCACGGTTTTTGATATATTAACACTATCAAATAAATCATTACTTGATATGCTAAAGGTTGCGTTTAAAGTTGCCATATTTTTATTTGTTTAAGATTAACCTGCTGCTTTTTCCATTAAGATGTATTCAACTGTAGGGTTACCTGCAGCTGGCTCTAAATCTATAGACTCGCAATTTGCTAAAGGAATAAATAAAAATTCTCCAGGCCCTAAAACTGCAAACCAGTCGTTTGATGTAGAGTCTGCAGTTACATCAGCTCCACCTGCACGTCTAGATACTTCTACGTACTCACCTGATGTATTACTTAAATTTTTCATGTATAAATAAGCTTTGTCTCCATCGCCTTCTATTTCTTTTACATGTATGCTGTCTTCTGTCCCATTTCCTGTTAGGTATAATTTACCTATAACTTGGGAATCTCCCGCAGGAGATAGTGAGTCTGTTTCTGTAAAACTAACTGTTTGCTTTGCAAACAAGTCAGTACTAGAAAGACTCAGGGTTACATTTACTGTTGCCATATTAATATTTTTTTAAAATTCGCGAATTAAAAAACAAAAGTAATAATTTAATGTTATCAAACAAATAATAATCTATAAAATTAGATTTTTAGTTTTTGATTTTATAGCTAAAACCTTGTTTTTCTTTTTGAAAATAAAGATTTACTCCAAAAACTTTGGTCGTATATAGTAGTAACTTTAGTTTCTTTAGCTACTTTTATTTTTTTCACTTCTTGTAAATGATACACAACCATCATAAATGCCATAACCCTATCAAAGTTTCCTGTATCATTATAAGCTATTAGTTCTTTTAATAAAGGTATACTTCGTATTTTATGTAAATTTAATAATCCTTCTGTACCGTAATCTTCTAACAACCACATTTTAATTAGTTCTTCTCCATAGTCTTTTAAAGGTTTAGACATATGCATACCTTTACCTCTATTTACTCTACTATTCTGAACAACATCTTTTATAATTTCTGGTTGATCAAGTAAAAGATGCGTTTGGTTTTTATACTCTAAATACTGATACATACCTTTACGTTCGTTTTCGTACAAGCATTTAGCGTTATAAAACAAAAGCAATCTTCTAACTTTCTCGTAATATTGATTAGCAGTGTCTGGTCTACCAGTGTATTCTGCCACAATACGATTTGTAAGTTTGTTTATAATAATAGTAGATCCTAAAGAAGATGTAGTAGAATCATCATGATCGTAAGGATCTGTACCTGCAAGATACATACCATAAGGTATTTTTCCTTCACTATCTTCATAAGGCATTTCGTATATCACTACACATCCAGCTAAATCATCACTACCTCTAAGTGGAAAATCTACAATAGGAGATAATTTAGCATTTGGTTTCCATGCTATTTTGTTACTCTCTGATTCTACATAAAGATCTCCTACGTAATCATGATTTCTTTCTTTATTAGTGGCTTCTAATTCTGCTAGCCTAGATAACAAATCTGCTACAGGAAACAAGTTACCTGTGCGCGTAAGGAATACTTCTGAAGGCACAAGAGGTCTGTTTTGTAGTTCTGCATCTAAAGCACTTCTAGAGTTTTTACTTTTCTTTAGTTTTTCTCTAAACTCGTCTAAATATTCTTTTGCAGGCTGTTCTTGTGTGTTTCCATTATTATCTTTAAATTGATTTAACCCTCTGTAAGCAGGTACAAAATAAGATATTTTACCTTTATCTTCCCACTCATCATTAAAAGAAATCATATCGTAAACATCTGGATTGTAAAACATATCTCTTGCATCTACAGTACCTCCACCTTCCATATCACCACCTGTACCCAAGTACATACAGCTTCCAAACTTGTATGCACCGTTTTTCATACATTCTACAGATGCTTCGTGCGAGGCTTTAAGATTGCTAAACATACCAATCTCCTCCATCACCATTACAGCAGGACGAGTACCATTGGCAGCAAATGCATTGTCTTTAAAGGTACGATGCTTAATCTTAGATTTACTACCCATAACTTTCCAGGTACCACCAAGTTTCTTTTTATATTCTGCAATAACTTCTTTCCCAGAGTACCAACTACCGCTGTACTGCTTAGAGAAAGGAGAGGGAAAAAATTTGTCTCCAAGTTCAATACCGCCAGGTAAATTATCCAATCCAAATTGTGTCTTTTTTAATATATCTCCTGAGTATTTAGCATCCCCTGCTCCTGCTACAATTTCTGTAGAAGGAGGGTTACCAATATCTTCAGGTTTATATGATTTTGCTCCATCAAATACAAACTCGTGCCCAATAACTCCTCCTGCAACAGAATAAGATTTACCAAACCCACGACTCCCCATCATCATAAAATTTTTAGCTTCATTCTCCCAAAGAGGTGCTCCCATATTCTTTTTATGTGTTCTGCGCATGTATTCTGCTGCAGGCACATAATTTGGCTTATCTATAAAATCTCTGTTACATGTAAACTCTTTATCATCTTCAAACCCAGAAAAACCCCTAGCCTCACACCAGTTGTAAAAAAACTCCCACTCAAGATCTCTAAGAAATGGTTTACCAGGAGTTTTAGTTTTAGAATGTGCAGTTTTGTTTAATAAAATTGTCCAGAAGTTTACATAAAAATATAAATTACCTGGCATCCATACACCGCTAACCCAATACCCTTCAATACACCTTTTCTTTTCTTCTCGCCAAAATAATAAGTATTCTTCGCTTGCAGGATGAAATTGAGGTATCTCTTTAAGTAAAAAAGCAGCTTTGTTAACAATCATATTAATCCTTTTTCAGAAGCCGACTCTTCACCTCCACCTTTAGTAGAGCCTTCGTTAGTTTCTTTATCAACTAGTTTTAAAAGACGTTCATAGTCTTCAAAAAGTTTAACATTAGTTTTAAGAAGCCCTTCTATTGTATCTGCATTTTCTTCGTATGTAAGCAGATCTAAATATCTTGTTTTTTCGTCCATCTTTTTATTCCAAACTAAAAGTTGCCTTTTAGCAGGAGTTATAAGAGATGACTCGTAAAACTGCATTGCTTCTTTGTATTTATCCCAATCAAACTTTACATCTTTAAGAAAATCCTTACTAATTATATCTTTTCTTGTAGGAAAAGATATGTTAGCAAATTTAGAATCAGGATCTACCAAAAGCGCAATAGCCCACATTATCTGTGAGCTTTTGCTTTTTGTTTTGCTTTTATCTTCTCTATAGATAGAAGCAAACTCTTGGGGGATTTGTAATTGTGGGTGTAATTTCCAAAAGTTTTTGTCAATGTCAAATCCTTCTAGTATCATTTTACAATACCTAATACATCAAACATATTCATTTGGAAATACTCTATCTCGTCTATCATAACCATAAAGCCTTGGCCTTTAGGTATTACAGTGTCTCCAATTTTTACATTTTTAACCTCTTGGCTAACTGCTACAACTTTAGCATGCCCGTCTCTTTTACTTTCCTCTTCTTTTAACATTTGTTGAGATTTAATAATCCCACTTTTTGTCTCTTTCTCTACTGAAGGCATTTCCACTACAATGTGGTTTCCTAAAGGTTCGTATTTAATCATGTTTACCATTTGTTTAGTGGACAATGTGATTTCATTGACCTTGTTTTAGCAACTAACGGACACCCGCATTTTGCACACTTACTTTTAACGTTAAATTCGCATTCCCCGCATATAGCAACTCTTGCTTTTGCAATTTGCTCTACATGTTCGTTAGGAAATACTACATTCTTCCATCCATCAAATATTTCGCTAACTTTTGCAGCTGCAGAAGTAACTAAATCTTTGTTTGTTTTAGGATTTTTCTTTTTTTCCATTTTTATAATATTTAAATCTGTTCTTTTTTACTGCGAACATTCCTATGTGTTTAGCTCGCACTGTTTCAAAATTACCTTGCTCTATAGTGTCTTTTAAAAGTTTAAATTGAGATTTTACTATTAGATCAATCTTAAACTCACTAATACTATATTTTTTAGCTAGTTTCTTTATTATTTTGTCCACGATAACTTATAAGTTATTTCTATTCCTTCAGTTGTAATACTTTTTAAAATACTAGGATTTATAGCTTTGTCAATAATCATTTTCTTTTTTCGTAACATAGTAATATGATTATTAAAAGAAGCTTCAGACATGTTTATTTGTTTTCTAACTAACTTTCTTACAGGAGTAGAAAATAAAGTTTTATCTATATTTTTATTTTCTTTGTTAGATTGCCATATAGCTAGAAAGCTAGAAAGTACTTCAATCTCTTTATCCTTTAGTTTTAGTATAGGATTAAGAATTTGTAAATACGCCTTCATAGATTTTGGTATGTCAGATTTAATAGGTATTATCATAATTCTATTTCAGGAAATAAAACATCTGCTTTGTTTTTATCAATAACAGAGATAGATGCTTTAACATATCTTGCTACATCGCGTGCTTCTAATCTTTCTTCTTGATTAGAATCTATTCCTAACTTTGATTGCGCTTTAGCATTCATATGAAGTAGTTTATCTATTTGGTATAAATTAGTGTACTTTTCTAAACAATTAGAACATAGTTTAGAATTTAAAGAAAACTTAAAATGTTTTCTCACTGCTTTTTCAATAACGTCCATATTTAAGAATATCTATTACTGTTAAATTTACCAGCTATAGTACCGTTAGGCTTTTTAATAATACCTCCAAAGCCTCCGCCTTTAACTCGTATCTCTTTCATATATTTATCGCAACAAATTGCTTCAGGACATACAACTTCTCCGTCCACTATTTTCATAGTATGAGTTCCAAGCTCTAAGTCTTTATTACAATCTGTATCAACGCATTCAAATCTTGTCATGCGACAAATATAATAAAATTAATTATAATCTAACATATCTTGCACTTCTTTTCTGTAGTCAGCGCACTTTATAAGCTTATACGTGTCATTTTTTTCATTGAACCATACAATAAAACAATCTTTTATTTTAAGATCTGTTTCGTGCTCTATGATGTATTTGTATGTAGATAATTGTAGGGAGTAAGTGTTGAATTCACACTCGTCTAGGTGGGAAACAGGTTCAAGCATTTTATTCTTAAACTTGCTTTTGTAATTTAGCTTTTTGTTAGTCTTCCAGTCAAATATAACTAGAGCATCAAGCGTGTTAGAGTAATATAACTGATCAACCATACCGCATAGTCCAAGTTTTTCTGAGCCAACACATAGCTCTGAACTTATAGGTACAAGATTGTCTTTTGATTCTTCGTAGAATTTTAAAAAGTGGGATTCGATAGTATCATATGCACTCATATCTATATCGAAGTCATATATTGTATTAGGTAATATTTTATTATTAATGTAATTTTCAGCGTATGCATGAAACTTACTTCCTTTATTACATGCGCGTAAACTAATAGAATCCCACTTATCTAAAATTTCTTGTCTTGTTTTACCTTCTTTGTTAGCAGTTTTATCTGCCCAGAACTCTTTTAGAAAAGGTTTTTTAAACTTGCTTATAAACGTGGTAACTGACGTAAGAGGTTTACCATTTAATGTATAGGTGTGCCCTTCTTCTGTAAATATAACGTTGTTAAACTTGTTCAGCTCCTTGAATATCATTTTCTTCTTCTTCGATTAGTTTTTCTAAATATACAGCTAAATCCATTGCTTCTTCTTGTGCATGTTTTAGCCATTGCAATTTAGTTAAATCTTTTCGATCCATTGTTGTCTTGTACTTCTTTTTTCCTAACTCAGCTCTTTGAGTTATCTTAGTACAAACCTTATATTCTATTGTACTCATGATCCGCAGTTTTCACAATCTGGGTTATCAATACTGCAGGCTTCTGGTTGCTCTGCTTCTTCAAGATCTACAATCCAACTATCAAAAGTGTTGTTTTTTGATTCATCTGATTTTTTAATCGAGTCCTTTATAAACTCATCGTCAAAAATCTTTTTTTCTGCCATAGTATAAATATTTAATTGTTAAAAGAAAAGTGGCCAAAAGAAAACCAAATTGAAACGCCACTAAATTTCAATTGGGAAAGTCATTGCTGGTACAACTTTCAAACATCACTGCGAGGATAGGAGTTACCTGGTCCAACAGTCGTCCGCTATTTGTTTATCCTTTCGGTGGGTGACTGAAGTTTTATTCTCGCGAAGGCAAACGTACAAAAAAAATTTTTATAAAAAAAAGATCCCCCTTATAAAAAGAGGGATCTAAACCAAAAAACAAATCAATCGAAAACAATCAATCGAAAAAACACAGTGGCAATATACAATTTTATTTTTTTAAAAAAAAATTATCTATGGAAATGATGGAGTGTACCACTTAATTAACAGCACCCCTTCTATCTTTTGCGGGCTAACACCCCCACAGTTGCAAATTACAAATTAATCCCTAAAACAAGTTTTATGTCCTCAATTTACAATTTACAAAACTTCGGTTTCCCCTAAAGGAAACACCACAGTTGTCCTTATGGCCAACTCTACTGTTACCTTTGGAAACTTGCGCCTACAGTCGGTTGTCATGGACAACGCGTTCTGTTGGCACACTTTCCGCGGAAACCTCGAACAGTCGTTTACTCAACTCCAATCACAGAATGCTGTGATTGAAGTTGATTCACCACTAATTTCCGTCGCTGACGCTGACGGAAAAGGTGGTGGTAAACTCCTGCTCACACCTAACTCACACCTAAAGGTGTTCGTTAACGGTGAAGAGCAAACGATTGCAGTCGCTAGCGCTCCTGCATCGTAATAACAGAGCCCTAACGGGCTCTTTATTTTTTTGGTTGATCTCTTTTGACTACGATACGTTCATTGACGTGTTCCTGTTCAAAAGCCCACATATTCTCTTATAGTTCACTATCGTTCTAACCTAGTGCATTATAATATATAGCTAAAACAACAAATTAACAAATAAACACAAAAACAACAAATTATGCGAAACACTAAAAACCAAGAAATCTACAATGTTGTAGAGAAAATCTCAAAAAGCCCAGAATTTACATCAATAAGATACAATTCTCACGATGATCCATCAGAAATCATCAATCTATTAAGACAACATGTATCTACATTACTAGGTGTAATTCACAACCAAAATCAAGACTACAAAGAATTGAGAGAAGTAACTAACATGTTACAAAAAATCGAAAAGGCTAAGGCAAGATTTGTAGAAAGAGCAATAGACTCTACTACAAAAGAAGATTACCACGATATTATGCCTTATGGCTTAAGAAATAGAGACATAGTAAAAATAGAAAGTAAATCTTCTAGAAAAGTAGGTAAAATAGATTTAGATAGCTAATGTTCTTTGAAGATGCACAATTTGCTTGGGACTTATACAATATAAGTCCTGAGCTAACGTGTACTTGTGATGAAGTACACACTTGCCAACAATGTCATGAAGAAACTAAAAAAGAAACCAAGATATAACATAGACTCAGTAAATAAACTCATTAAAGACTTTAAACTAAAAAGTAAAACAAATCCATTTAGAAATTATGAAAAAACTAACAACTCCAGAGAAAATCCAAGAACAGATCTTAAAGACATTCCAAGAAAAGAAAGAGCATTTTAAAGGTAAAATACCTCAAAAGCTAAAAGATATACCAAAGAAATTTCTACAGCCTTCTTATATGAAGCAGGTTAGAGATTATGAAACAGGTGGATGGAAGAAAGAAAGAGTAGAGAATATACATTGGACTAAAGCTCGTACTAAAATATCAAATAGTAAAAGAACAACTAGAAACACACCAAAGTTTGATACTAATCTAGATGTTACTATTGAACCACGTCAAGAGCGTGTAGATATTAAAGATATTGAGATGACAATTAGTTTGCCATCTAACATGACTGCAAAAGCTTTTATAGATTTTGTAGCTATGATAAAGAAATCAGGGGCTAAGTATAGCCTCTGATAGTGCCTGAGAAAGTGCGTAACATAGCACGTTGAGTAACTGACGAGTTGCTATTATGTAGTCCTGTTGCACGGCAGGCAAATATAACAAACAAGAAGTAACGGTGCGGCAAAAGGGGATGTACCTTTCGTTCACGTTGAGGTTTTGCATGCTAGCTGCATATAATATTAAGCCCAAGAAGTGGGTCCCCTCCTTGTTTGTTTACAAAGTACATGGTGCAAGAACATTTACTATAAAAACAATAGGTTCTTGGCAGGTTCGATTCCTGCATACTTTACCACTAGAAAGGTCGTGATATTCGACGTAATCCTAAGCAAGATGACAAAAGGCTTAACTAAAGCATATGGTACTAGTGCACTAGTGTAGGTTCGATTCCTACATGCTTTACCAATAGTAGTGAGTTTGTAGTACCTGAAAAAGCAATAACCGTTGAATACGTAATAGACACGGCCAAAGGCAGCTTGGAGGTAAACAACTTTGCAACAAACAATCAGCAATGAGAGTTGCTACTATATTATAAAGCAAATGGTTAGAAGAATGAATAAATACTCACAGTAGTCCCTTTATATACTTTTGCAGGTTCGATTCCTGCGTGCTTTACTATGCATAAGCATAAACAACAACACAATTATTTATTAATCAGTTAAAAAAACAAAAAAATGGCTGAAACAACTCAAACAACAACAGTAGCTCAAGAAGTTACAAATGCAACACCAGTAAAAATTCATGGTATTGTCCCAACAGTAAACCCAAATGTATTCCAACTAATTTTACGTTCGGAAAACGAAAAGCCTTCGGCAGCAGGTAGCGGACCAGAAGGATTCTCTATGTTTATGAGTACATACTCACAAAACAACGTAGAAAAAAGAGTTAAATATCATGCAGTAGATGCTAACTTCCTAGAAGGTTATAATCTTGCAGACGTAACTCGTGGAGCTGATGGTAAAGTACAATCTGTAGACTTAAACAATGTTGACCCTGTGTCAGGTGAAATGATTAGTGGTGCAATAGAATTAAGTAGTTTAAAAAGAGTTAAGGACATTAAAAATCCTTTAAATGGTAATTCTATTTTACCTGAAACATTACCTGAACACAAACTTGTTCTTACAGAGACTTTTGTACAAAAGTTTAACAAAGACAAGAATGATATGATTACTTGGAGTCAAAAGCCTAAGCAGAATCCTTCTACTAAGGAAACACTATGTAATCAAGGTAAACCAATTTATAGAAATGTGGATCTTACATTTGACACGGAAAAGCAAGATGTATACATCAAACATGATGGTACAGAGCCTGCAAGTGTAAATGCAGATCCTTTTAGTACTACTTCAGATGGATTAATGGGGTAGTTTGCAACGATAGACGGAGAGAGTAATATCTCTCTGTCTTTCTTAAACAATAAGTTATGACAAAAAGAACAGTAAATATTTCAATAGATGAGCTTACATCATTAAAAGCTCACACTGATGATGAAGGTAACATTGAAAACTTTGACAAGTTTATAGAATGCCAATCACATTTTAGTGATGTTATATTATCAGATGCAGAAACAAGTAACATTAACAAATTTTATAACCAAACAGTAAATCAATCTAAACAAGAGAACTCATGAACATTTTATTATTAAGTTTATTCATCCTCGCAGTAGCAACTATTATTAATATGGTTAGCTTAGGAAAATCAGTTAAAAGAACAAGATTGTTAGAACAAAATATTACTAACTTACAATCTGCAGAGTTCTATTTTAAAACACGTTTAAGTAAATTAGAACAAGATGTACTTGATTGTACAACTATTGTTAATAAGCCTAAAGCTAAACGTGGTAGACCTAGAAAATCTAAAGCTGTAGTACATGAGCTCGGAAACTAGAAAGGAGTTTATAATTCGTATGATTATGTTAATCAACGAGTTACCAGAAGAAAAGAAGCGCGATCAATTTGCGCTTCTAAACTTCTTGGAGTTCCAATTAAAATCTCGAGATCATTTGTTTGTTGAAGAATTTATCACTAATCTTACAGCTAAAATTAATCGTAACGAAGTATTTTATGGGCAAGCACACATTAAAAGAATTGTTCTTTCGGTCATCGAAAAGTTTGGAGCAGAGAGTGAATATAATTTCAAGGTTCCAGACTATTACGAAAAGCTCCTGCAACAAGATTTGGGCAGCGAGACAAATAGAGCTACTATTGAGAAAATTAAACAAGAAACTAAATGATACAGTTCGTAGGAAATCCAAAACTCCTTGATTGCTGTGAAACCACTAACAACATTTGGCCTGTAGTAGAATATTGCAAAACTAAGAAAGTTATTGCAGTGGATACAGAAACTACAGGCTTATCCCATACGTCAAGTGACATGATTATGTTACAAATAGGTGATAAAGATCGTCAGTTTGTAATAGACACAAGATATGTTGACGTAAAGCCACTAAGAATAATATTAGAAGATAGTAATATATTAAAGATACTACACAATGTTAAGTTTGACTATAAGTTTCTTATGAAACATAATATTAGACTTAATAATGTGTGGGATACTATGCTAACTTCACAAGTTATACATTGTGGTAAGGATATGAGACACAGTTTAAACTCTGTGCTTAGTAGAGAACTAGAGATTGAGATGGACAAAACTGTTCGTCTTAATTTCCTACTAAAAGGTAGTGATGAATTTACAGAATCAGAGATAATATACGGTGCTAAAGATGTAGAACATCTTGTGCAACTATATGAAAAACAGCTTACTAAGGCTCAAAGTCTTGATGTATTACCAACAGTTCAACTAGAGAATAATGCAGCACTAGCGTACGCAGATATTGAGTACAATGGTATTGCACTAGATGTAAAAGGTTGGAATAAATTGACAGACAAAGCTACGCGTAAGGTTAAATCTATGGAACTTGTATTAGATGCATACATAGAATCTAACGCAGCACTTAATAAGTTTGTAAGTTCTTATATCCAAGGAGACTTATTTATAAGCACTGAAGAAATAAGAAAGGTGAATGTTAAATGGAGCTCACCAAAGCAAGTACTAGATGTATTTAAAACATATGGACTTAAGGTAGAAGATGTAAACGGTAAGAACTTACACGTTTATAGTAAAGATCCTTTTGTCAAAACATATATTAAATACAAAGAACAAGCTAAACTATCTACAAGTTATGGAACTAAGTTCCTAGACAATGTAGATGATGACGGCAGAATTCGTACTAGCTTTAAACAAATACTAAATACAGGTAGAGTTGCATCAGGTAAGCCTAACATGCAACAGATACCTGCAGATAACGACTATCGTAACTGCTTTATAAGCGGATTACCTGGTTGGGTGTTTGTATCAGGTGACTACAGCTCGCAAGAGTTGTGTATTATAGCCACAGGGAGTAAAGATCCCGTGTGGATTAAAGCACTAGAAGAAGGTAAAGACCTTCATAGTGTGTGCGCAGATTTAGTTTATGGTAGAGAGTGGTATGAAGCCGCTGAAGAAAACTGTGCTTATTTTGTAGGCGATGCCAAACAAAAATGTAATTGCAAAGAACATAAAAGACTGCGTACAAATGTAAAAAGTATAAACTTCGGTTTAGCCTATGGTATGGGGCCACACAAACTAGCTGACACATTGCTTATCAGTATTAAGGAAGCAGAAAGATTAATTCAGAAATACTTTACAGCATTTCCTGCAATTAAAAATTTTCTAGAGTCTCTTGGTAATTATGGTAAGCACAATGGGTATATTAAAACATATGCACCGTACAGACGTATCAGATGGTTTGAAGAGTGGAAGGGTATAAATACAGACAAAGCTATGCTAGGTAAGATAGAGCGTGCAAGCAAGAACACACCAATTCAAGGTAGTGGTGCTGACATGTGTAAATCTGCACTAGTTATTGTACGTGATTATATCCATGATAACAAATTACCTGTTAAACTAGTGATGACAGTTCATGATCAAATTGACACTATAGTACACGAAAGTTATAAAGACGAGTGGTGTACTAAACTTCAAGAGCTTATGGAACAATCAACACTAGATATTATACCATCAGGGCTACTAAAAGCAGAGACAGAAATATCAACAGTATGGAAAAAGTAAAAGACACAGCAGGAAACGAGTTAACTGCAGGTGATTATGTTGTAGTACAAGGATGGAGAGGGCTTCAGCCTGCAAAAGTGAGAACCTTCTCATCGTCATGTATGATATGTGACGCTCCTGTATTAGGTTATAAGGGCAATAAAAGCATGATGCGGTTGCAACCTTATTTACCTAATCATGCTCACACAGCAAAAGACAAGGATTATCCTGATAGGATGCTAAAAGTACTTAAAATAACTCAACAGCAATATGACAACTTCGAGCAGAACCTCTAGACAGATAGAGATAGTTCAAAAGTTTGCTGATAACAAAGGTAGAGGTACATTACTAGCAGCTACAGGCTTTGGTAAGACTTACACAGCAATCATGGTTATACTACGATTGCTTAAGTCTAGGCCAAACGCTAAAGTTATAGTAGTTGTACCAACTATTAATCTTAAAAATCAGTGGAACACAGAGTTACGCAAGAATAAGATTAAACAGTATTGCAATGTAATTGTAATTAACACTGCTTACAAGTCTAAAGCTAAATGTGATCTATTAATATGTGATGAGATGCATGCTTATGGTGCTGAACAGTTTATTAAAGTATTTAATAAAATTACATATGATTTTATATTTGGTTTAACAGCTACAATAGAGCGTACAGATGGTATGCATGAGGTATTGCTAGAATATGCACCTGTTATTGATGAAGTTCCTATCGAGGAATGCCATACAAATGGGTGGGTAAGCGATTATCTTGTGTACAATCTTGCAGTACCTATGTTAGAAGATGAGCAATCTAGTTACGACAGTGCTAATAAGAAGTTTAGGTATGCAGCAAGTCAAATAGGTTTTGGAGGTTCGCAATCATTTAATAATGCTAAACGTTATTTAAATGATAAAGACGCAGATCCTCATAAACGTGCAATGGCTGCTATATACTACAATTCTATGCGTACTCGTGGTGATATATGTAAAAACTCACAAGCTAAAATACCTGTAATTAAAGAATTACTAGAGAAATTTAATGACCGTAAGGCATTATTATTTAGTGCATCAACTAAATTTGCAGATGATGTACAGGAAGAGCTTGGAGATATATGTTTAAGTTTTCATAGTAAACGTACTAAGAAAGAGCAAGCGTTAATACTTAAGAAATTTAAAGATGGTAGAACAAAACAACGTATAATCAGTAGTGTTAAAGCTCTGAATGCAGGTTTTGACGTACCTGATTGTTCTTTAGGTATTGTAGCTGCAGGTAGTTCTAAGAAACTTGATAATATACAACGTACTGGACGTATCATAAGATATGTGCCAGGTAAAACAGCAATTATTATTAATCTTTATGCTCCTAACACACAAGAAGTTTCGTGGCTTAACAAGCGACAAGAAGGACAAATTGTAAAATGGGTGGATAGTGTAGAAGAAATAACAGTTTAAACATAGCTAGTGGTAATGTCTCAACAATACCAATAAGACTACAAGCTGTGTAAATTAGGTAAGAGAATTGAGTACCCTCTTTTAAGACCGTGATTCCAGGCGATACTGCCAAACCACATGGCGCCTATTTTATATTATTAACTAAAAACTAAATTATGATTAAAATTATAGCATTAGGTGTAGTATGCCTGATAGGTCTGTACTTAGTATGGATGATGATTAAAACAAAATCAATTAAAGATGTGCATATAAATGCAACAGCTTATAACTTAAAAAAACACAAAAACAATGGCTCTAACGCAGGAAGAAAAAATAAACAAAATAGTAGAAGTACTGGAAAAGCACAACAAGGTACACGAAACCATGGAAAGTCAGCTAAAACTAATAGCAGACTTTCTAAACGAAACGTCAGAACAAGTACTAAAGATTAAAAAACAATTGCTGCGTGATACTACAGAAAGTAACGCGTAAATCAATGTTGATAAGACCATCAGGTCGTAGCACAGATTTCATATCTCCGTCATTTGGCTACGGTTGTTTATACAATTGCTCATATTGTTACATGAAACGACACAAACCTGATGGTCTATCAATATCTACAAACACAGGCGACATACTTACAGCAATAAATAACCATGCATATTTTACACCTGTAAATAAACCTAATCAAACGCACGCAGACTATACTACTTACGACATTAGTTGTAACGAAGACTTTGCACTGCATGCTAAATATCATGATTGGGAAAGGATCTTTGAATTCTTTAGAACTCATCCTGTTGCGATGGGTGCATTTGCTACTAAATATGTTAACCCTAATCTAATTAACTTTGATCCGCAAGGTAAAATACGTATTAGATTTAGTTTGATGCCACAGCACATGTCTGACATTCATGAGCCTAACACATCTAAAATCATTGATAGAATTAAAGCTATTGATGCATTTATAGATGCAGGGTATGATGTCCATGTAAACTTTAGTCCTGTCATTGTAGAAGATGATTGGCTAGAGGATTATGAATATTTGTTTGATATGATGAACGATTATGTTGATTATAAAGATCAAGTACATGCAGAAGTAATATTTTTAACACACAACGAAAAGAAACATGAAGAGAATCTGAAGAAACACCCTGAAACAGAACTACACCTATGGAATCCTGCAATACAGGAAGAGAAAATCTCGCAGTATGGTGGAACTAACATAAGGTATGCTAAACATTTGAAGCCATTGTATATAGATGCATTTAAGGCTTTGCACGAAAGAGTTATACCTTGGAATAAAATCAGATACATATTTTGAAAAAAGGATACCACGACTACATTCCTATTGATAAGAAATCATTTCTTTCTAAAGGAAGAGAAACTGAATACTGGAAAGAAAGGCATGCTAAACAAGTAGCAGCTAATAATAAACCAGGTTTTGTAACTAAAAGCAGTTTTGAATTAATATTTGGGTTTGGATACCCTAAAACGTATAACACACCGAGTGTTATGAAAACTTATAAATACCCTAAAAACGACGGAAGCAATGGCAAAGTTAGTAAATTTCGATGATCTTAGTATGATAGCAGTACCTGAACGTACTGAGACTTACATACCAGTGAGTCACCAAGAGTTAGTAACAAAAGTAAAGAAAGCAGGAATGCTTAAGTATGGTAGAGAGCCTATTTCACAAAAGCTAGAAGTAAATCACAGAGGACAACAGATGTTTGGCTCTATGGTATTTCCAAGCAGTGATAAAAACTCTGATATATCCATAGGATTTCGTAATTCGTATGATAAAACATTACCAATAGGCTTATGTGCAGGCTCACAAATTTACGTGTGTTCTAACTTAATGTTTGTAGGTGATATTGTAAAATTACGTAAGCACACTCAGAATATTGAGAGTGATATGGATGCATTGATTGCAGAATTGTTTACACAAACTGATAAACTGCACAACAAAGCTCAAGAAGATGCTAGTTATATGCATGACATACCTCTTGACAACAAACAAGTAGGTGATTACTTTGGTCAATTGTTTGTAAACGAGAACATTTTAAATGGTTCGCAACTTAAAACAGCTACTAAAGAGTGGTTTGAGTCTGAAGTGTTTAAAGCTAGAAACCTATGGTCTGCTTACAATGCGTGTACTGAAGCTCTTAAAACTTCACACCCATCAAATGCTTTGGAAAACTACACTAAATTACATACATTTACAGAAGAATATATTCTAAATGACTATAAGAAGCATTTTAACAAGCAAATGGCTGAAATGGAAGGATATATTGAAATATAATGTAATATGAAAAACAGTCCCTACAAAGGAAAAGATTTAAATTTTAATGAAATTTGGCATTTAATACAAATGTTAAAATTCTATTATGAGGACATTATGTTGCTGACTCCCAAGAGTATAGCAGACATTATAAAGGTAGAATTTGATTGTACAATACAAGAAAATGACGTATCTTTAAACCTCCTTCTAGCACATCGTAGAGACAGTCACGGTAATTTAAAATGTTATGAGTAATTGTATACAATGTGAAGATGGATTAAAATGTTTACCAGATGAAAGTTTGGTGATCTTAACTGAAGAGGAACTCGATAAATATTTAAATTGCGATGAAAGTATCTTTGAACTTAACCAAGTTGAAAGGCAATCATCTCACACCTAGCGAATTTGTTTATATGCTTCTTAAAAGTGAAGGAGACAAACAAGTTCAAAAGTACTTAGAAATTTTACCCGTTGACAGAGAAAAACTACAGACACGAGGCTTTGTGAAAATAATGCCCGATGAGTCACTTACACTCCGTCAAAAAGCGTTGGATTTGTTTAAAGTACGAGGTTGCGAAGATTGTTGGAATCAATTTGCAATTGCCTATCCTAGAAAAGATAGAGGTAGGCCTCTCCACAATGACATGAAGCGTAATAAGCTTAAATACATAGCATTGATAGAGAGAAAACCAGACTTGCATGAGACTATAATCAAAGCTATTGCAGCAGAACATGAAGATAGGAAGCAAGCAAGTTACACTAATGATTTTCGTCCGCCGTGGAAGATGATGTCATCATATTTAAACCAAGAAGCTTGGACTATGTATGAAGGCATTGAACCTGAAGCACCTAAAGACGAACAAAACTATGGAGGAGATTTAATATGAGTGAAGAACAAAAGCCATTACCGTGGCGTCACATATCAGAAGCATCTAGTGCAGCATTACGCTACATAGATGGTAGACGTAAAGGTGAAATTAAATCTCTTGCTACACCTTGGAAAAAGTTTAACAACATTTCTATGGGCGGTATCGAATGGCAGACTATCACAACTATTGCTGGTATGTCTGGTAGCGGTAAAACCGCAGTGCTAGGTCAACTTGAGACAGGATTGAAAGATCTTAACGAAAAGGATGACTTTGCAATACTCTCATTTAACTTTGAGATGCTTTCTTCTCGGCTAATTGGCCGTAAACTTAGTAATAAGATGAAACTTACTACACAGCAACTATATAGTGCGTCAGAAAACTTTAAGTTAAATGACAATTACTATATGAACGCAGTACAAGAAGCACGCAAGTTAAATAAGTATGATATAAACTACGTAGATATACCAGGTAGTGTTAAAGCTCTAGAAGCAACTATATTAAAGTTTTCTAAAGAGAAAGACAAACCTGTTATAATTATGTTAGATCATACTCTTCTTGTAAAGAAGGTTGGAGGTGCACAAGATAGAGATCTTCTCTATGATTTGATGGCTATGTTTAATGGATTAAAGAAAGTTATTAGAGTATCATTTATTCTAATATCTCAAATGAACCGTAACATAGAGAATTCAGAGCGTATCCAAAACCCTGATTTACATTACCCTAAGAAGCAAGACATCTTTGGTGCAGATGCATGTTATATGTATTCTGACATTGTAGTGGTAACACACCGCCCAGAGATGCTTGGTATTAGGGCATATGGCCCAAAGAGATGGCCTACAACTAATGCTATATTTTGGCATTACTTGAAGGTCAGGGAGGGCGAGCCTTGCATTGCACTTATGGAGAATGATTTGGCGCATAATCAAATATTAGATGCTAAACCACCAAACTATTCAGGCAATGAAAGTCAAAAAGTACGAGAAGAGAGTGTCAGCAATACTACTCAACAAGGCTAAAGCTAGAGACTGCGATTACGTTCTATATGGTTTTATCTTATTGGCTTACAATATTGATATAACAACTCTAAGCACTAGAGATTTTCTAAAAGGTTTACACAGCAAACAATACCCGTCTTTCGAGGGGGTAGGACGTTGTCGACGTAAATTACAAGAAAAACATCCTGAGCTTAGAGGTACCAAATGGAATGCAAGACACGCAGAACAAGAAAAAGTAAAAACCGAAATAAATTTATTTTAAATGGCACAAGAACTATTAATAGTTGGCGCAAGTGGTACAGGGAAATCCACTTCAATTGAAAACCTAAACCCTGAGTCCACATTCATTGTTAACGTAGCTCGTAAGGCGTTACCATTCAAAGGATGGAAGACTAAATACCCTACATTCAACAAAGATAATCCTGACGGTAGATTTCACTCTAGTGATGTCCCACACGAGATTCTCAAATGTTTGAATTACATTAATGACAAACGTCCTGAAATAAAGACAATTGTTATTGATGACTATCAATACACTATGGCTAACGAGTATATGCGTAGAGCTAACGAAACTGGTTTCAAAAAGTTTACTGAGATTGCTCAGAACGCTTGGTCGATAATCAATGCAGTTAAATCTATGCGTGACGATTTGCTTGTAGTATTTATGATGCACTCAGAAGTTACATTCGATTCCCACGGTAACAAAGTTACTAAGGCAAAGACTATCGGTAAAATGATGGACAATGTAGTTACTCTAGAGGGTATGTTTACTATTGTATTGTATACAGACGTTACTAAGAGCGAGACAGGTATGGACTATTCATTCATAACACAGAATGATGGTGCTAACACAGGTAAAGCTCCTAAAGACATGTTTGGGTCTGTTAAAATTCCAAACGATTTAAACTTGGTAGCAGAGGCTATCGAAGAGTATAACAATTAATTAATTTCTAAAAGAGAGAAAAAATGTACGGAAGTAACGTAGAAAGTAACAGTACTGGTGGAGTAATGCCAGCAGTAGGTATTCAAGAGAATTGTGAATTAGTAAATGTAACGCTTAACATGGATCAAGGCGGAAGACTTGACTTTGAGTTTAAGCAATCTAATGGTGCATCAGTGAAGCATGCAGAATTTCCTGCTAACCCAGATTATGGTGATGTAGAAAAGCAAGCAACTGATGTATCTCGTCGTGTAAAGCATATTGCTACTAAGTTTATGCCTGAAGCAGATTTTGTTATAGACAATGTAACAACATTTGCAGAGTATGGTAATAAAGTTATTGCTTTGTTTGGTAAGAAGTATGCAGGTAGAAAGTTTAGAATGCTATTTATCTACAAAGGTAAGTATGTATCTCTTCCTAAATACCCTAACTTTATCGAGCCTATGGAGATAGCTGCAACTAGCACTAACATCTATATCTCAGAGTGGAACAAGAAGAAACTTGTTAAGCCTGAGCCAGATGCTCCAGTAGGAAACCCTACAACAGTATTAGCAACAGGAGGATCTGATATGCCGTTCTAATGTACGGTAGCCGAGTAGTAGAACTTAGTGATGAAGAGATTCTAGGGAGAATTAACTCTCTAGACATCTTTTCGTACTACATAGGCAAAGATTTTAAGTATGGGAGAGCTATGTGCTCTCCTTTACGTAAAGACAGATCTCCGTCTTTTACAGTTTTCAAACATAGTAGCGGTAAGTATTTCTTTAAAGATTTCAGTACGGGTGAGTCAGGCGATTGTTTCACTTTTCTCACTAAACTGTTTGGCTTAAAAAGATTTGATACTTACAGGTTGATAGACAATGACTTTCAGCTTGGTATTTCTACTAAATCTTTTACAACACCTACTAAACAATATGTAGGTGAGCACATAAAAGAGTATGAAAACTTAAAACCATCTACTACTACAATACAAATTAAATCACGTCCCTGGAATACCCAAGAGGATAAAACTTTTTGGTCTAAATATGGAATATGTTGTAAGATACTTAGTAAATATAATGTACGAGCTGCCGCTAATGTGTGGGTTAATGATAACCTTATTGTTAGCAGTAATCGTTATAATCCTATTTATGCTTATCATTTCCCTAATGGAAAAATGAAAATATATCAACCATATAGTAAATTTAAATGGTTAAGTAATACTAGCGTGTCTGATCTACAAGGGTTGAGCCAACTTCCACTTCGGGGGGACACGTTAGTTATTACTAAATCATTAAAAGATGTTATGTGTTTGGATGTATTTGGAATACCCTCTGTGGCACCTTCGTCAGAAAGTTGTGTCATTCCTGCAGATGTTGTTAAGGACTTAACTGACAGATTTGCAAGAATATACATATTATATGACTTTGATCGCACTGGAATATCTTTTGCTAATAGACATAGGAAACTGTATGGATTTATACCGTTATTTTTCACTAATGGAAAATTTAATACCTTTGACTACAAATCAAAAGATTTTTCGGACTTTATAGCTCTTAATGGAGTTAGGGGTGCGGCCGAACTAATAGAATATGTATGCCAAGAGGAATATTTATACCAGGGAACGTCCCATCAAGCAAGAATGGGAGAAGATGGACAGGGAGATACTTTATAGTATCAAAGCAAACTGCTAGATATTATAAAACGAGTAAGAAATTTTGGGTTGAGAATAAAAAAGACTTTCTAAAATTATTAAAAGGTAAAGACTCACAAAACAAAAAACCTTATAGAATATCATTTAAATTTATACGTAAAAGTAGGCACAAGTTTGATTACATCAATCCTGCGCAGACTATACAAGATGAAATGGTAAAATATGGGTGGATTAGTGACGACAACGCGGATGAGATGATTCCAGTATTTTTAGAATACGAGTATGATAAAGACAACCCAGGAGTTTATATTAATGTATTAAAATCTTAATTATGTCTAAAATTAAAATTAAATATACAGAAGAATTTAAGCTTAATTGCTTTAATTATCTTAGATACTTCATGGATATTAGACTATTAACAAATGCCATAGAACATGGTAGAGATAATGTTGTAAGATATTATCTTGAGAGTGCTTTAGATGATCCTGAATTGTATGTTAATCATATGGCTGATGAAGGCGACAGAGTAGTAGCTAATGCTAAGATTCACGCACACAAGCAGCGACAGGAGCTGTACAATGAATACATGGAATTATTAATTAAAACTGAAGACGAAAATGTCAGAACAAAACTATTACGCTAAAGAATCTATATCAAATAGTGATTTAGGTACTTTAAAAATTTCTCCAAGACAATTTGTTATGCGTAAGCAAAGAGAAATGCAAACTAAAAGTGCAGCTATGGAGCTTGGTACTCTTATTCATAAGTTTACATTAGAGCCTGATGAATTTATTATAGCCGATGTAGAGCCTGTAAAAGGTAAAATGGGAGAGTATATTCAGGCTTATTATGAGTTAGAGAAATCTGGTATGGAAGAAGATAAAATTGCTGAAATGGCGTATGCGCATGCTCAGTACAAACCTTCTCACTCTAAACCAGAAACTATTCTTAAAAGTTTTAAGAAAAAAGAAGAAAATGTTGCTTACTATGAATTTCTTAAAAAAGCTGATGGTAAAATTGCGTTAGGAGCTAAAGACAAGCAAGTAATTGAAGGATGTCTTACATCTTTACGAGAACATGCAGTTTCTAATAAATTATTATTTTCAGAAACTGAAGAAAATGTAGAAGGTTTTAACGAGAAAGAAATATATTTTACTCAAGAAGATGTAGAATGTAAATCTAAATTAGACAGAATTATTGTAGACCATAACAATAAAACTGTGACAATTGTAGATCTTAAAACTACCAGCTCTCAAGTTTATGGTGAATGCATTCCTGTAAAAGACAAAACAGGTATTAGCTTAATGAGAGATTGGCATGTTACAGGATTTATGTATTCTTGTTTACAATATTCTTATTACAGACAGCTTGCATTTTATACTAATGCAGTTATAGCAGAATACCCAGACTACACAGTAGAATCTTTTATTATTGCAGTTGACACTAAAGGTACTTACGATGTTGCAGTATACAAACTACCTTCTGAATGGTTAGAAGAAGGTGCAAACGAAATCAAATGTTTGTTGAGTGAGTATAAGCATTACAAAGAAGGAAACAACTTTAGTATAAAGCAAGGCTATGAAGCTGTAGTAAGTTATTAAAATATTGTTTAGATGGGGAAGATAGATGTTGTGCCGAAACAAATGCTTAACAAAAGCTACACATACATACTTCCAATGCTTAGTACAAAAATAGATATTATAAAGCAGAATCTTGTTAACGCCTTTATAGGTTCTGACGAGTTTCCTGCTTATAATAATCATATTTTTTTGTTATATAGGTATAGGGGAGATGTAAAGTTTATAGAATATGAAGACTATTTAGAAAATACTATTCCTTTTAAAGCAAAATATGACCCAGACAAGTATCATGTCATATTTATATTTGATGTTCCTAAAGAATATCAAAAAGATTATGATCTCTTTAAAGAAGGTAGGTATTCTGAATTATCTCATGCGTATAAACTATTAATATTTAAATTTCATAAAATTATTGACGAAAATCACAAGGTAGGTAAAGTTCTTTTTAAACATCCTGATTTAAGATTAGATATAGAAGATAGATTAAACATTTCTCTTCCTGACAACTCTGAGTTATCTTCTGTACCAGATTTAGAAATAGAAATCTATACAGAAAAGATGAAAATAAAAGATGCTTTAATTCCTCCTGAAAAACCATTTGACTAAATGAAACTACAACAACAACACCACGTCGATGAAGTAATTGGCGTGCAGAAACAACACAAGTTTAAAATAACGGACGGATCACAGGCTATCATTATGGATAGCCTGATTAATTTATACTCGGACCCTATTGGTTCGATTGTCCGTGAGATCACTTCAAACTGTATAGATGCAAATCGTGAGCGGAACCTTAAGTTAGAGGGTAAGATTCCAATGGAAGCAGAGGATAATAAATCTTTCTGGTCTACTAAGCAAACGGTTTGTATCGAATACGTTACGAAGAACACTATCCTAGGCGTGGATGAGTGTATGATATTCCACGATAACGGTTGCGGTCTCTCTCAGACACGTGTACAAGATGTATTTACTACATTCGGTGCATCAACTAAGAGAAACAATAACTATGAGATCGGTGGATTCGGCCTCGGTGCAAAGTCACCGCTGTCATATGCAGATACTTTCTATGTATCTAGTAGATGTAATGGTACTGAAACATATTATATGATTTATCGTAACAACGATAATGTTCCGCATATGGATCAGGTGTACCAAGCAGCTACAGATCAACAGAATGGTACTAGTATTATTGTTCCTCTTAAGAATAGGTATGATGCCTCTGATTTTAGAGAAGCTATTAATAATCAACTTGCGTACTTTGATAACATTGTATTTAAAAATGTTGAAGAAGGTTTAGGTAACATAAAAAACTACTACAGTAAATATGTTGGTTCTAACGGCGACTCATCTAGAGTACTAGAAGAAACAGAATCGTATGCTATTACTAGTGATGGTTCAGAGCCGTGTCTTCTTGTAGGTAGAGTTAAATACCCTATTAATTGGGATATGCTTAAAGGTATATCAGAATATGATTATAGAGGTAGTGTAGCTTTTAAGTTTAATATTGGTGTGCTTGATCTTGTACCTTCTCGAGAAGAGATACGATACACTCCTAAAACTATTGATCTTATTAAAGCAGCTCTTGACAATGTAAAGAATCAGTTTAAGAAAGACTTATCAGCTAAGTATTCTGGTATTACAGACTATATTGAATATTTACTTGCTATATCTAATATAGGCTATAGTGGTAATAGATACCGTTCTATTACAAGCACTGATCCATCAGCTATAAAAGCTAGTATGGCTCAATTATCAGCTTATGATGTAGAGTTTAAACCTAACCCACAACTTTCACCTAGTAATCTAGCAACAGATAATAAAGCATTTCATCAATTATTTGATGGTATATCTGTATATCAATGCAAAGTATCTAGTAACTCTTCTGCTATAGGCGGTGAGACTATATACACTAAGGAGTTGTTTAACTGGTCTGATTTATTTCAAGCATTGCAAGATGTAGAGCACATGTATTATGTTCAAGCTAATTTTAGTAAACTTAAAAGTTATACTATTATAAATTCTAGAGAAGAAACATCTTTTGTAGCATTTAAAGCAGATCTACATAAGATAGGTGCTAAACTTGATTCTAAAACTCACACTTTGCTTGATAACCGTTCTGCACTTTCAAAAAGAGCTACATTTAATACTGTAACTAGAGTTTTAGGGCAGTCTAAATGCATGTTATCGTATGATGATGTAGAAGAAGCAAATCTTGACGAACACTTTGGTGATGTAGTTGATAACAAGACTCGTCGTAAAGTAAACAAGCAAGTATTTGCTCGTAATGCTGAGTTTAGAGCTGATGGTTATGAAACTAAAATTAAGTACACTAATCAAGAGTATAAGATTTCAGATTTGCAGGCAATGTTGCACCCTGAAGAAGGAGATCCTAAACTTAAAGCTGTAGTTTATGCTGAAACAAAGGATCTTGATGAGCTTGAGAAAGTTGTCAAAGTTTTAGGTAGTAGTAGAGCTTTTTATGAAAGCAGCTACAATTATGTATACAAATTTCAGTCAGATTACAGAGTATTAAAAGTATCTAAAGATGTTGCAAAGCAATTTGCAAACCTTGATGGATTTATAACAGCATATGAGTTTATGAAAGATTCTACACACTTGCAGAGATTTGCTACTGCGCAATATATTGGTAAATTTATAGAAAAAATTAGATTTTTACGTTATTTTGAACTTTATGACAAAGATTTAAATAATAAATTTTATAGTCTAAATAACTTTTATAAAAGCAATACCAACGGATGTTGGCGTTGTGAAGATGATATACAGCCTGTTGTAGAAGAAATCATGAAACTAGATATTCCAGACACTGTTAGATACGACATGGAACTAATAGATAAGCTAGAAGAAGTGGTGGAATACTCGCAAGGTTTAGATCTTTTAAACTATGTAGAGTTTAGCTCAAACTCTAGGAAATCAATTGAAGATTTCTTATCTTTAAAGGGCAAAATGCCTGACAATCAACAAATTAAATTAACATTAACAGCTAAAAATCAAAAAGATGAATTACTTAGTAGCTAAAGTAACGCCAAACGACGTTACAGTAATTATTGATGGAAAGCACAAGAGAATCCGAAAGGATTCTCCTGATGCTGAACTAGTTATTGCTCTCGTAAAGCAATACAATTCGTGTAATATTCTAACTGAGAGGGAAGATATTGTTACAAAGATAGAAGAACTTTGCAATCCTGCAAAGAAAATTGAATTTAATTCCGATGGTCGGTTTGAATTTGATGGGAACTCTGCTATGTATCTTAAAGGTACAAGTGACCCAATACCTGAGTTTCTTGCTAAAAAGCTTTTAGAGTATATCGACAAAGGTTTGAATGTAGAAGCTCTAGTTAACTTCTGGAAGAACACACTGCTTAATCCTGATAAAGGCGTTAGACAGCAGTTGTTTGGCTTCTTAGAACACAATGGCCATCCAATAACTGATAAGGGTTATTTCTTAGCTTACAAAGCAGTGAAAGTTGCTCGTAAATATGACGCAGAAACAGGTGAAGAAGTTGTAAGCATTCGCTACGATGAAAACACAGGTGAGCGTATTGAAGAAACTCTTAACCAGTCTATGACTTTCAAACCGTATCACTCAGGTGCACATGGTATGACAGTTAAAGTTGGTGAGCCTATTACAATGCCAAGAGAAGAGTGTGACTCTGATCCTGAAGTAACTTGCTCTGCAGGTTTACATGTAGGTTCTATGGAGTATGTACATGACTTTGGTTATAGTGGGGGTGTAATACTAGAAGTACTAGTAAGTCCTCGTAATGTTGTAGCAGTTCCTACTGACTATAACAATACTAAGATGCGTACTTGTGAGTATTATCCTATTGCTATTACTAACGGCGAGAATGATGCCATCTATTTAGAATCTGATTATGCTTCGTTTGACCATGCTACTATGGAAGACGATATAGTAAATTATGAAGAGTCTAAGCGAGATGTAATAAATGAAATTGAAAAAGAATTAGCAGAGCGTAGAGCTGTTGCTGACTCAATACTTCAATAAAGTAATTAATTCTCACAAAGTTTTGTGTTGTTGTTACTTGTTGTTGTCTTTGTGAGAAATTAATAGGGGGAGAAGGCTTTGTGCTTTTTCCCCCTTTTTTTTTCTTTATTAATCTTTACAAGCTACAAATAACTCTATCTGTATAACACCACTACTAGATTTAGCAGATATACTATCTATTGCAGCAAAAGTAGGTGCTGTACCAAGAGATGTGTCTCCATCTTCCATAGCATCCATTACACTATTACCTAATAAAAAATGATCTTCAGGATTTACTTTTACAAAGTATTGTGAATCTGTCATTTTTATTTTAAGTTCAATATCTGCACTACTATCTAAATTTGTAATACGTAAATATTTTACAGAACCGTCTTTAAACGTTCCTGCTGATGCAGCTGCTCCAAATTTAATTATTTCTGTATAAGTTGCAGGTACATCCATAATTCTATGAGATACCTCATTTACATCTACGCTCTGCACATTTGTTGTACCTCTATCGGTACTACCGTCACCCATTGTAACAGCTTCAGTTAATGTTATTGTCAGTGTTGCCATTGTCTATTATTATAAAAATTTGTATTAATCCTAAAAAAAATTGTACCTCATAGTAAGGTGCATGCTCTTCTGGTTGGAAGTGGCGCACACCAAATACTATTCCTTTTGCCCATGTTAACCCGAATCCTAGTTTCATTAATTATTATTTCCCATTAAAAATTTAAGAGAGTTTTCTACATCTCTATCTAACTGACTTAATACAGGTAATACATCATACAGTTCTTTACCTATCTTAGTTGAACCTTTTCTTTTACCTCTTGTGTATAATTCAAATCCTTGGCCCATAGCTATTCTTGGTATTTCTTTAAAAAAGAATCTCATAAATAATTCAATTGCATTTTCAAGCATGCTTATAGATGCTGCAGGACTTCTAAATATTCTTACTATTTCTATAGGATTCATGTAAAAAGATAACTCTGAGTATATTCTACGAACAAAAAATGCACCATATAAAATTAATTTCTTTTCATCGTCATTAGGTGCAGCTTTAGCTGCTGCAAGCAGCACAGAACTACTAACTCCTGATAAAAGCATATCTACAATATATATTGTTGCTCTTCGCAGATCACCTTTTTCTCTTTCAGACAAACTATTCCATCTGTCTGCACGTAATTCTGCTTTTAAAAGTTCTCCTTGTTTTAGTATTGTACTCAAGAATCTCATTCCTTCTGTAAACGAACCAAATTGAAATTCTTCAGATTGTCTACTAAAATCTAAGTCATCTGCCCGCAAGTCTTCTCTAGGTGTAAACACTTTATTTGCACCTCTGTATTTTTCTAATCCTCCAGGAATCATCCATCTACGTAAAGAAAACCCTGCCCTACCTATTATATATCTTTGAGCTAGCGCATTGTTTTTGCTTGTATAGTTACCATTGATGTAATAATTTAATTCAAACAACTGTCTAGTTACTTTAAACTCTGCGTCAACTAAATTATTATTTTTTACTTTTATAACTCTACCTGTATTAAAAACTAAGGAGCCTACATCTATTCCATCTCTTACTTTTAATTCTTTTTCTTTAGCTTCGTAAACTTCATCAAACGACATTGCTTGATTCCTATCTTTTACGACTTTCCCATCTTTATTTATATATTCACCTTTACTATTTTGTACTTTTATTCCGTTTAAAAAAGAATACATTAATAAGTGTTGTACATAGTGCTCTCCCATTTGGTGAAACCCGTGTAATGTACTTTTATCTGCAGACTGGCTTAACTTTGTAGCTGCCATAAATTTCTTAGCTGCAGGATTCCAATCTTGTTCTGCTTGAAATCTTTCTCCTAATAAATTAGTTATTGCTCCAGGCCTAATTACTCCTATATCACCAAATATATTAGGCATATCTAAAGCAAATTTTTTCTCTGCATTTATTAACTCTTTCATCCCGTACTCTACATCAAAGTACATACCGCTCATAGCGCGCATAGATTGTATAGTTTTAGATTGGAATACAGAAGCTATTGCAGAGTAATAGTTAAATATAAGCATAGTATCTGTTGTCCAAGACATTAAAGTACTAGCTATTTTATTTGCTTTACCTGACCCTACATTTTTAACTCCGTACAACCTATCTTCTATTACAGATGTAAGATTTTTGTATACATTAGAAGCCATACCGTCTTCCATTTCAAAAGAAAGTTCTTCTTTTCCTTTTACTTTTATTTTTTGTGCTTTCTTTTTACCCCAATGGTATTTACCTACTTTACTAGTTCCCACCACTTGTTTTAAAATTTCTAGCTCTGCTTGAACGTAAGAACTTTCTTCCCAATTAACAGCTCCCCAATAGTCCATTAAAAGTATAGACGGTAAATCATAAGATTGCTCATTTAAAGGCACTTTATCGTCCTGTCTATAGTACACAGGTATTTTTTGTTGCACTTGTCCGTATTCATTTAAATTTGTATACATCAAAGCTTTTACCTGCTCCCATTTACTTATGTCATCTGAATTGTCTTCACCTTTCTCATAGTAATCAATATCATCTGCTGTAAGTGTGAACTTATCTTTATATATTCTTTTTATTGAAGCAATTAAACCGTCTTCAAAACTAGTTTCCATTAATGTTTTTTGTATTGCAGGTAGTTTTAATCCTCTTCTATTAGGGTACATCTCATCTCTTTCTGTGATCATGTCACGAAAGAACCAATACATCTTATACTCTATTTTATTTTTATTAGTTTCGTCTGCAAAGAAATTAAATCTAGGATCTTTCCATTGAGACTTTACATTGTATTTACCAGAAACTTTATCTCTACTCTCTACATTGTCGTTATACCATTCTATATATGACTTTTTTGCTTCTATATATTGGTAACTGTTTTGGCCGTATTTATCTTGAGCGTCTAGCATAGGAGTTAAAAACTTTGTACGCGCTGTCCAGAAGTCAGGTTTTATTTCATCTACTAAAAATTTTGTAAGCTTACCATTTTCTTCTCTACCGATCATATCTCCCCACAAACTACGCATGTCTGTAGTACTTTTCCCTTTAATATATTGTTTCCACAATTTTTCAAGCTCCGTAAACTTTTCTATAGTTTTACGCATTGTTAGATAATCTTTTTTATCTAGTATTTCTGCAGCTAGAGATATTACATCATCCCCCATATTACGAGCATCTAGCATGTAATGCGCGAACCCAGACAAATCTTTAGGATTTTCTTTTAAAATACGCATAAAATTATCTATTTCTGCCTGCTTGATTACATCAGCATTACGCTCCATTTGCTCTGCAACAAAAACACCTCGCTCTTCACTATATCTTTTTCTGCTTTTTGTATTATCTTTTAATGCTCTTGCTTTTCTCCACTGCGTATAAGGAATACCACCTTTTTTTGAATCAGAAAATGAGTCTGAGTATTTTCTATAATATACTGCAGTCATTTTACCAGGAACAGATCCCCACTTGTTTGCAATAGCTTGTCTTGCTTTAAAGTTAAACTGAGACTGTATAGAAGCTTTTTCAGAAAGTATTTTATTGTAATCTACTGCAGTACCTCCTGTATTGTCTTGTGTTATGTATAAATTTAATTCTCTTTCTTTTGATACAAGCTCTATAACTTCATCAACAGTATTTATAAATTTAAGTCTTTGGTCGTATTCATATATTGTAGCTATATCTAAAGCTCCTTGTATATTTAAAACTTGTTTTGCATTTTTTAATAACAACTCTACAGTTTTTAAATATCCTTTTAACGCAACCTTATCATTAAATTTTTCTAATTGCGCAGCTAACGCTTCTAGATCTGTTACGTACTTAGACCGCATGTAATCTATACGTATTTTACGTGCTTCTTCTATAGATGTAGCATTTTGTATCCTAGACTCTAACTCCTCGGCACCATACATTTGTATTTTCTTAGCAGTACGTAAGTTTTTTATACGAGACTTAACTCTTTTTATAAGGTCAGTTATTATTTTATCTCTGTTAGCTTCTTCATACTCAGTTCCTAAGAGTAATGTAGATTCTTGCTGTATTTCTATTTTAATTTCGTTGCTATCAATAATGTCTATAACAGACTCAATAGTAGGATAACCAAACTCATCAACTCTAGGATCTTCTTCAGATGTTATTCCTACGTTTGCAAGAGATAACCAGTCGCCAAACAGGTCTATAAACTGAGGCGAATGTACAAAGTCAAATACAGCCTCTGAATTGTCTTTAAATCTAGGGTTATTGTCTAGGTCTATTTTTAATTTACATGCCATAATTAACAAATATCTCTTTCAGGGTTATTATTTGTAGGTTTTTTATCTACCTTAACTACCAACTCTTTTAAGCTTTGTCTAAACTCTCTATAACTTGCTAGCTGGAATTGTTTTAATTCTATTTTAGGATCATTTTGCTCAAAGATACTATAATTTGTTTGTTTTTCTGTATATCCTTCAGGATCATATCTATACTCATTTATAGTATTCCCTTTAGAGTCTTTAAAACCTAAAGGAGATATAACTTCGTATACAGGATTTTTACTCGGCTTCCCATTTACTGTTGTGTATTGTAATCCTATAAGTTTATAAGTTAAACTTCTTACAGCACGAGTTTTTGTATAAATAGGTGTTCCATCTGCTCTATACCCCATAATCTGCGTAGTTAACTCTCCTAGAACATTACTTTTTATAATAGGTGCGTATATAGTTTTACCATTTGCTTTTTTTCTTTTTACAGCTTCTCTGGCTTTACCAGTAAGAGTTATACTAAGCTCTCTTTTAAACGGTACATATTTATTTTTAGAATCTTTAAACCCACTATTTTTAATTCCTTTTTGTACTTTTTTAGGTTTTGTACCAAGATCTGTAACCATTCTAGGATTTTCAGTGTTATGTCTTAAAATTTGGTCTACCATATCATCTATAGACAACAAACTTAAGTCTTCTAAATTATGCTTTACATAATCCGAAAACCCACTGTTTTTTACCCAAGTCATCGGTATGTAGGTATGGAAAGAATTCATGTTATTGTTAAATCCAGACACAAAAAACGCCATATTAACTAATTTTATTGCAAATTTTCTTGTTTTTGGGTCTATATATAAATCTTCCCATTCTTGAACAGCTAAGTTTTTTATCTCAGAAGGCACACCTTTTAAGCCTCTAGATTTTACATAACTAGGTAATTCATTTTGTCCAAAAGAATTTATTTTACTAGTTAGTAGTTTGTTTAATAATATACTGTCAGGATTGCTTTTTTGCATTTCCCTAAACTCTACTACAAACGAATCTGCTTGAGACTTAGAAAATAATAAATTTTGCATCCCAAACTCTTCTGTACTTGCTATTTGAAACCCTGAGTACAAATATGTATACATAGTATCTACAAGCTTTTGTCTATTTAGTATGTTATCTGACATAAGAGTTACATCTAATAATTTATGTAACCCTTCTACCATAAACTCAGACTCAGATAAAAATGTATCTTCAAAAGTTTCTAAGATGTAATCTATATACTGATGCGCTACTCCCATTAAAGTTAGTCCGTCTGCAGTATTGTTTTGGTATTTGCTTCCAAAGTTTATAAATCTAGGATCTTTTTCTAAAGATTCTTTTTTCTCCTTCCTCATTCTAACTTCTGTTAGATTTCTACCTAAACCTGTAGATATAAGTCTAGACCCTAACATTTGCTCTAACACTGAGTCTCCGTGCTCGTTTAATCTTAAAAATTCATCAAGAATAAACTTTTGCATTTCAAAATAATTTTCATTAGTGTCTCCAAATCTTAGCAAATCTTCTAATACTGGTACAGTAAGTTCTTGTGCAATGTTGTCTTCTTCTACAACCACTTCCTCTTCTTCTGCTTCTAACACTTCTTCATCTAAAGCTGCTATCTCATCAATCTCTATTTCAGACTCTTCTACTACCTCTTCTACTTTACGTGTTTTAGGGAAGAAATCTTTTTTAGTTTTATTAACTGCTTTTTTCTGTATTGCACTTTTAGTTAATTGTACATCTGAAAGAGCTTCACTATCTAAAGAGAATAGATTGTCTACATACTCTCTAATTACAGGTTGTGCTAAGAATCTATTTACCCATTTGTAGTTTACACCTGAACGTAATAACAAAAATGCTACGTTTACAGTGTGAGTGTTAAAGTTTACATAAGATATGTATGGGTCTTTTTCAATATCCACGTTTGCATTCATATACGCAGATATAATTTGAGTTATAAGCATATCACTACCTATAACGTCGTTTCTAGACAAGTCAGTGTAAACTGCAGCATCTTTTCCCATACCTTTATGCCCATAACCTATATACTCTGTTAACTGTAGCCCTGCTAACGAGGAAGGTATATGATCTACAATGTTGTTTGCTACAGAACCTACCATTTTTTTACCCATTAAAAATCTAGTTTTTAACGAATCTTGGTATACAGGTCCAAAGAATTTAAGATTAGTCATAATCTTTTCATCACTTCCTTCAAACGCCATGTTATATACATCATTAGCGTCATCCTTTAAGAAGCCTGTATCTGTAGGAAACAATAATTCATTACTTTTTTCTGCGTTTTGCAGTATAGATTCCCATATTCTTATTCTTTCATTTTCAAATGCCTCCATAGAGTCAGAAGAATCTAACTCAACTCTTCTTAGTTTACCGTCTATAAATTCTAAATGAGGTACTAGTAAAAATATCTTATCAATATCAAAGTCACTACCTGTTAGTGTAGTCATACCATCAAATACTACTATAGAATCCCCTGATCCTTTTGGTAGCACACCTGCTATCTCCATAGAAAAGATAGAAGCTATAGATTGGTTTGGTATACGATACCCTAAAAGACGTAGTGCATCTTTATCTACTAATTGTTTTAACTCTGTATCACTAAGTTGCTCCACTGATCTACCGTCTTTTGGTTTGATCTTTTCTATAAACTCATACGGTAACAGTATTTGACCAGGTATTATCTTTTTATTTTCTAAATCTAATTGTGGAGCTTTTAGATTTTTTGCATCTATCATCCACCTGATTCTGTTTTTCTCACTCTTTTTTAACTCAGAGTACCTAGCAGAGTCTTGCCCTAATCCAAATCCAGCTATCTGAACAAATTGTCCTCCTAATGCTTTATATAATATAGATTTTCTACTAAGGCCATTTGTTAGTGCGCTTTGTAATCCTCTTCTGTCTTGGAACATAGCATCTAAAGGTATAGTACCGTCTTCCAATCCTTTTATCATATTATCATCTTCTGTATCTAAGTAGCGCTCCATTAACTTTGCATGCAGCTTAGCAGGGTCATTTACTCCAGGATTTAAAAAGCTAGGATTAATTCCGTGAGCTTGTGCAAATTTTTCTTTTCCTTTGTTTGCTATTATAGATTCATTAGTATAATAATCTTTTAGTAACTCTGCGCCGCTAGTGTACCCAGGATAAGCTGCATCTAAATCTATATTAGATAATATAATTTGTTTAGGCTGAGAACCTACAATTGTAGAAGTAAACCCTTTAGAAGGAAGCTCTTGCGCTAACCCCATCATTTCGTGATTTTCTAAAGAGAAATCTAATTCAAAATTATCGTTTATTACACCATTTGTATCTATTTTAGTGATACTTTTAGCTCCAGCTTTAACTGCACTTATTACAGCTACTTGCACACCAATAACACCTTTATCTGTAGAGTTTTCCTTTTCAAACGCCACCATTTTATCATATAGGTTTTTCAGTGGTGTTGTTTCTACTAAATCAGGCCAAAGCACTACATATGCAGTTTTTTCTATTCTAGGCACATTATATTGCCCTGAAACTTGTGTTCCTCTAACTGTAAATTTTTGTGGTGTAAAATTAACTTTTTTGTAATCATCTTTTTTAGCTTTTCCACGCATAATACGCTCAAAAGCTTTTTCTTTACTATCAGGCCATCTACCTAAACCACGTTCTCTTTGTTTAAATAATTCTGGAGTTATCCAAGTAGTACCATCAGTAAGATCTACTTCTTCAAACATATCTGATATACTTTTTCCCAACGCTTTTTTCCACTTAGGATCTGTAAAAAACTCTCCAGGACTCATTATATCATCTACAGTTGCATGATAGTATTTAGGATTTATAGCCCATTTACCTTTATGCTCATATATTCTAAATCTTTGTGTAGGTGTAGTAAAGTGTCCTGAACGTTTAGGTACATCTTCTATAGATTTATACATTGCAGGGTGCCCTACAAACATTCCCATAGACTCTCTTGCAGATATTATACTATTAAATACGTAATCCCCAAAAGCTCTTGCAGATATTTGAGACTTAAGAGTGTTGTTGTCTTTACCTCTTCTAGTTTTAAAAGAATTTATTAGAGTAGCATCAATTGCTTTACTGTACAATACACCTTCTTTATTTTCAAAGTATACATCATATTTCTTAGCTAGCTCTAAACTTTTCTTAAACTCTGATATAAAAGCTGTTTTTATCATGCTTTTTATTTCTTCAGAATTAAGAATCTCATCTGTTAAATGCATAGGTAAGTTTCGAGTATACTCTGTATCTGATGCAGTTGTATGATAAAGTTTTAATTTTTTTGCTATAGGTTTACCGTATGCTAAGTCAGGAAACATCATAGTATCTCCCTTAAACACATTACCTGTAGGTAATTTAGTTTTAGGGTCAATAAATTGTTTCACCCCTTCTTTATCTAATTTATAGTGGTAATTTAAAAGCAATTGATCTTCAGGTAACTTATTTTTACCAAACACATGATCCCAAGCTTGTCTTTGGGATTCTATATCTGCTTTTATATAATTTTGAAATGTAAACACAACTTTATTATTACTAAAAGTAATATCTCCATTTAAATATTCTACACCAGAATCTAAGTTTTCAGGCCCTTGTAAATAATGTTGCGTACTAGATGTACCTGTAGAAACAGTTGTGTACTGCCCATTTAGTATTCTAGTCATATTATTAATTAATGCATCAGCTCCTGTAAGATACGTATTCTTTTTACCTTCAGATTTTGTAGAAGTATTCACCATATGAAGAAACTGCTTTATTGCAAAAGCGTTGTCTTCATTTTCTAATAACCAATTTACCCATACAGATGTTTCTGTGTAGGGTAATTTTTTTAATTGCTCTACGTAGGATTTATCTCCTTTTTGGATCCGTAGTACTGCTGTATGTAAATAAGAATACATACCGTATTTCCAATACAATGTAGCTCCTGGCCCAAGTACAGTAGTTTCTAATAAATCTGCATCATAAATTCCTTGTGCTGTAGAAAAAGGTTTAATAGCTTTTTCATCAAACATTACAGAATTTATATTACCCTCTACATCTTCTAGTAAAGGAAAAGATCTACCTTCTTTTGTTTTATTGTGATTATCAATAAGATTTTGTAATCCTAATGACCCTTTTTTTGTACTACCTAAAAATATATATTTAAGGTCAGACATCAAGCTATTAGCTTCTATTGCAGGGTTTTTTCCTTGCTTAAATAGATATTCTAACGCTGTAGAGTCTGCTTGCACGCCTATAGTGTTTAACATTTGCGCAAACACTTTTGCTATAAGACTTAAGTCTATATCTGCTTCTGTAAGATCTTGTAAAGATTGCTTTTTTGCTGAAACTAAAGCTCTTTTATAAACTTGCTTTAATTTTGCATTAAACTCTTTATAGGCTTTCACCGCTCTTTCTGCGTTTCTTACATCTAATATTCTTTTACCTGTTTGATTAGGTTTAGTCATTAGTTGCTCGTACGCTATTTGCCAATTATCTCTAATGTTTTTTTCACTAGACTGTACATCAGGGCTACCTATTCTTGTACCTACTTTAGATGTACCATCTACAAACGTACTTGTGTAATCTAGCTCAGGTCTCATAAATGCTTGCACAAATTGAGTCTTTTTATATTGAGGAGATCTTTCTAGCATTGCTACCAGTTCGTTAAACTCAGGATGGAATCCTTGCACATCTTTTAATTTATCTATCATTAAAGTGTACACATCTACTGTAGGATCTGAAGAGTATATGTTACTTAAATACTGCATTATAGTAGCATACGTTTTAGTAAGATCTACTAGCGTAGGCTTACCAAGTATTTTACTTGTTACAGGTACAATTTTACCTTCTTTAAACGTAACTTTAAATAAACTCCTAATCATAAGCTTAACATTTGCAGTTAGCTTTTCTTTAGGGTTGCTAAAATGTGCTTCTTTTACGTTTAGTGCTGAAGTTTTCTCATCTTCTTTTAGCTCTATTCTAGTTTCTCTTTGCATTCTAGAGAATACCATTTCTAATAGTTGCGACGAGTTTACAGGATCTTTAGGATTATACCTAGGTACAGGCATGTCGTTTTCATCTAATAAAGGTAAACGATTTCCGTCTCTATCTTGTACATCTTTTCTTAAGTATACTATATCTTCAAAGATTTGTTGATACAGTCTATATGTTTTAGTTCCTTTTAATTTTGGATTTTTTCTTAACTGCATCATGTGCACTGCAGCCCACTCACCAAAAAATCTGTAGTCTAAATTTTTTACATCATCAAAATCTTGTACTTGGTATCTTTTATTTTTTACAAACGCTGCAGACAAAACATCAACTGCTTCTTTTATTTCTGCAGGTGTCATTCCTGGTATACGTGTCAATCCTACAGGGTACATAGCAGTGGCAGATTCTATATTAGAATCAAATATATACCATCTTTTTGATTGCTTTGTTTCTGGATCTATACTTACGTAAAAGTTTTTAAATATTTTAGGTTCACCATTCTCATCTACATTATTACCAGTTTCACTTGCTGCAAACCATTTGTTAAAATTTTCTTGCTGTGTAATAAGGTATATATTGTATGCTTTTTGTCCGTCTTCATTGTATATATCATACAATTGTCCAAACAACAAAGAAGTTTGCCCATTTGCAGCTAATACTGAATTCTTACCGTTT
>Ga0208643_1000060_pt1 | contig 65096 bp, 76 predicted proteins | sample VirMetDEL_Nov_12_FD_184516 | JGI IMG/M metagenome (GOLD analysis project Ga0208643, IMG submission 184516) | Aqueous microbial communities from the Delaware River and Bay under freshwater to marine salinity gradient to study organic matter... | ecosystem: Environmental > Aquatic > Marine >...
GGATTAAAACCTACAGCCAGAAACATTAAAGGGGTTGCAGGTAAAGATATGATTACTCAACCCAAGTCAGAAACTGAAAGACAAGCAAGAGAAATAGAACAAATGGAAGCTGCAGAAAGAGGTGAGGTTCAGGCAGAGCAGCAGCTTGAAGAAGACTTAGAAACCGAACCACAATCAGACTCAGAATCAAGCATGGCTCCAAGCTCCAGTCAAACTATTACAAATTACATAACAAATAAAGGTCAGGCTCTTTTAGATTTCTTTGATAAAATTGGCATATCTAAAGACAAGCTGTTGACTAGATATTACGACATGTACAGGCCAATAAGAAAGTTACAGAAAGCTATCGAGAAGAAACTGGGTAGAAAAATGTCAGTTGATAAAAACTTTGATATAGCAGAAGATTTAGTCTATGGTAAAATAAGAAATAAGATAGACAACTTTAATACAGAAATGTTTAATTTCTTTGATAAGCTTAGTAAAAAAAATATAGACAGAGAAACCCTTGATGAATATTTATATGCAAAACACGCAGTAGAAAGAAATGAACATATTCGTAAAGCAACTGATGGAGAAAACGATGCGGGCTCTGGTATGACTGATAAAGAAGCTAATGAAAAATTAGATGAATTTAACAAAAAAGGTTTGACTAAAGATTTGGAGCAGGCAGCCGACTTCATATATGCAAAGACCAAGGAGACATTAGATATATTAAAGAACGAAGATTTATTATCTCAAACTGAGTATGATAATTTATTAAATAATGAGTATCAAAACTACGTACCATTAACAGGTTTCGACCAGTTAGATGTAGATAGATCAAAACAAACCAACATGGGTGAGGGCGGAAGAACATTGCCGGTTAGAGGTAGGGAAATAAGCCCAAGTACAGGAAGAAAAACAAAAGCTGCTAGTCCTCTTGCGAATATTATGAAAGCGAGAGAGCGCGCTATTATAAGGGGTGGCAAAAACAACGTACTAGTTAATTTACTAGATATGTTAATTGAAAATCCAGATAATGATTTATATAATGTATACACCGAGGATAAACCTGATACCTATAAATCTATAAATAAAGATGGGAAGGTGGTAGATAGGGCTGTGTCAGAAAAAGATATGAAAGGTGACTTAAATTATATAAGGGTTGTTAAAGGCGGTAAGGATTATTTTATAAAGTTTACTCATGATGCAATGCAGCAAGCTATAAATGTAGGTATGCCCAACAATATACAGCAAATCTCTGCCTTTGCCGGATTTAATAGAGGTATTATGAATACGATGAGAAAAGTTTATACAACATTGTCTCCTGCTTTCATTGCGGTTAACTATATAAGAGATTTTGGTACTGGTTTGCTTAACGCTATAGCTGAAATAGACGCTCCTTTGTTTAGTAAGGATATGGGTAGAGCAGTAGGTAAAATAGCTAAAGTATCATTACAAATGCCTAAAACTATCTACGCATACAATCAAGGCAAGATGACTGACGAAAAAGGAAATTTACTTTCCGATCAAGAATTAACAGACAAAGGGTATAATCCAGAGTATGCAAAATATTATAAAGAATTTTTAGATAATGGAGGTCAGACAGGATATGGTTATTCTAAAAGTATAGATCAACTTAAGGCTGATATTGATGCGGTTTCCAAACCAACTACTTTTAAAAGGTTTTCAAGAGGTTTAGCCTCAATTATTAATGCAGCAAATATAGCTGCAGAAAATTCCACAAGAATGGCAGCGTTTATAGAAGCGAGGCAAAGAGGGATGAGCACCCCCGAAGCTGCTCAACTTGCAAAAAATTTAACAGTAAATTTTAATAGAAGTGGAAGCGCAGCCACACCAAGAGCTTTATATTTATTTTTTAATGCTAGTGTGGGCGGTACAGTTAGGTTTGCACAGGCAATGACAAAACTTACAAAAACTCAACCAGGTAAGGGCAGTAAGGCATTAGAATGGGCTGGTCAAAAAGATAGAGATTTTAATCCCGCTCAAAAACTAGCATTTATTCTAACAAATTTTTCAATGATGGTTGCAATGCTAAATGGATACAATGATGAAGAAGATGAAGATGGTGTTAGTTATTATGAAAAAATACCAGACTACGTAAAAACCAGAAACATGATTATTATGCTACCAAATCAAAAAGGTAAGTATATAAAAATACCTTTACCTTATGGGTATAACGTATTTCATAATATTGGCACCGCGGTAGGTGACGGAATAACTGGTAAAAGAACTGTAGGTGAAGGCGCTAGTAATGTAGGGGTGGGAATGTTAGAAGCTTTTTCTCCATTAAGTTTTAATAATAGTAAAGACTTAAGGTCTTTCGGAATAAATTTTGTTCCCTCAGCCGCAAGGCCTCTAGCGGAATTAGCTGTAAATGAAAATTATTTTGGCTCGCAAATTTATAAAGAAGCCTATCCAGGGCAACAAATATCTGATGCATATTTAGGCAAGTACAAACCAGGTGTGGCAAATGAAATAAGTACGTTTCTTGCTCAAGCAGCAAACGAGGCAACAGGAGGGAGTAAAAGAAGGTCAGGGGGAATTGATGTAAATCCTGATTCTATTGATTATTTAATGAAACAATACCTTGGAGTTATATATGACATGACTACCTCTACATTAGATAGTGGGGCGCAAGCTTATGAAACATTTATAAATAAAAAACCTAAAAAAGAATTTGATTGGAAAGACATTCCAATCGCTGGTCAACTAGGCAAAAGATTTATTGGTGAAAATTCTAGGTACGCAGACATATCTACTTACTATGAAAGGAAAGAATATTTGAAATCCTTGAATGAAGAATTTAAAGATATTTTAAAGGGTGAGGGTGAGTTTCATTTCCCTAAAACAGTTTATGGAAAAGCAGCTGCATTATTAAATTTAAGTAAAGACTTAGATAAAGAGCTTGTAAAATTTAGAGAACTTAAAAAGATAGTTAGAGAAAAAATAGATAAAGAAGGCGGAACTCAAACTGATTTTGATAGAATTAAAACAATTGAAAAAGCTGAAGATAAAATAGTAGATAAATTTAATAAAGCCTTCTTAAAACTATTTAAAAGATATTCTACAAAAAATAAACCGATTGAGGTTAGTGAAAATAATGAGTAAGTCTAGCTACTTGTCCGTGCTCTAGGTGGTGAACGAATCCTTCAACAGCCTTGGGAGATCCAGTATATCCTTTTCTACTATGCCAGCTATCTGCAGACGAAGGACTTCTTAAATACTCTACAGTTACACCTACAAAATCTTTTCCGTCTAACCATTTGTGTTTTACTTTGTGGTGCAAATGATGTAAATACCAGTATCTTCTTTTAGCTTGTGCCCACATCATAGGTTTTTCTTGAGCCATTAATAAAGGTAGATCAGAAAGTTTAGCGCCATCCCCATGCTCTAATCCAATCAAAGAATTACCATACTGATAATATTTTCTGTGGTTTACTGTTATATCAAACTTAATATCCTTAGCCTTTCTAAACCATGCTTGTAATGTATGAGCTAAATGAAAACCGGATTGATAATCATGATTACTCATACTATGCACCACGTCGACAGGCGCAATAGCTCTAAGCATTTCAATACACTTCACATATAACTTCAAAGCTATTTCATAATGCTCCCACCACTTGCCATCCGTGTCTTGCCTTGTACCTTTGGTTGTGGTGTTATATACATTATCTACATGAAGCACGTCATTACCAATACAGAATAATATTTTATCTATGTCAAATCCAATTGATTTAGCAAGCAATCCTTTTATACCATCAATAACTCTTTCACACGCAACATCAGTATTATATTCTTCACCAGTCTCAACTTCTTGTGCATACTTACCAATGTGTATATCAGCTGGATTTATAACTAATAAATGAGGATCCTTGCTTTTAGATCTTCTAATACTTTTATATGTAGGCGCATGATCATGAATAAATTTATTTACATTCTTCATCATCTGACCCTCATCTAAACCATAGTCATCCTTTGTAACTATAGAAAATCTATACTCACCTGATGCGCTCTGCCAGTGTTTTACGCTTACTACTGACTCTGGATCTATACCCCTTTCATGAAGATGTTTAGATAACTCAGAGTTTTCGTTTTCATTTACATTTATAAATGCGTTTGATCGATATTCAAGTATCAGTTCTTCTTCTTGTGGTGAAAGACGTAGCCTTCTACCATAGGTTTTTTTATCAGATTTAGATTTCATCCTGGTAGTTTAATTGGGTTTGTTTGAGTAGTTGAATCAAGGAGGTAATGTTGTGATCCAAGGTTATATAATCTTGATCAGCAAGTGATTCGTAAATTTCGTCAGAGTGGTCGTGAATTTCCTCCATCAACTTATTGATGTAAGTAAAGTTAACTTTTGAAGGATTATTAAAGGTCATTTAATCTACGTCCATAATGAAACAATAGTAATTTCCCGATTTAATATGTGTTTTGCTAAGTGTTAGATATGTAAGTTAATAAAATAATGTGATTAAAACACAAAAAATAGAAGAATATTTTGCAAATTCTTTGATGCCGAGGTTGGTTGTAATGTAAAACTTCTCTAATTGTGTTAAATCATCGTCAGTAAAAACTGTTTTTTGTTTTATTTTAATTGTTTTTTCCGAACCATTGTCTGAAAAAAGATAAAAGGTATTATCATCACTAAGACTTGAAGACATACATATATCATAATAAGCTACGTTTTGTGTGTGATAGTCACCTATGACTCCTTTAACATAATACTCAGAGCTATTTGTTAAGGCGCATATATTTTGTATAGGCATTTTAGGATCCTCTTTATATAAATCTAATATCTTAAAACGTTTGGTTGCTTTTCTCATAATGTAAATAGTATCCGGCGTTTATATAGTCTAAGTAATCATTTACGTCTATCTCACGGATGTTTATTAAAATTAGTGAATTTGGTAGATATTTCAAAAATTCTATCTCAAAATATAATATTTCTGATTTAATTTTTAAAGCGCCTGCAATAATTTGTTCTTGATCATCCACCTCAACTTGATTGATCATGTCTTCTAGGTATCTGGAAATAGGGATGGCTCTTTTGATTCCAAAATTTCTTATGTTTTCAATAAATAAATCTTCTACCTCAACGTTTTTCTCCTCTATATACCTCGACTGTAAACCCATAATCCTCTAATTCTTTTAGTCTATATTCTTGTAGCTTTGATATTTTGCCATTGGGTTTTTTTATTTCAGAAAAAATAACATCCGCACCATGTGGTATAGCTATCACATCGGGAATACCATTCTTATTTGTTTTAATTAATTTAATTACGTAGTAACCAGCTGACTCTAACTGCTTAATTCTCTTGGCTTGAATTTGCTGTTCAGTCATATTATAAAGATAATAAATCTCTTTTGAAATGTTGAAGTGTATAGTCTTTCTTTTTGGATACAGCTTTGTAAATCTGATCCTCAATACCACCCTCACTAAAAACCCAGTAGATGTCGTTTTTTAATCTATCCTTGGTTGTCATCCTATCTCTTGACTGCCAATAAGATGTGGCGCTGAAGTCAATATTATAATACACTAAGCAATCAGCTTGCTTCAAACTAATACCTTCTCTTCCACTCACAATTTGTAGAGCAATATTTTTATTTGTATTTTCAAAATCTTTGAGTTCTGTGCACAGACTATCGCCAAATTCTTCCTTTAATGCTTTTAATTCTGCAGTAAATTTATAGAAGATTCCAATCTTTTTATCCTTAAATCTTTTCTTGATAAACTTAGCTTTACTTGAATCAATTACCATAGACTTACCGCTTTCAAATTTTACTGTACCTGAATACATTTGATGCAACTTGCTCATTAGCTTTACACCAGTGTCAGCTAAAATAACTTCATCCTTTCCTTGTATAACTAAATCTTTTTTCAATCTTTTACATAACTTGTAGGTTGATTTAAGAAGTGGTACGGTTAAAACATTCTCCTTGGTTTGTACTTTGTAACCGGCTTGCTTTTGCGTATATGATATAGTGTATGGTTTCATAGCATCTAATATAGATGTTTTACCAAATGAATAATCGTTAGTTGTGTAGCCGTGTAGATACTTAACTCTTAAGTTTACATAAATTTTGGCAAACTTATAAAAGTTAGTAAAGTTACAGAAAGGATTACTTGGATGTCCGTATACCTGATGGTACATTTGAGAATAGGATTCAGGTGTTGGTGTGCCAGATAATAAAATGTAATAGGGTGAATTAATTTGTAATAATTCCTTTACTTGCTTTGCTCTTTTGCTGGGTTTAGGAAATGCTCCCATGCTGTGAGCTTCATCAGATATAATAACATCCCAACCTCTTTTTTTAATTTTATGTAAACTCTCGTAATTAATAACCTGTAAGTAAAAATCAGGTGATAATAAATCGTAATCATTTTCAATAGAAGATATGGCTTTCTTTTTAGTAATAAACAAAACGTTATTTACAGGCAGATTGTCACATATACCTAAAGACGTAAGGGTTTTACCTGTTCTCACCTCCATGGCTAAGTATAATAATTTATTTTTATACAATATATCAGTAGCTTTAGCTATAATTTCTGCTTGATATGTTCTAAATTTTATCGCCATATTTAGTTCTTAATTGCTTATATACATTTTTTAAATTGAGCATTGCTTCTTTCTGAGTCTTATATAATTTTGATCCAACAATCTCGCTACTATAATATTCTGTACCATAAACATCTCTTCTAAAATCCTTACCATGAGCTGTAATACCGCCCTTACGTATGGCAATCCTGTGATCTTTATATGTCCCAGGTATTATGTATACCTGCCAATCATTATCCACACACCAATTAAAATCAGAAATCCAACTGGGATCTTGCCTCATCAGTAATTTGTTTTGTTTCGTCATTAAATAATATCCATCTACTTTTACTATCTCTACCTTCCTCTGGGTTAACGCCTGTGGCATACATACCATACGAAACCAACCATTGATAAAACTTTACTCGTGATACAGTCATCTTTGCCTTGGGGGCAAAGTCAGGATTGTCTTGTATGAAATCTATATATAACTCATGCTTGTAAAGCTTTTCATTAAACCTTAATTTGTCAGAACCTGGTGTGCCTGTTAGCAAACCACACCACTCAATAAACTCATGACAGGTTTCCGCAGATAACTTTCTAATCTTAAGGTTTACAAATTCACTTTTAATCAACCCGTTTTTTAAATATAGTTGTAAGGATTCAATCATGTAGTTGTCAAATGCACACCATTCATTCTCATTCCAATCACCAAAAAATAATTTTCCAAACTCCATGTAAGGAGTATTGGTGGTTGTGTAATGTTGTTTAAATTCCAACTCCCACTTTCTCCTTTCAAAACTTTGACCAGCTCCTTTCACAGCATAGTTAGTTGTAAGAATAAGTTTTGGAGATTTTTCAAATGGTATTTTAATAGCGTCTTTGTTTTTCTTTTCTAATGTAATACCTTCTGTAACAACACTAAACAATCTTTCAAATTCAAAATGTTTTTTTATATCATCAAAGCATAAAAGCTGAGTGTCAGCAGAGACTAACTGATATGCAAAGGATCTTTCAAAGGCAAAAGCCTTACCATCTATTATAACTAATTTTTTCATTTGACCTAAAGCGTTGACTAACAACGACTTACCCGTACCGCCATTGGGTTGATCTGAAATCACCTCATCATTTAGAATGACAGCTGGTGAATACGATAGGTTTTTATGACCATGTAGTAAATAGCCCAGGGTACTTTCCATAGATTTTATTCTCACTGCATCTGTACTACATACATTAGAAATAAAAGTTTTAAAATCGCAATGCGTATCCTCACACTCCTTATAAGTCCTGTGTATGACATGATCCTTCCAAACAAATCCTTCAAGATCTAAGTAATCAATTATAGTTGTTGTTTCTTTATCAATTTTAACTGCACAATTTTGAAAATATAAATATGCTGTATCCTTGGTGTCTGCTATAAAGTAGACATCAACTGATTTTAACATTGACAAGAAGTCGTCTTTGAAATACCTGGTCTTGTCAGCAAAAAAATTATACACTGATTTATCTTCTAATGAATCTAAGTATTGTAAAACAAAATCTTTAATCTCATCCTCACTTGTATGGTCAATCAAATTGTTTTCAACTCTTACAAATATAGAGCTCTTGCTACCTTCAGGCGTATATTTATAAAAACCGTTAAGGTGTAGAAAGTCTCTAAATAAATTATGTATGATAGTTATCTTACCTTTTTCACTTTTGTGCCAAAAAATTTTATTAGAACTTTTAGTATCAAAATCATATATGATTTGATCAATAGCTTCAGTGCTTACGTTCTGTGATTTTAAGAATTGTCTTACTTGTTGCTTAGACTCTCCGCTTTTTAATTTTTTTTTTACGTTATTTATTTTTGATTCATCTTCGTAAAACTTAGTTCCAAAGTTTGATACGTTTCGATAAGCCGAGTCAATGGTGGTTTGTATTTCAACAGCAGAAAATGAAGAGCTTTCAAAATCTTTCATAATATATTCTGCTAAATTTTTATTAACTCCAAAGTCATTAAAGGCGGCGGCCAGTATATATACATTATTATTTCTTTCACCTTCAATCAATCCATACTTTTTTACCCACCACTTCATTAGTATTTCCACAATTTTATTTTCATTCTTAATTGGAAACACCGGAACACTTGTATAGGTATTTTTTTCTTCAAAGTCTTCCTCTATTATCTCATCAAATACTTTGCTATCTTCATTTATATATATAAAAGGGTCATATGATTCGTAACATACTCTACTTATATTTTTACTAGTTGAATCAAAATATTCATTATTAAATTGTTTCGATAATGCTTTGAAATAATTTGTGTGATTGTCAGGGTCTATTGGAACTTTAATTAAAACTTTTAATCCGTAACCACTAGGAGAATGAAATGCACTGTGCACAAATTCATTGTCCATTAAAGATATTTTATAATCTTCTAAATCTTTTTTTGTTTTAAATCCATCAAAGTCTAAGCATATTATACCGCTATACTCAACCAATGAATCGTCATTTCTTTTTTGAAACTTACCAGAAAAACATATTGCTGGTAGTTCTTGCTTTAATAAATTTCTTTTTGTTTTATCTTTTTCTTTACGAATTCTTTGAATCAAATCTTTTGACTTACCTAACTCAATCCTTTGAAGAATGAAAGAGAGTGGTCGGTAAAAAGGAGTAGAAGTATCCTTTATGTTTTTAAATATTGTTATTTCTATTTGATTCAATTGTTATGATTTAATAAAAGGGATGCAAGTTAGTGTAACTTAATTGTGATGCATCACAGTTTCCTATTTCTTACATCCCTAATGATTAACTAAATTTAGAAGTCGATTGATAAATCATCTTCTGGTGTGCCCACACTCGGTACCGTTTGTTCTTCTTTTGGTTTTGGCTTTTCAAAGTTCATACTTAAATAACTTTTTTTCCCATCTTTCGATTTATTAACCCAGGCAGAAATTCTCCAATCTACACCATTGGGATCTTTGCATGACCCAGTATAATGCGGTTGATTGTTTTCATCAGTTCTGTATGAATTTACTATCAAACTACCTTTACCTTCTTTGTGTACGTATTCACTCATGGTTTTATTTTTATGTTACGTTCCAATACATCCATTAAGGTTAAGATAATATCTGTCTTATCCTCTTTTGATTTGCAGGTCATTGGAACTTTAACCCACAATTCAAATTTATTTTTCTGGTAGAACCAATTATAAATCTTGTTCCACATAGAATGTTTCGTTTCCGATTACATATTTATTATAATAATCTATTGCCTGTAATACTTTGTCTTCTCCATGCTGTCTTGCCCAGTCAGATGAAACCTGAAACTTGCCAAGTATTTTATTTTTTTTACACACAACAAAGAATAACATTGGTTTGCCAAACATTTTTTCATACAACCACGCCTGACATGAGTAATAGTAGTCTGTAAAACTATACTTAAACCTATGTATGTTACTGGTTGTCTTTAAATCTATGATATGATGAGGAGAAATTACATCGGCTTTTCCTTTCCAAATTGTATTCTGAATTTTAATCAGCCCTGGCTTTTCATACTCATTTTGATCGTCATATATATATGGTGCAAACTCATCATTGCTTTGCATTATGTTTGCCAACTCCATTGCCAACTCACTTTCTTCGATAGTTAAAATCTTTTTATTAGATTTCCATGCCTCTTCAAATTTTTTAGTCCGTCTTGATTTCACATCAATAAAATCGTATAGCTTTGCTTTGTATGGCTCTAGCATCAACGCATGAAAATAAATTCCAAACTCAAAATTAGCAATAGACAAATGATCATGATCTACTTTCTTATAAAATTCGTAGGGAGCGTTAAGTATCGTACCTATTTTAGATTGAGATAGGTACTGACTTCCGAACTCACCATAGTAGTCCTCATCATTCTCAAGTCTTTTAAGAATTTCTTCTTCTGTCATGACTTTCTAATATTAGATTTATGTTTGATTTCATTATCCAATCTGTCTTTTGCTCTATTTTATTTAACAGATTTTGTATTTCCTTTAACTTTTTCTTGTTCATTTTTAATTTTGTTGAGTTCTTGTTTTAATTTTTTTAATGTAGCTACATCAGGATTATGTCTTTTCTTTACCTGTGCCATAACTGATTCAATACTATGCTCCATGTTTTGCTTATATACTTTTAAAGTATTTGAAAACTTTTCTGAGCCATACATATATGCATCACCAATCTTTTCAACCTTGACAGGTTTTACTGCAATTACTTTATCGCTAACATCAACCAGATCTTCCCCCGCCCACAATGACAATCCTAATCCATGCATTGCAATTGCTTTTACCGTACTTCTTTGTATGGTTTTATTGACATGAAACGAACTAACTCTATCAATTGTAAGTGAGTTGTTTCTATTATCCATGACAGGAAGATAATCAATATGCTCTATGTCATTGATCGTAACACCTACTTTAACGTAAGCTGTTTTTCCGTCAGTAAAATAATTTAAACCTGTGTGTTCACTTTCGTAAACCTTTCTTGTGCTATCAGGATATTTATCTTTAACTATTGCCCAAGCATATGCCCAAGACAAATAACTAAATCCCCCTTTGCTTTTTAACTTATCGTCTATACTTATAGCCGTAAGCTCTTTAAACGTTGATTTCATTTTTCCCATTATTAATTAATTTTTCTTTATGATTTTTTGCGTGAAGAAATTTTTGTAACACCTTACTCCTCATTTCTTTTAATGCGTTGAAATGTCTTGCGTTATTTCTTATGTTAATTTCTAGTTGAATTTTGTTTGTTATTCTTTGTAAGCTATTTTGAAGGTTGTCGGTCATGACATTGTAAACTCCATACTCAAAGCCGTAGGCTTCAAACATTTCATATTGATCTTCAGTTATTTCCTGATAGAAATCTCCTTTCATCTTAGTATTAAATATTCTGTACAACCCATCACACTTCATAATCTTTATACCTTTATATATATATGAGTCGCATTCTCTATCCATTACAGATGCAATGCCGTGTTGCTTACTTGCCTGTTCCCAAACCTCTTTCCTAGTCATTCGCAATATTATTTATTAATTCTTTCCAATCAGGATCCGAATTAATTAACTCCTCCATTTTTGCTTTACCTCTAGTGATTTGGCTATCATCTAAGTCTAGTCCGTATTCTCTACATCTATCTAAGATGAAATTGCCTCGCATATTTCTTTGCGAACACAGGTAAAATAATAAATCTCTTGCCTCAACATTCTCTCTTTTTCTTGTTTTAGTGAAAATGTCATCTTTAGAAATTTCAAGTGCGTCTTCCACTACTTCAACGTACTTGTCAAATATTTTTCTTTTCATTTAATTAAATTTAATTCAAGCAAAATACAATTATTTTGCAACAAGACAAAATTTATATTACATTAAATCTGCCTCAAAACATGCATCAGAACAATAACCTTTGCGGTCTATTGGTTTTTCGCAATGCATACAGGTATGTTCTGGCTCATTCCAACCTCTGTGGTCATGTTCTTGCCAGACTAACCAATTATCGTAATCCATAGTTGATATATAAAATAAATTAATACAATACTTATACTGCCTAGAATACTTATTGCACAACCTGTCGTATCTTTCCCTCTTTCTATCTTTCTTTCCGTTCGGATTCGTATAGTTTTAAGATCACGAATAATCTGTTGCATCTTTTTTCTATCCCTTGTATCAATTAAGTCTAATGATTGTTGAAGGGTTTGGATTATTTTTTTCATAGCTCATCATCATTGTCAAAGTTTTCTTCATATTCCTCATCTCCGTCAGCATAACCGCATGCCTCTGCATCAACATTTCTATTTACTTGAGCTACATATTGTCCGTAAGTCCTGAACCAATCTAATTCGCTAGATAGTTTTTCGTTTTCCTCTTGCAATGCTTTAATCATTTGCATGTATTGTTGTATTAAGTCTTCAGTTCCTGTCATGGTTTCTAATTTTATTTATAATCTATCTTTTAATCTTGAGTAAACAATGTTTGCTAACTTTTCAGCTTGATCAATATGTAGGTCATGACCAAAGTCATCATATATTCTCTGCATCATTACTTGTTCAGAAATATAGTCTACAATTCCATCAGCACATTCTTCTATTTTTTGTCTGATGTTATTTACTTCTCGTGTTTTTAATTCGCACGTTAATAATTTTACTTTCATTTTTTATTGGTGTTACGTTAGCTTTAAGATACTCCCCCTCTACAATTATGATGAAAATTAACTATTTATTATGAAAAAGAGGGGGAAATATCAACTAACAATTAAACTAAACATATCATGAAAATCACAATAATTCTTTTATAATTCTGCTGAGTAATAAAGAGTATCTAAGTCGGTATGCTTATCAAACCATTCTTTCATCTTTAACCCTAATCTATAATCAGCGTATTGTTTTAAGTCTGTGTCTGATACATTATATTCTTCCATGGTCTCATGATTATAAGAATTATGATCATCAAACATTTTATTTACTTTATCAACAGAGCCTGTTTTTAATATACTTTCTAATTCTTTTTCTATTTTATCATACTGCTCTCTATTGACAGAGTATTCAATAAAATAAGATTCTTGTTCAGTGGCTCCAAATCTTTCTCCAGCATCACTTGGCTGGACAGCAAACATAAACTTTCCGTTTATATCGCCTGAATAATATCTTCCCATAGTTATTTTTTTAATTGAGTTATAAATGTAATGTATTTGTAACTTGTTTGCAAGTTTTTTTTAATAAATTTTATTTTTATTGGTTATTATCTTTCCAATTCACTTTCTTCAGCATATTCAATCCAATCTTGATCTTCCCAATCTTCCCAATTTGGAAAATCAAAAATGAACATTCCATTGTTTAAGTAGTATTCTTTTATTTCTTCTACTGATAAATTCATAGTTATTTATTTAATTTATTATTTCTTTCTTCTTTTGTTTTATACCATTCAACATGGATAATGTCATGGTCAAACATATGGTCGGTGTTTAAATCCTCAACAGGAATATCAAAATAATATATTCCATACAACAAACCATTGTTATTGTCTTCTTTATCAATTCTTTGTTGATGATAATGAACGCCCATTGCTACTAATTGTGTTTCTTTCATAGTTATTTATTTTATTGCTTGACTTATTACTTCCATAGCTTTATATTTTCTTATATATTCTACTTCAGTTTGATTATTTAGCCAATAATTGACACTGCCTTTTATTGCATCATTCCATGACCATTCCAAATAATTAGAAGCTTCTTTTTCTTTATGTTTTTTCAAATAGTTATAAAGCTTTTTAAATTCTTGAATTGATTTTTTATCTAAATTGTAATAAGTATATCTATTTGCTTTTAGTTTTGGTAAATAATGTTTTACTTTCATAGTTATTTAATTTTTAGTTATTGATAATCTTATTTCGTTTTGAGTTTGGTTTATTGCTACACAATCAATATAAAATTCGTATAAATCCTCATAAGCTGTCATATCAAAAACTTCAACACATACAATATCATTGTTATTGTATTGTTTTAATTGCTTTATTAATTCTTTTACTTTCATAGTTATTAATTATTTAAATTATTATCATGAAATTCTTTCATGACTTCTTCTTTTGTTTCGTGCCACAATCCGACATAATCATTCTTTATTCCTTGCAATTGATAAAGTGATTTATTATTATAATGGTCAAATCCTTGAAATATTTTATATCCCTCTAGAAATAAATAATCATCAAATAATGTTCTATATTTTTTCTTTTGTTCTACTCCTAAAAATCTTTTCATAATATTAATTTAAATTGAGTTTATTAATTTGAAATATGTTTCCTTACTATCAATAAAGTATTGTTTGTCATTTACATTATATATATATCCGTAAATTTCACCTGATTTTTTTAAATCAATAAAAGCATATTTATATTGATAGTTGTTTTTTATTTCTTTAATGTTAGTTCCCATATATAATTCTTTTAATGTCTTCTGATTTATAATTTCTTTGTTTAGGGTAATTGATATATCTGGTTTCAATGTCCCTAGCTTTTAATATTTCCTCATTCCATAACCTTTGATCTATTTTATAATAAGTATAAAACACACCGGAAAAGAAACAGAATCCGCCCAACAAGGCACAACATATTAAACGCTCTAATGTTTTAGTTTTCATAGTTAGTAATCTCCTTTTTTAATTTGTTCCGCTTTATATTGTGCCTCAAACAAAAGGTCAACCAATTCGTCGAGGGCTTCAGTTTTAGATATATAACAACTTCCTTTGTCGCTATATTCCCAACCCTGCCATTTATCGGTTTGGTTGTCTGCTTGTTCCTCTCTATCGTAAATCTCATCTTTGATTTTTTCAATGTAATTTTCCAATTGAGTTATAATTTTGGTTAATTGTGCCATAATGTTAATTTTAATTGTTAGATGATAAAGGGGGAATCGAACCCCCTCGAGAACCATTTTATCTTTTAAATTACCCTTATTAAGTGGCTAACTATTAGCAATAGACCGCACACAAACAGCGAGGCTAAACCCATTAATAAGCCGTTAATAATTCCGTTAAGTAAAGTTTTATTTTTCATGATCATTTTTATTTTAGTTCGTATAATGTTTCAAATATCCGTTTGAGCGAGGAATAAAATATTCTTCCTCTCTCACAATTCCGCCAATATCATGAGCGTAAGTAATTGACATATCTATATCTTCAATTTTTGCATCAGGATTTAAATTTTTAAAGTTCTCTAAACCGATAAAGCATTTTGCGATTTCTTCACTCATTTTAAAGTATATAAAATCATACATTGCAACCTCTGAAATATAACCCGCTTTAACTAAATATTTGTTTAGTAAATGTTTTACTATTATTCTGTTTTTGTTTCTTGTGTTTCCCATTTTATTTTACGTTAAGTTTATATATTATTTCGTGTTTAGTTTCTGTGATGAATTCTAAACCGAACCCGATTTTATTTAAAATTCTTTCCATTGAAGAAAAACCGCAAGCCCCATCAATTGAGGTGCTTGTGTGTTTTGATGCTCTTCTTTGAGATTTATTCGTTTTGTTGTTGTAATGTCTTAAGCCGTAGAATTTAGATGAATCTAAACGCTTCAATTCATTGCCAAAATAATGAGCAATTAACCGACCGAACGCCGTTCCTTGCTTGTCGTATCCGTAACCGCCCGCCCCGAATTGGGTTTTATCGTTTCGCTTGTCGTAAATCCTAACGGGTCGCATTCCCGACTTACCCCAACGAAAAATGAGCGTTTCTAGTTTCCAATTGTCAGACAAAAACTCTTGCCTTGTTTGTTTGTTTAATAAGTATTTCATAATAATAAAATTAATTGTTCGTCAACAAAACTAAGTTATATTTATTTAGTATGCAAATAAAATGCAAATAAAATGCATTTAACAGATTACAAAAAGTTTATATTGACCCCTTGTTTTGTTTAGGTTTGCTTTTTTGGTGGGGGGTATAACACGAGGGAAGGCCGAGAGCGTACAAAGTCGTAAACTTTGGGGAATCGTAGAACGTAACGAGGGGAAATCCTAGGGGGGAAGGTAAACCAACCAAGGCAACCCGTACCGCCTAGAAAAAACCTAAAAAATCCACAGAAAAAAAATTTTTAGAAAGCAAAACGCCTAAAAAAAAACGACTTTAAAAATGAGGTGTGTGTGTTGTAATATATATATAACCCATTGCCTCTACATATCTAATATTTTTTTGTATCTTTACAATAAATAAATACGTTATGGACGGATTAACAATTAAGAACGGTAGGTTAATAAATAACAGACCGGATGGTATGTCAGGAATAGAGCAAGCGTCTCTATATAGACAACAAATGAAAAAACAATATAAAATTGATACGATCGCAGATGGCATCGAAAGAGCTAAAATGCGTGAAGAAGGCCGAAGATATTTCGGTATGTAAAAACCTTTCCCAAGTTAGTTGAGTTTTGAAAAAGAGTAGTGAAAAAAGTAGCTGCTCTTTTTTTTTTGAGAAAACACGTGTATATTTTTTGCGTAACTACTACTGTTTTGTGTCGACTTTTTAAGTTTGTGTCGACTTAGTGTCAACTTTTTTTTACCTTGACATTGCTTAACTCTTTGATTATCAATTACTTATCTTAGAAAATGTCGGAATGTCAACTTTAACTTCAGTTTGAAATAAAAAAAAATATATAGTAGTAGTAAAAAAAAATAAAAAGAAGAATAGGGGGGCAAACTTGACACTGTGACATTTTGTATTTCAAAACTAAATACATATATTTGTGTAAATCAAATTAAATAAAATTGTTATGGAACAAGGATACACCCCGAGGGAGTTACATTTTGACTCTGAGGGTAGAAACAAACTAATTAGCGGAATCGCTAAAATTTCAAAAGCTGTCAAGTCTACATTGGGCCCAAGAGGTCAGACAGTATTAATAGAATCACGTACACACACGCACGGAATCACGGTTACTAAGGACGGAGTCACGGTTGCAAAATCCATTGACTTGTTGGATCCTGTGGAGAACCTTGCGGTGAAGATGATGAAGGAAGCTGCGGATCGTACAGCAACCTCTGCCGGGGACGGTACAACCACCGCCATAGTATTGACTGAGGCATTAGTTGAGGCGGGTGAGAAATACATAGATATGTCGGTAAATCCGACGGTTGTCATACGTGAAATCAACAAACACACTTCACACGTAATTAAAAGGCTAGAGAAACAGTCTAAGAAATTGTCTAAGAAAAGACTGCTTGACGTAGCAACCATCTCATCAAACAATGACAAAGAGATTGGGAAAATAATATACGATACCTATAATAAAGTAGGTCATGACGGACTTGTCACGGTTGAGAACTCACAAGGTCATAACACGTATAGTGAGGTGACAAAGGGGATCCGCGTTGAAAGGGGATATACATCGAACCTGTTTGTGAACAATCAAAAGAAGGACGAGTGTGTGCTTGAGAACGTGAAGGTACTAGTAGTTGATCAAGAGATTAATAACATACTTAGTATTGAGAAAATATTGAAACCTATTATCAGTAACGGCGACAAACTTCTGATAGTTGGAAATTGCCATAACAATGTCGTCAATACCCTAGCAGCAAATGTCGTTCGTAACGGTTTGAAAATTTGTAACATAATGCCTCCACAGTTTGGTTACAAGCAACACGAACTAATGAGCGACATCGCGCTAGCGGTCGGTGCGAAATACTTCAGCGAGAAAACAGGAGATGACTTGTCGTTGATTAGTATGGAGGACTTGGGTCATGCTGCCAAAGTGATAGTAGGTAGAGACAATACCATCATTATAAGAAACAACAATGAGGTGGCGGAGATACCTCAAAGAGTTGAGGAGTTATGGGAGCAACACAAGCATACGAAAATAAAGTCAGAAAAAGATTTTATCTTGCAACGTATAGCGAGTCTAAGCGGCGGGATTGGTGTAATCTATGTTGGAGGGAACTCTGATGTGGAGCAAAAAGAAAAATTTGACCGCGTTGATGACGCGGTATGTGCGGTGCGTTCCGCACTAGAAGAAGGGATAATAGCAGGAGCAGGAGTGCCACTACTTAGATTATCCAAAGAATTAACAACTCAGGGTGAAAGCAAAGAGGAATCAGTAGGCGTTAAGATTTTGAAAGACGCTCTTTCGGTTCCGTGTAAACAAATCTTAAGAAACGCTGGGGAAAACGAAGATAATGTCATCAAGTTTATTTTAGATGCAAGAAATGGTTATGATGTAAAGAATCAAAAATTTGGTGATTTATATAGTATGGGTATTATAGACCCATTGAAAGTAACAAAGAATGCGCTCATTAATGCAGTATCTGTTGCAACTACGATATTAAGTACGAATGCAATAGTAACATTAGCGAGAACATACGATAATAAATAATAACAAGATGCCAATATATAACGAAATATTCGAGTCATATCGAAGAAAACAAAACGAACTTAACAAAGCTATAGAGATGTTGGAGAAACATGGGTATATAGTTTACAACAAAGAAAGAATGCATGAAACCAGTAAATAAATACATAGTAGTAAGAGAGATAGTAGAGGAATATAAAACAGATTCCGGGTTATTACTATCCTCACAAGATGTAGATACCTATAGATACAAAAAAGGATTAGTATTAAAAGTAGGTAACAATGTAGAGGTCATTAATGAAGATGACCTGATATACTATGATAAAGCTGCAGGACATAAAATATTACTACAAGACGAACCGCTTACGATTATTCAGGAGCGTGATGTTGTAGTTGTTTTGTAGATTCATTTATTTTTTTAATTGCATTACGATATACCTTGTCGGTGTAAGATACATTTTTGTTGAACAGAGGATTTCTTTCTGAAATCTCCTCTCCATTTAACTTTTTATAAATAGTATCTATAATTCGTCTTGTCTTATAGGTAAGTTCATAGAGGGTAGCTTGATTGCCTTTTCTTTTTCTCCATACATGAATCCATCCGTCTCTCAGCATTCTATCAAAACGATTCACGTCCCAAGACATAAGCTCTTCGTATTCCTTAAAGTCTGTTTTATTAAATAGTTGTTCGCTATATAAGAACAATAACATTTCAAGATCTGGAGTAGTCAGTCCGTATTTTGCTTTTACCCAATACCTAATTACTCTCCAGTATTTTAAATAATCATTAGTAGGTTCTTTTCTGTCGTAGTTGTTTCTGATTGTTGATTTAATAGTTGTCAAGATTTATAGTAGATTTAAAATTTTTTAATACAGCGCACTTTTCAAACTCCTCCTTTTCCTCAAAATAATTTATCATGTGATTTATATCATCAATATCAATGTACTCATCGGTTGGATCGAAAGGCAAAATAACATTATCTAGGAAAATAGCAACCTCATCAAAAGAGTGCTTGCCAATTAACAAACTATAACCAACATCCATTCCGATGTCGTAAGTTTCCAAAAAATCATCCATAAAATAATTGTTATCTTTGTAAAGATATTAATAATTTTAAAATCTTAAAAATGAAACAAGGTTACAACGATAGACTTGACGAGTCAATAGGTGGAAGACACAAAGGTGCACATTCTCAATCTATGAAAGATAGAAGAGACGAAAGCAAAGCGATGTCTAAAAAAATGTATGGACACGCATACGGAGCAGACAAAGGAATGTCTTACAGACATGATCACCCTGCTCATGTTCACAACGTAAAAGGACACATATCTTCTTTAATTAAGAAGTAATGGCTGGCGGATTTATACAAAAAGCATTTGCAAGAGCTAAGAAAAAAGGCACAATAGGTAAATGCTCAGGTAAAAAACTAGGAAGCAAATCATGCCCTAAAGGATCAAAGGCGTATAATTTTGCTATGACATTAAAAAAACTTAGAAAAAAGAAATAATTATGGGTAAATTATTAGTTAAATTTGGAATATGGATTCAAAACGTTTGGTGCAAGGCACTTTGTTGTTGGAATGCATTACTAGCAAAGTTAACTGTTCGCGTTGACAATTGCCCAAATAAATTATGTAAGTGTAAATAATAATGAGATCAAGGGGATTAGGAGATACTATTTATAAGACGGCTAAAATGATAGGCGCAGACAAGGTAGCTAAAGCATACGAAAAGGTTACCGGCAAACCTTGTGGTTGTCAAGAAAGACGAGACACGTTGAATAGACTTCACCCTTATAAAAAAATAAATAAATAAAAAAATGGCGTATCAAAAATTACAAGCGTATAGAGCAGCACAGGTAACACCAAGTGACACTGCAGATATTCCTGCAGTTTCAACTGCAACCGGTAAAAACTTCGGTTGTTTATTGTATGTAGGAACAGCAGGCAATGTTAAAATCGAAACAGTTGGTGGCGATGAAGTTACTTTAGTGGGTATCAATACAGGAGCATTCATTCCTGTTCAAGTAAAAAAAGTTTTTGCAACAGGAACTACTGCATCCAACATTTTAGCACTCTGGTAAGATGCCTATATTCATAGACATAGGATTAAATATCGGAAGGAACGTGCAACCTGGATTCCCACCTCCAGGAAGTGATGAAATTATTTCACAACAATCCATACAGATGGTTGACGAAACAAGTAGTGACGATTTAATAACGGAATAAAATGGCAATAAAGTTCTCTCAATTTGTAGTTCAGACTGATGCTTCTACACTTAGTCATGTTGTGGGCTATAATGGAGTGGATAATATTCAGATAACCCCAACTAACTTTTTAAATTCCCTTCTAACAGGCACAGCCGGACAAGTATTGTTCTACGATACTACGGGAGTTACTGGTGATAGCGGCTTTTACTGGGACAATACTAATAAGCGATTAGGTATTGGAACTTCTTCACCTACAGTTAAATTAGATGTAAATTCAGGTACAACTAACAATGTAGCTAGATTTCAAAGTACAGACAGCGTGGCCCGCATAATATTAAAAGATAATACTGGTGAAGCACATTTAAGCGCTTCTGGAGACGATATGGTATTTGCCACTAGCTCATCTGGGTCTGAACGTATGCGTATAACTGATGCAGGCAACGTAGGTATTGGAACGAGTACCCCTAGTGAAAAATTAGAGGTTGCAGGGGATATAAAATTAGGAGACAATAAAATTTTAAGACTTGGTTCAACAAGTGGTGGTGATTTTAATTTAGGCTTTGATGGTAATAATGGATTTGCATCAAATTTAAAAGGAGATTTATATATACAAAATTTTGCAAATGACAAAGATATTATATTTAGGTCAGATGACGGATCTGGTGGAATAACAAACTATATACAAATTGATGGTTCTGCAGGTGAAACGATTTTTAGCAGGAACACACAACATTTAGATCAAGTATATGCACAGTTTGGTACAAGTAATGATTTAAAAATATATCACGATGGTAATAATAGCAATTATATTACATCTACAACTAGCGACATATATTTAAGAAGCGAGGGTAATAATGACAGAATATATATTCAAGCTACAAATAGTGGTACTATAGCAAACTACATAACTATTGATGGTAGTGCGGGACAAACTAAATTTTCTAGAGATACAAAACATATTGATAATGCAAAAGCTAAATTCGGAGATAGTAATGATTTAGAAATATATCACGATAGTACAAAATCAATTATTAGAAATAATACAGGTAATTTACTTATTGATAATTTTGCTGATGATGCAGATATAATATTTAGATCAGATGATGGTTCTGGAGGTGTTGCTGAATATTTTAGATTAGACGGTGGTGCTACTAAAGTTATAGCAAGTAAAAACTTTGCATTTTTAGATAGTGTACAAATTGAACTTGGAGATTCAGGAGATTTTAATATGTCCCACAATGGGACTGATGTTACTCTACAAAATTTTACAGGTGATTTTAATATAGTTAACAAATCAAATGATGCTGATATTATATTCAAAAGTGATGATGGTTCTGGTGGAACAGCTACATATTTTTATTTAGATGGCGGTGGTGTTTTAACTAGGTTTGATAAAAGACTTAGAATGTCTGATGCAGTAAGTTTACAGTTAGGTTCAAGCGGTAATTTTGAAATGTATCATTTTAGTGGTGATACTACTATAGACAATTTTACAGGAAATTTAACTATTAGAAACAGTGCAGATGATGCTGATATTATTTTTAGTTGTGATGATGGCTCTGGTGGGACAGGCGTATACTTTTTATTAGACGGAAGTCTTGCTGATGGAAGTAATAAATTTACTCGTTTTTTAGATAGAAGTAGAGTTTGTTTTGGAGACGCTGCTGATTTACAAATCTATCACAATGGTACAAATTCACTTATTGAAAACAGTACTGGTGATTTTTACATTAGTAATAAACACGATGATGGTGATATTATATTTTTCTGTGATGATGGTTCTGGTGGTGTTACTGAATATTTTAGGTTAGATGGTGGTGACGTAGAAACTGTATTTAGTAAAAGAGCAAAGTTTATAGATAATGTTAAACTAAATATAGGTAGTTCTAGAGATTTACAAATATATCACGATGGTAGTAATTCCTTTATTGATGAAGCAGGAACAGGTATTTTGTATGTAAGAGCAGCTGCTAATATGTATTTTCAAACTTATGGTAGTGGTAAGAGATTTGCTTCTTTTTTTGAAAATGATGCTGTTGTTTTATATAATAATGACGTAGAAAAACTTAGGACAATTGGGTCAGGTATTAGAATTTCAGGCGTATCAGAATATGCGGATAACACAGCGGCTTTAGCAGGAGGACTAGTAGTGGGAGATGTTTACAGAACAGGAGACGATTTAAAAATAGTACATTAAGATATGGCAATAAAATTTTCACAATTCGTAGTAGAAACTAGTGCATCAACGATGAGCCATATTGTTGGTTATGATGGGGCGGATAATATACAAATCACACCTAATAATTTCTTTACAAGTTTTGTAACGGGTACAGCCGGACAAGTACCCTTTTTTGGTAGCACAACTTCATTACTTGGAGATGATGATTTTTCCTGGGACAACTCAAATAAAAGATTAGGTATTGGAACTACTAGTCCGCTTGGTAAATTACAAGTTAACAAATACACAGTCGGATCACAAGGAAATCAAACTGTTCACGGAGAGCTAAGTGTTTTCGCAAACAACGGTGATGAATCTTTGTTTTTAGGAATAAAAGACGCTGCGTACCCAAACAGAGGTTGGGCTTTTAACCCAGTGATAACTGGTGTAAATTCAGATTTACAAATTAAAGAACATGGTAGTTCAGGTGTAAGAATGACCATACAATCAGGTGGTAACGTTGGAATTGGAACTAGTAGTCCTGGGACAACTCTTGATGTTGTTGGAACACTAGCATCATCAGGCATCACACAGCTAGGAACAGGGGGGTCTAATGTATTACTTACTTCTGCCGGCGGGGGCAACGTTGGAATTGGAACTAGTAGTCCTAGCACTAAATTATATGTTGACAATGGACAATCTACTTTTAATAGAGGTAACACATCGGGCACTATTGCTACATTTAGAGGTTTAAATTCTGCGCAAGCTGTTATTGGAACTGCCACATCATATTTTAACAGCAATGTAGGTATTGGAAATACTAACCCACAAAACACACTTCATTTAGGAAATAATGCAGTAGCAGCGGCAGGTGCTTTAAGAATAGATAGTTTTGTTGCAAATCAATATTGGAAAATTGAGCCAGGAACTAATACTTTAGGTATAAAAGATTATGATGGAAATTCTTTAATGACTTTAAATGGCTCAGACAATTCAGCAACTTTTGCAGGTAGTATTGTTATGGGAGGAGCAACTCTTGCTAATGGTTATATGATAGAAATGATACCAACTGGGGGTAATATACTTAGAAGCACAAGAGGAAGCTCTGTATTTGGGTCTTATCAATCTACTGATGGCCCAGTGTATTTTGGTACTACATCAAGTGATGATTTTGTATTAATTACTAATGATACGGCTAGATTAACTTTAAATGCTGCTGGTAATGCAACTTTTGCAGGTAGTGCAACTATAAGAAAATCTAGTTTAGGTGGTTCAACACCTATGGCTGATGGAAGTTTAGTTTTGGGTGCAGGGTCAACTGATTATTATAGTTTCAGATTAGATTCTAATGCTGATTTATATTTAGATAAAACCTTTGGTGGTACTGCTGCTAATGTTTTTAGTATTGATAGAAGCACAACAAATGGAAATATAACTTTTGCAGGTAGTACAACTTTTAATGACCACACTAAACACCCTGACCAAGTTAAAGCAAGGTTTGGAACAGATGCAGATGCAACTCTTGAACATAATGGAAGTCATTTCTTTATGGACAATATAAAAGGAACTACATATTTTAGAAATACAGGTGCAAATTCATCAGGAATTATAATTAGAAATGGAGATGTTGGAGATATTGAAATTGATAATGAAGTTGCAGCAAATATAAAGTTCAATACGAGCAATGTAGAAAGAATGCGTATTAATAGTACAGGTGATGTAGGTATTGGGACTACTAATCCTCAATCAGGAGGGGGAGCAGCTAGTTGGCTAAGTTTAAACGGAACAGCAGCCTACTCAGGTGGAGTTGTTTATACAATAGGTTCCGTAACAAAAGCATATTCATATTTTGAAAGTGATTATTTAAAACAGCAAGCTCAAACAGGTTTTGGTCAAAAGTTTATAGTTGATGGAACTAATACAGCTATGACTATTTTATCAAACGGAGACGTAGGTATTGGAACTAGTAGTCCTGATAGTAAATTACATATAGAAGATACTTTAGGTGCAAATATTATTTTAAATTCAAATACAGGGGCGGTAAATAACGGTATCTATATGACAGAAGGTACTTCATCGGTACCTATGCAAGTTGGGGCTTATCTGTACTACAATGGTTCAACTAATAAATTTAATATAGCAACAGGTGTTGGTGTTCCAACTGACAAGTTAACAATATTAAGGGATTCAGGCAACGTAGGTATTGGTACTACTAGTCCTACAGCTAAGTTAACAGTAGTAGGTTTAGCAGAACATGCAGATAACGCTGCGGCAATTAGTGCGGGATTAACGACTGGTGCTTTTTACAGAACCGGTGATTTATTAAAAGTAGTACATTAAGATATGGCAATAAAGTTCTCTCAATTTATAACACAAACCAGCGCTTCTTCCCTTAGCCACATAGTAGGCTACAATGGAGCCGACAATATTCAGATAACTCCCGCAAACTTTTTCACAAGCTTTGCTGTGGGAAACACAGGTCAGGTTTCATATTTTGACTCAGCCTCTTCTTTGGAAGGAAGCAATGAATTTTTCTGGGATAGTAGTAATAATAGATTAGGTATAGGAACTAATACTCCTACAGCAAAGTTGCAAATTGCTACTGATTATTCTAGCTCACCTCAACCATTTATATTTTTATCTAATAATGGATCAAATAACCCTGGTGGAGGTAGTGAAATTATTTTTGCTTCATCTATCTCTGCAACTACATCACTTTATAATGCAAAAATACAAGGTATTAGAAGTGCTTTAGATAATGGATCATCGGATTTGTTTTTTCAAACAACTCACGTATCAACATCTACTGCGCCTAGTACAAAAATGACAATTAAATCTGATGGTAACGTGGGTATTGGAACTACTAGTCCATCTTCTAAACTACAAGTATCAGGAACTTTAGACGCAACAGGTATATCACAACTTGGATCTAGTGGTTCTAATGTATATTTAACATCTTCTAGTGCGGGTAGCGTTGGAATAGGAACTTCATCGCCTGTTTATAAATTAGATGTGACTGGAGACAGTAGTTCCGGAGTTATTGCTGTAAGAAACTTAGCTAATGGGAGAGATACTTTTAGATCTGAAAATGCAGCTGGAACTAGAACATTTAATATTGGTAATGACGCTAATGGTCACGGTTTAGTATTAGTAAGAGGATCAGGTGGAACAGTTACTAATTATATAACTGGTAATGGCTATTCTTATTTTAATGGTGGTAACGTAGGTATTGGTATTAGTAGTCCTGTTGCAAAACTACATGTTTATCAAAATAACTCAGATGATGACACAACAGCTGGGGTTACTATAGAACAAGATGGTACTGGTGATGCTGCTTTATCTTTCTTACTTTCAACTGTAAGAAGATGGAGATTAGGAATAGATAATAATGATCTTGATAAATTTAAAATTTCATCTTCTACTAATTTATCTACAAATAATAAACTGACAATAGACGTAAATGGTAATGTAGGTATTGGAACTAGTAGTCCTGGTCAAAAATTAGCTGTAACAGGAAATATTGGTTTATCGGGGTCTGTACTTTTTGAAGATAATCAAGGTATCAATTTTGGTAATAGTAATGCAAGAATATATGGTTCAAGTAGCGATGGCATAAAGTTTAACGCAAATGGTTCGGAAGCAATGCGTTTAAATCAATCAGGCAAAGTAGGTATCGGAACGGCTAATCCTACTACCTGGAAACTAAATGTAGATAGTGGTGATATATATGCAGCGTCATTTGACACATCAAATAACACAGGTGTAGCTATAAACGGAAACAATACTACAGCTGCTCAGCTTTTAGGTTATTCTAATTCAGCATCAACTTATAATGACTTAGACATTAGAGCTAATTCTACTCCTGGTAGTGGTATTTATATTGATGGTAGTGGGTCACACGTAGGTGTTGGAACTACTTCGCCAACTGCAAGATTTGAAATTCAACACCCACAACAAACTACTCAATTTGATAGAGATTGTTTCTTAAGATTACATCCATCTGCACAGACAGATTCTGGAGGATTTACAAATATGTTTTTTGGAACTTCTACAACTAATAATTATGGAGTTGCTATTGGTGGTTTAAGAGCAGGTTCAACTGATTCACCATCATTTAGTATTAGAATGCTCGATGATGCTATTACAGGAACTGAAGTTTTTAATATTAGTAGTTCTGGTAATGCAACTTTTGCAGGTAATGTAACGTTATCAAGCACTAATCCTTTGTTACTTCTCGCTAACACAACATCTACAACTGGTAAAACTTGGAGGTTTAGTTCAGCACCAAATGGTAAATTATACATAACTCAAGAGGGTGTTGTAGACGCGGTTACACTTGACCACACAACTGGTAACGCAACTTTTGCAGGGAATGTGGGAATTACAAATATACTTCATATAGATGGAGCGGCAACTGGTAGCCCTTATATTGACTGGAGACAAAATGGAAGTCAAAAAGCTTATATACAATATGCGGATACTGGAGATGATTTCAATATGTCATCTGATGGTAAAATGACATTTAAAACCAGTGGGGAAAATACAGTTCTTACCCTAGATACTTCACAAAACGCGACTTTTGCAGGAGATGTAACAACAAATGGAGAAATTAAAATAATTGATTCTTCGGCCACGGGGAATCCTAAATTGTCTTTTTATCAAACAACAAATGAAAGAGCGTATATACAGTATGCAGATACAGGAGAAAAACTAATTATTGATTCTGATTCATCATTAGTACTTAACACAAATAACACAGCAAGGTTAACAATAGATAGTAATGGTGTAATACAAAATGCAGACATAGATAATACAACAAGTGCAGCATTAAAAATTTCTAATAACGCAGCTGGTGGTAATTTTACTTATGGAATATCAATAGAAGATGATTCAACAAATACAGGATTAATTCTTTTTTCTAATGCTGCTGGAACTTCAATTGGTAGCATAACTCGTAGTGGTTCATCTACAGTATATGCCACATCTTCTGATTATAGATTAAAAGAAGATTTACAAGATTTTGCAGGATTAGATATGATTTCTAAAATACCTGTGTACGATTTTAAATGGAAAGCAGATAACTCTAGTTCTTATGGAGTTATGGCTCATGAGTTACAAGATGTATTGCCAGATGCAGTTTCAGGTGAAAAAGACGGAGAAGAAATGCAGGGTGTAGATTACAGTAAAGTAGTACCATTATTAATAAAATCAATACAAGAGCTTAAGGCAGAAGTAGAAGATTTAAAATCAAAAATATAAATTATCTTTGTAAATATGAAATACACAACAACAACTACTTGGATTAATGACTTAGAGGTCGAATACAAATACGTAGAAAACAATAAATAATAATATCAAATGAAATTCTACACTAAAAAAACAACTGAAGAAATCTTAGCTCAAATAGAAATTGACAAAATCAATGCTAAAAGCACAGCTAAAGAAATTGCATCGAAACATTTAGGAAAGCATGCAATTAATTATATAACTATACTCGTTGTAATAGGTGTAGTCAGTTCTCAGTTTTTAGAAGGTGGCGCATTAACAGCAGTTATTGGTTTGGTTTCTACCGCAGCAATGGCTTTGATAGGTATACTCCAACATATTGTTGGCGCTAAAGAAAAAGAGGAGAAGCCAGAACTAGAAATAATAAAAAGTTTAATTAAAGAACTTTCAGACAAGGAAGACGACCCTATGCAGGTAGATGTGACTGACACAGATGTTACAGTGACTAAAGGAGAAAGTAAGGTAACAGCAAGTAAAAAGAAATAAAATGGCACAAAAAATAAGCGAGGAAACAGAGGTAAGATTAGATTTAAAAACAATAGGAATTATTGTTGGCGGCGTAATCTCTCTTACTAGCATGTACTTTGTTTTGAAGTCAGATATAGCATTGGCTATGGAAAGACCAGAGCCTGAAGTTTCTAAAATTGAGTGGTCTTATAAGGACGAGCTTGTGCGTTCAGAAATATCTAGCACTAATGAAAAGGTGCAAGGTTTAGAAAAATCAGTGGAAGAAATAAAACAACAACTAAATAAAATTGACGAAAGACTATATGAAATTAGCAAAAAATGATGAGATGTGCAATAATTGCCTTTTTCCTGACATGTGTCACTTTTGCTCAAACTGATATTGAAATAGTTCAGTTTAGCGCCTCTTTTGTTAAAGATAATGAGATTGAATTAAAAAGTTTTAGATATGACTCTGAAACTATCTATATGTCTGACTCCAAAGACAAATTCAATAAATACAATATTAAATACATACCAACCATTATATTATTTTATAATGATGAAGAATATTATAGAGTAGAATCAGGTATAAGTTTAAAATTGCCTGACAACTCTATTGAATTAATAGAAAACAAAATAGAAGAAATTATAGAAAGTAAATTTTAAATATGAAACAATTAATAACATTAATAATTATACTATCTACATTAAATGTATCATCACAGGTTATAGATACAGATAAAAAGCTAGAAGATAAGATTGTAAAAAAATATAAAGCAAAAGATTTTTTTAAAAACATTTATAAGGATATTTTTAAATACAGCACTGTTTATGTGGCTGGAAACGTAGATAACCCTAAAGAAAATCCTAAAGATTATTTTGTAAGAACCAACCCCGATGGTAACTTATATGCCCCGCCTGTTGTAGTTGACGGTACCGACTATTACGACTTTGATTATCGTTATGGTTTTGGAATCCGTAAGTTAGCACGTTTTGACTACGAGATCAAAGGGAAACACTACTACGATGGCACAGAAAACAATATCGGACTATCAGCACCTAACTCACCCGTTGATGGCTTAGAGTACACAATACATTATGAAAAAGAAAGGTCTAGGGACGAAGTCTTTACAAATCATAGGTATTTTGTAAAGCATAGCGGCAAGTATCATGTAGCAAAAATAGAAAGCAGAAAACAAGGAAAAGTAGATTTTAATTACAAATCAGCAGAGTTAAGAGCAAAACTTCCAATAGGAAAAAAACTATCTATATCTGCCGGCGCAATATACCGCACTCATATTCGCCCTTATGGATATAATCCGGTAGAAATATGGCTTAACGAAACAGATGAAAATGGTTGGCCAATAAACCCATGGTATACTTTGGGTTTCGAATATGGTTATGATGATATATATTACACACAAGAAGATCAGAATGGAAATGAAATATCAGATTGGTATTGGATAAATCCTCAAGGTGAAGTTGTAGCTCATACAGATTTAGAATTTAGGGATACAGTATTTGCAGATTTAATGAATCGATATAATGAAGAGATTTGGAGTGAGCTAGAGACATTTGGTGTTATCAGTCCAATTGTCGGATTTGATGTGTACCATTACAAAAGAAATTTTTGGCTACACGCGTATGGATCATATTTACTTCCGTATCACAAGTATGTACAGGGTGATGAATCTTTTAGTTATTTAAATCGAAATAATTGGGGGCTCGGAGGATTAAGACAAGATGTAGACTTAGAACAATGGGAGGATTGGCAGGCAGGCATTTCATTTGGATGGAAGCTGTCAAAAAATATTGGAGTATTTGTTGAGGGTGAATATACAAGGTTTTGGGATTCTGAAATTTATCAATCTTCTGTAGGTATAAACTTTAGATTATGATGAATAAAATACCTAACGATAAACTCCTTCATTTTTTTTGGGGAGGTATATCTGCTTTCCCCTTAATCTATTTATTCTCTATTTACGGATTTATTTTTTCCTTAACTTTGTATGCAGCAAAAGAAATCATTTATGATTGGCGAATGGGTAAGGGTAATCCAGAGTTTTTAGATTTTGTTTACTCTAGTGTACCTGCGATATTTTATTTAATATTAAAATTAAATTTATGAATAGAATTAGTGATCACATAACGTATGCAGAAGCTATACATTCTAATACGGCTAAAAGAAAAAAGATAGACAACACACCAAACCCCACTCAAATCGCATCAATGGCAACAGTTGCCGAAATGGTCTTTGAGCCTTTAAGGTCTTGGGTTGGTGGGCCGATAAAAGTAAATTCATTTTTCAGGTCACCATCTTTGAATGAAGCTATTGGCGGAGTTAGTTCCAGCCAGCATTGTAAGGGTCAAGCGATAGATTTGGATGATGTATATGGATACAAATCTAATGCTGAAATGTTCATGTATATACGAGAGAATTTAGACTTTGATCAATTGATATGGGAGTTTGGTACAGACATGAACCCCAACTGGATTCACGTATCATATGTATCAAAAGATGAAAATAGAAACAGATGTTTGAAGGCGTATAAAGAAGATGATAAAACTAAATATAAAGTAATATGAGTTCTAAAAAACCTTTTAAAAATACAACGGTTGGGCAATTATTGTTTGGCGCAGCTTCTGTAATTAACCCTACATTAGGAAATATATTGCAAGGTGTTACCAGTCCACAAGAAGCAATTGCTGAAATAACTAAATCGGACGTTCCGGCTGACGATAAAATTAAATTACAGCAATTAATATTTGAACAACAAAATAAAGAAATAGAAGCTATTACTTCTAGATGGAAAGCTGATTCTATGTCAGACTCATGGATGTCTAAAAACGTTCGTCCATTAGTACTAATATGGTGTATAGTAGTTTTTTCATTTGCTGGAATATTAGACAGTATTGAAACCATACCTTTTACAATACATGATAATTGGAATTCAACATTTGAGAATGTGATGATGGCTACGGTTTTAGCCTATTTCGGAGGAAGGTCGAGCGAAAAAGCAATGAGTATATTTAAAAAATAATGGCTAGAAGAGTAATAAATCCTATTGAGTACAAAAAGGTAAGAAAAAAAAGACCTGGCATACACGCCAAGACTAAAACTAGTAAATTAAAAAGTAGTAAATTGTATAAAAAATTAAACATAGGTCAAGGGTAATGGCAAAAAAAGGAAGAACAAAAGGAAACAAAATATGTCCAGCTGGAATAGCTTGGGCAAAAAGGACTTTTGATAGATACCCATCAGCATATGCAAATATGGCCGCGAGTAAATATTGTAAAGATCCCAACTATGCTAAGAAAGCAAAAGGAAAATAATAAATAACAAGTAAAAAAATAAATCATGAAAATGAAAAAAACTATGCTTAATGCTGTGCAAAAAGTAAAAATGGCAATGGGTAAAAAAATGCCTAAGCTATCTATGGAATATCCAAAAATGAATAAAGGTTTCGATTCACTACCTTCTGATGTCCAAAATAAGATTATGAAAAAGAAACCTAAAGTGACAAAGAAAGTAGGTACTGGAGAAGGAAGAGCTAAACGAAAAGCTATACTAGATAAAGTTAGAAAAAAAGGTGAAGCAAAAGTAAGCCAAGATGTAGAAGATAGAAATAAGCGTATAGGTGGAAGAAGTACAATGAGAGACCCTTTACCGCCTAGGATGGTGATGGCTAAGAAGAAGCCTAAAATGGCTATGAGAAAGAAAAAGTAATGGCATTTAATTTAAAAAATATTTATGAGGTTTTCGGACACAATAAAGAATTCTCTAACGGAGATAGAATTGTTGTGGAAAAAAAAATGTCTAAAAAAGTTTTAGGTCAAATAAATCCCAATGGTGTTATTGAGATAAATAAAGATGCAACACCTGCAAATAAACGCAGGGCAGTAAAGCATGAGCAAGTTCATCTAGATCAAATTAGATTAGGCTTGTTGCATTTTGATCATAACAATTATCATTATAGAGAAAGCATAACTTCACCAATTCAGACAATACCAAGTAGTAAGATTAACACACACGACAGAAGTTTGCCGTGGGAAATACAAGCACACAATGGGCGAATTAAAAAAATGGGTTAAACAAAAATGGGTTCGTATCGGCACCGATGGTAAAATCAAAGGCCCTTGTGGTACGTCTAAAAACAAAAAGAATCCGGATAGGTGTTTGCCATTAGCGAAAGCTAGAAGATTAAGTAAAAAACAATTAGCAGCAACAGCTAAGAAAAAAAAGAGACAAGGTGGATCTCGTCAATTTGTTTCTAATACTAGTGCTGCAAAAGTAAGAAACGCGTAATATGGCAACTAAAAAAAACATGCCATGTAATAAAGTGAGGCCATCTACAAGACCAGGTAAAAAGAAAATGGTAAAAGCTTGTGAGGGTGGTAGAGAAAAATTAATTCACTTTGGAGCTAAGGGTTACGGGCATAATTATTCTGCAGCAGCAAGAAAAAGTTTTAGAGCAAGACATAAGTGCGGAACAGCCAAATCAAAACTAACAGCGAGATATTGGGCGTGTAAAAAATTATGGGCAGGTAAGGGTGGAAGCACCAAGTCTTCACCTAAAAATAGACAGGGAAAATATTAGTATCTTTGTAAATATTTAATAATCTAAAAAATAATTATGGCAATTATACCTAACGCACAACAATTTCACACTTTATCGTCTACGGTAGATACTACAGAGAGAGGATCAGCATTAGCCAATGCAAGTAGAGAGGTTTACACAATGCAAGATATTAAGGAGTCAATATCGGCAATAGATGGGTCGGGGGTACAATATGCTGTGCCTGTATTTACAGATGCAAATACTTTAACTAACCTACCAATAGGAGCAGCTGGACAAGTATTAACTTCTGGTGGTGCAGGATCAAACCCTTCATTTATAGATGTAGGTGTAAAAACCGGCACACAAAATACAGGAATAGGATTTGAAGCTGCATCTACAGGAAGCGGAGGTCAATATAATACGGTCTTTGGACATCAAGCAGGAATAGGAGTATTAGGCACTAACTACAATACAATTATTGGGGCTTCAGCATTTCCAAATATAACAGGTAATAGTGCTAATAACACTACTGTTGGTATGTTTGCTATGAATTCAGGTTCCGATAATATTGAAAAATGTGTGGCTGTTGGTAATTTTGCGTTAAGGTATATTAGTAGATCTGCTTTAGGTGGTGAAAATACTGGGATAGGGTATAAAGCAGGGGAGGATATAACAACAGGTAATGGTAACGTATTTGTGGGAAGTGAAGCAGGAAAAAATTGCGATACTGGAAACCTCAACACAGGAATAGGGAAGTTAGCTTTATATAGTTGTACTGGTACTAATAACAACGTAGGAATAGGAAGTTCATCTTTATATAACTTATTAGCTGCAAACGCAAATGTTGCTGTAGGAAATACATCTTTAAATACACTTCAAAGTGGAGAAAAAAATGTTGCTATGGGACATCAAGCTGGATACGGAATTACAGGTAACGAAAATATAGCTGTTGGGTGGAGCTCAGCATTTAATTCTTTGTCAGGAGACAACAATGTGGTAATAGGAAACTTTGCTAATGCGAGCGGCGCGGCTGTTTCAAATGAAATTACTTTAGGAAACTCAAGTATAACAACTCTTAGATGTCAAGTTACTTCTATAACTTCTTTATCTGATGAAAGAGATAAAACGGACATAGTTGATTTAGACAAAGGACTAGAAACAATAATGGCGCTAAAACCTAGAAAATTTGTATGGAACAATAGACCTGAGCAAACAATTAAAACATGTATTCCAAAACAAGTTGATGAGGAAGGCAATGTTATTGAAGAAGAAGTGATTGAATATGATGAAGTAGTAAGTTCAAAAAAAGGAAGTAAAGACGTTGGGTTTATTGCTCAAGAACTTCAAACAGTAGACGATGATTTTCTTCAATTAGTATATGATGTTAATCCGGAAAAATTAGAAGCAAGTTATGGTAGACTGATTCCAGTATTAGTAAAAGCGATACAGGACTTATCAGCTAAAGTAACAGAATTAGAAAATAAATAAAATTAATCATGGCAATAATACCTACAGGACAACAATTTCACACCCTTTCATCTACGGTAAGTACACTTGAAAGAGGTTCTGCTTATGCAAATGCAAGCAGAGAATCATTTACAATGCAAGATATAATAGACACTATATCAGCAACAGGAGGAGCAATTGACGGATCTGGTACAGCTAGAACAATTCCTTTTTTTACAGATTCTAATACTATTGGAGATTCGCCCTTGATAGTAAGCACTTTTGTCCCCGGTGATGGCTTAGCGCAAATAAAATTTACGGATGGGTATAGATTTATTATAAACAGACCAGCAACTGTAACTAGTGGAGATCAAGAATACGCAATTACTCAAGATGATGTTAATAAAGTTTCATTCGGTTGGGATGATGATGGAGGTGGTTTTGGATTTTTATATAACTGGGCTGGATTTGGTTGGAGAATTGGAGCAGCAGGTAATAATCCTATGCTTGAAATTGTTACAACTGCAGGATCAGAAAGTGTAAATCTTCATAAACAAGTTGAATTTAAAGATTACGGAAGTGGTACTTATACAGGTACAGCAGCTTATACTCTAGCAGTTGATGCTAGTGGTAATGTAATAGAAGAAGCTGCTGGGGGCGGAGGAGTTCCTTTTATTTTAGGGGGAACAAATTTTGCAAACTCTCTTAAAGTTGGAGATACTACTACCGGTACATTAAGCGCTGCAGAGTATAATGTAGGAGTTGGTGTTGCCTCTATGGATGCTATCACAAGCGCCGACAGTTGTACGGCAGTAGGCTGGAGCAGTCTTGGCACTCTTACATCAGGAGGAGACAATACAGCCATGGGAAGTTTGGCAGGTAACGGTATAAGTTCAGGACAGAACAATGTAAATATTGGAGCGAAATCATGTCAAAGTGGTAATACAAATTATAGCACTGGTGTGGGAGCCAGAACTTTGAGGTTTGGAGCAGCAGGAGCGGATAATAATGTAGCAGTAGGGTTTAGTGCAGGTATACAAACAGAAGGAGCTCAAAACACAATGTTAGGAGCTCAAGCTGGAGGTAATTTAACTACAGGGGCTAACAATACAATTGTAGGGTATGACGCAGAGCCATCATCCGCTACAGTATCCAATGAAATAACTTTAGGTAATTCAAGTGTTTCTGTCATAAGAGCGGCTGTAACAAGCATAACTTCATTATCTGATGAAAGAGATAAAAAAGACATAAAAGACATTACATACGGATTGGATTTTGTAAGTAAACTACAACCAAGGGAATTTGTATGGGACAATAGAGCAGAAAAAAGAGTTGTATTAGATGACGAGGGTAATGTAGAAAGTGAAACAGAACATTACAGTGATAATAAAAACAAAAAAGATTTTGGATTTATTGCACAAGAAGTTCAGGTTCACGACGATGATACCTTAAGATTAATATACGATGCAAACCCTGATAAATTAGAAATGAGCTATGGTAAACTAGTGCCAATACTCGTAAAAGCGATACAGGACTTATCAGCTGAATTAGATAAAAAACAAGATAAATAATATGCTATGGCAATAATCCCCACAGGGCAGCAATTTCACACTTTATCATCTACGGTAAGTACACTTGAAAGAGGTTCTGCTTATGCAAATGCAAGCAGAGAATCATACACAATGCAAGATATACTAGATACTGTGTCAGCAGGCGGAGGAGGATTTCCATTTTTAATAGACACACAATCTTTATACGCTGGCTATGTTCCGCAGTTTTTATCAGGAAACCCACAAGGAAATACGTTTTTAGGAATTGACACTGGTCAATACCACACTACAGGTGTATCTAATACTGCTATAGGTTACAAAGCAATGGTTGGAGGATTTGATGGAGAGGGTGATGAATGTGTGTTTATTGGTTATGAAGCAGGGCTAGGTAACAATACTGAAGATAGAAACGTCGGTATTGGATACCGAGCAGCACTTTCCCCCTCTGGTAATGACAACGTAGCTGTAGGCCATAACGCTCAATCAGGAAATTCTAAAAATGTTTCAATAGGTTCTCAAGCAGGAGCTAATTTAAGTAGTGGTGCTGAAAATGTATTTATGGGAGCAAATGCTGGAGATGCTTTAACATCTGGAGATAGAAACATAGCAATTGGTACTGATGCATTAGGAGCAGCTACTGCATGTAGTGAAAACGTAGCAATAGGAGACGATGCTTTAGCTTCAAATAATGTATCTGGTAATTGGAATGTAGGTATAGGGAAAAGTGCTTTAAAAGTATTAACTAGCGGACAAAGAAACGTTGCTATGGGTGGATACTTTGCCGGAGACGCTTTAACAACGGGGTCGAATAATACAACAATAGGCTTTTGGAGTTTAAGCGCAGAGCAAACAGGAAGTGGAAACGTTGCGTTAGGTGAAAGCGCATTAAAAGGTCAAAACGCATCAACAACTACCTCTAATGCAAATATAGGTATAGGATATAGCGCTGGTAGTTCTTTATCAACCGGGACCAATAATATTGTTATAGGTACTAACGCTCAAGCTTCAAGCGCTACTGTAACAAATGAAATAACTTTAGGTAATTCTAGCATTACAGTAATAAGGGCAGCTGTAACAAGTATAACTTCTTTATCTGATGAAAGAGATAAAAAAGATATAGAAGATTTAGACACGGGATTAAATTTCGTGAATGCATTAAAACCTCGTAAATTTGTATGGGACAACAGAAGTGAAACAATAACAGAGCAGCAGATTGATGAAAATGGTGACATTACTGATATAGAAAAAGAATTAATAAATTCTAATAAAGGTAAAAAAGACTTTGGATTTATAGCTCAAGAAGTTAAATCATTAGATAATGACACTTTAAGATTAATATACGACGAAAATCCTGACAAACTAGAAATGAGCTATGGTAAACTAGTGCCAATACTAGTAAAAGCAATACAAGAATTATCAGCTGAATTAGATTTGTTAAAGTAAATAATAATACATAAATTTGAAAAACATTAATATTAAAATTAAATAAAATGAGTGAACAAGTAAAAAAAGTAAGTGAAGAACATTTAAGTAAACTTCAAGAATTAAACCAACAATTCACCACCATGCATCAACAAGTTGCTGAGCTAGAGGTAAGAAAATTCCAGGTAGTTGCTGGTATTGAAACTTTAAGAGCTGAGTTTAAAACTTTTGAAGGCGAGTTAATTAAAGAATACGGAGACAACGTAGTTATTAATTTACAAACTGGTGAAATAAAAGACAAACCAGAAGATGGCGAAAATAAGTAATATAACAGCATACCCTACAATTAGTAATTTAGAAGGAAGCGATTATTTAATTATAACAGATGCGAATAATTCCTTAGCAACTAAAACTGTAACTCTTTCACAAGTTCAAAGTTTTTTAGGTTTAGCTTCGGATTCTCCTGTAATAGCAAATGTTTCTGTAAGTAGCGCAACCTTATTAACATTAGCTACTACGCCAGCAACTTTAGTTGCAGCACCAGGAGCAGGAAAAGTTCTTGATATAATAAGCATAATGTGTTATATGGACGCAGGGGCAACTCCTTATGATTTCACACCTAGTTTGCCAGTTAAAATAGGTTCTGAAACGATAGGATCGGTTTCAAATGGCGGAACAGCTATGAATACAGCTGTGGACGCAGTTTTTAAACCTGAGACTCCTAACTCCTCTACAGAAATTATAGCGCAAAACACTGCGTTAACTTTACACGCTGGTGGAAGTAATCCTACACAGGGCACAGGAGTTTTATATGTAAATGTATACTACAGGGTGTTAACTGTCGGTTCAAGCTTCTAATCAAAATGGATATTAGGAAGATTTCAATAGGCTCGGACTATAAGTCTAGTGCTATGCACTATCTTGTAGGTCAATCAATTTTAGGCGGCTCATATACTATTCATTTAATTCAATACGAAAGCAGCAGTGATTCAATAAAAATATGGATAGAAAGGCAAAATGAAATATTACTATGGAAAGAGTTTAATTCTAACATGCCTATATCTATAGAATATAATATTAATTTTTAATGAAATCCCCACACTATTTTATCGTAAAACCTTTGAAGGGTAGAAGGTATGATAATATAAAAAAAATAGGTGGAATAGATTTTTATACTAGCGTATCACAGGAAGATCACACGGCTACAAACCGATTTGCAGAAGTTGTAAGCACCCCTTTAAATTACAAAGGTGATATAGACAAGGGGGATATTCTGTTAGTTCATCATAATGTATTTAAGATATATTATGACATGAAGGGTAGGGAAAAAAGTGGTAGAAGTTTTTTCAAAGAGGATTTGTTTTTTATAGACTATGATCAGTTTTATATGTATTGCAAAAATAATAAATGGAAAACTCATTCAAAGTATTGTTTCATAAAACCTGTTTCAGTTCGTGAATCCATAATCATGAAGCCAGTTGAAGAAGAGCCATTAGTGGGTATTGTTAAATACACTAATCCTATATTGACAAAACTAGGCGTAAAAGAAAATGATGAAGTGGTGTTTGAGCCAGAATGCGAATATCCATTTTACATAAATGGAGAGAAACTCTACAGGATGTTTTGGAATAATATAACTATGGTATTATGAAGTCATCAGAAGATTTAAAGTTAGATATAATTAGCGCAGGAAGAGAGGCTGTAGCTCAGCTTATTAAAGTTGCTAAAGAAGATATAATTAAGTACGATAAAGATGATGAGTTGGCGGCAGATAGATTAAAAAATGCAGCGGCTACAAAAAAGCTAGCTATATTCGATGCGTTTGAAATATTAACTAGAATTGAATTAGAAAAAGATTTGTTGAACGGAGTAGAAAAAGAAGAGGAAAAATCAAGACAGGGGTTTGCAGAAAGAAGGTCAAAATAAATTATACAAAGTAGTTGATAATCATATATCTAAGCAGTCTATGCTTAAGATGAATCAAAATAAATCTTGGCAATATGGATACAATCCCAAGCACGATTTAGTTGTGATTAGTAAAGACGGAACTATAGGTGAAATTTATAATATAAATGGTTTACTAATAGGATTGCCTAAAGCACCTAAAAACATATATAAAAATTCAAAAAAATCAGTCGATCAATATTGGCTTGCCTTTGAATACCCCAAATCATTATCACGAATCAATTCAATATTTCAATGGCATGAAATGAGTAGTGAATTTAAAAATGAATGGGTAAACTATATAGAGTCTGAGTTTGATAGAAGAGAGGAAGGGTTTTGGTTTTACAACAAGGGCGTGCCTACATATATAACAGGTACACACTACATGTATTTACAGTGGACTAAAATAGATATAGGAAAGCCAGAGTTTAGAGAGGCTAATAGAATATTTTATATATTTTGGGAAGCTTGTAAAGCGGACAAAAGAAGCTTTGGAATGTGTTATCTTAAAATTAGACGTTCAGGTTTTTCGTTTATGGGGTCTTGTGAAGCTGTTAATACAGCTACAATTAGCAAGGATGCAAGAGTAGGTATACTATCTAAAACAGGATCCGATGCAAAAAAAATGTTTACTGACAAAGTAGTACCTATATCTAATAACTATCCTTTCTTTTTTAAACCTATACAAGATGGTATGGATAGACCCAAGACAGAATTGGCTTACAGGGTGCCAGCTTCTAAGATAACAAAAAAGAATATGTTTGAAACAGAAGATGAAGAACTGGAGGGATTAGATACAACCATCGACTGGAAAAATACTGCAGATAATAGTTATGATGGTGAGAAACTAAAACTACTAATTCATGATGAATCAGGTAAATGGCTTAAGCCAGACAATATTATAAATAACTGGAATGTTACTAAAACCTGTTTAAGATTAGGTAGTAAAGTTATAGGAAAATGTATGATGGGTTCTACTTCAAATGCATTGGATAAGGGAGGTGAAAATTTTAAAAAATTATTCTACAATTCTGATGTAACTAAAAGAAATCAAAACGGTCAAACCAAAAGTGGATTATATAATTTGTTTATACCTATGGAATGGAACTTTGAAGGCTACATAGATAAGTATGGTATGCCGGTATTTAACACACCTGATACAGGGATAGAGGGTTCGGATGGTGAATTAATATATCAAGGCGCATTAAATTATTGGGAAAATGAAGTGGAGTCATTGAAGAAGGATCCAGACGTATTAAATGAATTTTACAGGCAGTTTCCAAGAACAGATTCTCATGCCTTTAGAGATGAGAGTAAACAATCTTTGTTTAACCTAACTAAAATTTATCAGCAAATTGATTACAATGATTCTTTAATTAAAGAGCATTATTTAACAAGAGGTAGATTTAGTTGGAAAGATGGAATAAAAGATACTAAGGTGGTTTGGTCACCTGACAACAGGGGTAGATTTTTAGTATCATGGATACCAGAAAAAAACTTACAAAACTGTAGGGTAAATCAAAATGGAAAGTATCTTCCAGGTAACGAACACTTAGGTAGTTTTGGTTGTGATTCCTATGACATATCCGGAACAGTTGGCGGTGGAGGATCAAACGGCGCTTTACATGGATTAACTAAATTTAACATGGATAACGCTCCTAGTAATGAATTCTTTTTAGAATACGTAGCTAGGCCTCAAACAGCAGAATTGTTTTTTGAAGATGTTTTAATGGCTTGTGTTTTTTATGGAATGCCTATATTAGTAGAAAATAATAAACCGAGATTGCTGTACCATTTTAAAAATAGGGGGTATAGAAAATACTGCATGAATCGACCAGATAAAATATTTAATAAACTTTCTAAATCTGAAAAAGAAATAGGAGGAATACCTAATTCTTCTGAAGAAGTAAAACAAGCTCACGCAAGTGCGATTGAAAGTTATATAGAGAAACATGTAGGAATGGATATGGATGGTATGTTTAGGGAAAAATTAGATATGGGCTCTATGTATTTTAACCGAACTTTAGAGGATTGGGCAAGGTTCAATATTAATAACCGAACTAAGTTTGATGCGACTATTAGTTCTGGGTTGGCTATTATGGCTAATCAAAAGCACTTATATACACCACAAAAAAAAGAGTCAAAAATAAAGATTAACTTTGCAAGGTATAATAATAAAGGATTATATAGCGAAATACGCAATTAATGGTAGATGTTAAAATTGATATAAACCCAGTTGGGTTTCCGGATTTATTTGTTTCTGATAGTGAAAAAGATACAGTAGAGTATGGATTGCAAATTGGACAGGCAATTCAGTACGAATGGTTTCGTAAAGATAGTAGCACTTGTAGGTTTTATTCTCAATGGAGAGATTACCATAGACTACGACTTTATGCTAGAGGCGAACAGTCAGTTCAGAAATATAAAAATGAATTAGCAATTGATGGAGATTTAAGTTACTTAAACTTAGATTGGACTCCAGTTCCTATTATTCCCAAGTTTGTAGACATTGTTGTAAATGGCATGTCAGACAGATTATTTAAAGTTCAAGCGTATGCTCAAGATGCTTTGTCTGCAGAAAAAAGATCTTCCTTCCAAGACATGATCGAATCAGATATGGTTGCCAAACCTATACTTTCCCAAATACAAAAAGGCTTTGGAGTAAATCCTTTTGCTACTGATCCCGATGAGCTTCCCAATAATGATGAAGAGCTGGCGTTGTATATGCAATTAAATTACAAGCCGGGGATAGAGATAGCTGAAGAAGAAGCTATAAATACTTTGTTTGAAGAAAATCATTATTCACATACTAGAAGACGTGTTGATTATGATATTACAGTATTAGGCGTTGGAATCACTAAACAATATTTTTTACCAGGTGAGGGTGTAAAAATAGATTATGTAGATCCTGCAAATGTAGTGTATAGTTATACTGAAGATCCTTATTTCAAAGATTGTTTTTATTGGGGTGAAATAAAAACTGTTCCAATGACTGAGCTTCCTAAAATAGACCCTACATTAACAAATGAAGATTTAGAGGAGATAGCAAAATACAGTCAAGCTTGGTATGATTATTACAATGTAGCTCAGTTTTATGAAAACAGTGTATTTTATAGAGACACAGCAACGCTGTTGTACTTTAACTATAAAACTACAAATTCAATAGTATACAAAAAGAAAAAATTAGACGGGGGCGGCGCTAGGGTTATTGAGAAAAACGATGAGTTTAACCCTCCAGAAGAGATGATGGAAGAAGGTAACTTTGAAAAAGTTGAAAAGAAAATTGATGTCTGGTATGAGGGCGTTATGGTAATGGGTACAAATATTGTCCTTCAGTGGAAAAAAATGGAAAATATGGTTAGGCCTCAATCCGCTTCTCAACACGCTATGCCTAATTACGTTGCTTGTGCTCCAAGAATGTATAAAGGAATTATAGAATCTTTAGTGAGACGTATGATCACATTTGCTGATTTAATACAAATGACTCACTTAAAACTACAACAAGTAATTGCGAGGACAGTGCCAGATGGTGTATTCATTGACGCAGATGGGTTGAATGAAGTTGATTTAGGAACAGGAAATGCTTATAATCCACAAGACGCATTAAGATTGTATTTTCAAACAGGTTCTGTAATAGGAAGAAGCTATACTCAAGATGGCGAGTTTAATAACGCCAGGGTGCCAATACAGCAATTAACAGCTAGTAGTGGTCAAGGAAAAATAAATAGTTTAGTGGGTACTTACAACCATTATATGGATATGTTAAGGGGCGTTACTGGATTAAATGAAGCTAGGGATGGAACTAAGCCAGATCCTTATGCGTTAGTAGGTGTTCAAAAATTAGCAGCATTAAATTCAAATACAGCAACTAGACATATTTTACAAGGTAGTTTATACATTACTCAAACATTAGCCGAAGCTCTATCTATTAGAGTTGCCGATATTCTACAATATGCAGAATTCAAGGAAGAGTTTAAAATGCAGATAGGTAAATATAATGTTGGAATCCTGGAGGAGATAAATGATTTATATATATATGACTTCGGTATATTTATAGAAGTTGCTCCTGATGAAGAAGAGAAAGCTCAGTTAGAGCAAAACATTCAGATGGCATTATCTAAAAACGATATTAACTTAGAAGACGCAATAGATATAAGAGAACTTAAAAACATAAAGTTAGCTAACCAATTACTAAAAGTAAAAAGACAAAAGAAACAAGAAAAAGATCAGCAGTTTGCCATGACTCAAAAACAAATGGATGCGCAGACAAAAATGCAGGTTCAACAAATGCAGGCCGAACAAGAAATGAGAAAGATACAGATGGAAGGTCAAATGCAAATGCAAGCTAAGCAGGCTGAAGTAGCTTTTGATATAGAGAAGTTGAAAAACGAAGCAATGTTAAAACGTGAGTTGATGCAAGTAGAGTTTGATTTCAATATGCAGTTAAAGGGTAGAGAAGAGCAGGCTATAGATAAAAGAGAACAAGAAAGGGAGAAAGCCAAAAACAAACGAATTAGTCAAGCTAACACTGAGCAATCACAATTAATTCAGCAAAGAAAAAACAATCTACCTCCCATTAGCTTTGAATCAAATGAAGATACGCTAGATGGATTTGACTTAGCAGAATTCGAGCCTAGATAATGTTTGATAATTTTAATATTGAAAGATACAAGCAAATTAGCTTCCCTAAAAACAACTCCTTAAGAACATTGGGTGAAATAAAAAAATTAAAACTAATGCCATTAAATAAAGTTTTGCCGCCTAAATATGATGATATAGGTAATGTGTTTCAAAATATTTTTTCACACCGAGCAGAATCTTTTCCATACAGGGTAGTACAAAAATTAATAGAAGAATCTGAGCCTGTAATTAAAAAAATAAAAGACTATCATAATAGACCAAGGCCTAATGTAAATGCAAAAAAATTTAAGATTGATTTAGACTATTTAAAAATGAAAAGCGCACAAACGCCATCATTTCCGTCAGGTCACTCGGCGCAATCAAAATTAGTAGCATTAGCATTAACAGATATTTACCCTCATTTGAAAAGGGAATTTGATAAAGCGGCTGAAAATATATCTAATAGTAGAATAGTTGCAAGAGTGCATTATGAATCGGATAAAACAGTGGGGGAAAAATTAGGAGCAGATCTTTATAACCATATAAAGGATCTTAAATATATTTAGAATTATTGTTTAACTTTGTAAAAATTAAATCAAATGGAAATAAAAGTAAGAGATTTAGGTGAAATAGAATCTAAGTCAACACAAGAAATCGAAAAACAACTATTGGAAAAACACGAAGCTCAACAAGCATCGATGGATAACCCAAAGCCACAAGACGAGGTTCAACGAGTAAACCTACAAGAGACTCCAAAGGAAACTCCAAAGGAAACTCCAAAGGAAGAGAAGGTGGTTGAAGAAAAAATTGAAGAATCTGTTGTAGAGGTACCTAGTGAATCTACACCAGAGATGTCTGAAAATGACGTTCTTTCATATATTGCAAACAAGTATGGCGAAGAAGTAAGTTCGCTAGACGACTTCATTGTAAAGCGAAGTTCATCTGAAGAATTACCGGAGGATGTAAAAGCTTACTTTGATTATAAAAAAGAAACAGGAAGAGGAATAGATGATTTTGTTAGATTACAACAAGATTATGATTCAATGAATCCTGATTCTTTAATTGCTAATTATTATTCTGCAACAGAAGAAGGATTAGATTCAGAGGATATTAAATATCTAATGGATGATAAATTTGGATTTGATGATGAATTAGATGATGAAAAAGAAAAAAAGAAAAAACAATTAGCAAAAAAAAGAGAGCTATCTAAAGCTAAGAAATACTTTAAAGAGCAAAAAGAAAAATACAAACTACCTCTTGAGTCAAGAGAAGTTGTTTCTGAAAGCAATAAAAAGGAAGTCGAAGCTTATAGAAAGTACATAGAGGAAAATGCTGCGTATGAAAAAGATGCAGCGCAGAAGCTACAGTGGTTCAAAGAAGAAACTAATAAAGTCTTTAATAAAGATTTCAAAGGTTTTGAGTTTGTTATTAACGAAAAGAAAATTTCTTATTTACCTGGATCTGTAGAGGATGTAAAAAATAGTCAGTCAAGTATCGAAAATTTTATTGGAAGATATGTTGATGATAAAGGATTGGTTAAAAACACCTCGCAGTATCATAGGGCTTTATCTATGGCAATGAATCCGGACAAGTATGCCAAGTTCTTTTACGAGCAAGGCAAGGCGGATGCAGTGGACAGTATATCTAAAAAAACAAAAAATATAAATATGGATGTAAGGTCTGCTCCACAAGTCACATCAAAATCAGGGTTCAAAGTAAGGTCGTTAAACCAAGACTCAGGTCGAGGTTTGAAGATCAGGAGTATAAAAAAAAGTAATTAATAACAATTTAAAAATTAAAAATTATGGCTGGTTCAGTTAGCGCTACTCCTACATTTGCACTACAACCTAGTGCAGAAAGAGTAGCCGTACAATCAAACTACATAACTAACTTTAACTTCTTAAATCAGTATCTACCGGATACTTATGAAAAGGAGTTTGAGAGATACGGGAATAGAACAGTGGCATCATTCTTAAGAATGGTAGGCGCTGAAATGCCTTCTAACTCTGACCTTATTAAATGGGCGGAGCAAGGAAGATTACACACTAAGTACACAAATGTAACTTCAGCTGCAGCAGCAGCTCAAGATACAGCTACACTAACAATCAATGACACTCTTGTACCAGGTACAGGTGGGATTGCAATTAGAGTAGGTCAAACATTTATGTTGTCTGACAGTTCAATTGGTTCTACTAACAGTAACAAAGGTATCGTTACTGCAGTAAACTATGGTGCAGGTACAATTGATGTTGCGTACTATGAAGCAGGTGGTCAAACAATGGCTGCAGCTGTACAGTGTTCATTATTTATCTATGGATCTGAATTCCAAAAAGGTTCAGTTGCTATGGCTAATTCATTAGAAGCTGATGACGTGATCTTCAGCAATAGTCCAATTATCATTAAAGATCTTTACGAAGTATCTGGTTCTGATATGGCGCAAATCGGATGGATTGAAGTAACTACTGAAAATGGAGCTACAGGATACCTATGGTATTTAAAATCAGAGCATGAAACAAGACTAAGATTCGAGGATTACCTAGAGACAGCAATGGTGGAAGCAGTTCCAGCAGAAGCAGGCTCTGGTGTGGCAGCTATCGCAGCTGGTGTAGCATCAGGTACAGGTAATAAAGGATCTGAAGGATTATTTTATGTATTAGGTCAAAGAGGAAATGTATGGGGCGGTGGAATTCCAGCGGCTTTAGCAGACTTTGACGCTGTTATTCAGAGATTAGATAAGCAAGGTGCTATCGAAGAAAATGTATTATTCGTGAACAGAGAGTTTTCTTTTGACATTGATGATATGTTAGCTGCACAGAATTCATATGGTGCAGGTGGTAGTTCTTACGGATTATTTGATAATGACGAAGAAATGGCATTGAATTTAGGATTCTCTGGATTCAGAAGAGGTTATGACTTCTACAAAACAGATTGGAAATACCTTAACGATCCTACTATGAGAGGAGATATTGTTGGAGGAAAAATCAACGGTGTACTTGTACCTGCTGGTTCTACTTCAGTATACGATCAAATCTTAGGTAAGAACGCTAAGAGACCATTCTTACACGTAAGATATAGAGCTTCTGAAACTGAAGATAGAAGATACAAAACATGGATTACTGGTTCTGCTGGTGGCGCTGCTACTTCAGGAACTGACGTAATGCAGGTTAACTTCTTATCAGAAAGAGCGCTTTGTACTTTAGGTGCAAACAACTTCTTCTTATTCCAAAATGCATAATAAGTAGTTTAATAATATCAGGGGGTGATTTTCACCCCCTAGATATTTTACATAAATTTTAAATTAAATCAAATGAAAAAAATAAAAAAGGTATACGAAGATAAAGTATACAGACTTAAAAGAGATGCAGCACCTCTTTCCTACATGCTGTCAACCAAACACACTAAAAGAAAAGCCTTATTATATTTTGACGAAGAAACAGGAGTCAATAGAGCTTTGCGATATGCTAGAAATCAGAAATCTATTTTTGAAGATGAGCAAGATGGCAATGCTATATTAGAGCCTATAATTTTTGAAGAAGGAATGCTTAGGGTCGCAAGACAAAACCAAATACTTCAAGAGTTTCTTTCGCTACATCCAGGTAATGGTAATATTTTTTACGAAGTGAATAATGAAAAAGACGCTAATGCTGATATGGAAACTATGAACTTTGAATTAGAAGCTCAGGTCGCTGCACGCGATTTAAGCCTCTCTAAGCTTGAAAGTATCTCTAGGGTTATACTAGGGGTAAGAGCTGATAAAATGACGACAGCGGAGCTTAAAAGAGATATTATGATATTTGCCAGAAGGGATCCTCAAGAATTTTTAGATCTTATAAATGATCCTATGGTTGAACTACAGGATGAAGTGGTTAGATTTTTTAGCGCCACTTTGCTTCAAATGAGAAATAAAAATAGAGATGTGTATTTTAATTTAAAGAAAAATAAAACTAAAATGCTTACTGTTCCTCATGGGGAAGAGCCATCTTATATTGTAGCGTCATATTTTCAAACAGACGAAGGAGTAGAATCTTACAAGTTGTTAAAGAAAATGTTAGACAAATAAAGGAGTATATCCTCGAATAAATCAAATCGTCTTTTTTTTATGTATCTTTGTATAAACACGTGATACGATGATAAACGAAGTACGAAATGCAGTCATGGCTGTAATAAATAAAAACAACTACGGATATATTTCTCCCAGTGATTTTAATTTATTTGCAGAGCAAGCTCAACTTGATATATTCGAGGATTATTTCTATTTATATAACAATCAACTAAATGCTGAGGTGATGCGTAAATCCGGAACGGGATATGCAAATATCACTAAAGGTATTATTGAAGTTATAGATAGTTTTTCTGTCAACACATTTTTAACTCAAGCTAACGCCAACACCTACACATTACCGAGTGATTACTATTTAGTAGATAAAATATTTTACTATTCAAACGTATTGACTTCAGGAACTTCAGATACACCTGGTGCTACATTTGTGCTTGTAGATAATAGTCAAACTTTTTTAAGCACAGTTCAAGTTGGAAACCTAGTCGTTAACACAACAGATAGCACCCAGGCTTTTGTGACGGCAGTTGGTAGTAATAAAGAACTTGTTATAAGTGAAAATATTTTTAGCGTTGCAGGAAAAAATTATGTTATTTACTCAAACACTCACATAAGAGAAGTAGAAAGAGTTACACAAAATAAAATATTTTATCTAACCAATTCTAATATTGCTGCTCCTACTACTATGTTCCCAGCATATGTATTAGATAGTGCAACTGGAACGGCATTAGGGAATACAGTTACCGTTTACCCTACGACTATCACTGGAGCAGCGGATATACATGCGCAATATGTCAGGTATCCTCTAGCGCCTAAATGGACGTTTACTACTTTATCGGGAGGCGAACCGGTGTTTAATGCGTCTGCAGCAGACTACCAGGATTTTGAGTTACCCACTTCTGACATGAATGGTTTAGTAAATAAAATATTACAATACGCAGGCGTATCAATAAGAGAGGCAGATGTTGCTAAGTTTGGGCAATCATTAGAGTCAGAAGATAGATTAACAGAAACCACACAATAAGATTATGGCATACTTAACAGGTTATCAATATTATGAAAATTCAGGAACCGCTCCCACTAATCAAAACTGGGGAAGCTATCAATATGTTTCATTGGAAGATGTTGTAAATAACTTTATGCTTATATACAATGACAATCTTCAGCTTATTAATAATGTCACGAGGTATCAGGTTTTGTTTTTTGCAAAACGAGCGATTCAAGAATTGAATTACGATGCATTTAAAGAAGTAAAGGTTTTAGAGCTAGACGTTAGCGATCAATTACGTTTTGTTTTACCGCCAGATTTTGTAAACTACGTAAGAATATCAATGTTTAAAGATGGAATGCTTTACCCATTGAGTGAGAACATACAAATTAATTCAGCCACAAGTTATCTGCAGGATAACAATTGCGATATTTTATTTGATGTAAATGGAAATATCTTGCAAGCTGAGTTTTCTACAGTAGATAGAGAAAGAATTGCTGGTACAAAAAAATCAATCTACTTAGGTCATGGCCCTTACAATGGAAGAGAAGGGTTCTGTGTAGATGGATGTTGGTATTTTAACTACAGAATTGGAGCTAGATTTGGATTGAATACTGAAACAGCAAACATAAATCCAACATATAGAATAGATAAAAAAGCAGGTGTAATTAACTTTAGTTCAGGTATGGCTAATCAATTATGTGTACTAGAGTATGTATCTGATGGAATGGAAAACGGAGACGATAGTGCCGTGAGCGTTAACAAATTATTTGAAGATTATATATATGCATATATTAAATACGCTATATTAAATTCAAAGCTAGGAGTACAAGAATATATAGTTAATAGAGTGAGAAAAGATAAATCAGCTCTTCTAAGAAATGCAAAAATTCGCCTAAGCGACATACATCCAGGTAGGCTTTTAATGAATCTTAGAGGTCAATCAAAGTGGATTAAATGACAGTAATACAAACTAATTTTATTAAAGGCCGAATGAATAAGTCGGTCGATGAAAGATTACTTCCGCCGGGAGAATATGTAGATGCTCAAAATGTAAGACTTGGATCTACTGAAGACACAGAGATAGGTTCTGTAGAAAATTCAAAGGGTAATTCTCTTTTAGCGGAGCTTGTTTATGACGGGGTGGTTTTAGATCCAGCCACTACAAAATGTATTGGGACTCTGGAAGATGGTGTGAATAACACTATTTATTGGTTTGTTCATGATTCTAACAACGCTCAATCTGCTACAGGTATAGTTGATATGATTGTTTCTTACAATGTAATAAACAACAACTTAATATACCACGTAATATCTACAAGTGTTTTAAATTTTAATCCTTCGTATTTAATTAACGCAGTAAATAAAATTGACAACCTATTGTTTTTTACAGACAATATAAATCCTCCTAGATGCATTAATGTAGAAAGAGCTTATTTACCACCAACTGCATTAGATGTAGATCAAATTACAGCAGCAGAACTTAATGTTATTAAAGCGCCACCAATGAGCGCTCCTACTGTAAATCTTTTACAGTCAGGACAGGAAGAAAATTTTCTTAAAAAAAACATAATTAGCTTTGCTTACAGGTATCAATACTTAGATAACGAATACTCCGCAATATCTCAATTTAGCGACATTGCTTTTGTGCCTGACTTTTTTAGTTTAAATACCAGTGATTTGTCTAATTCAGGAATGGAGAATGTGTACAATACCGCAGAGATTTCATTCAACACTGGAAGTAAATTAGTTAAAGAAATAGATTTGCTATTTAAATATGCAAACCAACCAGGTGTATATGTTATTGAAAAATTTAACAAAGGTATTTTAGGATGGTCTAATAATATAACTAGAACACAAAGCTTTAGGCACAACCAAATATATACTGCATTAGGCGACAACCAACTGACAAGACTATTTGATAATGTCCCTAGAACAGCTAAGTCACAAACGATTATGGCTAACAGATTAATGTACGGTAATTATGTTGATGGATACAATGTAAATAGTCAGTTGAATTACACCGTTGCATTAAACAGGGAATTAATTAATCTAAATGAATTTACAGGTGTATTATCAAATGGCGCTTACACTATAGACATCAGTAAAACAATAACTAATTCTGTTGCCACATTTGATTACACAGATATTGATAGTCCAGATTCATTAAAAAAAGATTCACAAATCGGTTTTCAATTTAATTTTAGATCAGCTGATTTTGATGCACCGGGCGGAGGGGCTCCCCCAGGTACACCAAATCAAGTTTTAACTGAAATCGCTTTTACAATTACCCTTAATCAAGACTACAATAGTATTTATGATTTCTTTAATGGAACTTTTGTGGCTCAACAAGTGAGCTCAGGGGTTGCAGGCCCATTTATGACTAACAATCCCTGTAATGAAACTACCTTTACAGATATTTTAAATTGCGCTATTGCAGATCAATCTACATTCTTACACTCATATTCTGGAATAGATAATAGAGATGAGGGTATAAAAATTACAACCAGTCCGGGTAGCTCATCAGTTAGTTTACAATTAGTTGCAGCTGAATTTGACGATTCTACCTCTGGTGCCGCAACCACCGACATGTATGGGTACTATCAATTTACAGCTGCACAATCAGATTACTCTTCAAGAGGAAATAGAAAAAGTCTACATAGTAATAGAAATTATGATGTGGGAATAGTATACATGGATGAATATTTAAGAAGTACTACAGCTTTAACTTCTCCAAATAATACAATTTATGTGCAGCCCTCAAGTTCGATAACAGCAAACAGTTTAAAGGTTACAATACCTACTACAATGAATCCGCCAAGTTGGGCAAGCAAATATAAATTTGTGGTAAAAAGAGCGGAAGATACTTATGAAACAATATATTCAGTAATTGCATTTGATGACGACTCTACTAATTCAGTGTGGATTAGGCTTGAGGGTGATAATCAAGTTAAAACAAAAAAAGGAGATACACTAGTTGTAAAGGCAGATGTTAGTGGCCCTCTAAACACAATAGTAACTACCAAAGTTTTGGCGATAGAATCTAAAGCAAACAACTTTTTGACACCCGAAGCATCACAAGGTATTGGTAGCAACGCACCATTTATTTCAGAACCTGCGGGATTATACATGAACCTTAAACCTCAAGGCTTTACAATAACCGATGATGTAAATGGATTTTTTGATAGCGGCCAGATAGGTGGTAGGAGTGGTAAAAGAGGAGGGCCAGCAGCAAAAGCAGGGGTTCCTTGCTTCAAAGAAACTATAGATGCCTCTGGTAATACACAAGTTGAAAACATAGATATACCTGAAGGATCATTAGTAAACTTTGCATTAAGATTTAATAGAAATGCAAGTGACGGTGGATTTTTAGTGGGTAGTTCAGAACAAAAAACATATGACTACAACAGAACAGTTGTTGCCTCTCAAGACTACAATTCAATGTTTGAATTTGTTAACGGTGAAGGTATTGATTTCACAGAAGGTGTAGCGTCAGGAACTGGAACACAGCCGACTAATGTATACACTAACACTGTTGGTAATTTAGCCAGTGAATTTGACAATGTTGTTTTTCAACCTAGCAGTCCTGCAGAAAATAAATATAGATTTTATACAGTTGGTGCAGCTACACCTGCTACAGGGCCGCAAACACCTGGGGCGGGTGGAACAAAACTTACCCTTGGGCTTGTAAGTGGAAACGGAGGAGATAGTGGTCAAAGAACCAGAATAGAAGGTCAGATAACAATTAATATAGGTACAGCTTCACTGATATTAGAAACACAGCCCTTGAACGCTGACTTAGATATATACTATGAAAACGACGAAGTGTTTGAAATTACAGGAGGGTTTCATCAGTCTGGAAGTAAAACAGGAGATCAAAACCAAACCGGTGCACAAGCAGGTATTGTAAACCTAGGATTCTTTGATTGTTTTTCATTTGGTAATGGAGTTGAAAGCTATAAATATTTAGACGATCTTGATGGCTCAAGCTTTAATCTTGGTCAAAGAACTACTTCTGTTTCTGAAGAAGATTACAAGGAGGCAAATAGATATGCAGGGGTAACATATAGTGGATTGTATAATGCAAACACAAACATTAATAGGTTTAATGAATTTAATTTAAGCGACGGAAACTTTAAAGATTTAGAAAAATCATTTGGAGATATTGAGGTTCTTCATTCATTTGAAACAAACCTATTAGTATTACAAGAAGATAAGATCTCAAATGTATTACTTAGTAAACAAGCTCTGCAAGCAGCTGAAGGATCAGGAATTGTAGCTACATCTACAGCAGTATTAGGAACTCAAGTAGCTAGAATAGAAGAATACGGAATTAGTAATAACCCAGAGAGTTTTGCTGCATATGGAGATAGTAGATATTTTACAGATACCAAGCGTGGAGCAGTTATACAGCTTAAAGGAACAGGTGGTGTAAGTGATAGATTAACTTTAATATCAGAACTTGGAATGAGAAGTTACTTTAGAGATAACTTTATTGCCTATCCTGATACACAAAAAATTGGAGGGTTTGATCCTTACATGAATGAGTATGTATTAAGTTCTAATACAGTTGGATTACCTAATGCTTATCAAGCAACTACAGAAATACCTGTTAGTTGTGGTGCTGTTTTTGGGCCTGCTGAATATAGCGACCCTATTATATACAATGTTGATTTAGGGGAAGCGCAAGGTAATGTTGTGGTTGATTATAAAATCACAGGAACTGTAACAATTGCATATGAGTGGAGTTCAGTTACAGGAAGTATTCCAGGAGCAACAGGTGTAGGTAGTTTTAATTTTAACAAGACCACGTCTACACCAACTAATTTAAAAATTACAATAACCCCAACAGGATCCTACACAGCAAGAATACAAGTGGCTTGTCCAACTGTTAGTGAATTAACTATCGTGAATGTAGCACTAGGATCAGTATCAGATGATGGGTTGTTTATACACGATGAATTTTATTGGAGTGATGGAACAACTGTAAGTCCAGTAGAAAGCACTCAAACCTCATTTAGCTTTTCACCTTTTAGCACAAACAGACTAGCAAGGTATACAAGTATTACGGGATTAGAATCTGAAGGTATATTCCCTCCTAGTGGAGCAGCCGTGCGCATGGCTTCAAACAAAATAGATTTTGATACTTTAAACTTCACACCCTCTGCAGGATACTCTGGTTCTATTCCAGCAGCAGCAGATTATTTTTCATTCTTAGTATCCAATACATTATACACGTCTTCTCAAACAGACATCAATGCATTAGTGGCCGCAGCCACAGCCGCTGGCAATGACATTGACACTGTAACCAATCCCTCAACAGGATACTATGAGGCTAGTTTTACATACAGCAACCCAAGTAATCAAACGTATTTATACTTAATATACAATTACGCAGGAGTAGCTTCAACTACTTTAACGTTTGGCGCAACATCATTGATTGCTTGTTGTACAGGTGCTAGCGGAACATACTATTTAAACAGCGCAAGTTTTACAACTGCAACTTCAATATACACTGACTCAGGGTTAACAGCTTTAGCCACCGATGGTTTCTACAAAAGCGGATCAACTGTTAGAGAGTTATCAAGTGGAGTTCTTGGAACTGCGGCTACTTGCTCAACTTGTAATTATATTTATATTTCTGCGGTGAGATCAAGCACCACTGATTTATGTACTAATAATTACGTTATGACGGTACAAGCACAAACTGTAAGTAACAATGCATTTGCTAGTGTAACAGCGGGAGACGTATTAACTGTTCTGCCTGCGGGATTACCAGGGTTTATAGCGTATAGTGCTGTGAGTGGTGAAGACACAGCAACAGGTACTACATATAGAATTGCTCAGGTAAATGCCAGTGGAGAAATAATAACATTATATTATGGAGGAACAGGGGTTTGTGGTAATCCATTATAAAATAAAGATATGGCAGCAGTAACATTAACATATAGCGAAACTTCAAAAGGATGGCCATCCTTTTATTCATTCATTCCTGAAAAAACAATTGGAATGAACAACTACCTTTATTCATTTAAAGGAGGAAAGTTGTATAGACACAATACTAATGCCCTTAGAAATAATTATTATGGGGTTCAATATAATTCAAGCATCTCTAGTATCTTTAATACAAAACCTTTAGAAGTCAAATTATTTAAAACTATATCATTAGAGTCGGATAGCGCGTGGGCGGCAACATACAGTTCTGATATGCATAATCCAGGTGGAGATTTATTAGCTTCTTACTTTGTACAAAAAGAAACTGATTGGTTTTCGTTTATTAGATCAGCTACTCATACAGTTAATTTTAATTTAAGATCTGCAAATGGATTAGGCGATGTGAGTAGTATCGATTCAAGTGTTCCCGCAGCTGTTGTTCTTACATTTACATTTAACATAGGGTCTATTATTTCTATCGGAGACAAAGCATATCACGGAAACACACCTACGTTTGCAGGAAAAGTAGTTGCAACAACAACTAACACGATAACAATTGATACCACAATAGGTGGATCGGTTCCTCCAGGTGGAGCATTTATTTGCTACATAAAAGATAGTGTAGCGGAATCACATGGGGTACGAGGTCATTACTTAGAGTTTACCCTTACAAATACAGATACAGCTGCAAGAGAACTATTTGCTGTCAAAAGCAGCATGTTTAAAAGTTACCCTTAAAATTTGTATCTTTGTTGTTAATATTTTAAATTTACCAATATGGCAGGATTAGCAGCAGGATTAGCAGGTGCCTCATCAGCTTTAGGCGTTATAGGCGCTGCATTTGGATTGGCAGGTAGTATTTCTCAATTTACTACAGCTAACAGGGCTTTAGAAAGAGCAAATAAAGAAGCGGCTTTAGCTGTTGCTCAAGCTAGAGATAAGATTAGTAAAATCCCTATGCTAGAAAAGGGTATACCTGCAATAGCCACAGAACAAATACAAAAAGATGCGTTAAGACAAAGAAAACAATTGCTTGATGCAGTTAGAGGTTCAGGTCAAAGAAGTGTGCTAGGGGCAGCTCCAACAATCGGAGAGCAAATATTAAAAGAAAAAGAAACGCAAAGAGGGGCTATTGAAAAACAATTACAGGCTCGTGAAGATGAAATAGTTAAAGCTAAGCAAACTCAACAAGATACAGAGCTTGAGATGTTAACTGCAGCAGGCACAGCGGCTCAACAAAGAGCGGCGGCCGCAGCAAATCAAAAAGCAGCGGCAGTTGGTTCTGCTATTTCTTCAGCAGGTTCATTAGCTGGATCTATAATGGAAGGTTCAGAATTATTTGGTGGAGAAAATAGAAGGCAAGATAACGCCCTTAAAGGTATAATTGCAGACGCAGACACTGATGTAAACTTAGATGAATTTAGAGATTATGTAACTAACCTAACTGATTCAGAAGGGGTAACTTTGTCTCAAGAAGCTTTAACGAATACCATAAATGATCCTAATAACACATTGCTTGAGGATTTTATAGCATTGCAAGGTAAGGGTACAGATATAGATACGGGTGTAACAACAGGACAACCAAGTTAATATGGCAAGCAATAAAACTTATTACAACCGAGGTGGCAATAGATTTACCGGTATGTTTGATTCCGGTGAGCAATTTGTTCCAGTAGACTGGGCGCAGATTACAGGTGATATTGTAGATGAACTACAAACTATTCAGTCTGAGAAACAAAAAAAACGAGACGACATCCAAACAAAAACGGATGAGCTACTTACAGATCTTAGAGATTACCAAGCAGGAGGAAACAATACGTTTAACGGATATGTATTAGATGGATCAAAGCAGGTTAAAGATTACATGCTGATGCAAAACAAACTGTTAAAGCAAGGTAAGTTAGATCCAAACTCTTATACAAGAAGCCAGCAATTACTTCAAGATGACTGGAATTCTTTTCAAGCTGCGGCTGAAACTTTCAATACAGATTATGCAGAGGCTATGAAAGCAGCGAATGCAGGTGATACTTCAAAGCTAGGCATGCTTAGTTTTGATAAACTACAAAGCGCTACAGATATTCAGAAAAGTAGATTAGTAATCAACACAGATGGTAGATTATATTCACAAACTGGTGAGGGTCAATTGATTGGCTTTACCAATATGAATGCTAGGCAAAAAGATATTCCTAAAAACTATAATATAATAGAAGGCGCTAAAAGTTTTTCATCTACATTAGGAACATATAAAAAAGCTTATCCGAATATGACGATAGAAGATATAGCTAGGCAGCCAGAATTTTCAAAAGCCAGAGATACATTTATAGAAGGTGTTCTTAATCAAGGAACAGGTAGAGATTTTTTAAGTATACTTACTCAGAACGGATACGAATTAACAGAAAATCCTGATGAAGCAAACGAGAATACAATATTAGTAAAAGCAGATTCTAATGGGATGCTTCAGCCTGATAAAGATTCTTTAAACAAACACCGAGATACTGCTAAGGGTATATTAGAAAAAGCTATTAATGTGCAACTGGACTATAAAGAAACTCCAGGTGGTACTGAAACATCTGCCGATAAAGCAAGTAAATCAAAAATAGATAAAATAGGAAATGTATATGGTTATTTAGGAGATGTATTATCTAATGATAAAGTAAAACGAAATAGAGCAAAACAATTTTTATTTCAAAACTATCCTGAAATAACTGCATTCGAATCGGATGCTGACGGAATTAGAATTAAATTAGCAGGAAGCCCAACTCAAAAGATAACTTGGCAAGATGAAGATTCAATCAAATCTCCTGAACAAATTATAGATAGATTACTTCCTATTATCACAGGTCAATTAGACGCAGATGAATTAGCTAAGGTAAAATCAAAATACACAAACACACTTGATGAAACCGCAAGAGCCAACTTCAAAAGACAACTTGGAAGAAGTGATGATTATGATATTAACGAGCAAAGAACTTCAGATGATTTTGCATTTTCCGATGAAGTGCTAACTACTGTTAGCGAAAGCTTAACTAAGTTAGGTAAGATAGAGCCAGGTGCTAGAGAAGGAAGTGTACAGAATGCGGTAGCGAGATCGATAAATGACGCTCTTATTAGAGAGGGTGGATTTAGTGTAGAGGTTTCAGGTGAAAATTTAATATTAAAATTACCTAATAACACAACTGTAGATTTAGGTGATCCAGTGCAGGCGGGTGGCGCAGGACTTCTAAAAGCAATTCAAGATGAAATTAAAAGGTCAAAAACTGCTAAGCCAGTGGCAAGTGGCGCAGGTGGTGGCGACAACCCATTCGGATAATGAACGAAGAAAGATTAAAAAATATATGGAATAACTTAACTCAAGCTGGGTTAACTACAAATGATTTTGAAACTTGGAACACTAATTTTCAATCCGATGAAAACGTGCAATCAAATATTCACGAATATTTAGTAAATCAAGATTTAACAACTAGTGATTTTTCTACTTGGTCAAATAACTTAGGTTTAAAAAAAAAAGACGAATCCGATTTTATTTCAGAAGAGGAAGTTACGGAGTCATCTACACAGGAAGATCGAATCGCCGCTGGGCAATCGGCATCTTCAGTTCTACCCACACCAGAGGTTGAACAAATTACAGCTCTCAATGTAACTGAAAATATTGTTCCGCTTTCAGATGATGAAGCATCTAAAGGTGTGCTTTCCAATCAATCCTCTAATCAAACCAACCCATTATATCAGCAAGGCTACTACAATTTAAGTGATAATCAAAAAAATAGTTTTGCCACGGCAGTTTTAAATGGAAGTACAAATCCATTAAACGATATGACTGATCCTCAGTTTCAGGGCTTGGACGTTTCAAACATAGCTGTAGGCAAAACCGCTGTAGAACTTATTGAAGAAAATTTTACAGAAGATGGTGTAACTTTAAACGGAGTGTTTCATGCTCCCGGCACAAAAACATATCAACTAGCAGAAAGCTTAATAGAAGACAAAGATATATCTATAGGTAAGCAAATAGATATAAATTCAGCTACATTAAATTATGTAACCGCACCAAACTTAGATGCTTCTGAAGAAAGTATTAATGAATTAATAACTCAGTATGGTGCAGATATAGATGACAGCACCCTAAAAAGAATGGGTGTAGATAAAAAAGAATACATTGACTTTGTAAGAAAGAATTATAGAAAAGAAACAGGTGGATATAGATTTTTAAGAGCGATAGATAACTTTGGTCTTGGTAGATTTTTTGGTGAGGAAAATCAAATTAAAGCCAATGAGGTTCAAAGAAAAGCGAAAAGAGAAGAGGAGCAGTATCAAAGAGCAATGATGTTTAAAAAAAACAAACTTGAATCGCTTCTTAAAGATAAATCTTATTTAGAAGCACAATTAAAAAGAACAGAGGATCCTGCAGAATACAAAACACTTCAAGCTGAAATAGATAAATATGATTCAATCATTAACACCAACCTTGGTCAAATGATGAATTTAGATGAATACTTTCCTAACTACAAAGAACATCTTTCAGCTGAGGGTACAGCACAAATTTTAAAAAAGAAAAAAGTTTACGATGCTGCTAGAGGAAATTTAGTTGATGAGGCCGGATCACAGATTAGTGAAGTGTTAAAAGAAAGTATATATGGGATAGGAAACTTAGGCAATGGGATTATAAACTACATACCTGAATTAGCTGATGAATTTTTTTCAGTATTAGGGGGAGATAATAAAGGTATTTGGGCAGGACTAAGTCAAAATATTAGAGATAATATGGAGGACTACAAAAGAGGGGAACAAGGCCAAGTAGAAAGAAAGTTGGTTCTCCAAGGAAAACCTGTTGAATATAAAGGGGAATTATATTTTGTAGATGAAAACAGCGTAGTGTATGATCAAAAAACCGGGGTAGAGATGACGGGTATTATTTCTCCTGACGACATGAATAATATACGAAAATATGCTTCAAATATTCCGGAGTCAGATATTGAAACTGAAACAGTAGGGAGAGCTGCATTGCCAAAAGTAGCTGGAACTGTTGCTTATATGTATGGATTAATTAGAAGCGGGCGAATATTTAGCAACAAGCTAATGAACTTAGGCATGAAAGGAAAGAAAGCTGGATATGCTGGCATGGGACTAGCCTCATACACTGCCTCTATGACTAACAATGTACAAAGCATCAAAGATGATTTGATGAAAAAAGGTTTTACTGAAGAAGACGCTTTAGAAAGAGCTATGGTGTTTGGTCATACTATATCTACATTCGATGGATTATTTGCAGGGCTAGCAGGTAGCAACCAAAAACTATTAACAGGTTTAGGTGGGGTAAGAAAACAATTATACAACCTCGTTATAAAAGATCCTAAAAAATTCAACAGCGCGGAATTAAAAAGAAAGGCAAACGACCTGCTTAAAGAAAATTTAAAAGAAGTTTTTATCGAGGAAATTCCTGTATATCTTTCTGAAAAAGGAGTTAATTATTTAATGAATGAGTACGTAGGTTCTGAGGTAAGAGACGCTAAAGTTAAACGTGGAGAGATAGAAGAGGTTATGTTGTTAACTGTAGGTGCCACCACAGGTTTAGGTGGTAAACAATTAATTAGCAGTAAAGACCGAGCTCAAACTATAGATTACATATCACAAAACTTTACACAGGAAGATATAAAGAAGCGTTTAGAATCTTTGAGAAAAGAAGGATTGCTTGAAGAGAGTCAAGCAGAAAATGTTTTTAATGAAATTTATAATATGAATGCTGCCAACAATCAAACACAAGGCACTGTTCAAATGGCTGAAAATAAAGAGCCAATGGCTGATTTATTAAACAGAAGAAGAAAATTAATGGAGCAAAGAAAAGGACTAGAAGGCCCATTAAAAGAAGATATAGATAAAAAGATTAACGCGGTTGATAGTCAGATAGAATTATTAGCTACAAAAGATAAAGAAGAAGTAGAACAACAATATAAAAACCAAGAAAATGCCAGTACGAAGCCGAGCGCAGTGGCGCAAACTAGCCCAGACCAATCCACAACTACTGAGGAAGTGGTTGAAGGAGTATCCAGTGAGGTTCAGCAACCTACCGGAGAGAGTGAAACCGAAGCTGACAGTGACCTCGACACGACGACGCAGGAGGAAGTAAGAACAGATTTTAGAATTAATGATGTAGCTGGGAGGCCAACTTCTATATCTTACAACCAAGGAGGAAGAGTTGTAAATGAAGAGGTTGCAGATAAGAAGGCTGCAAGAAAACGAATCAATCAATTAAAGTTTGAAGACCAAGGGTTTACCGGAGTGCTTCAATCATCTAATCCTAATGTAGAATTAGAGTTGGTAGAAGGTGAAGTTATTGCAACCAATAAAAAAACAGGTAATAAAAAAACAGCAACGCCAAAATTTTTCAATGAATACATGGATGCTATGCAATTCACAGGAGTAGATTCTAATGTGGAGACTATGGTTAATGAAGGAGAAATAGAAGGAGATCAAGCTGTTGATTTTATTATAGAAAATAGCCAGAACCCTGTTGAAATAGCCAATCAACTTCAACAAACAGATAAAACAATAAAAGGAGATACAGAACTTGAAGCTCCATGGGAAGCTGATTTTAGATCAAGATCAATAAAAGAAACTGATTTTGATAGATTTGGAGATCCAAACTTTAAGACACCTGTAATAAAACGTAGGTGGTTTAAAGCAGACGCTGCCGGGCTTGATGTAATAGCTCAAGAGCTTAGTCAAGATTATAATCAGGAAATCACAGAAGATATGCTGATTGAATTTATTAAAAGTAATCCTAGTAGAAAAGCACCAGCAAGAACTAGAACACAAACAAATGAGCAGAGAGTTGCGTTAGAACAAAAGTTTCAAGAGCTTACCGGATTAAAACCTACAGCCAGAAACATTAAAGGGGTTGCAGGTAAAGATATGATTACTCAACCCAAGTCAGAAACTGAAAGACAAGCAAGAGAAATAGAAGAAATGGAAGCTGTAGAAAGAGGTGAGGTGGATACAGAACAAGAAGTTCAAGCAGAACAGCAGCTTGAAGAAGATTTAGATCCCGAAGCCCAATCAGATTCAGAATCAAGCATGGCTCCAAGTTCAAGTCAAACTATTACAAATTATATAACAAATAAAGGTCAGGCTCTTTTAGATTTCTTTGATAAAATTGGCGTGTCTAAAGACAAACTTCTAACTAAACTTTATGATAAGTATAGACCAATAAGAAACTTACAGAAAGCTATTGAGAAAAAACTGGGTAGAAAAATGCCGGTTGATAAAAACTTTGATGTAGCAGAAGATTTAGTCTATGGTAAAATAAGAAATAAGATTGACAACTTTAATACAGAGATGTTTAATTTCTTTGATAAGATTAGTAAAAAAAATATAGACAGAGAAACACTTGATGAATATTTATATGCAAAACATGCAGTAGAAAGAAATGAGCATATTCGTAAAGCAACTGACGGAGAAAATGATGCGGGCTCTGGTATGACCGATGCTGAGGCTCAACAAATTTTAGACAAGTTTGAAAGCGAAGGGTTGACACAAGACCTGGAGCAAGCTGCCGACTTTATATATGTAAAAACTAGGGAGACATTGGATATATTAAAGAACGAAGATTTATTATCTCAAACCGAATATGATAATTTATTAAATAATGAGTATCAAAACTACGTACCATTAACAGGCTTTGATCAGCTAGACGTAGATAGATCAAAACAAACCAACATGGGTGAGGGTGGAAGAACGCTCCCAGTTAGAGGGAAGGAAGTAAAAACAGCTACAGGTAGAAAAACAAAAGCCGCTAGTCCTCTTGCGAATATAATGAAAGCAAGAGAGCGAGCTATTATAAGGGGTGGCAAAAATAATGTACTGGTTAACCTGCTAGATATGTTGATTGAAAATCCAGATAATGATTTATATAATGTATACACCGAGGACAAACCTGATACCTATAAATCTATAAATAAAGATGGAAAGGTGGTAGACAGGGCTGTGTCAGAAAAAGACATGAAAGAAAATTTAAATTATATAAGAGTTGTTAAAGGTGGTAAGGATTATTTTATAAAATTTACTCATGATGCAATGCAGCAAGCTATAAATGTAGGGATGCCAAACAATATACAGCAAATATCTACTTTTGCAGCAATTAATAGGGGGATACTGAACACTATGAGAAAAGTATATACAACGCTGTCTCCTGCGTTTATTGCTGTAAATTACATGAGGGATTTTCAAACCGGACTACTTAACGCTATGGCTGAATTAGACGCTCCTTTGTTTAGTAAGGATATGGGTAGGGCAGTAGGTAAAATAGCTAAAGTATCATTACAAATGCCTAAAACTATCTACGCATACAATCAAGGCAAGATGACTGACGAAAAAGGAAATTTACTTTCCGATCAAGAACTAAAAAACAAGGGATATAATCCAGAGTATGCGAGATATTACAGAGAATTTTTAGATAATGGGGGCCAGACAGGGTATGGTTATTCTAAAAGTATAGACCAATTAAAAGCAGATATTGATGCGGTTTCTAAGCCAACTACTTTCAAAAGATTTTCAAGAGGCTTATCTTCAATTATTAATGCAGCAAATATAGCTGCAGAGAATTCTACAAGAATGGCAGCGTTTATAGAAGCAAGGCAGAGAGGGATGAGTAGCGCTGAAGCTGCTCAACTTGCAAAAAACTTAACAGTAAACTTCAACAAAAGCGGTAGCAAAGAATTACCAAGAGCTTTGTATTTATTTTTTAATGCCAGTGTGGGCGGTACAGTTAGGTTTGCACAGGCAGTAACAAAACTTACAAAAACCCAACCAGGTAAGGGCAGTAAGGTATTAGAATGGGCTGGTCAGAAAGATAGAGATTTCAATCCCGCTCAAAAACTAGCATTTATGCTAACAAATTTTTCTATGATGGTAGCAATGCTAAATGGATATAACGACGAAGAAGATGAAGATGGTGTTAGCTATTATGAAAAAATACCAGACTACGTAAAAACCCGAAACATGATTATTATGCTGCCAAATCAAAAAGGTAAGTATGTAAAAATACCTTTACCTTACGGATATAATGTGTTTCATAATATAGGAACTGCGATTGGAGATGGAGTAACCGGCAAAAGAACAGTGGGTGAAGGCGCTAGCAATGTGGGAGTGGGAATGCTAGAAGCTTTCTCGCCTATTAGTTTTAATAAAATGTCAGATTTGAAAGGTGTGATTGCCAATTTAGCACCATCTTCTGTACGCCCTTTATATGAATTAAGTATAAATCAAAACTTTTTTGGCGGTAAAATATATAATGAAGCTTATCCAGGACAGCAAATATCTAACGCGTATTTAGGTAAATACAAACCTGGGATGGTTAACGAAATTACCAAATTTTTAGCTCAAGCAGCAAACGAAGCAACAGGTGGAAGCAAAAGAAGGTCAGGGAAAATTGATTTAAATCCTGATGCTGTTGATTATTTGATGAAACAATACCTTGGAGTTATATATGACATGACCACTTCTACATTAGATAGTGGGGCGCAAGCTTATGAAACCTTTATTGAAAAGAAACCTAAAAAAGAATTTGATTGGAAAGACATTCCAATCGCTGGTCAATTGGGTAAAAGATTTGTTGGTGAAAATTCTAGGTACGCAGACATATCTACTTACTATGAAAGGAAAGAATACCTAACAGCCCTTAATGAAGAATATAAAGATATACAAAAGGGTGAGGGCGATTTTCATTTTCCTGCAAGAGTATACGGGAAAGCTGAAACTTTACTAAATATTGTAAGAGACAATGATAAAGAATTAAAAAATTTCAGAAACTTAAAAAAAATACTTAGAGAAAAAATAGATAAAGAGGGAGGAACTCCAGAACAGTTTGAAACTATTAAAAGAATTGAAGCAGCAGAGGATAAAATAGTGGATAGCTTTAATGAAGCCTTCTTAAAACTATTTAAAAGATATTCTACAAAAAATAATCCGGTTGAGGTTAGTGAAAATAATGAGTAAGTCTAGCTACTTGTCCGTGCTCTAGGTGGTGAACGAATCCTTCAACAGCCTTGGGAGATCCAGTATATCCTTTTCTACTATGCCAGCTATCTGCAGACGAA